>Ga0123356_10001683_pt1 | contig 24208 bp, 18 predicted proteins | sample TergutEmb28metaG_2_FD_92546 | JGI IMG/M metagenome (GOLD analysis project Ga0123356, IMG submission 92546) | Embiratermes neotenicus P3 segment gut microbial communities from Petit-Saut dam, French Guiana - Emb289 P3 | ecosystem: Host-associated > Arthropoda: Insects > Digestive system > Gut ...
AAGCAATATATTGTTTGGCGTCTTTTTTTGTAATTTGTGCAAAGCAAAGTTCAAGAGCCGTAGAATCGGATTCCTCAATGCTTCCTTTGATATATTTATCCAAATCCGCTGTGCCGTTTGCGATTTCGGCTTTTAGGTTATTTATCTTAATATCGTGTTGGCGCAAAATCTCATTAAACTTTTCCTTCCGAATGCGTTCTTTCTCTTTTTCTTTTTCCTCACGCAGTCTTAAATCTTTGCCGTCTTTCCTTGCCCGTCTTAAATCCTCTCTCGCCTGCTGTTCGCTAAAGCCTGATTCCTTTTTAAGCCTTAAAAATTCATCGTCATATATTTTTCCGTAAAATAAAGTATTCTTTAAATCGCCGTATTCAAGAAGTTTTTGTTTTAAAATCTTATTTTGATTATCGTTTGCAAGTTTGCTTAAGTTTCTATAAAAATTTTCCGCTGTAAGTTCTTCGTCCACGAAAATTGATTTGCTATCGCCTATCATTGTGGCTTTAATGTCAAACAATGTGTCAAGAAATCTTCCGTTTTCAAACAGGGCAGAAGCACCCGCGCTTTCCGCGCCAAGTTTTCCTGCCATGGAAATAACCTCACTTATAACGCATTCATAAGCAGGGCAAACGGTGATTGACTTTTCTTTGTTTGTGGAAATTTTAAATTTATTAACGATATCGGAAATCCAGCTTGTAAGCGAACCTTTTTTATCTTCAGATAATATATAAACGCTTCGCCATGAAGCAGTTAAGTCGTCTACGCAGGCGGATAAATTGCTGTAATCGGCAGGGCTAATGCACTCTGCAAGTTTTTGCCATGCAAGCAAGCTATCGGGGCATTCCTCAGTAGCTTTCACGAATAATTCAACCGCTTTTTGGGTATTTCCGAGTTTAATCCACTTTTCGGCATCGGCAATGTAATCTTCCGCGTCCTTTCCTTCTGCGCCGTACACATTTTTAGTGATATGTTGCACGGTGTTTTGCGTGGTGTTAAATGTGTTATTTATATTGATAATTTCGTCTTTAATAACAATTTTCGTTCCGCAATGCACGCAAAATCCGCTTTCTTTATCGTTAGGAAACTCTAACGCGCCACCGCATTGCTTACAAATAAGGCTAACAACCCCCATAAACGCACCCCCGCTTGCTTTTCTTTAAGAAACACCGCTTTTAAAATATTTCCTACGGTGTTTTTGTACCACTGTTTATTTTAGATTATCTTTTGTGAACTTCACGATTTCTTCGGGCGTCATAACATTACCGCCGATTCTGCCAAAGAATAGCACAGGCTTTTTGCATTCTGTTGCAAGCCTAACATCTTCAACCATTTGCCCCATGCTTAATTCAACCGCGATAAACCGCTTAACATTTTTAGCGTTTGCAAGTTCAATTAACGGCTTTTTGGGGAAAGGGAAAAGGGTGATAGGGCGCACAAGTCCTGCTTTTATGCCCTCTGCCCTCAAGGAATCAATCGCGCTTTTTGCAATTCTTGCGGTAACGCCGTAAGCCACAAAAACCGTTTCCGCGTCCTTTGTTAGGTATTCCTCATAAAGAGTTTCTTTTTCTTCAAGTTCTTTATAAAGGTTAGCAAGTTTCACATTAAGGGCTTCAAGTTCGTCTGGATTTATGTAAAGCGAATTTACAATTCTGCGGTTTTTGCCAACACCGCTACCGTCCGTTGCCCATGCTTTTTTGGGAAGTTTGGATTTATCAATATAATCAGGGATTTCCACAGCTTCCATCATTTGCCCAAGCATACCGTCACTTAAAATCATAACGGGCATACGGTACTTATCCGCTTTGTCAAAAGCCATGTACATAATGTCCACCGCTTCTTGCACGCTTGAAGGCCCATAAACAAGCATTTTGTAATCACCGTGTCCGCCACCTTTCACGGATTGAAAATAATCCGCTTGTGAGGGCAAAATTCCGCCAAGCCCAGGGCCTGCACGCACCACATTAACCAAAACGCAGGGAAGTTCCGCACCGCAAATGTAGCTTATGCCTTCTTGCTTCAAACTCATTCCGGGGCTACTGCTTGAGGTTAGCACCCTTGCGCCTGCGCCTGCCGCGCCATAAACCATGTTAATTGCGCCCACTTCGCTTTCCGCCTGCACAAAAACACCGCCCACCTCGGGCATTCTTTTTGAGAAATACTCAGGGATTTCATTTTGGGGGGTAATAGGGTATCCGAAGAAAGCATCACAGCCCGCCCTTATAGCGGATTCTGCAATAGCTTCGTTGCCTTTCATTAGTTCTTTCATAGAAAGTACCTCAACTTTTAATTTTTTTCAATAATGATACAGGAATCAGGACACATAACCGCGCACAAGGTGCAAGCATTGCAAGCCTCTTGCTTCACGGTTTCAGCGTAATGAAATCCTGCGTTATTACTCTTCTTTGAAATGCCGATAACCCCTTTGGGGCAAGCAACGATACAAAGAGAGCATCCTTTACATATTTCCTTTGTTATTTTTAAACTGTTCATAGATATATTATCCTACTATTTAAAACATATTGTCAAACTAAATATATATATTTTAAATTATAAAGATAAAAATCCGCTAATAAAATTTTTACTTTGCTATTGAAATTTGTGGGAAATTGTGGTACTATAGAAAGAAATCCAAATCTTTAACTTTCGGAGAACACTAATGGACGACACAAAACTATCTGTTGCAATGCCTGACGATTACGGCAAAATACCTTTAAAAGAAAAATTGATTTTCGGCATGGGCGATATTTTCGGTTCAGGCTGGGCGGCACTCACTGCCGTGGTGCTATTCTTTTTCTTTAACAATGTTGTGGGCTTAGACGCAGGACACGCAGGGTTAATAGTCGCGCTTGCTAAAATTGTGGACGCGGTAACGGATTCACTTTTTGGCATAATTTCGGATAATTTGCGCACAAAGTGGGGCAGACGCCGTCCTATGATTTTTGTGGGCGCATTGCTTATTATCCCCGCGCTTGCATTCCTGTTTGCGGATACAAGTTCGCTTAACAGCTATTGGGGCAGGTTCACAATTTCGCTTCTTGCATTCTGCTTTTTCTGTAGCATAAACTCATTATCGCAAGTGCCTTATTCTTCCATGGTTTCGGATATTTCACCCGATCATAAAGAACGCACAAATGCTAACACCATTAAAACCATTTTCAATATGGTGGGCGCGGCGGTTTGCTTTTTAGTGCCTACCATGGTAATGGAACAGCTGGACAAAGGCGAAATTCCTTACATAACCTTTTATCTAATTATCGTTCTTGGGTTCGGGCTTTTGTTCACAATTCCGCTAATCCTTACTTCGTTTTTCACAAAAGAAAGAACCCCTTATCTTGACATAAAGGTTAAATTTAGCTTTAATGAGTACAAAAAACCTTTTAAGATTAAAGCCTTTGTTCTTCATTTAATAATGTATGTTACTGCGTTCTTCTGCATGGATGTGGTGGGCGCGCTTGCAATGTATTATGCACGCGATGTTCTAAGAGATGTTTCAAACCCTATCCCCATTGCGTTTTTCGGTGGCGACAGAATGAGTACAATCTTCGTTACCGCACCGATTATGGTTATGGCTGCCGTTATGTTTCCTGTAATCATGTACTTAATGAGGAAATATAACAAGCAAACCGCGTACCGCACAGGCTTACCGCTGTACATTTTGGGCGGATTAGGGCTTGCAATCTTTAACCCCGGTTGGACTACGCTTGGTTGGCTTGTGCCTATATTTGCGGTTATCACAGGCATAGGCTTTGCAGGCGCGCAAATTATGCCTTGGATAATCTTTGCAGATACCATTGATGTCGCAGAATTTAAAATGGGTTCGCGTCCCACAGGCACATTCAGCGGTGTTATGACATTCTCACGAAAGATTGCAAACGCGCTTGCAATATTTATGGTGGGGCAGATTTTGAGTTTGGCAGGGCAAGTGCCGGGGCTTGGGGCGGAAATGGCGCAACTTCAGCCAAAAAGCGCGCTAACCGCCATTTCCTTAACCATGGGTATAACCATTGCCGTGGTTATGACATTTGCTTTCATAGTTTCCTTAAAATATAAGGTTAACAGCGCAAAACTTTTGCGTGTACGGTACTTTATTGATAAAGCCAAAACAGGCGAACCCTTAACCGAAGAAGAAATTACCGAAAAAGCAGAACTAACGGCAGAACTTGCCGATTTCAAACCAAGAAAGAAAAAGGCACAAGCAGAAGTTTTAGCAGTAGACGGAACTCAGGAAATATATGACGCCAATGATATAATACCAATGATTAACGAAACAACTGAAGCCGTTAATGCGGAAGAAGTTAGCGAAGTTAGCGACTTATCCGAACTGAACGAATAATTTAATATTGCTTATAATTATGCAAAAACGGTAGCTATAGCTACCGTTTTTGTTTACTGCTTACTTAATAAAACTCTTCGTTTCACTATTGGCAACCTGCGCCACAGCTATCCCCGCCAACACAGCTTGCCATGTTGTCGTTGCCGATGCCGTCTGTACACACTGCTTCAATCGTGTCATAAGTGTCTATTTTATAATGGCGAACCGTTTTCCATGTTGCCACCACTTTATCGTACTCATAATGATGCGGATTGGGGTTGCAGGGATTTTTTCCGCAACCGTTGTTTTTCTTGCAATTACACATAATGTCCTCCTTATTATGTAAATTTTCTGTTGTTTAGGAATCACCGAACAAATACCATCGCTTTGCGATTGCCCGACACTCACGGCATCTTTTGGAACAAAATCCGTCAATTTCCGCCCCTTTAGCGTAGCCCAACTACGCCCTTGGTTCGCAAATTGCCAAATTTGTCTTTCCAAAATCTGTCCGCAATCGTTCGTGCTATTTATTCATTGCTTCCTTTTAAAGAGGCACTAATTACATATTACGCAAGCCAAGCAAAAAGTGTGAAAGAGGGCGGTTAAATCTTTAGAGAGTTTATTGTTAGATCCACAAGTTTACCTGCAATTCTTGCGTCCTCAATCGTCTTTTTTGAAATCACCGTTCCACGCCTTATTAAAAAGGTTCTTGCAATGTCCCCAATGTCCTGTTCCACGCGCCGTCCTAAAAGAAAAGAATAATCGTGAGAGGATAGGGCAGGGGAATGGCTTATTGCCGTGTTAATCACTGTACCCCCCGTTTGTGTTTCGGAAACCATGCCGTTAGGGGTTTGCCTTTTTTCACCTTGCTTAACTCTTCGCACGGTGAATTCCCTTTTGCCGTTTTCGTTCACGAACATAACATCTTTTCCGCCCGAAACCACTTTTTTAAGCGGAATCGTTAAGCCGTTTTCGCTAATTAAAAGGCGTTCGTCAGGTTTTGCATTTAAATCAATATCTTGTGATATGCCCATGTGTTCGCCCGAAACGCTGTATATATGCACACATGTGTTGAAGTAAAAATGTTTCGTTAAATCAATTTCCGAATCGTTTTTAAGGCACGCGGTGCTTTTAATTGTTAGCATTTCGCCGTTTCCGAACACCTGCGCATATGGCAATATGTTAAACGGCGCGGAAGAAAGAATCAAAAATTCCGCCTTACCACTACTCATATGCACATATGCGCCTGTAACCTCGCCGATATACTTAGCTTCTCTTATTGCAAAAACTTGCTTACCTTTAATTGAACTGAATAACATAAAACACCTCTTTCTAATTCAGAATTCAGAATTCAGAATGCAGAATTATGGATTAATATATAATGAGATTTAGAATCCACCATTCTTAATTCTTAATTGTTATAAGCCTATGCACCGCCACAACCGCGTTATGTGTTAAATAATTGCTAATCGGCAAGAATTTTAGTAGAATATCAATATGCAAATAGATTCAAATACGAATATGCAAATAGATTCAAATATGAGTATGTACTCTTATCTTAAAGAAGGTTGCAAGGATAGCAAGCAACTTAAAATGATTTACTTCTCGCGCAAGTTTAACGCGAGAGAAATGTTTTTAGAGATTGAGAAGTACAAAAATTTGCTAATTTCTCACGGTGTGCGCGCAGGCGATACTGTGGCTATTGCCTTGCCCAATACGCCCTCGGCAATTTTTGCGCTGTACGCCACTAACGCAATCGGTGCAACTGTTAACCTAATTCACCCCAAACTTTCCAAGGCAAAATTTTTAAGCGCGCTTAAAGTTTGCAATTCGCGCGTTGTTTTTATATATGATAATTTGTTCGTATGCACGCATGAAGAATTGAGAAGTGAGGGGATTGCCCCTATAGTCTGCCGTGTGTCGGATTATGCTAAGGGATTTAAACGGTTGCTTATTAAGCTGTTTGTGGACGCCAAAAAAGCATTAATTCAGAATTCAGAATTCAGAATTCAGAATTGCGGAAATATTATAAATAATTCCACCCCTATGCCCTATGCCCTATGCCCTATGCCCTCAGACGGCATTGCCGTCTATCTTCACAGCGGTGGCACAACGGGTGAACCTAAAACTATCGCGCTAACTAACCGCGCGCTTAATGAACTTTCGGGCATGATTATTGATACGGTGTATCAAGGAACAAGCGGATATAAAAGTACGGATTCCATGCTTATGTCCTTACCTATTTTTCACGGCTTCGGGCTTGGTGTTGCGGTGCATACTTTGCTTCCGCGCCAGCACATTATTATTACCCCAATGTTTCGTGCTGAGGAATCGGCGAAACTTATTAAGAAATATAAAATCAGCCACTTGGCACTTGTGCCTGTTATGGTTAAGAGGTTGCTTAAGGCAAAAAGTTTTAAGGGGGATTTTAGCTTTTTAACTCATATTTTTTGTGGCGGGGATAAACTTTCTAATGAACTTAAAAATGCTTTTAATAACCGCCTCAAAGAGTTAAATTCGCCTGCCGTTATCATGGAAGGTTATGGGCTTTCTGAGGCATCGGCGGTGTTTTCACTTAACTTAAATCCTAAAGAAAAACCCGATTCTCAGGGCAAACCTCTTTTGAAAAACGAGGCAGGAATTTTAACTGAGGACGGAAATATTTTACCTTTCGGCGAGGGCGAAATTTGCCTATCAGGTTCAACTCTTATGAAAGGATATTTGGGTGAAGAAACAAACGATGCCCTCTTTGAGAGTGGCGGTAAGCGTTGGCTTAGGACGGGCGACATAGGAAAAATTGATAACAGCGGACACATATATTATAAGGATAGGATTAAGAGATCAATTAAGATTACCGCCGAAAATGTGTTTCCCGCAGAGGTGGAAAAGGTTATCGGTGTGCTTAAAGAAATTGAAGATTTGGTTGCCGTGCGCGCTTTGGATAACGGTTCGCCTTGCATAAATCTTTTTGTGGTAACGGCAAACGGCGTGGTTCTCAGCGAAGAAATTAAAGAAAAAATCTGCCTGCTTGTTTCAGAAAATATCGGCAAATACGCAGTTCCGAGGAACATTTTTCAAGTGCAGAAACTTCACCGCACACCCTTTGGAAAAACGGATTATCTTAAGTACGAGAAAGAAAATTATGTGCTTTAGCGTGCGGTTTCTTGTAGCCTGAAGTTACCTAAAAAGTTAAGCGGTAAATTTTAAGTAAATAAATTTCTTGGCTTTTAAACGGATTTTTGACAAATGTCGTAATTTGATATATAATGTAAAGAACTTGATTGCGGACCTTAATTTTAAAAGACTTAAGGAGTAACAGCCAATGAACATTACTGATGTGAGGGTCAGGCTATTTAAGAAAGATGACGGCAAACTAAAGGGCGTTGCAAGCATCGTGATTGATAACGATTTTGTGGTACACGACATTAAGATTATAGATAACGATGAAGGCCCGTTCATAGTTATGCCTTCAAGAAAAGCACCAGACGGCATTTTTAGAGATATCGCCCACCCGCTACGAACGGAAGTAAGAGATATGCTTAGAGAACTAATTATTACTGAGTACGAAAAAGAAAGAGCTTTAAATCAGTAACTTTTTAAATGTTCCGTTTTTAACTTAAAACACTTTTTAAATTCTACGCTTATTTAATCGTGGAATTTGTGCTATTTTTTGCATAAGTATATTATATGGTTTTAGATAAAATTAACCGCGTTCATTTTATTGGCGCGGGCGGAATTTCCATGTCTAGCTTAGCGAAGCTAATGCTTATGAAAGGCAAAAAAGTTACGGGTTCGGATTTAAGTTATTCTGCGGAAGTGGTAACTTTAAATCAGTGGGGCGCGGATATTTGGATCGGGCATGAACCTAAAAAAGTTTTAGGCGCAGATCTTGTGGTGTACACAATGGCAATTCCAGACACAGACGAGGAACTTATTTTCGCGCGTGAAAACGGCATTCCCACAGTGGCAAGACATATGTTTTTAAAGGAAATTTCATATGAATATGAAACCGTTATTGCTGTGGCAGGCACGCACGGAAAAACCACCGCCACAGGCATGATTGCAAGTGTGCTAAATTTATCGGGCTTGCCCTTTACCGCACATATAGGGGGCAACATTGCGGGCGGAATCGGTAACATGATTTTTAAGGGAAACCGCTACTTTGTTACCGAAGCGTGTGAGTACAAAAAAAGCCTGCTTCAAGCCCTGCCCGATATTGCAATAATTTTAAATGTGGAAGAAGATCACCCCGATACATATGCGACAGTGGGTGAACTTTACGACACCTTTGATAAATTTGTGGGGGGAATTAAGCAGGACGGAAGCCTGATTATCTTCGGGGATTCTGAGTATTATCAAATGATGAAATGCACACCTGAACATATGATAACATATGGATATGAGGGTACTCTCACATATGTTCCTATGCATATCACAGAACATAAGCTGGGGTGTTATAAGTTCATAATCTGCCATAACGGCGAACCCGAATGTGAGGTTACTCTGAATGTGGCGGGCAAGCATAATATATATAACGCGCTTGCCTCATATGCCTCTCTAAGAAGAATCGGAATTGAACCCGAGGTTATTGCAAAGGGGTTAAAAGCATTCAAGGGTGTGGAACGCAGATTTGAATTAAAGGGCGAAATTAACGGTGCGCAAGTGATTGTGGATTACGCCCACCACCCAAGAGAGATAAGCGCGACAGTGGCAACTGCGCTATCTTTTAAGCCTAAAAAACTTATCACAGTTTTTCAGCCCCACACCTTTTCCCGCACTAAAAAATTCTTTCATGAGTTCATAAAATCACTTGAAGAAAGTGGCGTGTTACATATGTTTAAAGAATATCCCGCACGCGAAAACATAAGTGCGGGGGCAAGTGCTAAAGAACTTTTCGTGGGTATCGTGGCAAGCGGAAAGCAGGACGCTTCTTATTTTGATAACACAATAGACATTGCCACTGAAATTATGCGCACAGCTGAGAGGGGGGATATCGTGCTAATCCTTGGCGCAGGCGACATTGTGAACCTTGCAGATGTTTTAGTTGAGAGGTATTGACTTTTATTCTTAGCCTTAGTATAATTAGTTTATGAATACAGTGGCAAGAGTTAAAGATTTAAGTACAGTTAAGAAAATTGCCCTCACGGCATTTTTTACGGTGGCAGGCGTTTTGCTTCCCTATCTAACTTCGCACGCGTTCGGAATTATGGGTACGGTGCATTTACCCATGCACATTCCTGTGCTTTTGTGCGGTTTGCTTTTGGGCGTGAAGTACGGCGCGGTGTGCGGTTTCCTTTCGCCTTTGCTTTCGCACTATATCACAGGTATGCCTGCCAATTTACCCTTTATGCCGATGCTTCCGATTATGCTTGTGGAACTCACGCTTTACGGTGCAGTATCTGGGCTTCTTTATAAAAATTTAAAATTACCTTTATTCATTTCTTTGCCTGTGGCAATGATAATCGGCAGATGCGGTTATGCAATTATGTTCGCTATCCTGCTATCTCAAAATCCAAGTATCAAACCTCTCACTATGCCAATGGCAGTGCTAACGGGTTGGGTGGGAATTTTAATTCAGCTAATTGTTATTCCTATTATATTGGGCGTGGCAGGGGGCAAAAAGGAAAATGTTTAGCTTTATTGTAAACGAACGCGCAGGTGGCGGGCGTTGTAAAAATAAGTGGAATAAACTTAAAGCGTTTCTTGATAAGAACGGCGTTAAGTACGCGTACCGCCTTACCGAATATAAAGGGCATGCGGAAGAAATTGCAAAAGAATTTCTTGCTAACGGCACAACCGCAATTATCGCCGTGGGCGGGGACGGCACGGTTCACGAAATTGTAAACGGTTTTAAAGAAAACATTTCCGCATTAAATCTTGGCGTTATCCCCGCAGGCACGGGGAATGATTATGTTTTGCCTTTGGGTGTTCCCAAGTGTCCCATTAAGGCATTCAAACTTATTTTAAACTGCGAACCAAAAGCGGTGGATATCATGAATGTTTCGGGCAGGCTTGCCGTCTGCTTTGCCACTTCGGGGTTGGATATCGCGCTTGTGGAAAGCGTGAACAATCTTGGCAAGAAAAGGGCGTCCTCTTACTTTAAAATGCTTTTGAAGGAAATCAGGAAAAACGAAACATATTCCTTTAAAATAACCGCTGACGAAAAGATACAAACAGTGAACACATTCTTCGTGGGAATTTCAACAAACGGCTTTGTGGGCGCAGGCATGAAAATCTGCCCCGTTGCAAAAGTGGCAGACGGAATTTTGGATTTCGTAATTGTTAAAAAGCGCAGTATCCTCAGCTTTTTTAAGATTATTTTTGCCCTATATTTCGGCAACATTTTAAGGCAGAAAGGTGTGAAACTTATTAGGGCAGAACAGTTTGAAATAGTACCGCTTACCCTTAACGCAGTTGATCTTGACGGTGAGATTTATTATAATCACCCTTTTAATGTTGGTATTGTTAAGGAAGCCTATAAACTCTACTACTAATCTGTTTCCTGTTGACATTATCAAAAGGTAGGTATATACTGAACTCATGAAGATTTTAAGAGCAAAGGGCAATAGCGCGTTTGAGATTTCGGAAAATGAAACTCTTTCAAATGATCCCTCACTCATAAAGGTTAAAATATCCTTCGTTTGCCCCACCCTTTCGGATTTGGGGCTTTTTAACGGCAAATATAATATTGAAAAGCCAATCAGCCCTTGCCACCTTGCCACAGGCGTAATCAGTGAGGACAGAGAGGAATTTGGGCTTAAGCGCGGAACTAAGGTTATTATCAATCCGTATATCCAAAATCAAAGAATGGCTTTCGGGCAAGAACCGCAGATTTACGGTGTAAATGAGGACGGTTTTTTAAGAGATTTCGTGGCACTTCCTATTGAAAATATAATTCCGTATCCTGAAGGGGTTAAGGAAAACGAAGCCCTTTATGCGGAAATTTTGGCGGTTGGGGCTTCGCTTGTTAAAAGTTTAAATTTAAGCAAGGGTGAATATGTGGTTGTACTTGGTGCTTCGGTTCTCACTAACCTTATCGCACAGCTTGCCTCGTACTATCATGCAATTCCTATAGTTATATCAAATAACCAAAAGCATAACGAGATTGCAAAGAAGTGCGGAATTTATTACACCATTGACGAATCTTCTGAAGATGTTATCCAACGCGTAATGAATATCACAGGCGGAAGATTCGCAGATTACACGGTTCTTCACACCGTGTCGGGCGTTACCCCGCACTTTCTTTTCAGCCTTGCAAGGCGCGGTGGCGAAGCGCGGATTGTAAGCCTTTCCGATAGGCTTTATAAGGTTATTGAAACTAATATTAACCTAATTTCCAAAAAACAACTCACCGTAAAAGGCATTTCCTGCGGTGCAGACGAATTTGATAACGCAATCAATCTTCTAACTCTTAAAACGCTTAACTTCCAATACTTTATAGACGAATATGTGGATTTTAACAACGCACAACAGCTTTTTGAAAACCTCAGCGAGGATTGCCACCTATTCCCCGTAATTAAAATTTAACAAAATCCAAAAATTCAAGAAACCTAAAAAACATCACAGTTATTTTTTAAATACAAAAATATATTCGTGTGCCAAAAGCAAGAAGTTATATTTTTCGCTGTTCGTTTTCCAATAACCTGTCGCCTTGCAGTTATGCTGTTCTTTAATTATTATCTCTTTCAACCTAAAACCCGCAGTAATAAATTTTTGCATAACTTCAAAGCCAAGAGGTTGCACCATTCCGTTTTTGCGCGTGTCGCCGATAACAATGGCGCAAAATTTATCTTTCTTCAAAACGCGGTAGCACTCTTTTGCCACGGCTTCAATTTTTTCTAAAAATAGTTTTATCGGCAAAAGCGATAAATCGCCCTCAATGCCCTCACTATACTTAATAATATCCGCATAGGGTGGGTGGGTGCAAATTAAATCCACAGAATTGTTTGCAATGCCATTAAGGTTGGTTGCGTCCCCTTGCAAAACTTTTGTTGACGGTTCGTTCTGCACGGCAAATTGCAATTTCTGCGTTGTGATTTCCACGGCTTCGGGGTTTATGTCAATGCCTATTGCGTTTCTGTTATTTAGCTTGCATTCAATAAGCGTTGTACCACCGCCCACAAATGGATCTAAAACCAAATCATTTTCGCTTGAGTACCGCAAAATTATATTCTTTGCCACGAAGGGTGAAAAATTGCCCCTATAGCCCGCGCCGTGCGTTGCCCACTTTCCGCGATCGGGAAAACTCCACACAGTATTCGTTTGAAGTTCAAATTTGTTATTAGTCATTTACTTCGTCTTGAGGGATCGGCAAGCCAAGTTTTGTTAAGGGAATATATTCAAAATAGTAATGGCAATTAACGCTATGAATATAGTCAAGTACATCTTTGTAAGCAGGCTTTGCAAACCAACCGCTTAATAAATATATGTATTCAACATCAATGTTGGCTTTGGAAAGCAATTTTTGATATTGCTTTTTCTTAAAATCGCAAGTTTGAAGTTTTTCGTCTACACTGCCTTCAACCTGCTGAAATTTGCATTCTATAATAAAAAGAGTGTTGTTCGTGAGAACAAAAATGCAGTCGTCAGGGAATAACCGCCGTGAAATGCAATTTTCCCAATTTATGCCAAGTTCTTTTAGAAAAACGCTGTAAAAAGAATGCTTTTTGAAAACTCTCGCCACAAGTTCGCCCTCAAAATGCACTTTGTCCTTTTCCACTTTATAACCCGTTTTTGAATTGAGAAATGTTGTTAAATCGGTTTTACCCTCAAAAACAAGCCCTGTTCTCGTATTGCCTCCGCCTCTACCACTCTTAATCATGTTAGTGTTCCTCTTTAATTTGCTTTCAAAACTTTTGCCACATTATTATGACAATAACTTCTTATAATAATTTCAGTTATATCGCCACGCTTATCTGCTTGGCAGTTTATCATTCGCCTTGCGTTAATTCTTTCCACGGCAAATCCTTCGTATAAATCGTCAAAAAAATTATCGTTTGGGTTTGAGTTTTTGGGATCGGAATTGCTTAGCATAACCTTGCAACCAATGCGGGCTAACTCTTTTGCAAATTCGGCAAGTTCTCTTTGGTTAGCGTCATTAAAGCCGTTTTTGGAATAGCCCACGAATGATTGCGTTTCGGTAATTGGGCGGTAGGGCGGATCGAAATAAATGAAAGCGTTGCTTGATGCGTATTGCCTGCATTTGGTGTAATCACCGTGAAGCACTGTAACTTTTTGCAAAAGTTTATGCACTAATAATAAATTTTCTTTGTCGCATATCAGCGGTTTTTTGTATTTGCCGAAAGGAACATTAAATTCACCTTTGCTGTTAACTCTGTAAAGCCCGTTAAAGCAAGTTTTATTCAAAAATATAAAATCCGATGCTTTTTCAAAATCGTACTGTCCGTTAAGCCTTATACCGTTGTATTTTTTTCGTATTTCCAAATAAAATTCGCCTTGTTCGCCTGCCGTTAAAGAATAAAGCTTATTTTGCAGTACCTCAAGGTGGCGGATAAGTTCGTTCACATTTTCTTTTATGCAATGGTAGCAGTTTATTAGTTCTTTATTCAAATCAATGATTACGGCATTTTCAATATCAAACTTTTGAAGAATATCAAAAAGAACCGCACCCCCGCCCACAAACGGTTCTATGTAAGTTTTTATTTTACCGCTTGATAATTCGTTGGGATAAAGTGCGTAAAATTTTTCAAGCAACTGACCTTTGCCACCTGCCCATTTTAAAAATGGTTTTGCTTCGCCTTTACTCATTTCATTTATTGTAGCACATTCTTTGCCTGTAGTAAAGATATTGAGGCTTGTGGCTTGTTTGCTTATAAAGAGTTTGCTATAATATCTTAAAAGAAACAGCGCAAGACTCAGCTTTATAGTATTAAAAATATATAACCGCAAAAATGGATAATAAACAAAATTTACTTTACCCCGAACTTGCCTTTACAAAAGCGTACAAGGAAAATGCCCGCCTGTCTAAGCATTTGCGTGAGGTGGCTTGCCTAAAGGTGCAACAGCAAAATATGCTTAAGCCGATAAGGGAAAACCAAAAACTTTGCGGTTTTATTAAATTTTACGATATTGGGCTTTATCATGTTATGTACGGCGGTGTGTCGCAGGGGATTGATAAGGCGGGGTATTGTTATGATAAGGGCAATATTTTAAAAAAACTTGAAAGCGGAAGTTTTAGTGAGGAAGAAAGGCGCGAAGTTCTTAAAATGTGCGAATTTTGGGATAATGAGTACACCAATTTCAAGGCACGCGGGAATTTTAGCAGTGAAATGCAAAAGGTTGCCCCCACGGATTTTTATGAAAGTGAAAGCGCGGTGGTTCACCCCCTTTACCGCGTGGCGGAAATGCAACTTGATTTTAATAAACTTATTAAATTCGGCATAGGCGGTTTGAGGCGCGAGATTGAACTTTTGACAGCGCAAACCAAGGCTTACGGCGGTGATTTAGATTTTTTTACAGGTTTAAATGAAATCCTTAACCTTTTTGACGATGCTTGCAAGTTTTATATTAACGATTGCGACACTCAACTTAAAACCGCAGGCGAAAAGCGTGGGAAAGAACTTTTAAAGATTAAAAACTGCCTTAATAATATAAGGATAAGCCCCCCTGAATCGTTTTTTGAGGCGTTGCAACTCATTTGGCTTTATTCCGTGCTTGCAAAAGCCCCTGATTTCAACAGGCTTGATTCGTTGCTTGGTGATTTTTATGATAACGATATAAAGAATAAAAGGATAACCAAAGAAGAAGCCACGGATTTGCTTTACGGCGTGTTTAGAGATATTCAAGAAATTTACGGCAGAAACAGCCGTGTGGTTTTTGGCGGACTTGGACGGCATAACGAAAAGAACGCAGACGAACTTGCTTTGATAATTATGGAAGCAGGAAAGAGAAATCACGCGCCTTTCCCCCAACATAGCTTAAGAATGTACGAGGGTATGGACGAAAGGCTTTTTGATAAGGCTTTGGAACTTTTATCCTCAGGGCTTACGCTTCCTGTGCTTTATAACGATAATAAAAATGTTCAGGACGCGTCAAAAGCATTTAATGTTTCTCATGAGGTTGCTTTAGAATATTCTTTTCTTGGCTGTGGCGAATATCTGCTTTCGCACAGAAGTATCGGCACGCCTAATGTTATAATTAACATGGCTAAAGTACTTGAACTTACCTTAAATGCAGGCAAGTGCATATTGACAAATGAACAGATTGGCAAGGATTTTGGTAGCCTTGGCAACCAATTTGCCACATATGAGGAATTATGGGAAGCGTACAAAAAGCAAATGCAATACTTTGTGGAAAATAGCGCAAAGATTCAAGAAAGCATTTACAAAACGCTTAATAATGAGGTTTCATTCCTTTTTCAAAGCCTGTTAATGAACGATTGCGTACTTAGAGGCAAAGCGGTTCTTGACGGGGGCATTCAGCACCTTGGCGGAACATTTGAAACTTACGGCAATATTACCGTATCCGATAGCTTATACGCAATAAAAAGGGCGGTTTATGAGGAAAAGAAGATAAAACCAAGCGAACTTTTAACTATGTTAAAGGCAAACTTTAAGGGCTACGAAAAAGAACTCAAATATCTTTTAAATCTTCCCAAATACGGCAACGGCAATGAAGAGGCAGACGAAGTTGCCACCGCAGTGCATGAGCATATGTGCATTTTAACAAGAGAACAAAGAGAAAATACCTCTCTTGATTCATTCCTTGTGGTTGAAATTAATAACAGCGCAAATGTAACTTTAGGTAAATATGTTGGCGCGACTGCAAACGGACGCTTGGCAAAGGATTGCCTTTCTAACGGCAATAACCCCACAAAAGGCGCAGACAAAAGCGGAATTACCGCACTTATCCACTCTTTAACCAAACAACGCGGTGATATCCACGCAGGGATAACTCAAAATTTTAAATTCAGCAAAGATTTTTTTGATAAAGGCAGAGAAAACCTAAAAACCGTGATAAAAACCTTTTTCAGAATGGGCGGTTCGCAAGCCAATATTAATGTGGTTAATTTAGGCGACTTAGAGGACGCAGTTAAAAACCCAAACAAATATCTTAACCTTTTGGTTCGCGTGGGCGGTTACAGCGCACGATTTGTGGATTTACCTCACGATGTGCAGAGGGATTTGATTGAGAGGACAACGCTTGACGCATAACTCTGGATTCTAAATCTCATTATGAATCAGCGCACAACGCACAACGCACAGCGCACAGTGGTGGAATCTAAATCTCATTAGTTAATTAATCCTTAATTCTGCATTCTGAATTCTGAATTCTGAATTAATCCTTCATTGTGCGCTGTGCGTTGTGCGCTGTGCGCTGAAAAATTCCATAATTCTTAATTCTGAATTTATCAATAATCGTTGACAAGCATTCGCGCGTTTATATATAATAGTAATCTAAGATTAAATGCGCGCGGGAAATGCGCGCGGGATAGAGGTTAAAATGAAGAAAGATATTCACCCCAATTATAATCAAGTAGATGTTGTGTGCGCTTGTGGCGCGTCTTTTAAAACGGGTACAACCAAAAAGGGCGACACCCTTAAAGTGGACATTTGCAATCAATGCCACCCTTTTTACACAGGTAAGCAAAAAATCGTGGATACCGGTGGTAGGGTAGATAGGTTTAACAAACGCTATGGTCTAAAATAAAGAACGGCGCGAATGCGCCTTTTTTTAAAAGCAAACGCGGTAACAAAAAGCCGTGGGCAGTAGTTTGAGATATGAGTGATAAGAAATTTAAATCCAAAATCGGCGGTCAAGCCGTTCTTGAGGGCGTTATGATGCGCGGTACTAATGCCTCGGCAACTGCCGTGCGCGATTCAAGCGGAAATATCCAAATTGAATCCGAAAGGTTTACCCCCCTTAAAGAAAAATCCGTGTTTTTCAGAATTCCGATTATCCGCGGGGTTTGCGCATTTGTGGCGAATATGGTTATCGGCTTTAAAACCCTTACGCGCAGTAGCGAAGTTTTTGGTGATTTTGAGGACGGCAAAACTTCCTCGCTAATCGGCTTTTTGGGTATAATCCTTGGGGTTGCGCTTGCGGTGGGGCTGTTCGTGTTTTTGCCGAATTTGATTGCGGATCAATTTTTTAAACTTGTGAATATAGACGGGGTTAAAAATGAAATCGGCAAAAATATATTGAGGAATTTAACTTCGGGAATTATAAGGATTGTAATTTTTGTGCTGTATCTTTTTTTGATTTCTTTAATGAAAGATATTAAAAGATTATTTAGATATCACGGCGCGGAACACAAAACAATAAGCTGTTTTGAACACGGCTTGGAAATGAATGTGGCGAACGCGCAAAAAATGAGTACCCTGCACGACAGGTGCGGTACTACATTTATTTTCCTTGTTATGGTGGTATCAATAATTGCGTTTTCGTTCACAGGTTGGCAGGTGCTTTGGCTTAGGGTTTTAATCAGGCTTGCAGGCATTCCTGTGGTGGCAGGGGTATCTTACGAAATTTTAATGGTGCTTGCAAAGCGCGATAATATCTTCGTGAAAATCTTAAAAGCCCCCGGAATGTTGCTTCAAAAAATTTCCACCGCAGAACCAGATGATGCCATGGTAGAAGTCGCGCTTGTGGCGTTTAACGAGGTTATGCTTTTGCAAGAAAACCCCGAACACCCCACCAAAAAATTTGTTACCGCAAAAGATAAAGCCTCTTTTGCACCCCCTCAATATAAGAACGGCGCACCCTTTTATGGGCTTGAATTAAAGGCAGATTACAGGGCTTTAGTGCCAAGGTTTGACACAGAGATTTTGGCGGAACAGGTGATACTTAGGGCGAAAGAATTAAGTACGAAGTACGAAGTACGAAGTACGAATTTAGGTTTAATTCAGAATTCAGAATTCAGAATTCAGAATGAAGGAAATATTAATAATAATTCCACCCCTATGCCCTATGCCCTATGCCCTATGCCCTCACCCTTACGCATTCTTGATTTATGCACAGGTAGCGGTGCAATTGCGATTGCAATTAAGAAGAATGTGCCTGACGCGGAAGTGTTTGCAACCGATATATCTGAGGACGCTTTAAGCCTTGCAAAAGAGAATGCTTTGGCGCAAAATACGGATATTTCGTTTATCAAAAGTGATATGTTTAAAGAGGTTGAAGGGCAGTACGATATTATCGTTTCTAACCCCCCTTATATCCCCACTAAGGACATTGAAACTCTTGATAACATGGTTAAATATCATGAACCAAGAATCGCGCTTGACGGCGGTGAGGACGGCTTAAAATTTTATAGAGAGATAGCTTTGAATTACAAAAATAAACTTAATAAAAACGGCACTCTCTTTTTAGAAATCGGCATAGGACAAGCGGATAGAGTTAAGGAATTATTTGGTGAAAACATATGTTTTATCAAGGATTATAACAATCCGCCTATAGAAAGAGTGGCAATTATTAACGGCTAAAACAAGCAATAAAAGGCAAGAAATAAATGAGAGAAAGAGTGAGAAGGTTTCTAATAATGGCTGTTGTAGCAACAATGATATTCACAGTGATTTTGAGTCTAACTGGATGCAGTCAAAAAGCAAGCCGTTATACTGAGGCAGAGCACATTCAAAGGGTAACGGAACGCGTTGAAAAGCGATTTATGGGTGTAGGCAGTGACTTCATAAGTTTTAATGTATATTCGCTATTCAATGAGGCGGACGAGCTTAACTATTTCTTGGTGGAATTTGAACCAGTTGGCTTTCTGTTCGTAAAAATAAACAAGGAGACCCACTCTTTCATGAGATTGTTTGGAGGTGCAGGTATGTACACATACAGTGGTCTAAAACTTAATGAGTGGCAACGCTATACGATTGATGAGTGGAATAATCAACCGCCTCCAGATAAAGATAAAATTTGGGAGACTGATGAAATGGGTGAATTTATTTATTACAGAAAAAGTCCTTTTCATATCGCTAATATTGCTTGCGAAAGTAGATATCTGCTTCGAGTGCAACAAGAGGGGAATAAGGGCTTCATTCCCGCAGTAAGACATGAAAATGGATTTCTAAATCTTATTTCCATGGAAGAAATGGGCTATGGGCACGGCAACGCAACAAAAAAGCAACCCAACATGTGGCTTATTTTTCCGCCTAAAAAAGAGGCTGACCTGTAAAATAAACAATAACGGCGAACACTTTGGAGAAACAATTATGAACAATAGAGCAAAAAGAACTAAGACGAGATTTTTACATATTGCATGTATAATGTCTATTTGCCTAATGATGATAGGTATCGGCATCATATTTGGAACTTCAAACAATGAAGCCACTGTTGCTTATGCTAGTTCTAAAAAGAATGAGAATGCCGTGAACATGAACGCTGAGCCAATAAGTAGCTTTACGAGTGTCAAGTACATATTGAATAAAGACTATTTTTTGTTAAACCCACAACACTACGACAACACAGGAAAAAATCTAAACTGGGCAGGAGTTTGCACAACGGTAGCGTTGCAAATGCTTATGAGTTATCATAATTATTATTCAGACGGACGAATAATTCCAACAACTGGCAACAATAGAACATTTTTAGACTCCGACTATAGGAGTATAGCCGGACACCCCGCATTTTCAAGGACTATGCCAACGGCGGGGCAAGGCTCACCTGAAATTGGCACAACGGACGGCTTTTTCTTGGAATTGTACGACTTGACTTTTGCCTCATGGTTTCCGGGCTTAGGGCAAGCAATAGGGCTCGTAAAAGATGCAGGTATTCGTTTTATGAATAATCATACGCCAACAGCGGTTAGAAATGATTTTTCTCTAACATCAGGCTTTTTCTCTGCTTCAACGGCACGCTCAGATATTGACGCGGGTCGCCCAATAGTTTTGGGATTTCAGCCAATAGGCACTGGAGCGGACAGTTTCCATGTTGTTCCAGCATATGGTTATGCAAAGCTAGATGGGGTAGATGGATTTATAGTGCATTGGGGATGGGGCGATCATCAAAATAACACGCCGCATATGTGGGTTCCTGCGAGTTGGTTTGGATTTCAAATTAGAATGTCGGTTAATAGGCATACCCACAGCTTTAGTACATGGGATGGAGGCGATCATGCGGAAGTTAGGTGCACCACCTGCGGGGTTGTAGACCACGCCTTTACTACAAGCGAACTCTCCGGAAACAATCTATCAATAACAGGAGTTAAATCGGGAGTTCTCATTAACGGAGTTTTAAACATACCTACAAACCTATACGGCAGAACCGTTACCCAAATAGGAGACAATGCTTTTGTTGATCAGTATCAAATGACAAGTGTCATATTGCCAAATGGCGTAACCTCTATTGGCGATGATGCTTTTATGCGTTGCGGAGAAATATTAAGCGTTGTGCTCCCAAATACCCTAAAACATATAGGCATCGCAGCTTTTTTCCACTTGGATAAGCTCCAAAGCATTGCTCTGCCGAACGGATTGGAGACTATCGGCGATTGGGCATTTTTTGCTTGCAGTAGCCTAACCAACATAGTAATACCGAACTCTGTGCAAAATATAGGTTACGGAGCGTTCTATTATTGCATTTCTTTAGAGAGCATGACTCTTCCTTTTGTGGGCAACTCGCGGAGCGGTAGCTTAAGCTATAAGTTTAGCTATATCTTCGCACTGTTGCCCACGAGCCCTTCAGTAGCTGTTCCCCCGTCACTTAAAACAGTTACAATCACCAACCAAACAACAATAGCCAGCGAGGCATTTTTAAATTGTTCAAACATAGAAAACATAATCCTTGCAAGTGGCACAACGGCCATAGGGGATAACGCTTTTCAAGGTTGCTCAAGTTTAAACGGCATCACTATCCTCTCAACGGTTACATCTATAGGTTCGGGCGCATTCGTAAATACAAACATATGGAACAACACGCAAGATAACAGCATTGTATATGTTGGCAACTGGGCAGTAGGCACAAAAGGAAACTTAAGTGGCGATATAAGCGTTAACCAAAACACCTTGAGCATTGCAAATTCTACTTTTGCAAATCAAACATCATTAACAAGCGTTGCGTTCCATGAAAGCATTCTTCGCATAGGCGAAGCCGCCTTCCAAGGTGCAACATCATTAGTAGCGGTAAGGTTCTTCAAATCAACTCCGCCTGTTGCAGGTGCAAATGCCTTTATTAATAACGCATTGGATAGGGCAATACTCGTCCCGCTTGGAAGCGAAAACGCTTATAAGACGGCAAGCGGATTTACATCTCACAGCAGTAGCATTTCAACTATCCAGATCTCAATTATCTATATGAACGAAGGAGCCCAGCACAGTTCGGCAAATGTGCCTTACAACGGAACATTTGCAAACATGCCGAACCTAAGCAAAACAGGCTACACTTTCATGGGTTGGCATCTGTCCCAAGACGCAAACTCAAACCAAAAGATTGAAAACGGCAACATATGTTTATTTAAAGAAACAACCACTCTATACGCCCGCTGGAGCGCAAATACATATGTAATTACATTTGATTCGCACGGCGGAACATCTGTAACGAGCAAGCAGGTAACTTATAACCAACAAATAGGCACGCTTACCACACCCACAAAAACCAACTACAACTTTGACGGTTGGTTTGATGCAAACGGCTTAAATTATACCTCACAAACTGTTTGGCAGTTTGCCGAAAATAGAACCCTTATTGCCAAATGGACTGGCGATGAATTTACATTAACATTCAATGCTAACGGTGGCAATGCGTTAAACCCCACATCAAAAACCGTAACCCTCGGTGCGACTATCGGCTCGCTTCCAAACCCCACAAGAACAGGCTATCAATTCACCTCTTGGAACACAGCGCAAAACGGCACTGGCACAACGGTTACGCAAAACACAGTTTACACAACAGTGGGCGGTAGCACTATTCATGCGCAATGGAGCGCAAGCAGCTATGTGCTAAACTATAACGCAAATGGTGGCAATGCATTGAACCCAGCATTTAAGGCGGCTACATATGATTCCGCAGTAGGAACATTGCCAACCCCCATCCGCACAGGGCATACATTTGTTGGCTGGAACACTTTGGCAGGCGGTGGCGGAACTGCTTATACTGCAAACACAATATACAAGACAGACGGCAATACAACCATTTATGCTATTTGGAGCGTGAACACTTACACGATAACATACAATCTAAGCGGTGGCACAAGCAACGACAGCAGAAACCCCCAATCTTATGTTTACGGTACAACACCGCAGATTCATTCGCCAACATTCAAGTACAATATATTTACTCACTGGACAGTAAGCACTGGTGGAACTATCCCCAAGGGAGGTGGCTTTATGCCTGCAGGAGTTGTGGGTACGATAACCCTAACTGCCGTGTGGGAGCAAAATGTAACAACGCACACAATTGGCTCGGGAACATTTAATGTATCAAGTAAGGTTCACATTACTACCTTTAGCGCAAGCAATGTAACTGTAAATATAGGAAGTAATGTTGAGGAGATTACATTCAGGTCCTCGGGTATAGCCACCTTTTTGCTTGGCGATATTTCAATAAATGTTCTTGCGAGAACTTCACCGCTCACGATTCGCATTGTCAATCTCTGGCTCATAGGGAAAGTTTCTACGAGCAACATAATTGGCAACGGAAAGCACCATATAATCAATGCAGTAGATTGCCCCAACCTAACTATTGATATTGAGGGTTCAGCCGTATTGGACGGAGGTCAAGTTAACTTCAATCTGCCAGAAAGTGCATTTTTGTTGCTTGTAATGATGGGTCTTGCGAGGCAGGCGTCTTTGGATTTTCCGTCAGCAATAAACGCAAGAAACTTGTCAATCACGAGCGAGTATACTGCAAGCGCAACTTTAACGGTTTGGGGCGGTGAAGGAATCGGTGGAGGAGTTGCGTCAAAAACTGCATCTGCAAGGGAATTCGCTGCCTTTGGAGGCAACGGAATAATTGCAAAAGGGAACTTGAGCGTTTTTATTAAAAACCTAAATGTTCGAGGCGGAGGCGGGGCTCACGGAGTTAACGGAGCTAACGGCGCAAACCAAACAGACACCCCACCTCAACCTTCGGCTGGCAATACGGGCTTGCAAGGTTTCCATGCTGGCACAAACGGAGTGGGAACAAACGGAGCGTACGGCGGTTGGGGTGGCATCGGAATCGGTGTAACTGGTAACTTAACCATCGCTTTGGGTACAAACTTCACTAGTGAGGGTGGTCGCGGTGGCAGTGGAGGCAAAGGTGGCAACGGCGGTCACGGAGGAAAAGGAGGCAAGGGCGCAAACGGCATGTTTTTGGGAGCGACAGCCAAGGACGGTGGCAGAGGTGGTGACGGAGCTAATGGCGGCAACGGTGGCTGGGGTGGAGCTGGGGGCGTCAATATAGTGCAAGGCTCTATCATAATATCGGCGAGCATCATTAGCGGTCTAAACGGCACGGCTGGTGCTGGAGGTTCAGCGGGCGCGGCGGGGATAGGCGGAGACGGAGGCAATAAAATCGGCGGAGGCTCTGCAAACAAGGGCGCAAACGGCTCGGCTGGTAGCGCAGGGCAAGCAGGCTCAGTGTTTTCGTATTAAAAGAACCACTTAGATAATATTCGTGCTATAATAAACAAGTAATATGAGAGAAAGATTAGAAATTATTAAAAAAAGATATGCTGAATTGAACACGCTTATCGCAGATCCCAAGGTGGTGGCACAACGGGACGAATGGCAAAAACTTGTGAAAGAACACAGCGTTATTGAACCTGTGGCACTTCAGTATGAGGAACTTTTGCAAACCGAATTATCAATGGAAGATTGCAAACTTTATATGGGCAGTGAGGATAGGGAACTTGCAGGAATAGCGGAAGAAGAGTTCTATAGTTTCAGAGATAAAAGGGACGGAATTGAGGCAGAATTAAAGGTGGCACTTTTACCCAAAGATCCTCTTGACGATAAGAAT
>Ga0123356_10001684_pt1 | contig 24204 bp, 23 predicted proteins | sample TergutEmb28metaG_2_FD_92546 | JGI IMG/M metagenome (GOLD analysis project Ga0123356, IMG submission 92546) | Embiratermes neotenicus P3 segment gut microbial communities from Petit-Saut dam, French Guiana - Emb289 P3 | ecosystem: Host-associated > Arthropoda: Insects > Digestive system > Gut ...
GTAGAGACATATTTCATAATCCTTGAAGCATAGCGCTTCAAGTTTACAATGTCATAGATATGCCGCATATTCTAACTCCTATCTCTTACCCTAGGAGTCCAATATGTGTTTGAACTTATACAGCCTTGTTACAAGACAGATATTTGTTTAAGCTCGTAAGCGCCTTGTTGACTTCTACCATGCTGCCTCATATATCTTGATAATCGCCTCTCCGTCCAGTTTTGTGGGGTGCTCTGATAGCCACGGGGCAGTCTTAATGGCACATTGGGCAAGGTCTGGTATCTTATCACGCGCTACGCCCAAGTCGCGCAGTTTTATACTCATGCCTACCTTGTTTAGCCAGTTCCTTATTGCTACGAGCCCAGTCGCCTGGCCGAAAACAGTACTACCGAGTTTGACCAAGCGTTCCGCGCGGATATTAGACAACGACTCAAGATATGCTGGTAACAGTGCCGCAAGTCCATCACCGTGGGCCATGTCGTAATAGCCGGAGAGTGGGTGCTCTAGACCATGCATAGTCATACTACCATCGCCGCCCCCTAGGGTGGTGAAAGCTGAACAGGCTAAGGTAGATGCCCAGGAAAGCTGACTTCTGGCATCTAGGTCATTTGATTGTTTGAGTGCGCGTGGTAGGCAGTCTACTACGAGCTTCATGGTGGTTTCAGTAATCCCATCAGTGAGTAATTGGGGTGAGGCGGCTGTAACATAAGGCTCGATCAGGTGGCAAAGGATATCCACTCCACCCTGGGCCAAAGGTTTTGTGGGCAGAGATAGAGTGAGCGCCGGGTCTACGATTGAGACAGCGGGATATGCGCAGTGGTCGGCAACCACGCACTTCTCGTGTGTTTCCCAGTTGGTAATCACCGCGCCGCAATTGGTCTCAGAGCCGGATGCGGCTACAGTAGGTACGACAATGAGCCTCGGGCTTTTGCCCATAACCCTATCGTTTGATTCTACGTAATGCCAAATGGGTTTGTCTCCTTTGGTGGCGATTACCATACCCTTGGCAGCGTCCATGGGGCTCCCGCCGCCAATGGCAATGACAATGTCCAAATTCTCTTGGCGGATAATCCTAGCCCCTTCATCAATAGTTGTAGAGCGTGGGTTTGGCTCCACCTTGTCAAAGACGGTGACGTCTACCCCAGATTTTTTCAGGTCAGCCATGGCTTGGTCCAAAAGTCCTGTCTGTCGTGCTGATGTCCGTCCGGTAACGAGCAGGGCGTGTCCCCCAAGCTTGCATGCTTCCTCGCCAAGTAGTTTGAAACTACCAATACCAACGATAAGTTTTGTCGGGATATAAAATTTGGTAATCATGGCGCCATTATAGCAGGCAAAGTGAAATATGCACTGGCTTTTGGTGTATAGAAGTGGTGGTCAATAATTATGGACAATCATGTTTTAAATAGAGAGCGCTCGTTGTGCATTGATACACGCTCACTATCACTATCTCCCACGTGCGGAAAGCCACTTCTGTTTTTGGACCAGCCGCACAGCCTCGTCGGTAGGCCTGTAACGCGAGAGAAATTCATTTTTGAAGATCGCAAATACTCCATCAAGGATGGCCTGACGCGTGTGCAATGCTAAGCGTGCCATGAAACGTAGATTATGGATGGTAGCCAGCCTATAGGCTAGGAGTTCTTGAGCGCGGAAGAGATGGTGAACATAGGCTACCGGGAAGTTTTTGCAGGTAAAACAGTCGCACTCATTCTCAATCGGGGCTTCTTGTGTGCGGTAAATGGCGTTACCGATATTGATACGCCCATCCGCCGTAAAGAGCGCCCCATTGCGGGCGACACGTGTTGGCAGAACGCAGTCCATCATGTCGATCCCGAGAGATACTGCCTTTACAAAGTCCTCAGGTGAACCTACCCCCATTAGGTAGCGGGGCTTCTCTCTGGGCAAGCAGGAGGTAACCACCGCGGCCATTTCCCACATCATCTCTTTTGGTTCGCCAAGGCTGAGGCCGCCAATGGCGAAACCCGGGAAATTCATTTCTGATAGGGTAGTTGCTGATCTGCGCCGCATCTCGGAGGAGAAGCCGCCCTGTACGATGGCGAACAGCTGTTGGGCAGTGGTATGAGCGCTTAGACAACGATGCGCCCAGCGGTGAGTGCGCTCCAGTGCTAGGCGTACATTTGTCAATGGTGCGTCCATTGGAGAGGGTTCGTCCAGCACCATAATGATATCTGCCCCCAAGGCTTCTTGGAGTACGATCGCTTTTTCTGGTGTGATGAAATGGGTACTACCGTCAAGATGGGAACGGAAGCTCACTCCCTCTTCTGTAACCTTGCTTAGGGCAGCTAAACTGAATACTTGGAAGCCACCAGAGTCGGTAAGGATAGCCTTATTCCAGCACATGAAGCGATGCAACCCACCAAGTGCTTTTACGATATCTACTCCCGGTCGCAGAGAAAGATGATAGGTATTGCACAAGAGCAGATCATAGCCGCAGTCGTGCACTTCATCCGGAGCAAGTGCTTTGACTGCAGCCTGACTTCCCACCGGCATGAAGACTGGGGTGGCAATTGTGCCGTGAGCAGTAGCAAGCTTTCCTGCGCGGGCACCGCCACACTCGCTGTTTAAACGGAAGTTAGACATTCGGTGTGCTTTGCAGTTGGTTTACTCGGTTATGCTGTTGGCTACAGCACAACATCCAGCACAATGGCAAGGAAAATAATGCCTAGATAAGGGAAGCTTGATAGTTTATAGAGTCGCCAAGCGTCTTGTGAAGGCGTTGGTGAAGCGGCAAGTCGGATGGAGCCATAAAGCATCATTATTCCAAGCACTAGGGCGATGCAGAGATAGAGCAGCCCAAGGTGTGCCACAAAGTAAATACTAAAAGCAGTCACATTCAAGGCTATGGCGAAGATGAGCAGGATATTGGTAACGAGCCTGATTGAAACACTCATGGGAAAGAAAGTGAGGCCTGCCTCCAAATAGTCGTCGCGGTGTGAGACCATTACACTCCAGACATGAAGCGGTAGCCATATTGCAATGAGCAGGCAAAGGAGACCCAGTTCCCATTTTATGACATCTGATATGGCAAACCAGCCCATGAGCACTGGGGCACAGGAGGCAATTGTGCCCTGCGGGAAGACGCAGATGGCGCGTTTGCGATAGACAATAGCGGCCACCGTGCCGATAAGATCGGCGACAAAGGCCAAGGGATGTAATATCCAAGCCAGAACTAACCCTGCCAGGATCCAACCGATTATCCAAGGGAGTGCTTTTTCAGGCGGGTGGATGCGCTGGGTAGGGAAAACTCTTCCCTTAGTGCGGCTCATACGGGCATCGTACCTGCGGTCGAGGTAGTTAGTAAGACCGTTAGCCCCTCCCGAAGCTAGAGTAATAGTAATCGTGGCAATGGTGAGAGTGCTAAGTAATGCCTTGCCGTCTGCAGCGATGATCGCTGTACACAGCCCAATAAACCCCAGAAGAACCGTTTCGCGGGGTTTGAGCACTTCGATATAGTTGCGGATAGTTGCGATGATTGTCATGGGTGATAGGTATTATAGCATGAGGGCTAGTCGTGTATTGATTGTATACGTGTTTCGTCAAGATATGATTGCAAAATGACTGCTGCCGCCGCCGCGTCATCTGGGGTTCGGCGCTTCTTTTTCCCCATACCAGATCCCAAGCGGTGCTCACGTGCGGTGATAGTACTGAAGCGCTCGTCGCGCAGTTCTAATGGCATAACTGCGGCAGTCGCCAGCTTGGTAGCAAAGCATTGCACTTTTTCAGCCTGTGGCCCGAGACAACTATCCAATGAGAGCGGTAAACCAGCAATAATTCGCTCAACCCCATGATCGTTGGCAAGATCCAGAATAGTTTGTATATCGACGGAATCATCCTTACGGGCAATAATCGCGAGAGGCCGGGCAATTAGTCCGGTGGGGTCGGAGATAGCAACACCAATACGCCGGTCGCCAATATCTAATGCTAAGATGCGCATAGCTTTAATAATAGGCCTACTGATTAGTTTTTATTAGGCTTGGCACAAGTGCTAAGGCCTCGTCCAATTGGGAGGCTTCCTTGCCTCCGCCTTGGGCCAGATCAGGTTTGCCCCCACCTCCGCCCCCCGTTGCTTTGGCTACTTCGCGAATGATATTGCCTGCATGGTAGCCTTGAGTAATGAGATCAGGCGTAACCGCTACAACGAAATATGGCTTGCCCTCATTTATAGTACCCAGTACCACAACAGCTGAACCAAGTTTTGTGCGTAAGGCATCGGTCAGTTCGCGCAGAAAATCGGGTCGGGTGGGTTTGAGGCGAGCGGAAAGCACCTTTATCCCGTCGATCTCTTTTACTTGAGCAAGAAACGTCGAGACATCTTTAAGTATTAGTTCGCGCTCAAAGTTATCTGCGCGGTTCCTCTCGGTGTCGCGACTATCAAGGAGGGCTTGGGTCTTTTCTGGCAAGTCCTTGGTTGTGGTCTCCAATAGCCGTGCGAGATTAGAGGTAATCACATAGTTCTCATTGGCAATTCGGGCACTTTCACGACCAGTGATTGCCTCTAGGCGGCGCAGACCGGCACCTATGGATGTCTCGGTCACAATCTGGAAAAACCCAATCTCGCCTGTGGCGGAAGCATGTGTGCCGCCGCAAAGCTCAACAGAGATGGGCGGATGTCCTACCGAGAGAACGCGCACCATCTCGCCGTATTTTTCATCAAAGAGGGCAATTGCGCCGGCGGCTACAGCTTCCTTGTAAGGCATTTGGTGATCGTATACTTGGTGATTTTGGCGTATCTCAAGGTTAACAATATCTTGCACCTCTTGTATTTGCTCTATAGTGAGCGGGGCGAGGTGAGAGAAATCAAAGCGCATGCGTGTAGGGGTGACGAGGGAACCGCGCTGTTGCACGTGTTCACCCAGCACATGTCTGAGAGCTGATTGCACAAGGTGAGTCGCCGTGTGATTGCGGGCGATGTCGGCGCGCCGTTCCCCATCCACTTTGGCGACCACCTGTTCGCCTATTGCAAAGTTCCCTGTTTCCACGTAACCATGGTGCAGGGTGGTTGTAGGGTCGAGTTTCACGGTATTTGTGACAATAAATGTGTTATTACCTGAGGAAATTATACCCGTATCGCCTATTTGGCCGCCCATCTCGGCATAGAAAGGAGTGGAGGTTAACACCAGTCCTGCTTGCTTGCCTTTGCTTGCCTGAGCAACGCAGTCTTCATCAGTGATTATGCCTATCACCCCTGTCTCCATGGACAACTCGGTATAGCCTAAGAAAACCGTTGGGGCAAACTCTGCCTCAATGGTTTTATGCTCTGCTCCACCAAACTTATGGGCCTCACGCGCTCGGGCACGTTGCTTAGCCATCTCGGCATTAAAGCTGTCCAAGTCCACCCGAAGGCCGTGCGAAGTGGCAACTTCGCACGTAAGCTCAACAGGGAAACCATAGGTGTCGTAGAGTTTGAAGGCAGCAATGCCGGGAATGATCTGAGACTCCTGGTTCTCAGGGTTGCCGATTATTTCATCAAGTAGATTAAGACCAGTGGAGAGGGTTTCATTGAAACGCTCCTCCTCGCGTTGGATGACATCTAGTACAAAGGCCTTGCGCGTACTGAGCTCGGGATAGGTTGATGAGAACTGCTGGATAGTCGTCTTCGCTATGTCCGCTAAAAAGACCTCCCTGTGACCGAGGCGACGCCCAAAGAGTGCCGCACGGCGGAGGAGTCTCCGTAATACGTAGCCCCGTCCATCATTGGAAGGCAATACGCCATCGGCAATAAGAAAAGGGATGGCTCGTCCGTGCTCCGCTACCACGCGGAGCGCTCGATCGGTTTCTTCATCTTGCCCATAGGTCTTACCGAACATCTGCGCCGCGTATCTTAATAGCGGTTGAAAGAGATCGGTCTGATAGACTGATTTTACCCCCTGGAGTATTGCAGTGATGCGTTCCAGCCCCATACCGGTGTCAATATTAGGTTTTGGAAGAAGGGTGCGGTGCCCGTCGCGATCCTGATAAAACTGCATGAAAACCAAGTTCCAGATCTCACAGAAGCGGCCACATTTACAGGCGGGATTGCAGTCAGCTTTGCCGCAACCGACTTCCTCGCCGAAATCATAGTGTATCTCGCTACAAGGACCGCAGGGACCTGACTCGCCCGCTGGCCCCCAGAAGTTATCGGCTTCACCAAGGCGGACAATATTCTTTTCAGGTACTCCGATGACATCGTGCCAAAGGGAGAAAGCCTCGTCATCGTCAAGGTAAACAGTAGTCCATAATCGTCCCCGCGGCACTTTAAAGCGCTCGGTGATAAGTTCCCAAGCCCAGGTAGTGACTTCTTTTTTGAAATAGTCACCTACGCTGAAATTACCAAGCATCTCAAAGAAAGTAAGGTGCGATGCATCGCCGACCGACTCAATGTCGGTGGTGCGGAAGCACTTCTGTACCGATGCCAAACGTCGAGCGGGAGGCTCGGTTTGGCCTAAAAAGTACGGTTTGAGTTGCACCATACCCGCTGTGGTGAGAAGAAGGGTAGGGTCGCCATGGGGGATGAGTGATGATGAAGGAATGACTCTGTGTCCCTTTTCCTCAAAGAATTCTAAAAATGTGGCGCGGATCTCATCGCCTGCTGGCATATTTCACCCAATTTCTAGGAGAGATACGAGTTGAGCTCGTATCTCTGTCCTTGCTCTGAAAACAAATTTTCTCTGTTTATTAACCGAAATTGTATCCCCAGCGCCGACTACCTGTTTGGTGCTGGGAATGGTTTGCTGACTAAATCTCTTTTGTCCTTAGTCTTGTCCAGGCCAGATATAGGCTTAATACAATGAGGGCAAAAGCGACAGCAACTGCCTCCCAGGCCACGCCAGTCTCGCCAGATAGCAAGCGATTACCCCAACTTATGAGCTCGCCTGGTAAGTACTTGCCAACCCAAGGGAGGCCGGAAGCAATACTAAAAACAATAATTGTTGCAAGGGAAAGTCCCCCGGCAACGAGTTGATTGCGGAAGATACCGGAGAAAAACAAAGTGATGGCGATGGTCAGTAAAAGATAAAGTAGCAGGGTCATGTTCAGGAAGAGGAAACCTAATGTGGGCATTTCTGGAAAAAGTATAATGGTATAAACCCAGCATGCCAGCCCACCCAGAATAACTCCCGCTACAGTTGTTATCCCTAGGACAATGAACTTGGCGGTGACAAAGGCAGAGTAGTCCACTGGCTTGGAAAGCACGAGTGCCGCTGTGCCGCTCTCTCGTTCTTTGGATATAGCACCCATAGCAATTAGTATGATTACGAGTGTTCCAATTTGCGCAATATTTGAGGCGTAATCTGCCATGGCCTGAGTGGCTGTAGGCAGCGGGAACCATGGGCCCATCTCCACCCCAGACATCTCCAGAATTTCCGGGAGATACTTTGTCATCAGTGGCATGGTAAGACCGAAAAGCAAGAATACCCCGGCAACAATAATAATGCGGTTAGTGCGCAGCTGTTCTCGTAACTCTTTTTGGAAGAGTATAGCCAGTCCTTTCATGAGGGGCCTCCTACCAGCTCAAGGAAGATATCCTCAAGACTGGGCATCACAAGCTCATAGCGCGTGAGTGATAAGGCGTTGGCGGCGATAATTTGCGGCAACTCTTTTTTGGCGGCACTTACGTCCAGTACCTGAATGCGCAACATGGGCCCTTGGGTACTAGTGGTCTTCGCGGCTTTAATAACCCAAGGCTTGGTTTCAATGGCAGGTAGCAGGCTGTCCAAATTATCCTCCAGCTCAATCTCAAAGACAGATGGTGCATAGCGTGCTTGGAGTTGGGCAACTGGTGACAGTGTCACCAGTTTGCCTTTATTGATAATTCCTACCGTATCACATACTCGTTCTACATCGGATAGTATATGGGTGGACATAAATACCGTGGCCTCCGCTTTTAAGCGCAGGATAAGCTCAAGGACATCCCGCCGCCCTATGGGGTCTAGAGCCGATACCGGCTCGTCCAAAAAGAGCACCCGTGGACGGTTTATCAGGGCTTGAGCGATGCCCAGGCGCTGGCGCATACCCCGAGAGTACCCGCCTACCTTCCTTTTAGCAGCTCCTGCAAGGTCTACCAAGGAGAGTAGCTCGACGGCACGACTTCGTGCGACAGACGCGTCAAGGCGGAAGAGCCCGGCCGCAAAAAGTAAATATTCCTGTCCGGTCATCCAGTTGTAAAAAGCGGGCACATCGGGTAGGTATCCTATGCGCTCCTTAATTTCTGGTGTGCTCACCGCCGTTCCGTCTATCCAGGCTTGGCCGCCACTTGGTTGGGCGAGGCCCATAAGGAGCTTGATAGTTGTGGTTTTGCCCGCACCATTGGGACCCAAGAAACCGAATACTGAGTGTGCTGATACCTCAAGATTTAGGCGATCAAGTGCCACGACTTGTCCGTATAGTTTAGTCAGGTTTTCGCACCTTATAGCTGACATTGGAAATCCCTTTCAGAAATCCTAGTTCGGGGGTTAGTCTTTGTATTAGGCTTAATCTTTATCTATCCCCTCCTTGCGACCGATGAGAAAATATAATATAGGTCCAATGATGTTGACGAGAACAATGATAAGTATCCAGATTATCTTGGTGTTACCCTTCACGTACTCGCGCTTGGTAATGTCGACCAGTGCCCAAACCATGAGACCGATCTGGATCAAGGCGATGGGGATGACGAGGAGGAACACAAATCCCATGCTAGTTGGTGCCATTTCCGAGAAACCTCCTAAAAAATAATTGTACTAATAGCGCAAAATCATCTTGACCTAGGAAGCTAGATCTCCCCAAGAAACACCCTCTGGCGCTATGCCTTAAAAAACGGCTTTAAGCATTTATATGTATCTGCAATAGCCTGATTGACTACTCGGGTGTCCGTCAGTACGGGCATAAAGTTGGTATCGCCTTCCCATCGTGGCACAATATGTGTGTGGAGATGTTGGTCTACCCCGGCCCCAGCTATCCGCCCCAAGTTAAGGCCGATGTTGAAGCCAGCAGGACTAAGGGCTTCTTTCAGTATGTCTGCACAGTGGCTAACAAGGTCAAAGTGCTCATGGCGGACTGCCGTCTCAAGAAGGGATAACCGCGCTACATGGGCGAGCGGTGCGACCATGAGATGTCCGCCGTTGTAAGGGAAAGCATTCATGATAATGAAATTAAAGTTTCCTCGGAACAGGATTAGGTTGGCTTCGTCCTGTTTGTCGCCGGGTTTGTCGCACAGGATGCACCCACCTTTGTTGTCGCGTGCCTGTTCAATATAAGCCATGCGCCAAGGCGCCCAAAGCTTCTCCATTAGTACTCCCCCCGTCTTGTGGCCTCATCATTTTAACGCTGGCCACGTATCTAGTCAATCACAATTTCATGGTGGCTTAGTTGTTTCAGGCATTTGTTTTATGGGGGGTCGGCAGGCATTGTCTTGGGGATTTCGTGCAAGAGTAGGCTGTCAATGCACTTACCTTCTCGTTTGCCTTAGCTGCATCCTCCGGAATATAATGCTCAAGTTATATTCTGTTGTCATTCCCAGTTTTATGGATGAGGTTGACAGAAAATCTTGGATTAGCGGCGAATCGGCACGGCTAATCGCTTGTCAGGAGGATTCTTGTATCCCGACTCACTACTTTTGCAGGTAAATAAGCCTGCGCGCTACACTGGCGGCGAATGGCATGCTGTGCGCAAGGACTGGGATGCCAGTGCTATTAAGTTTGCATTGGGTTACCCTGATCTCTATGAGATCGGTATGTCTAATCTGGCCATACAAATTCTGTACGAGCTTCTGAATCGCCGGGCAGATCTACTGTGTGAGCGCTTTTTCATGCCTTGGACAGACATGGTTGCTGCACTTCGCAGAGCGTCTCAGCCCCTGCGATCCCTAGAGAGTGGCCGACCGCTGGGTGATTTCGATGTGCTTGGTTTCTCCATTGGCTATGAGCTTACTTTCACTAATATCTTGACAATTATGGATTTGGCAGGTATGCCTGTCTGGGCACGTGAACGGACGGACGATCATCCCCTGATCATTGCCGGTGGTTCGGCAGTCTTTAATCCTGAGCCCGTGGCGGACTTTATAGACCTTTTTGTTATTGGCGAAGCGGAAGAGGTTTTGCCTCAACTCCTAGACTTGATTAAAGCACATAAAACAGGCGGACACCTAGCAAAACAGGAGTTACTATGGGCTGCCTCAAGTGTCCCTGGCATCTATGTTCCAGCGCTCTACGAGGTTACAGAGGCAACAACGCTTGTACCCTTGGATAGTGCCCCGGGGATTGTGAGGCGACAGATTGTTTCGCCACTTCCCCCGTCTCCTGTACGCCCTATCATACCTTACATTGAGACAATTCATGACCGTGCTGCGGTAGAAATAAGTCGAGGTTGCACGCGGGGCTGTCGCTTCTGCAGTGCGGGTGTCATTTATCGTCCGTTACGAGAGCGCCCACTGGCGGAGACACTGACGGCGGTAGATGAGGTTATACAAAATACGGGCTATGACGAGATTTCGTTGGTTTCGCTCTCCTCTGGTGACTACAGCCATATTGAAGAACTGCTTGCCGGGATTACCGATAGCCATGGAAACGACGTGGCCATCTCGCTTCCATCTCTTCGCCTAGATGAACGCTCTGTCAGCTTGGTAGATACCCTCCCCGGACGGCGTAAGAGCGGGCTCACGTTTGCCCCGGAGGCAGCTAGCCCTCGCTTGCAGCGGGTTATCAATAAACATATTCCGGAGGATGAGTTGCTTGCCGCTGCCGGGCTTGCTTTTGCGCGTGGCTGGAACGGCCTCAAGTTGTATTTTATGCTTGGGCTTCCCACTGAAACCGATGATGACGCAGCTTATATTGTGGAGCTGGCACGCAAAGTACTAACTGTGAACCGTGGCAATCATAGTCGTGCGCCGCAGCTTCGCATTAGCCTGTCTACATTTGTTCCTAAGGCACATACCCCGTTCCAGTGGGTATCTCAGGCCCCGGAGGAGACTCTGCACACCAGGCATGAGATTATTAAGAATGGCTTGGGTAGGCGTGCCAAGCTCTCCTATACGGATACCCGAGTGAGCCTTTTAGAGGCAGTCATGTCACGCGGGGACCGTCGCTTAGGACGTGTCATCCATCAAGCCTGGCAAGATGGCGCAACCTTTGATGGTTGGAGCGAATGCTTTGACTGGGATTGTTGGCAAAAGGCCTTTGTGGCTGAGGGTCTAGACCCGGACTCCTATGCCCGACGTGCGCGGACTTTGGATGAGCCTTTGCCTTGGGCGCATATTGACGTGGGGGTATCTTCAGGGTTTCTTAAACAGGAGTACAATCGTGCCCTTGCAGGAGAGCTTACCCCCTACTGCCGTACATCCGGTTGTAGCACATGTGGGCTGGAGGATTGGGGTTTAGGGTGCCCATAATATAATCGTCCAAAGGGCTTGTGTGATAGGCTATTGATGAGGGGTTGTGTTGGCGCTTGAATTTCAGTGGGCGTTTTGTTATATTGCAACGCCTTTAACAGACGAAGTTGCATCTCCGATCACCCAAAAGAGCCTTTTGGAGTGATCGGAGGGTCAGCAAAACGACCTGTGTCGGGCACAAAAACGAACGAAATGCTTGTCTAAAAAAGGCACGTTAGGGTAAAATAGCACGTCCGATTTATGGAATTATTAGATGATTCACGGTAATGAAGAGCAGGCCAGTATTATCCGACTCAATGCCCGGCGGGCGATTGCCCTTGCCATGGAGGGGCGTTGGCGGGAAGCAGTGGCTGCCAACCAGACTATATTAGAAAGTGCCCCGGGGGACGTGGACACCCTTAACCGCTTAGGACGCGCCTACATGGAACTTCGTGAGTATGATGAGGCTAGGGTTGCCTACCAGCGGGCCAAAGAATGCGACCCATATAACTCCATCGCCGATAAAAATTTGAAACGTTTGTCTGCCCTGAAAACAGAGAGCGCCGACGGGGTTTTGCCAAAAGAGGCTGACCGGCCGGTGGAGCCTCGCTACTTTATTGAAGAGACCGGCAAGGCTGGCGTGGTGAGACTTGTTAATTTGGCTCCGCGTTTGGTTCTGGCCAAGGTGGTGGCTGGTGATCGGGTCAAGTTGGATATGTCGGGTGGAAACCTTGTTGTTACCGACGACGCAGGTGTGGTTTTGGGGTGGGTGGAGTCAAAGCATGGCCAACGTCTGATGCGCTTGATAGCTGGAGGCAATCGCTATTTGGCAAGCGTGGTGTCTGCCTCGGAAACAGGACTATCGCTCATGGTGCGCGAAATCTACCAGGATCCGAGTCAGATAGGTCAACTTTCCTTCCCCTCGCGGGGTGTGGACAATTTGCACCCTTATGTAAGCGATAAACTCCTGCGTTCGCGTATTGAAGATGAGGAAGAGTCGGCCGAGGACCTTGGTTTCGGGACAGGGGAAGAGGAGATAGAAGGGGTGCCTCCCGAAGATACCGGGGAGCTGGAGGAAGAAGAGGGATAGCTATGACTTTGGGAAAGATTAAACCCATAAGAATTGAAGAGGAGATGAAGAGCTCGTACTTGGATTATGCTATGAGCGTCATAGTCTCCCGTGCCCTGCCCGATGTGCGTGACGGACTTAAGCCCGTGCATCGGCGCATCTTGTATGCCATGAAAGAACTAGGCATTCTCCACAACTCGCCCCACAAGAAAAGCGCTCGTGTAGTGGGCGAGGTGTTAGGCAAGTATCATCCTCACGGAGACTCTTCGGTATATGATGCCATGGTACGTATGGCGCAGGATTTCTCCATGCGACATACCCTAATAGATGGTCAGGGCAACTTTGGCTCAGTGGATAATGACCCGCCTGCGGCTATGCGCTATACCGAAGTTCGTCTTGAAGAGATTGCCGAGCAGATGCTGCTCGACATTGACAAAGACACCGTGGATTTTATGCCGAACTTTGACGACAGCTTGAAAGAGCCGGTAGTATTACCTACCCACTTACCAAACCTACTTGTAAATGGCTCGTCAGGCATTGCCGTAGGCATGGCGACAAATATCCCGCCCCATAATCTTGGCGAGATATGCCAAGCTTTAGCACACCTCATTGACCATCCGGAGGCTGACGTTGATGAACTTATGAAGTTCGTCAAGGGCCCGGATTTTCCTACCGGGGGCACGATATTGGGGCTTGACGGCATCCGTTCAGCTTACGCAACGGGGCGTGGGCGTGTTGTGGTACAAGCCAAAGCCTTTGTTGAGGACAACCCCAGTGGTAAGAAGCAGATTGTTGTCACCGAGCTTCCCTATCAGACCAACAAAGCTGCCTTAGTAGAGCGCATTGCGGAGTTAGTCAAGGATCGCAAGGTGACGGGAATATCGGATCTGCGCGATGAGTCTGATCGGCAGGGTATGCGCATCGTTATGGAGTTAAAGAGAGAAACCGAGCCGCGTCAGGTTCTTAACAATCTCTACAAACAGACTCCCATGCAATCGGCTTTCTTTGTAAACATGCTTGCTTTGGTAGGAGGGCAACCACGCGTCATAAGTCTTAAGGAAGCGCTTCAGTTCTTCATCGACTTTCGTCGTGAGGTCATCACTCGTCGTTGCAAGTACGAGTTGCGTATTGCCAAAGAGCGGGCGCATATTCTAGAAGGCCTTAAAATTGCCCTTGATTTCCTAGATGCGGTCATTAAGACAATACGCGAATCTGCAAATGCTGATGTTGCCCGCACTGCTCTTATTGAACGCTTTAGTCTATCCAAGCTTCAGGCCCAGGCTATTTTGGATATGCAGCTTCGCCGTCTGGCCTCGCTTGAGAGGCAGCAGATTCTTGATGAGTTGGAGACAGTCAGAAAAAATATCGCCTATCTGGAAGATCTGTTGGCCAACCCGTTGAAAATTCTCAGCCTTGTGCAGAAAGAATCCAGCACCCTCCGAGAGAAATTCGCCAACGAACGGGCAACCGACATCACCTCTGAAGAAGCTAGGGATTTTAGCGAGGAAGACCTGATTCCTCATCAGGACATGGTTGTCACCCTCTCCGAACGAGGCTTCGTCAAGCGCGTACCTGCCAAGTCGTATGCCTTGCAACATCGTGGCGGTCGAGGCATTATTGGCATGACAACTCATGAAGAGGATGCCGTGCGTTTCCTCCATGCTGCTGATACCCACCACACCCTGCTTTTCTTCACCAATCGCGGGAAGGTATTCTCAGTGAAGTGCCATGAGGTGCCACTTGATATCTCGCGCATCTCCAAGGGTACGGCCGTGGTTAACCTCTTTCCCATCACTGGTGGGGAAAAAGTAACCGCCCTCGTGGCAGTTAAGAATTTTAAAGATGCTGAGTTTTTGGTTATGGCGACCGCCCGAGGCGAAGTGAAGAAAGTGGGTATTGACGCTTTTGCCCAAGTGCGTTCCTCTGGCCTCATCGCCATGGATCTTCCGCCTGCTGATAATTTGGTCTCTGCCGCCCTCGCCACTGATGACCAGGAAGTCATCATGGTATCGGCGGAGGGTCAGTCTATCCGTTTTGCCGTGAACGAGCTACGTGCCAGCTTGCGTGCTTCTGGGGGTGTGTCGGGTTTTAAGATCGGCGAAGGAGACCGCGTTGTGAGCTTGGACATTGTCAAACCCGAAGGCTTTTTGCTGGTAGCAACCGTTTTGGGTTATGGTAAGATTACTGGCCTCAAGGCCTATCCTTCTCAGCACCGTGCCGGTTCTGGCGTGCGCACTTTCCGTACCACTGATAAGACAGGTATCGTTGTAGCTGCACGTGTGGTAGATGAGAAGAGCGAAGTTATGCTCGTTTCCGCCAACGGAATTATCACACGCACACCGGTTAAAGAAGACGATCCACGCCAAGGTATCACTGAGCAGGGTCGCTCCACTCAGGGCGTGCGCCTCATGAAACTTGACGAGGGCGATAGCGTAGTGGGCATAACTTCTCTGGATGAAGAGGAATAAAGTCAGTACGTATGAAAGTGACTGTAAAGGCAGGCCGCTATGTGTTGGCTGGGCTACAGTATGATTGACAGCCTCTTTGTCCTGTGATAACCTCATGAACCCATGGGCGAGTAGAAAATAATCCAGAGAGGTTTGACATTTACACCCAAAAGAAAAGCATATTATAACCTTGTCGTTGCCTCTTAGTGGTGGTGTATCCGTCGTCTTCCCAGAAATAGGCCAAATATGACCCAGCCCAAGAAGGAGAAAATTGGTTGAAAGAAAAAGTAGAAGCTTCCCTCGAAAAGGTTCGTCCCTCTCTCCAAGCCGATGGTGGTGATGTGGAATTGGTGGAAGTTGATGACAAAACTGGTATTGTGAGACTCCGCCTCACGGGTCACTGCGCTGGTTGTCCCATGTCGCAAATGACCCTTAAGAATGGCATTGAGCGCATTCTGAAGCACGATGTACCTGAAGTTAAGACTGTCCTCGCGGTCTAGTCGCTCCACTGGAGTATAAAAAGCAAGAGGGAGGATGTATCCTCCCTCTTGCTTTTTATTTGCGCTTTTGCCTTATGCCTGATTCAGCTCAAATGCCTTATGCAATACTTGAACGGCTTCTTTCACCTGAGCTTCGTCAATAATAACCGTAATGCGGATCTCAGATGTGGTAATAAGTTGAATGTTAATGCCTGCTGCGGATAGAGTGCTGAACATGCGGGCGGCATACCCCGGGGTGTTTTGCATGCCGGAGCCAATAACGCTTACTTTGCCGAGCTTGGTATCGACAATACATTCGCGTGCGCCGATCTGATCGGTTATGGGGTGCATCACCTTAAATGCCTTTTCGGCATCGCCTTTGGTGATGGTGAAAGTAAGGTCGGTGATATGTTGGATAGATGCATTCTGAACAATGGTATCTACGCTCACCCCGGCTTGAGCAAGTGGCTCAAAGATACCGGCGGCGATGCCGGGGCGATCAGGAACGCCTACAATAGTGATCTTGGCCACATCCAGATCGTGCGAGATAGCGGTAACCTTTTGCTGTACTTCCATAGCTCCTCCGTGTATCAGGGTGCCAGGGGCATCATTAAAACTAGAGGCTACGAGTATTGGCATATTGTATATCTGCCCCAGCTCAATAGCGCGGGGGTGCATTACCTTAGAGCCGTAGCTGGCAATCTCTAGCATTTCTTCATAACTTATCTCTGTAAGCTTGGTTGCTTCGGATACTACACGTGGGTCGGCAGTGTAGATGCCTGCCGTATCGGTATAGCGCTCGCAGGCGCGTGCTCCTAGGCTCACGGCGAGGGCTACGGCGGTAGTATCTGACCCGCCACGTCCCAAGGTAGTGATGTCGGTATCCACAACCCTAGCATGATGACCGCTTTGGTTGATTGATCGGGCTATGCCTTGGAAACCGGCAATAATAACAACCTTGCCCTCGCGCAATTCCTCTTTAATGCGGCGGGGGTCAATTGCCAAAATGTGGGCTTGGCCGTGATTGGTATCAGTCTGAATGCCAGCCTGTGTTCCGGAGAGTGATATGGCTTCCTGTCCCATATCCTGAAGGGCCATGGCCAAGAGGGTGCTGGCTACAATCTCACCAGTAGACAGCAACACATCCAACTCCCGCGCACTCGGTTTGTTGGCCACTTGGCGGGAGAGCTTAATGAGATCGTCGGTGGTATCGCCCATGGCGGAAACCACGGCCACGACATCTTCGCCCTTGCGGCGGGCGTTGATTATGCGTTGCGCAACGCTTTTAATTCTTTCAACGGAGGCAACAGACGAGCCACCGTATTTGTGGACTACTAATGACATCTTTACTTCTTACCAAACACGCGTTGCCACCACGGAGGGCGACCTTGACTGCCATAACTAGGACAAGGAAAGCTCTTCTCGCAGCGATTGCAACGGAATGACTTATACATCTTATTGTACGAGACATTTTCTGAGCCGCAGAAAGGACAAAGGGCAGTACCGCATCCCTTACTGGCGCGGTATTCATCTTCGCGCTTAGGCACGGACTATCTCATCTATCAAAAGTGTCAGTTTAGACAACGCTGTAATTTTGACCATAACTCCTTTATCGGATGAACTCGTTAATAATATTATAACCATTTGCAATTGAAATGCCAGTATTTTTTGCCTCAGTTTCGGTGAAGCGTCGCCCATTGTTTGTGGTGAGGCCGGGTCCCCACATTAGGAACGGAACCGGCTCGGCTGCGTGGGTTTGAATAGCTATAGGAGTGGGATGATCTGGCAAGACCAATAGGCGCAGATCCTCCTTCTGGTAAAGCTGACTCACCATAAGCGCATCGATTTTCTCAATGGCGGTTATTTTGTCATCAGGTTTACCGGAGTGTCCTGCTTCATCAGGGGCTTCTACATGAATAACAACTAGGTCATGATCCTTAAGAGCCTCCAGTGCTTCTCTTGTCTGCCTAGCGAAGTCATTGTCAATATTATCAGTCACGCCGGGGATGTCTAAGATGGTCATACCAGTCATTAATCCCAACCCTCGCAGCAGATCAACGCCAGATGTTAGGGCGGCAGTAAGCCCGTACCGTTCTTTGAAAGAGGGCGTATGAGGAATGGGGCCACTACCCCAGAAAAGCCAGATAGTAGTTGCTGGCACCTCTCCGCGTGCAATGCGCTCAAAGTTAACCGGGTGGTCGCGAAGCACGTCTTCGGAGCCCTTCATCAGTTCATTTAGGAAAACACTACCCTTGCCTTGTGGCAAAGAGTCAGCAACGGGTTTGTTTGGTATGTCGTGGGGTGGGGTACAGACGGCCTTTGCTGTTCCGGCGTGTCCTTTTATTTTAAGAAGGTGGCGGTAGCCAACGCCATGGTAGAAGTGCACTTGCTCTGAGCCAAGGTGGGTGTTAAGGGCATCAATTAGCTCTCGCGCCTCGGTGTCTCTTATGTGCCCCGCGCAATAACTCCACATACGACCTGCTTTGGTGGCAATCAGATTACATCGGAAGACGACCTCGTCTGGGGCAATGCCTACCCCCATGCTCACCGCCTCAATGGCGGCGCGTCCACGGTAATAGACCTCGGGGTTGTATCCCAAGAGTGACATACAGGCGATGGCACTGGATGGCTCCATGCCTGAGGGCACATTATTGGTTAATCCCAGCTGTCCTTCCCTGACCATAGCATCCAAGAAGGGTGTGCGGGCAAGCTCAAGGGTAGTATTATTATTTCTATCTTTAAGTGGCCAGCCCGCAGCCCCATCCATGATGAGAATAGCGTATTTCTGTGACATGGTGTTATCCCTCGAATCCTAACCCCTAATTGTAGCTCAATTTGCCCAAAAGCTAAACTGTGGCTATACTATTGTGCCACGGGGCGTAGCGCAGCCTGGTCAGCGCGCAGCGTTCGGGACGCTGAGGTCGGTGGTTCAAATCCACTCGCCCCGACTTTCCTGCCAGCTTCTACCCAATTCATATCAACAAGGGTGGATTTGCCCCACTTAGTCTCCTTGATCCGCACTATGATATGGCAGACATCTTTGTCCAGTGCTTTCAAGCGCAATGCCTGTGTGAAATAGATGAAACGCGCCTCCGCAATGATTTGTGTAGGACACGTTTTTGTAGGAACGACAAGATAGTTATTTGTGATTTTGCACAGAAGTTCACTTGGGTGCATAATACTAAGCCTAATGAATATTCCTAGCGTGCGCCCTTGGGTTTTCCGTGCTGTTGCCTTGTTGGCATTTCTCATTGCCCAACTCTTGGTGTTGGCGTTTCCAATTGAATTGTATGAGCCGGATGACTGGGGTTTCCGACATGCTTCCAGCAACTTTGCTCATGGACAGGTGACTATTACCAGCGAGCAGTATACCCGGCAATCCCAGGAGACTTGGGATGCGGGTGGGCTACTCTTAAGTTATGCTAATATTAAGGACGATTGTTGGGCTTTCACTCAGGCCCCTGGTTATGTATTCTACTTGGTGTTGTTTGAGTACTTAGGGTCTCCGCAGTTAGGGGCATCACTCCTGTCGCTGGGACTGGTGGCAGTACTATATCTGCTTCTTACTCGCTTAAAGGATGAAAAAACAGCCCTTTTGGGGGTGGTCATACTTCTATTTACCCCGCTATATCTGGCCATGTGGCAGCGGGCATATGTTGATGCCCTAGCAGCCCTAGCCTTCTGTGGTGCAGGCGGGGGATTATATTTGTATTACTGGATGAGTCGGTTTCACCTCAGTGCGCGAATGGGTGCCATTGTACTCTTTGCGGCAGGCTTTCTTCTTATGGCGAGCGTTGGGGTGCGATATACCAATATTGCCATTGCTGCTGTCTTTGGAATACATTTTCTGATCATGGCTGTGCGCTCACGCTTACGCAAGGAGAGGATTTTACCGAGATGCCTGTTATTTGGGCTGGGGGCAGCATTGCCTTTGTTGGGACTCCTGATCTATCAGGTGGTGGTATTCGGCTCGCCTTTCAGTACTGGTAATGAGTTTGCCATGCTTCCCGTCCATTTCGCATGGAATTATAGTCTGGGGATAGGCTATAGCATTGTACGCGACAACGTCATCCAGCTTTGGGTGCCGCTTATTATTGCCTTGCCTGTCCTTTTGGTGGCCGTCGCAGCCTTTGTTACCATTGCTTGCGGGAAAGGCTTTTTCTCCAAGCGGTCAGATGCTTGGTCGGAACTACCAACACACATCTATCATGTCCTTTGGTTGTGGGTAGTTGCAGTTTTTGGTCTCTATGTAATGTGTGAATGGACTTCTTTCCAGGCGGGCGCCAAACTCCCGTTTCCGCTACTAACTCGCTTTTACCTTCCAGCGCTATTACCGCTGGTAGTCATCTCTGCCTTGGTACTAAGACGCCTGTCGGCAAAGCTTTGGGGGAGTGTTTTCTCTGTACTCATTGTGTTGGGAATAATATTCTTTGTCCAAGCGGTTCGGATAACACAAGTGCAATATGTGACTGAAATTAGTATGCCTGACATAAGACTACCGGCTCCCCCTGATAATATCATCTTGATACAACCCGAGGTGCCAATGTTATGAGAATAGCTCACTGCTTGGCCTTTTTGCGCCGTCACTGGCTCTGGTGTGCCACCATTTGCTTCACTGTATTACACGTTGCAATTCTCACCGGTTTTTTTGTAAGTGGTAGTAGCGACGTTGAACTCTATTTTGATTACGCCTCGCGCATCCTGACAGGCCAGATGCCATATCGTGACTTTGCCGTGGAATACCCACCTGGGGCGTTGTTGATTTTCTTGCTTCCGCGGCTCTTTGCCTCGACGACGACAGCCTATGCTATTGCCTTTACCTTTGAGATGCTAGCATTTGATCTGATCTGCCTTTATATGATAATAGCGCTCGCTCGCCGCTTGAAACTCACAGTGGTGTCAACCCTAGTCATTTATACCTTATCAGTAATTGCGGTAAGCTCTATTGCCGTTCAGCGTTATGATTTTGCTCCTGCTGCTATTTCCCTAGCCGCGATCTTCGTTTTTAGTCGTGGGCACTATAAGAGTGCCTGGGCACTCGTCGCGGTGGGTGCCTTAGTTAAACTATACCCCATTGCATTGGCTCCCCTATTCCTAATATACCAGTGGCGTCACCAGTCGTGGCAACGCCTAGTGGAGCCAGTACTCGTCTGCGGTGCAGTACTCGTTTGGGGTTTGTTGCCTTTCTATATTATGAGCCCCGATGGTTTAATTAACGCTTTCTCGCTCCAGAGCGGACGTAATTTGCAGATTGAGAGTTCATATTCCTCAGTACTCTTTATGGTTCATGCCTTGGGTGGGTCATACGCGTCGGTTTTTCAGGGACCAGTTTCTTGGGATCTGGCGTCGCCATACTCAGAGGTCGTCGCTCAATTATCGTTAGTATTTATGTTCTTTGCGGCTGCCGCTGCCTATATTACATATCTGTTACCTTACAGCCAGAAAAAAAACGAGGGTATTGGGCCACCTGAACCCCAGGCACTTGGGCGCTTGTTGAATTTCACTCTCATACTGGTAGTAGTCCTGCTCACGACCAGCAAGGTGTTCTCCACTCAGTTTATTGTTTGGCTCTTACCATTTATCCCACTTGTCAGCGGACGTGCTAGACATGCTGTTTGGCCAGTTTTCGTTGTAGTGGGCTTTCTAACATGGTATGTCTATCCTGCGCACTACTGGGATATCCGTGAACTGCATGTGCTACCCATGCAGGCCCTGTTTTTGCGCAATATCCTTCTTGTGCTTGTAGCTTTTTGGCTGTGGGATACTCATGAACCAAAACTAAAAAGTGAAAGAAACTGCGAATTGCCAGACGGACAAGATTTATGTGAGTCCGTGGTGACCACTTAGATTATCTGTCAGGCGGTGCAGCGCTAGATTCGTGTACTGCTTAACACATATCCCCGGCCAACTCGCGCCCACCAAGAAGGTGCAGATGCAGGTGAGGAACGACTTGGCCACCATGCGCACCACAGTTTATTATAAGACGATAGCCACCAGAGGCTATGCCGTGCTCTGTGGCCAGTCTCTGGGCCACCAACATCATATGCCCCAGCAGTCCTTTATCTATTTCGCCCAGATCATTGAGGGTGGCGAAATGTTTTTTGGGGATAATTAGGATATGGACAGGGGCTTGGGGATTGATGTCGGCGAAAGCCAAGACCTCTTTGTCATCATATAACCACTCTGTGGGAATATCGCCCGCAACTATCTGGCAAAATATATCTGGTTTCACAATCATCTCCTTGACAGGTAAATGTGATGTTTAAGTATGATTAACGTGGTACGTTTGGCTTATACAGACCCCTGGGCATACATTAGTGTCGCATCGGCGAAAAGGTCGCCGCCATATATGTCGTAGGCTACAATGGCGGGCAGGCTCAATATTTCCAAGCGCAATACTGCTTCTGCCCCGAGTTCGGGATATGCCACGACCTCGGCTCGGTGTACGGCTTTTGCTAGGAGTGCCCCTGCTCCCCCATATGTAACAAGATAGACGGCTTTGTGTACTAAGAGGGACTCTTGTATTGCCTTTGTGCGCCCTCCTTTGCCTAACAAGGCCCTCACTCCTGCCTGCAATAGAGTTGGTGTAAAAGGGTCCATGCGGCTACTGGTAGTAGGACCGCAGGCACCTATTATATGTCCTGGGGGAGTAGGAGACGGTCCCATATAGTAGATAGTTTGTCCCACAGGGTTGAATGGTAGGGGTAACCCTTGTTGGATAGCTTCCGCAAGCTTTGCGTGAGCGGCATCCCGTGCTGTGTAGACAACACCCGAGAGGGCAATCGTATCACCCGCTCGGAGTTGTTTTACGGCCTCATTGTCCAAGGGCGATGTGAAATTGAAGCTCGTCATCAGAGTATTACCTCTGCGTGACGGGCGCTGTGGCACTGGAGAATAATTGCTACAGGCAGTGAAGCGAAGTGACAAGGGAGCGCGGTCGCATGGACAGCCATGGCTGTAATCGTGCCACCCAGACCTAGTGGCCCGATGCCAAGTTGGTTAACCGCAGTCAACACCCCTTTTTCCAGAGCAGCAACTTCGGGATCTGGTGAGGGATGACCTACTGTTCGCAACAGGCAACGTTTGGCCTCGGTGAGTGCTTTTTCTGCTGTACTACCAATGCAAAGACCAATAATAAGTGGTGGGCAGGCCTTACCGCCAGCCTCTTTGACAGTGGTTCTCACGCTCTCGATAATGCCGTCTGCTCCTGCTCCGGGTCTAAGCATGAAAAGTCGGCTCATGTTTTCGGCCCCGCCCCCCTTGGGCATAAAGCTGATTTTAAGGGTTTCGCCTGGCACGATATCTATGTGTACCACAGGTGGGGTGTTGTCGCCAGTGTTTTGGCGTTGGGTAAAAGGTTGAGTTACCATCGAGGCGCGTAGGTAGTTCTCCCTGTAGCCCAAACGTGTTCCCTCAATGATAGCCTCGTGCAAGTCACCATCTGTGAGATGAACGCCTTGTCCTAGCTCTAAAAAGAATGTGGCTGTCCCGCAGTCTTGACACAAGGGCAGGTGCTCTGTGTGGGCAAGGCGGGCGTTTTCTAAAAAACTGGTCAAGGAGTCGTGCCCCAAAGACGAGCGTTCACATGTAAGCGCAATACTGAGCGCATTTATCACGTCTGTGGGCAGTTCATAACTTGCCTGACAGATAAGTTGTACTATGGCGTGGCATATCTCTGTAACCGATATTTCTCTCACATTGCTATTTTAGCATGAATAAGGGGCGGTATGTAAGTAAAACAGCCGGCTTAGTATGTTATTACTGATGTTCGCCACGTACTTTTTGGGAAAGAGCCCATGGATAGATAACGCAGGCTCTTTCCCAGGTTAATTGTCTATTCTGCGAACACCCTTACTTTTTCCTTGCCGTCTACGTTTACCTCAAGCTCGGCGAGTGCCTGAATGAGCTCCTCAGTATTTAGGTCTTTCAAGTTTTTGAGGTTGAGACTTACACCTTTCTCTTTCAGGGCAGTCTCGATCTGGTCGGAGGCCTCGGAGGGAATGAGTGAAGTAAACTTCATACCAGCCCGGATTAGGGCTACCGGAATACGGATATTGATCTTGTTTGAGCTTTCGGTGTTACCATTGTTACTTGGCGAGTCTGCCAATACGCGCAGATATCTTATGGGGCGTTGAGTGGGTTGGGACGTCTCTGGCGAAGCAGGATCAAGGTGCTCCACTGCCTCTAGGAGTCTCATAGCCTCCTCAACGCTAATTTTCTTGGCATCCAGCATGTCCAAGACTCTTTTGCGGTCGTCTGACATTTTATCCTCCATTTTTTAATTTAAACTGTGTTCTATATGAAGTTGAGCAAAACTTTGTGATTGTTGGCATATACCTCGATTCGTAGGCCGCCTAGAGCGACAATGAGTTGCCACAAATAGGGTCCGGCTAGAATTAGTGGCTTGGCTTTGCCAAATGGTATTAGCACTGCTACGGCGACTAATACAAATGGCAGGATGAGTAGCATTAAAGCTAGCAGGATAGGATAAATAAGGAGCCATGGTAGCCACAGGCTGCGAAGGCTCCTATCTGTTGGAAAACTCAGTTGTAACAGTAGTGGTATGCGCATTGTACTCTCCCGGTTTTGCTTTAACTCAGCCTTTTTAGGGCTTCGGCAGCGGTAATCTCGCCGCGTTCAAGCAAGCCAAGCACTTCAGTCGTCGGAGGTGCCGTGGTAGCTAGGGGGGTCACCTCTACCATCCGGAGCTTGCCTGCGAGCCGGTCTAAACGGCTTTTAACGGTTGGGTAGCTAATACCGAAAAGGCGCTCCATATCCTTGATGGAGCCGTGGGTTCCCACGAAAGCCATGATGAAAACCTGATCCTCGGCGGAAAGTTGAGCTAACAACGGCAGGGCAAATTCTCCCTCA
>Ga0123356_10001685_pt1 | contig 24188 bp, 16 predicted proteins | sample TergutEmb28metaG_2_FD_92546 | JGI IMG/M metagenome (GOLD analysis project Ga0123356, IMG submission 92546) | Embiratermes neotenicus P3 segment gut microbial communities from Petit-Saut dam, French Guiana - Emb289 P3 | ecosystem: Host-associated > Arthropoda: Insects > Digestive system > Gut ...
ATTCAGTCTTGATGACTGTAAACATGCACGGTATTTTTCCGAAGATGAGATTGCTATTTTAAGATCTGTAAGTCTTATGATGATTTCTGCCGAAAATAGACAGACACTGGTGGAAAACCGCACACGTGAGCTGGCGAATCAAATCGAAGAGCGCGTAAGAATTGAAAACAAGATGAGATACTTTGTTGAGCGTTCGATGGAATTAAGCAGGACATTGGCAGAAATAACAAAATCACCTACAATTTCATCGGGAGACTTAAAAGCAGCAGCTGATTATATTGCAAAAGTGGGCTGTAATGTTCTCAATGTAAGTCGAATAAGTATATGGAGTTTAAAAAAAGATGAAGAAACTCTGGTAAATATGTCGTGTTATGACAATGTTGAAGGAAATTTTGTTGTTGAAGAAGACTTCAGCTTAATCGACCGTGATGAATACAGCAATATGCTAAAATCAGAAAGGCTGATTATAACAAGTACCAAAAGCGAGTCGCATGAGATTGAAGGGGACTATAACCCGAATTTATGCGCAATGCTTGAAGCACCGGTCCGGCTGGATGGAAAAACAATAGGTCTGGTTTGTGCCGATCAGGATTGTAATAACGAATTTCCGGACAGCAGAGAATGGACGATTGAAGAACAAAGTTTTGTCTCTTCTCTGTCTGATCTGATGGCACTTGCGATTTCAAGCTCAGAGCGTCAAATTGCCAAGGATGAAGCACAAGCCGCAAGTCAGGCAAAAAGTGATTTCCTTGCTAATATGAGCCACGAAATAAGAACTCCGATGAATGTTATAGTCGGGCTTACAGAGTTATTGATGGAGGGCAGTGATCCTTCGACAAAAGAAAATGAGTACCTGCAAAAAATAAATACAGCCGGGAATACATTGGTAGGGCTTATAAATGATATACTTGATATCTCTAAAATCGAAGCAGGTAAATTTACAATTTTACCTGCACAATACGAGCTTGCAAGTTTATTAAATGACGTAATTGTTCTCAGCGTCATGCGAATGGGAGATAAACCGATAACATTTTCACTTGAGATTAGCGGAGAAGCATATGCAATCTTAAGCGGCGATGATTTGCGTATAAAACAGGTGCTAATAAACCTTTTAAGTAACGCTTTTAAATATACACGATATGGCACAGTAACACTCAGCGTTAACTGTGAGCGCGGTGATTTAAATGATGTATGGCTTTCATTTACTGTTACAGATACAGGAATCGGTATGCATCCTGAGGATATAGAAAAGCTGTTTTCTAATTATAATCAGGTTGATACCCGTGCAAACCGTATGATTGAAGGTACCGGATTAGGACTTGCTATCGCAAAAGGTTTTGTTGAGCTGATGGGTGGAAAAATAACAGTGGAAAGCGAGTATGAGAAGGGTTCAAAGTTTAGCTTTAGTGTTAAACAAGGGTATGTAAACGGGGAGATTATCGGCGAAAAAACTTTGGATGACCTGAGAAATTTCCGTTATGAAGACAGCAACAATAAATTCGAGAGACAGCTTAAACGTCCTGATTTAAGCTGGGCATCTGTGCTTGTAGTAGATGACGCTCCAACCAATCTTGATGTTGCAAAAGGACTTTTAGGTAAATATCAAATGAATGTCGATTGTGTAACGAGCGGACATGATGCAATCGACTGTATAAAACTTGGTAAACCTGTATATAATGCGATATTTATGGATCATATGATGCCGGGTATGGATGGTATTGAAGCTGCAAGGTGGATTCGGAAGCTGAATACAGAGTATGCTAAAAACATACCGATAATAGCTTTAACAGCAAATGCTGTTGCAGGAAATGAAAGATTATTTTTGGAAGAAGGCTTTCAAGCCTTTGTGTCAAAACCTATTAATGTAACAAAACTCGATACAGCAATAAGACGTTGGATAATGAACGATAATCAAAACCATCAGGAAAATCAAGAAAAACAGGAAAATCAGGAAACAGAAGTAAACACAATACCAAACGCACAACCGGCATCACCGGAGATTGTCGTTGATATACCGGGCGTTAACGCAGCTATTGGATTGTCTTTATATGAAGATGATATGGATATGTATATAGGTATACTGCAATCGTTTGCAGATAATACGCTTGAGGAAATAGACAAGCTGCGCGACGTAACCGAACAATCTCTTGAAAGGTATGCAATAGATATTCACACTATGAAAGGTGTCACCGGAACCATTGGAGCAAACGGCCTTGCCGTAAGAGCAAAAAAATTGGAAGAAATAGCAATAGCAGGTGATGCTGCATCAATTATAGAGTTAAACAAAAACTATATCAAAGATGCAGAAAAGTTGGTTGACGATGTTAGAAAATGGCTGGAAAAAAACTCTTTATGAAAAAACTCTTTATGAAAAATACTCAAGTATAGCTTTTACTGTTGAGTCTGCCATTTTATCTTGGCTTACAGGGTCAATCAGCCAGACAAAATCATCAATATTAATAATGAAACCCGCTTCAAGCAAAACAGATGGTGCCCATGCCGGGCGGCATACGAAGAAGTTTGCCTGATTAATATTCTTGTGCCTGTTTGTTGCCGGATTTACCATATGCATTACATCCAGCAATGTCTGAGATATATCTATTGTGTTGGGGTTTCTGTACCAGACTGTGAAGCCCCGGACGTTTGTGGCGTTTGTGGTTTCTGCAACGCTGTTTATATGCAGTGAGATAAATAAATCAGGCTTGTGCTGATAGCTGATATTTACTCTTTCCTGAAGGCTTACGGTTGAGTCATCGTCACGGGTCAGGTGGACTATTGCACCCAACTCTTTTAACCTTTCAGAAAGTTTTAAAGCGTTTATAAGGGTAAGGTGTTTTTCTGCAAACTCAGAGCCGAAGGGACCTATTGCCCCTGTGTGTTCCCCACCGTGACCTGCGTCGAGAACTATTGAAATTCCTGTAAGCGGCTTATCTCCTCTTGCCAGTGTTTTTCTCTTTTTTAAGCTAAATCTCAGTTCATTATTCTCGTACTCAACAAAGTATCCTTCAAGCTTTGCTTCGTTTCTGATTGTAAACTCATAATATGGGACATCATCATCAATACCGCTGCTGACATTTGAGAAAATTGTCTGTGATAAGTCAGACGGAAGACCTAACGGAGGAACTTGTGCCATCAATCCGAAGTTTAGCCTCAAGATGTTTCCGTCATATTCTGCATGTATAGCGGAAAAAACGTTTGATCTCCAGGTAAGTATATCGTAATTTGTTCCCGTTTTATACTCACCATTGGATAGGGTAGCAGTCATTAATACAGCTTCATTGCTGATTCTTACTGCATCTCTGCTTACCCACATTCCGCATGAAAGCTTTACAAAGCCGTTACTTGACTCAGCTATAACACGGTCGCGCTGCTCTTTGCTGAGCAGCCAGTCAGAACCACCCGAAGCAGAATTTGACGGATACAGCCAAGCCTCGTCAGAAATTACGGTTGCATATCTTGCTGTTGTCACCTGAGTTATTGTCGCAGCTCCGCTACCGCTGCCGCCACCGCCACTGCGGGGAGGGTTTCTTGTTATCTTACGGATAACGTCTTCCTGCTCATCCTGGCTGAAAATGAATTCATTAACTCCTGATTCCAAAGGTACGTAAACAAAGAAGAATCCTTCAATGGTACGGTTTTCCACCTCCTCGCCGTTTAAAAACAGAGGTTTACCGGGAACACTTGTACCGACTATATTATATCCCGGTGCATTTGCGGCAGTAGAGTTAATTACGATATCATTCTCAGGCATTCCGACTGATAACGTATCCAAAATTATAACGGGTTCTCTCTCAGTAACTTCTTCATCTGAGAAAAAATTGCCGATAGTATCGCCCAGTGCACCTCTTAGTGAGTGAAATCTGTAAAATACATTACCCTTTACTATGTCAGAATCTTCAGTCATTTCCAATTGGCGAATCATTTCACCCACCCAGTTTGGAGGCTGGTCATTTTCGTTTTCCCTGTAAGCGGCATGACCTATGTACAAATCGACATTTGTGTCTTCACATAAATCCTCCCACCAGTTTAAAATACTTTTAAAATCTGCAGTCTCAAAACCTATATACCAGTAAATTTGCGGGCAGATATAATCAACCCATTCTTCCAAAACCCACAGGCGTGTATCGGCATATAATAATTTATATGATTCAAATGTGCTGGGAACAGGCACTCCAAGCGGGTCGCTGGAACTGTTTTGCCATATTGCCGACGGAGAAATACCCCAGCGTATATTTTTACTTTGTTCTTCGTTAATTTCACGGATTGTTTTTTGGATATCTTTTATTAATGTATTAACATTCTCACGGCGCCAATCCGCAAGCTCCATACCATCACCATATCGCTCAAAGGAAACGGAGTCGTCAAAGTTTGTTCCGGGGTAGAAATAATCATCAATATGTATTCCATCGACATTGTAATTGATTGCGAGTTCATAAATACCGTCAATAATCAACGTTCTTGCTTCAGGCAAACCGGGGTCAAGAAACAGCCCCTTGTTCCCGCTTGAGTTAGTCCAGCCGACAGCCAGTTCAGGATTTTTATAAACGGGATTTTCCGGAGATAATGTATTCGGGTCTGAGCTGTTTGATATTGTGTGGATTATTCTGTATGGGTTTAACCATGCATGCAGCTCTATATCTTTTTCGTGACATGCTTCTATCCAGTATTCGAGCGGGTCAAAATCGGGTATGCCTTGTCCCTGTGTGCCTGAAAGCCAGTGACTCCAAGGAAAAATTTCTGATTTGTAAAATGAATCACCTGTTGGTCTGACCTGGAAAATGATTGCATTTAAACCAAGCTCTTCGGTTCTGGATACGATTTCGTCAATTTCACGCTTGAGAGCAGTTGCACTTTGATTCCGCCTTGACGGAAAATCCAGATTCATAACTGATGCAACCCAAACTGCCCGGAAATCCTCTTCTTCTATAATATCGATAATCTCAAAATTATCATCTCCGTTATTTTCGGGTGGATTGTTACCGTCACTAGAATCTTTTGGAGGTTCATCTACAGGTTCATCCGGCTCAGGTTCAATAGCGGGACGGCATCCAACGAACAAAAAGCCTAACAGCAATAATGCTGTTAAACTGCAGATTAGTATTGACCTACCGCTAAAAACTGTTATTATTCTTGACATTTCTACTTTCCGGGTTGATGTAATATTTAAGTTGATTATAGTTACTCGATTACAATGAAAGCGCAGCCGTATTCCGATGATTCGGTGCCATTATCCAAGGTGTTGACAACACCGGCGACAACTTTCTTTCGATTGTTATTTATAATGAGGTGCATCTCAAATTCGTCGCCGACATCCAACGAGTAATATGCCGCACGGAAACGTACTCCGCTTGTGCTTATATTTATTAATGCGACTGCGAGCGGGTTTTGAATCGGATGTGTAGTGCCGTCAATTAAATGTGCGGTTATTAATGCAGGAGTATTGACCGGATACCTCGTTGCTGAGCGGCTTTCTCTTTCCTGCCCTTGAAACATACCTATAAACAGAGAAGCACCGGTTTTTTTCACCTTGCCGTTAAACTCACATGGAGCCGGAGATGAAAGTATCATTAGTTTGCATTCGTCGTTGACATTTAAACCTGTCGGAAAAGTTTCAAGTTGGATTTGTTTGGCATGTTTATCATGCTCAGTTATCACAGTTGACACAAGATGGTCACCGTTTGTGGTGTATATCAGTACTGTATTTCCAGTATAATCGCTTGCAAGAGAAGACATTTAAGCTCATCCTTTCAGAGCTGAAGTTTCTGTTTTAACCAATAATAAATTGAACTAAAATTATATCACAGTTAATAAAAGGATACAATTATTTCATTGAATTATACATACCATGCTGATATAATTGTAACTGAAATTATCCGAGATTTCTGAAAGGAAACAGCAATTATGACACCGAAAAAAATCATTATCATCGGCGCTGCCGGACGCGATTTCCACAATTTTAATGTATTTTACAGAGATAATCCCGCATATGAGGTAGTTGCATTTACAGCAGCACAAATTCCTGATATCGCAGATAGAAAATATCCGGCTTCACTCGCCGGCAAGCTTTATCCGAATGGAATTCCAATATATGAGCAAGCAGAGCTCGAAAATTTAATTAAAACGCTCGATGCGGATGCCTGTGTCTTCTCATATAGTGATGTGCCATATTCATATGTTATGAGCCTTGGAGCAAAAGTAAATGCTGCCGGTGCCGCATTTACTATGTTGGGACATAAAAATACAATGATAAAAAGCACAAAACCGGTCATTGCCGTGTGTGCAGTCCGCACCGGATGCGGAAAAAGCCAAACCTCACGCAGGATCGCCGAAGTGCTGATGGCAAACGGACTTAAAGTCATAGCCATCCGTCATCCTATGCCCTACGGTGACCTTGAAGCCCAAAAGGTGCAACGCTTTGCAACGATTGAAGACTTAAAAAAGCATAATTGCACAATAGAAGAAATGGAAGAGTACGAACCTCACATAGCCCGCGGAAATGTAATTTATGCAGGAGTAGACTACGAGGCAATTTTACGAGCAGCCGAAAGTGACCCCGATGGCTGCGATGTAATCCTATGGGACGGAGGAAACAACGACTTCTCATTCTACAACCCGGACCTTATGGTCGCAGTCACTGACCCTCACAGACCCGGACATGAGCTGTCATACTATCCCGGAGAGGTGACACTCAGACTTGCCGATGTAGTGGTAATTAATAAGATAGACAGTGCCGATTATGCGAATATTTTAACTGTGAGAGAGAGCATTGAAAAAGTAAATCCAAAAGCAATTGTCATTGATGCGGCATCCACAATCAGCGTTGAAAATCCCGAAATGATAAAAGGCAAGCGTGTACTTGTTGTTGAAGACGGTCCGACCCTGACACATGGTGAAATGAAAATCGGAGCCGGCATTGTTGCCGCAAAACGTTACGGAGCCGCTGAAATCATTGACCCGAAGCCTTATGCCATCGGAAAGCTTGCAGACACATATCGTCAATATCCGCACATTGAAAACCTGCTGCCGGCTATGGGATATGGTGAAGAGCAAATGCGGGACTTATCGGCAACAATTGAACGCACTGACTGCGACAGCGTAATAATTGCAACACCAATCGATTTAGCAAGAGTCATTGATATCAAAAAACCAAACACACGGGTCGATTACAGTCTGCAAGAAATAGGGCATCCGGATATCGAAGATGTACTTAAAGATTTAATAGCAAAAATTAAAGGGTGAAAGGTTCGGTAATACTTGTCAGAAATTAAGATTACATTGCCCGGTTCGGAGACGGTGACTTTGACCGGGCAAACCATAGATAAGCTAATACGTGCAGGTGACGGTGATGCAGCTTTGTTGTATCTGTACATCTTAAAAACGCATGGGCAGAAAACATCATCGGAAGCAGCTATTGCACTCGATAAGAGTAAAGGGTGGGTTGCATCTGCAATGTCAGTGCTTTCAAGATTGGGACTTGTGCATCTTGACAACGGTGTCGGAGTTGATGATACAGAAGATTCAAGAGAAAAAGCCGTGAGAAAATCACTTCCGAAAGAACCCCGCAAACCCACCGAACAGGAAGTTACCCGTGAACTGATGTCAGGCTCTGATTTTGCAATAGTCGTAGACGAAACACAACGCAGGCTTGGAGACATACTTACATCTGATGACTTAATGAGACTATATGGGATTTATAATGAACTACGTTTACCGGCCGAAGTTATCATGCAGCTTATAACACACTGCATAAGTGAGTCACGTAAAACCGGTGACGGACGTTCTCCTAATGTACGTTATATTGAAAAAGCAGCGTATAAATGGGAACGGGAAGGACTTTTTACTCTCGAAAAAGCTGAAGAATACCTTAAAGCACTCGAAGCCCGCAACAGTATTCAAGGGGAAATGAAAAAAGCTCTGCATATAAGGGGGCGAGAACTCTCCGCAACGGAAAAACGTTATGTTGACAGTTGGATAGATATGGGCTTTGAGCCGCACGCAATCGCAGTTGCTTATGATAAAACCGTAACAAATACAGGAAGCATGGCATGGCCATATATTGACAAAATCATTAACAGCTGGCATAACAAAGGTCAACACACACTGGAAGAAGTAATGGTAAATGAAAACGAAAAGAAGCAAAAAACCGTCGGAGCAAGCGGCAAACCCGGTACACAAGGATATAACCAGCAAAAACATGGTGAACCAAACCGGGAAGAGATTGAAAGACTACAGCGACTATTAAGCAATATTAAAGAAGAAGATAGTGATAAGGACAAAAAATAATGGCACTTGACGGAAAAATACTTGTACGGGCAAGAAATAAACTTGAAAAAAAACGAAAACAAAAAGATGAAACTCAAGGGTACCGTCTTGAAAAAGCATATGCAGCCGTTCCCCGTATCCGTGAGATCGATTCTTTGCTCAGAGCAACTATGGCTGAGCTGGTTGGTGCTGCCTTGGGTGTCGGAGCAACTGCAAAGGCAGAGGATATACGTGTGCGAAATCTCAGGCTGCAGGAAGAACGGCAAAATGAACTTGTAAAAGCAGGGTTTGCAAAAGATTATCTGGACGAAAAATACATGTGCCCGAAGTGCCGTGATACAGGATATATAAACAATGTAATGTGCGAATGCTTAAAAAACATCTATAAAGAGGAACAAAGAGAATCACTGAGTAATCTTTTTAAACTCGGCGATGAGACCTTTGAGAACTTTAACCTGTCTTATTACAGTGATACACCTGCCGCTGATACCGGCATTTCACCCCGCCGCAGTATGGAAGTTGTGTATGAGATTTGTGTTGAATATGCACGCAAGTTCGGAACTAAATCCAAAAACCTGTTTTTTAACGGTTCCCCCGGATTGGGAAAGACATTTTTATCGGCGTGTATAGCAAGAGTTGTCGCAGAAAATGGTTTTTCGGTTGTTTATGATATGGCAACTTCGATGTTTTCAAAATTTGAAGATGCAAAGTTTAACCGGACTGATGATTATGATAGAGCTCTCAATGAGGTTAACAGATATTTGGAATGTGACTTATTGATAATTGATGATTTGGGAACGGAAATGACTACAGCTTATACAATTTCTGCTCTGTATGAAATAATGAATACCAGGCTTATAACAGACAGAAAAACAATCATAAATTCCAACTTAACAATTGACGAGTTGCACCGTAAATACTCAGAGCAAACAATGTCGCGCCTGGAAGGCGAGTTTCAGGTTCTGACGTTTCACGGTGATGATATCAGAAAAAAAAGGAATGTCGTATAGAAATATACAAGAAAGGGTTTGCTTTATGCTTATAAAAACGCTGCCTGTCGGAATGCTTGCGACCAATTGTTATATAGTTACCGATGAGGAGTCGAAAAAATGCGTAATTATTGATCCCGGAGCCGAGTCGGTTGTGATTCTTGATTATGTTGAATCAAATAACCTAACACCTGTTGCAATTTTTCTTACTCATGGGCATTATGATCACCATATGGCTCTCGATGCGGTTCTTGAGGAACTGAATATTCCTGTATATGTGCACGAAGATGAGGTTGACCGAAGCGGTCAAAATAAACGGCATGTGTTGGGAGACAACGGAAAGCTCTCTTTTTATTCTGAGGGTGATACAATAAATGCAGGGAGCCTGGAATTTAAAATTATTGAAACACCGGGGCATTCAAAAGGTTCGGTCACCATAATGTGTGAAGATGCTTTATTTACGGGAGATACCCTTTTTCACGGCGATTGCGGGCGAACAGACCTTGAAGGCGGAAGCAGAGAAGAAATATTAAAGTCGCTTAAACGGTTGGCTGAGCTCGATGGTGATTATGAGGTTTATCCGGGGCATGAAGAGTCGTCAACTCTTAGCTCTGAGAGAAGCTTCAACAGAGATATGAGACAAGCCACAGGAGAGTAGATATCGTAATGAACTCGGAAATGCAGCATTTACCATGGGGTACCCTTACAGGAATACGACCATCAAAAGTTGCAGAGAAACTGCTCGTTTCCGGAGAGAGTGTGGCTTCTGTAACCGAGATCCTTAAAAAAAAATATTTTGTTCAGCCAAACAGAATTGCTTTGTGTATTGAAGCAGCGCTGGTTGCACTTAAGTTTAAAGATTCACTTGCTCCAAAAGATATAGCCCTTTATATAGGGATTCCTTTTTGCCCAACCAGATGTGCTTATTGCAGCTTTGTCAGTAATAGTGTTGAGCGTTCATTCGGATATATCGACCCGTTTATAGAAATGCTGATGCAAGAAATCAATGCTATCTCAAAGCTGACCTATGAAATGGGACTACGCATTATCTCAGTTTACATCGGCGGAGGAACACCAACATCACTACCGGAAGCGGCTCTTGAATCGATTATGTCAACACTGGAAAAGGCATTTGATTTTTCGGGCTTGCGTGAATACACGGTTGAAGCCGGGCGTCCCGATACAATAACAGAAGAAAAACTTGATATAATAACACAGCACGGAGCAAAACGTATTTGCATCAATCCGCAATCAATGTCACAGGATGTTCTCTCAGCGATAGGCCGCAATCATAGTCCGAAGGATGTAACTGAAGCAGTAAAGCTCGTTCGTAAAACCGGTTCAGCTTTGAATATGGATATAATTGCAGGATTACCTTCTGATTCATTATCCGGTTTCAAAAAAACACTCGATACAGTTGTGGAGTTTGCACCGGAGAATATTACAGTACACACACTGTCATTAAAAAAAGGCTCTCGAATAATGCTTGAGGGTACAGATATTCCAAACGGAGTACAAGTCGGGAAAATGCTTGATTACGCATCAAAGCAATTGCGTAAAAGTAAATACGCACCTTATTATATTTACAGGCAGAAGTATATTTCAGGGGGATTTGAAAATACCGGATGGAGTCAACCGGGATATGAGGGAATATATAATATCTGTATGATGGATGAGCTTTGCACGGTGCTCGCACTGGGGGGCGGCGGAGTAACCAAGATTGTTACAAGGGACGGAAGAATAGAAAGAATTTTTAACGCAAAGTATCCTCGGGAGTATATTATGATGACGGAGAAATTAAAAGAAAAAATAGGGGGAGTAAGAAGAAATGCCATATCCATATAACATGAACACCATTAATAAACGTGCAGCGGAAGACCCAAAAGGTTTTGCACAGGAATGTGAAGCAATTTACAGCAGAAAAGTAATGGAAGCTGCGGCAGGCATAGCGGAAAGAGCACAAATCAGCCGTGTTGTGCTTTTATCGGGACCGTCAGGTTCGGGTAAAACGACAACCGCTTTGAAAATAAACGATGCGATAGAAAACCTTGGTATTTATGCACACACAATTTCAATGGATATGTATTTTTTAACAAGCGACCGTGAAGCCGCACCCCGCACAGATGATGGCGAACATGACCTTGAATCGCCTTATTGCCTTGATCTTGAACTTTTAAACAAACACTTTACTTGCCTCGATAAAGGGGAAGAAGCCGAGATCCCGTATTTTTGCTTCAATCTGCAAGACAGAGACCCGACAAAAAGCAAACCGCTAAAGCTTGCAAAAGACGAAATAGTTATTTTTGAAGGGATTCATGCACTAAATGATATGCTTGCAAATGAACATCCGAATGCATTTAAGCTTTATATCAGTGCACGCTCGGATATCGAAGAAAACCACGAAGTTTGTTTTAAACGGACCTGGACAAGACTGCTGCGCCGTGTAGTTCGAGATGAGTTGTTCAGAGGCATGGGTGCATCAAGAACACTAAAAATGTGGGCAAACGTACGCGAAGGTGAGAAAAAATATATTTCCCCGTTTAAGTATAAAGCTGATCTGCTATTTGATTCATCAATGGCATATGAAGTCCCGATAATGAAACAACTCGCATACAAAGCAATCAGCGAAGTCCCCGACGGAACCGAACGTCTCGACGAACTGCGCTCTTTATTACCGGCACTAAAGGAATTTGAAGAAATAAATCACGACGTAGTACCCCCTGAATCAATACTCAGGGAGTTTATCGGCGGAGGAATTTATTCGTAATGCGAAATTTTCTTCATAAGTTCATGATAGGCAGATACGGACCCGATCATCTTGGTATTGCAATGGTTATTTTTGCATTTATCCTGTCGATCCTTAATGCTTTTCTTTGGCATACACCATTACTGTATATTTCATATTTAGTATTCATTTTGGTAATCTTCAGAATGCTTTCACGAAATTTAACCCGTCGTCGGGCGGAGAACGACAGGTTCATACGATTTTGGTGGCCTATACGGACGAGAATAAAGAAAATAATTCAATATATAAAAGATAAAAGAAAGTATGTTTATTATAAATGTCCAACCTGTAAAACCAAGCTGCGTGTTCCCAAAGGTAAAGGAAAGATACGCATAACATGCCCAAGGTGCTGGGAGTGGTTGATTTCAGAGTCTTAGTTAAAGGATGTTTGATTTCCGGTAGGAACTATTCCAATGTATGTTTTACCGCGTCCCAGTTCTAATGCATTTCCGTTTTCATCCGTATAAATAAACTGTGATGATTTGTCGGCTCTGAACCAGTTAATCTTAATATATCTGCCGTTGCTTATAAAATACCCCGTACCTCTGCCCACAGTACTCATATCTTGTCTGCCTGCTCCTTCACCATGACCAACCAAATCGGTAACAGGTGTTTCGAGAATCAATAAGTTTGTAAAGGTAACAGCATTATTATTGTTTGCATCTCTAAACTGACTGCCGTATTGACTCATTGAATAGATATTTTTGTTCTTATCATATGTAAAAATACTATTCTTTGCAGATGAAAATCTGGCAGTAACTTTTTGTGCCTTGCTGCCTGATGGAATTGGGTTATTGGTAAAATTCAATGCCTGTTGAAATCTCTCCGAATGCGTTAACCTCAATGCGTATGATGGCAGGCGCTGCATAAAGCTTGCACCTGATGTTGTTACACTGTGATAGTTTTGCACTGTATGTCCGGGGATTCTGTTTACATTTCTTGAAAAAACCAGTGCGCGTTTTCCTGAAACTTCATCAAAATTTGTGATTCCGCGAGCTTCAATTTCTTCATAACCTAACGGACTGCCGCCTGCGTGAATAAACAATGCATCATATGCTTCTGCCAGCTCTACTGTATAGTGTCTTGCACTGCGGATGCTGCCGACTACTCCTACAGCGGAGAAATCTTGAAATATTGCAAGAAATCGTGTTCCGCCGCCTTCAACCAGCATTTCATAAACAATATCCGCTTGTGAAATACCGTTTACAGCATTTGTCGGCAATGCATCGCGTTGATTGCTGACTGATATTGCAACCGGTCTGTTTCGTGAGATATTGTTCACTGCCATAAGACCTGTAAGCGGATTGATAAATGAACCGCCGGTTACGGAAGAACCATCAGATCTATTATTTGTATTACTGCCTGTGACGGTACTTGCGGAACTAACTTGTGTTTGAGGCTGTGTATTGTTGTTTGTTGATTCCTGAGAGGCTGTTGATTTTTGATTTGTTGCAGATGTTTGATTTGCAGATGTATCATTTTGATTATTTTTGGAACGAACGCCGTCAGAGCCGCCTATGCTGTACATATCGGCTCTGAAGTCGGCTATCATGCTTATTAAAAATAGTATTACTAATAATAACGAAAGTGTTCCGGCGATAAATTTGATTTGCTTAATTATCATTGATGTAAGCCCCTCTTTAAGACTTCGCACCCGAAGATTTCAGCATAACTTGTGTTTATTTGTTTAACTAATGTACACTATATAGTATATCGGTCAGTTTTAAGTAAAGTTTAGCGTTTATTCAAATTTATCTTTTATTTCTTCTCCAAAAGTAGATTCCTGTTCCTGTTCCAAGTGGTGCAAGTGTTCCTAATCCAATCCAGAGCAACATATTGCTGCTGTCTAGGTCTGTTACTGTGATATAGCTTGAATCTGTGTCATCATCATTGGTTATGTCGTCTACATCTATGGCTTCTCTTTCCTCTGTTACTGTTGTGACTTCAACAACTTCACCGTTACCTGCGGCGTTTATTGCACGAACTCTGAATGTATATTCAGACTCGTATTTTAGTCTTTCAAATGTGTGGTGATAGTCGCCGTTTGCAGGTACCCAAAATGTTACAACATTGTCCGAGACCTGGTAGCCGATTATTTCACTGCCGCCATTATTTTCCGGGGCTTCCCAAAATAGTGTTACATTGTTTCCGTCTACGATTGTGCCCGGGTTTGAGGGCGCGTCCGGTGTGGTTATTACTGCTACGGAAACAGCTTGGCTTGCAATCTCAGCGGTTTGAGCGCCGTTTACGCTGGTGTTGGTGTTTGTTACTACAACATAGTAATAGGTGACACCTAAGGTCTCTGTTGCAGGTACAAATGTGGCTTTGGTTGCTCCGCTGATTAGTGTGCCTCCGGAATTACTGTCTGTCGTATTGCTGAACCATTGAAAACTGAGTGAACCGCGGTCGGTTATTTGGGCTGTTGCCGATAAGACAGTGCTGTTGTCTAATACTACTTCAACACTTTCAGGTTGTGTGATGATATTTGGTGTTTGTGCATTAACCAGGGGACTGACGATTACCCTTGCTGTATTACTTGTTGATGTAGTGGTTCTGCTGCCGGTAACATAGTTATTGGTGTTTGTTATTACCACATAATAGTAGGTTGTTCCTGCAGTATTGGTTGGAGGTGTGAAGGTTCTTGATGTAGCTCCTCTTACAGCTGTGCCTCCGGTGTTGCGGTCGGTTGTGTTACTGAACCATTGGTATGTAAGCGTTCCGCTGTCTGTTATTTGAGCGGTTACAGAAAGTGTTGCACTGTTGTTGGTTATGACTGAGGTGTCAGCCGGATGTGCAGTAATGATCGGTATCTGTGCATTTGTTATTGGTGCTGTTACTACTGCGAGATTTGCGATTGCTGAAGCAACCTCGGATGTTTCTGTCGTTGCTACAATACGGTATTTGGAGTTGTTTTGACTAAGTATTGCAGACATAATGCGCAGTGTGTTACTAGTTTGCCCCTCAATATCTGTCCATGTTAATCCTCCGTTGGTGGAAACTTGCCACTGTAATGCCGGACTTGGTGTGCCGGTAACAGCAACGGAAAAGATAACATCTTGACCGACTGTTATAAGCTGGCTTTGCGGATGAGTAGTAAAAACCGGGATTACTATTACATCGTTCGTGTCTGCGGAGGGTGGTATCCATGCTCCTGTGGCAAAACCGCCGGTACTCAGCGACAACGCCATAATAATTGCTACTACCATAATTTTCATTCTTCTGCGTTTCATGTAAATCACCCTTCCTTTCTTAATTATTTAGCAAATGTCTCCGCCATTTTTTTTTCTTCTTTTATGAGTGTTTACATACTTTTTGACAGAAAAAAGAACAAAAAAGTTCCTTAATTTTACTTGTGAAATTTTACAAAATGCGGGAGAAATATTAAGGTTGTTTTAGTAAAAAATGTAATAAAAAAACGAAATGTTCTCCCGGGATTCTCAAATCCCGCAAGAACACATCATTTGGTCGGAGTGGAGAGACTCGAACTCTCGGCCTCATGGTCCCAAACCACGCACGCTACCAACTGCGCCACACCCCGATGTTTGCTCAATGCGTTGCACTGCAACGCATTGATTATTTTAGAAACTTACCTGTACATTTTGTCTTTCTGATTCTGTTGCTTCGAAGAAGGGTTCTGTGCTGAATCTGAACATTCCTGCTATCAGGCTTGATGGGAACATTTCTATTTTATTGTTAAGTTTCATTACCGAGTCGTTATAGAATTGTCTTGAGTAGACGATTCTTTTTTCTATTTCTGCCAGTTCGTTTTGCAAGTTCATGAAGTTTGTGTTTGCTTTTAGTTCAGGGTAGCTTTCTGAAAGAGCAAACAATTTTGTCAACGCACCCGACAGAACATTATCTGCTTCCAGTGCTTGTGCTGTGTTGCTTGCTGTGGAGACATAAGTGTTTCTTGCTTTGATGATGTCTTCCAGTGCGGTTTTTTCATGGTTTGCGTAGCCTTTAACGGTTTCTACAAGATTTGGTACCAAGTCAAATCTTCTTCTAAGTTCAACATCAATTTGGCTCTTTTGATTTCTGACTCTGTTTCTGTTTGCTACTAAACCGTTATGGGTCTTAATAAAAAAGAATATAATAAAAGCAACAATTAAGCCATTAACTATAAGAAATATCGGTAACCATGACATTTATATCAACTCCTTCCAAAGTAGATTAACATATTGTCGGAAATATCTCAAGATTTTCATTGTTTTTGTAGAAAATTATCAATATTTTATATATAGAGAATAAATATGTCGCACATGAAGCCTGAGTATGATACTCTTACTTTAATTGTTTTTGGAGGGCATTATGAGACTTGTTTCCATACCGGAAAATGAATACGATAATTACAGGCTTGATGTCATTTTTAACGGATATAAGTGGGATCCTCAGTATATGGATAACAATACGATTGCTAAGTCTGCCCTGATAATTACAAAAGATGAAAATGATGAGCTGGAAAGTCTTACGGAAAAGCTTTATCATGAAACGTTTCAAGCAGAATTGATGATAAACAATAACTTGGATTTTGCAAAATCATTGTTTTTGCCAAGGAAAATCAACAAAGAAATTACAAAAATGGGAAACTATCAGGCGGATAAGCATATTCGGCTTATGCGTTTTGATTTTCATCCGACTATAGAAGGAAAATGGGCAATCAGCGAAGTTAACAGTGATGTACCGGGAGGGTTTGCAGAGGCTTCAAAGATGCCTGAAATTGCATGCAAACTTTTTATTGAACAAAATTATACGTACAAGGATTTTGGAGATATAATAACAAAGACAATTTCAAATAAAGTTAAACCCGGCGGAAAGATAATGTTTGTTCATTGTACCTCATTCAGCGATGACAGGCAAGTCATGCAATTTTTGGGTGATAAAGTAAAAGACTTGGGATTTGATGTAATATATGCTGCAGCTGACCATTTACGTTTTATAAATCGTAAAGCAATAAGTGTGCTCGAAGGTAATGAGGGTGAGATTGATGCGATAATCAGGTTCACACCGCTGGAGTGGCTTATTAACATTAAACCTAAGCGTTGGAGCGGGTACTTTGATACAGTGACAACATCATGTAACCATTCTATCGCAATATTTGCGCAGACAAAAAGATTTCCGCTTATTTGGGAAACCCTGGAAAAACATGGTGCTGATTTATCTGCATGGCGACAGTTACTCCCGGAAACATTGGAAGTTAAGGATGTAAAAATCCATTCGGGAGAAACCGGGGAGTATATATATAAACCTGTTTACGGCCGTGTCGGCGAAGGGATATCCATAAAAGAAGCGTGCAAGGGTGATGAGTACAGTAGAATACTCAAGGATGTCAGGAAAAATCCCAAAAAATATATGGCACAAAAAAAGTTTAACAGTAAAGAACTGTTCGATGAAAAAGGAAAAGGCTTCCATGTCTGTTTAGGGTCTTTTTGTGTTGAAGGTAAAGCTGCCGGGTACTATGCCAGAATCAGCGACAAGCCGCGTATTGATTCCGGTGCTGCAGATATACCTGTCCTGATAGAGGGGGTACAAAATGACCAATAGAGAAGCTTTTGAGATATGGACATCGGGAGAATCGAAGTGGGTCAGCTGGGTACGCCCTGTCCCGTTTGTTATGAGCGATAATGATAAAATGAATAATAACGATTTAGATCAGGAGTGTGAAAAATGCTTTGCAAGCTATGATATTCCTGAGGTATTTTACATAGAGGAGCAAAAAAAAGATATTGCAATATTCGTTGACCGTTGCGGTTATTGCGGAGTCAATGAAGGGCTGTCTCTTGCCAAACTCGGTTGGAGACCGATACCGTTATATAATGGCACAAACGAGCAGCCTTTGGCAATGGCGCTCGTTGATAATCATGGTATAAGGAGTACTTTATTATGGGGTGCCGAAGTTTTGAAAACGATATCACTTAAAGATGATGATCCGCCTGCATTTTTACTTGATAGTAATCGTATGCACAGGTATAAAATGAAGGTTTCTGTTTTTGATAACAGCTGGGATTTATATGCTCAGGATATTCCGTCACCGGAGTATTTTATCTCTAGCGGTATTGATAAGATAATAATTGTCGGAGAGAAGATCCATAAAGATTTACGAACGATATTTTATGGGTTTCAGAAAAAAGGGATAAGATTCTTTTTTACAGACGGGTTTAAAAAACCGGAAACAGTTCGTATCAGAAGACCTTTTCGTTGGTTTTAGTGACCGCCGCCGCCACCGCCGCCGCCTCTGCCGCCACCGCCAAAACCGCCACCGCCATAGCCGCCTCCGTGGCTGCCGGTTCTGTAAGAGAATGAGGCGGTTCTTGTTGTTGTTCTAAATGTCCTGCCATAGCTGTAGAATGCCCTTGTGCGGAAGTATGGGTTATAAAGAACTGTGCTGTGTCTCATTGTTTCTTCCGGGCAACGTATTTTTAGTGCTTTTATTACTTTTTCTGAAATGCCGAATGCTGTTGCATACACCAAGTACTGCTCCCATAAGACTAAGTCGACGACAGTACGTTCGTTCATCAGTGTCTCGCTGTTTAAGAAGTTATACAATCCCCGCCACTTTGCATATTCGGTTTCTCCGAATTTTGTCAGCAAAACATACTTCCTTGAAACTATTATCAAGAAAATTGCACCGGCTATCAGTGACCCGCCAAGTACAAAGAATGCGCCGTAAGCAAGGTGCAAACGTGTTGGATACGCTATAAGATTGCCTGCTATTATTATGATTGCACCCAGAATGATGAACAGTACAGCCCTTGAGCGTAAACTGTTTACAGGTTTTTTGTAATTTGCATTTTGGAAGTATGCGGGTGCAGATAATCCGATATTTTTTGTCGCTCTTTTTATGGCATCTACAAACGAATCTGAATATTGATAATCCTGTGAGATTTTTTCCTGAAGTGTTCGAAGCGATATTTCGGAATCTTTTGCATGTCTTAGAATTAGGTTCATATATTGCTCTTCTGTTGGTGTTAGCGGCTTTAATTGCGGGGTTGCCGAATCTATAGCTACAGCAATTCCGCATCCGGGACAGAATTTATCCTGCTCCATCAGCGGTTTACCACAGCCTGCACAAAACTTGGGCGGAGTATTTGTTCTGTTTTTAATCCTGATTTTGATGTTATTGGAAGACCAGTCTCTCGCAGAATTGATTCTTTCCAATTCTAAATAACTTTTACGTACAAGGTCAAGCATTATTGCCGAATAGCCGTCCTTTGTTCCGTCTATAGGTTTATGCTTGCAAAATACTAAAACAGAAGCAAAGATCGGGTCAAGCTCGCCGGGTATTTCCCTGAAAAATTCGATTTCTGTTTCGGGTTCCCGGAAGGAGTATTTTTTTCTGATTCTTTTATCAACATTAAATGAAAGAACCAATGTGAGGGCACCTATTGTTATAGATGCGGTCAATACAACGATTCTTATTATTGCAAATGTTGTGGGAAGCGCTTCGTATCTTGCCTGATTTCGTCTGACCATATGCAGCAGATCATGATAAAAATAGTCGTTGATTTCCGCATGTTGTGTAAATATGTGCTTATCATCTCCAAATGAAATCAATGCAAACTCGATGTATTGATTGTATGGGCGGAACTGAAGCTGTGATTTGTCCAGTTCAAATGCAAAAGTGTGATAACCGGGGTTTGCGGAGGCAGACTCTGTAAACGGAAATGTATGAGAATTTGTTCCATATGTGTGGGCATAATAATTTCCCTCTCTCGGCATTATTTCTGAAGGGATAAGAATTTGAGCCTTGAAGGATTGTAAATAGTTAATTGTGTTTTCTGCGTACATTGTTATATAAAACTCGGAATAATCGCCGTATCTGAGAGAGGCGTTTGTAATTTCATAAACAACCTCAAAATACATTATTTCTTGATATATACCGTCTACATAAAACAATACACATTCAAAGTTACGGTAACCGTCATAAGGTCCTTCGCTGTGGAACCATTTACCAGGCCCCAATCCCGCTTCGGTATCTATAAAGTCGTTATCATACCAATAAAGCTCGGGTGCTTCCGTATATACTACGGGCGAACGTCCATCGTTAAAGAGTTGCCTGACAGAGAGCACATTGTACTCCACTTTTACACCATCAACATACTCCTCGGGTAGATCTCTCCATAGTTCATAAATGAGATAGTAGTCCGATGCTGCTTGTACATCAAAGGTCAATACCTCGGTTATAACAGCCTTTCCTCTGCCATCCGGCTCATCTGTAACAACCGCTTTATAATCGACTGCAGTGATTTTTGTTCTGCTCGATGAGTCATCAACTAAATCGTTAAGCCACTCCACGTTACCTAAGCTGTTAAAGCAACTGGAAAGAATAGCGGGGAATATTGTGAGAAAGAAAATAATACCAAAAACCCATATAAAGACTTTTTTGACTTTATTCTGCATACGTGTTTTTCCCTTTTAGTATTTCTTCGTCATATTCCTGCTCGTATTCATTTGGGTCGTCGAACTCGATCGGGTTTGAGTAATAAAGATAATCCTCGGGTGTTGGTTTTTTCTTCTTTTTCTTAGGTTTGTAGGATTTTAGAGGGTCTTCTCTCTGGTAGGTTTTGTGGAGCTCTTTATAGAAGTTTATATCTATTTCTCCGAGGACCCCGCATCTTATTCTGAAGCGCCAGTTTCCCGAATCTGTTCCGGGGATGTTTGTTCTTGTGTCTGCTCCGTAGCCGAGCATGTCTTGGATCGGGAGGATTACTATTGAGGCGGGGGTCATGAAGAGAGTGTGTATCCATGATTTCATGACGGGGCAGTTAGGTCCGCCTATTGTCCAGTCTCCGTTAAATCCTGTGTAGAACAGAGCTTTTTCTCTTTCTTCTTGTGTGATATCAAAGAGCCAGCCAAGGAAAGTTGTGTTATCGTGTGTTCCTGTGTATGCTGTTGATTCTTCGGGTATATTATGAGGGAGGTGGACTCCGTCGCCGCCGAATCCGAACTGGAGGACTCTCATGCACCTGAAGCCTGATTCTTTTATTAGTTTTTCAACGTTGATGTCTATTATTCCCAAATCTTCGGCAATTACGGATAAGGATAAATCACCAAGTGTTTTTTCAAGGGTGCTGATCAGCTCCATTCCGGGACCTTTTACCCATTTTCCTTTTTTTGCCGTTACAGAATCGCCGGGTATGCGCCAGTAGCTTTCAAATCCTCTGAAATGGTCCAGGCGAACAACGTCATATCTTTCCAGTGCTGCTCCGAGGCGTTTTACCCACCATGCGTAGTTTTCTTTTTCCATTAATTTCCAGTTGTATATCGGATTACCCCAGCGTTGCCCGTTTGGTGCAAAATAATCGGGAGGAACACCTCCTATTGCAGCGAAGTTTCCATCCTCGTCTGCGCTGAAGAGCTCCCGCCTGCTCCACACCTCTGCACTGTCATCCGAGAGGTAAATCGGCATGTCACCTATGAAGGATACTTCTTTTTCCTTAGCATAGCTGCGAAGCTTATTCCATTGCAGGTCAAACAACCATTGGACGAATTTATAGTACTCTATTTCTTCGCTTAATATTTGTTTATAGTCTTTGAGTGTATGTTTATCATGGCTGCGCAGTCCTGTATCCTGCCATTGGTACCATGCCCGGTAATTGTTATGTTGTTTTAGTGTTATAAATAGAGCGTACTCATCGAGCCAGAACGGGTTGAACTGCTTATAAGCACTGCCGGTTATCTCGCTTTGACGGGAAAATGCCGCTCTTAGCAGGGTTTGCTGCTTTTCGCGTACTTTTTCATACTCAATACTTTCGTCACTCATATCAGCCATACGCTCTTGCAGCTCATCTTCTGTTATGAGTCCCATTTTTAGTAACTCCCTCGGGTCAATCAGCATAGGTTCTCCGGCAAAAGCGGATAAGCAATTATATGGTGAGCCGCACCACATACTTGCTTGTTCAATGGGGAGTATCTGCCAGGCATGAAATCCTGAGTTGTGTAAAAAATCAATAAACTCCATGGCTTCAACACCCATTACCCCAATGCCGAAAGGCCCGTGGAGTGCAGGAATAGCCATTAAAATACCGGAGGAACGCGGAAATTTTCGCTTCAGATCCATTTTATACCTCGACGTGCCAGATTTCTTTTGCGTATCTTCTTATTACTTCGTCGCTGGAGAAGCAGCCGGAGTGGGCTATGTTCATTGCTGCCATAACCGACCATTTTGCCTTGTCTTTGTAGAGGGAGGTTGAGTCCATTTGGGCTCTTATGTAGGAGTCAAAATCTTTTAAGACAAAGAACTCATCGTTATGGGTTATAAGTGAGTCGAAGATGTATGGGAAGTCGGCTTCCAGTGCGTTTTTCCAGTCTGAGTTTATAAAGTCGTGGACGATTCTTTTCAGCCTGTCGTGATTTGACAGGAACTCGCGGCTGTTGTAGCTTTGATTTCTTTGCAGTTCAAAGACTTCGGGGACTGTTAATCCAAACGGGATGTAGTTGCCTTTGCCGACTGCTTCGAAGATTTCTATATTTGCGCCGTCATATGTTCCGATTGTTACAGCTCCGTTCATCATGAACTTCATGTTGCCTGTTCCCGATGCTTCTTTTCCGGCTGTTGAGATCTGCTCGCTGAGGTCTGTGGCGGGGAATATTCTTTCGGCAAGTGATACGCGGTAGTTTTCCAGAAATATAACTTTAATCAAGTCTTTAACTCTCGGGTCATTGTTGATTTTATCGCCGAGTACTGTTGTCAGCTTTATTACTTCTTTTGCGAAGTGGTAGCTTGGTGCGGCTTTACCTGCCAGGATGAATGTTCTCGGGACTACATCAATATTCGGATTGTCGATTATTTCATAATACAAATCAACAATATTAAGAAGCAGCAAGAGTTGACGCTTATATGCATGGATCCTTTTAACCTGCACGTCAAAGATTGAATCTGGGTTAACTGTAATGCCATTGTGTTCTTCGATGTATTTTGCAAGTAACTCTTTGTCATGTCTTTTGATTTGGTTCATTTTTTCCAGGAATGCACTGTCTTTGACTGCTCCGGTTTCATCAAGGAGCTGCAGCTTCAGAGGCTCTTTTATCCATTCGGGGCCGATGGTATCGGTAATAAGATCGCTGAGCATCGGATTTGCCTGGCATACCCATCTTCTATGTGCTATTCCGTTGGTCATGTTTGTAAAACGTTCGGGGAATACTTCATAAAAGTCGCGGAAAAGTTCATCTTTAAGGATTTCACTGTGAATTTTTGCAACGCCGTTGATTGCATGGCTTCCGACTAAAGCGAGATATGCCATGGCTATAGTGCCGTGACTTATTATCGCCATTCTTGAGATTCTTCCCATATCTCCGTGGAATTTTTCGTTAAGAAGCGCGCACCAGCGTTCATTTATCTCATGTACTATCATATAAATACGGGGGAGTAATTGCTTGAAAGAATCCTCAGCCCAGCATTCGAGTGCTTCCGGGAGAACGGTGTGGTTGGTAAAGGATATCGTTTTAACCGTTATTTCCCATGCTTTATCCCAGCCAAGTCCTTCTTCGTCCATTAAAAGACGCATAAGTTCGGGAACGGCGAGAGCCGGGTGGGTGTCGTTTATGTGTACTGAAGCGAACTCATGCAGACGCTCTATTGAGCCGTAGTGTGTTTTATGGTGTGTGAGAATGCTTTGCAAACCTGCCGATACAAAGAAATATTGTTGCTTAAGCCGGAGCATTCGGTTTTCGTAGTTAGAATCATCGGGGTATAATACTTCAGAAATGGCTTCTGCCGAGTATTTGCGGGAAACTGCATTTATATAGTCACCGCTTGAGAATGAACCGTAGTCAAACTGTTGTATTGCTTCGGCACTCCAGAGTCTCAATGTATTGACGGTTCCGCTTTCGTGTCCCGGAATCGGAACATCATACGGCATTGCAATAACTGACTCATAGTTTTCGTGATGGAACAATATTCTTCCACCCATATATTCCTCGCGGATGTCTCCAAAGTATTTGACCAGTACGGCCTTATGAGGTTTTTTAACCTCCCAGACAGATTCTATTTTGAGCCAGTTATCAGGCATCTCGACCTGATATCCATCGACTATTTTTTGCTCGAAAAGACCGTACTTATAACGTATTGTGCAGCCGTTACCCGGAATGCCAAGGAACGCAAGCGAGTCCATAAAGCATGCTGCAAGCCTTCCGAGACCGCCGTTTCCGAGACC
>Ga0123356_10001686_pt1 | contig 24182 bp, 20 predicted proteins | sample TergutEmb28metaG_2_FD_92546 | JGI IMG/M metagenome (GOLD analysis project Ga0123356, IMG submission 92546) | Embiratermes neotenicus P3 segment gut microbial communities from Petit-Saut dam, French Guiana - Emb289 P3 | ecosystem: Host-associated > Arthropoda: Insects > Digestive system > Gut ...
ACAACACTATCTCACCCTTATCCATCGTAAGTTATCCTTTTCAATTAAAATTAGCGGCAATTGTTGCAAAATTTGCAACAGTTGAATTTACATTTAATCCAGTAATCTTAGAAATAATACCGATATAAGCGAAAAACCGAGATTTGAAAACTTCTGAAAATAGAAATTGAAATAAAAAGAGAGAGATTTAAACGCCGGAAATTAGGATAATTAATATAATATGCGCTGATTACACCCGCAAAATTTAAACACACTGTCTGAATCAGGATTTGCAGGATTAAAGGATTAAAACACGATTAAGAAAAAACATCCTGATTTTAAATCCTGTTAATCCCAAAATCCTATAAATCCTGATTCAGACAATGAGCGCAAATATTATTTTAAGCGCATGATACGTAATTCAATAATATGCGCTTTTATCACCGCTATGCAAGGAGAACCGAAACAAAGCGCAAATCGCGCCTATTGACCCTTTAAGATAGGAGGCGTAGTTATGCTTCACGTAATATCATTAGAGATGCTGTCTGGTTACAAAGTTTTGCTTGGTTTCGATAATAACGAAAAACGGATATTTGACTATGAACCGCATATTGAGACAGGGGTGTTCGCCAAATTGAAAAACCCCGTATATTTCGCGCGCGCTACTATTGAGTATGGAACTGTAACCTGGGACGGTGACTTGGATTTCGCACCGGAATTTCTGTACGAAAATGGAGTGCCGATAAAATAGATTTTACACGCTAACAGAAAAATACTATTACAATGGCAAATATAACAACCACACAAAATATCAAAAACTACTTGACAATGGGTTGCGGTTTTAAAGGGAACAAAGGACTCAAATGACCCCAAAGACCAAAAAATTTTCGTCCCAGGAGTCCTTTTCGTCCTTTGAAAATTTTAGCAACTGTAATATTTAACACCTGAATAAACCACGAAAAAGGATAAAAAACACATGAACACAAAACACAAAATGAGAAAAATAGGCGCGGCGATTGCCGCCGTGATGATGATGGTTGCGTATCCGCTGACGGCGTTTGCGATCAATTCACAAGCCGCACTTGAAGGTATTGCGGCTTCGGGCGGTACAGCCGTACTTACGGGCGACATCACAATGGATGTGCAATTAACAATCGCGGCGGATATGACCCTTGACTTAAACGGTCATACGCTTACGATTGATATACCCACCGCAACGGCAGCGGCACAATCACCATCAATGGCGGCACGGTTAATGCGCAGGGTGGGAGCGGCGCGGCAGGTATCGGCAACGGTGCTCTGGCACAATATGTTTCAGACACCGATATAATCATCATAAACGGCGGCACGGTATACGCCACAGGCGGCAATAATGGCGCGGGTATTGGTGGTGGAGTAAATTATGTATCGCACGGCGCATTTACCATGAACGGCAATGCCGTAGTATTCGCTTCAAGCGTGACCGACGCAAATCCGAAAACGCAGGGTGTGTTATTTAACGGAAGTGCAGGCACGATATATGGCAATGTTACGCTTGCTAACAATTTTACAATACCAAGTGATCAAACGCTGACAATACCGAGCGGTGCGACGCTTATCAATAACGGCTCATTCACCAACAACGGAACGATTACGGTATCAAGCGGCGGTACATTAACGCAAAACGGCACGGTAATCGAAAAAGGCACGGTGGACAACAGCGGCACAATCAATGGCACGAATGGGTGGGCATTGTTAAGCGACACGCCGCCGTCCATAACAACGGCATCCTTGCCGAACGGCACATTCGCAGCAGCTTACAGTCAAACGCTGACGGCGGACGGCTACAATATCACATGGAGCATTGCAAGCGGCGAACTTCCAGACGGCTTAGAACTGACCTCTGCGACAGGCGAAATTTCGGGAACGCCAACGGCGGTCGGTGAATTCATTTTTACCGTAAAAGCCGCCGATTTTGACACAAAGGAGTTGAGCATAGAGATAACTCCAAAACCGCTAACAGACGCAACAATTACGCTTGACGATACAACTTTCGCACACACAGGCAATCCCATTGAGCCAAGCGTAGTATCGGTAATTGTTGACGGCATTACGCTAACTTCCGGCGATTACGATGTAAGTTACTCAAACAATACTGCTGTAGGCGCTGCGGCAACTGTTACCGTTACCGCTAAAGCAGACGGTAATTTCTCCGGCAGTGCGAGCCGTACTTTCACCATTTCAGTACCTGCCAGTATATTGTCGGCAGAGCGTGTTATTCCCGGCGGTAACGTTGGGGTTGAAAATTTTCAACCCTTACAGGCGGTATCATTCACGGCGGGGCCTAATCCTGTGGTAAGGCAATCAGGCGAAGTAAAATTCTTTTGGCAGGGTAAGAGGGTAGAGAGCGGGGGGCTTACGGTTTTTGATGCGGCTGGTAATGTGGTTAGCAGGGTAGCAATAAAGGACACCAAGGACATCAAGGACGGCAATAACCGCCGAATTGTGGGGTCTTGGGATTTGACTGATGGTAAGGGGCGGATTGTGTCTGAGGGGACTTATTTGGTTCGGGGTGTGATTGTCGTTGATGGGAAGAGGGAGAGGGTATCTGTTCTTGTTGGAGTGAGATAAAACACTGTCTGAATCAGGATTAAAGGATTATAGGATTAAAGCACGATTAAGAAAAAATATCCTGATTTTAAATCCTGTAAATCCAAAAATCCTGTAAATCCTGATTCAGACAGTTGTTTAGCCCCCTTGAGGGGGTTGGGGGTGATAAGGTGGCGGGGCGTTGCGGGGTGTCCCCGCACGGGGGGTGGCGGAAGACAAAAAATTAAACGTCTTTTTGTTTAATTTTTTGGCTGGAGACAGGGGGGTCGCCCCCCCTCTTAAAATCTCTATTGTTATTTAATCTCAATAGCCTTAGCCTGCTTCTTCTCTTCGCCAGTCTTAAGAAGCGAAAGCTCCAGAACACCGTTTTTATAGCACGCTTCAACTTTCTCTCTGTCAACATTTGCCGGAAGAGTAAAGGTGCGTGAAAATGAACCGCATGCGCGCTCAATATGGCAGTACGCGTCTTCCATTTTTTTGCAGTCTTCCTTCTTCTCGCCGGATATGGTAAGCATATCACCCTCTATCGAAACATTAATGTCATCCTTACTGATTCCAGGCAAATCTGCGCGTACCAAGAATCTCTCTTTATCTTCTACAATATCCATACGCGGCCAGTAAGCTTTACCCGCTTCAGAAGTTGTGGTGAAAAACGGTTCGTTAAAAAAATCGTCAAGCATAGTTCTGAAATTAGCCAATGGCCCGCCTCGTCTGATTGCCGGATACATAATGACCTCCCTTGCGCTGAAATAAACTTTATTTGAGATAAGGTTCACTCCTATCCCAAAAAGAGTACGGATAATAAGCGGTTGATAGTGAATAATTGAACGGTAAAATCATTCCTTTGACGGTAAATTATAATTTTTTTTACACATTTGGCCGTGACGGTTTTTATATTCATAATACTATGCACACAACACTTAAAATTTTAAATAGACGTAAAGCTCATTTTGTCCTGCTGATAGTAACGCTCTGCGCTTTTGCGCACGGCTCGCAGGAGTTTGAGGATTCGCTTCTTTTCACAATCAAGCTCTCGGATGATTCCACAAGCCTCTATAACAGCGTATGGGACGACCGCATCCGCTCAAGCCTTGCGGGGCCGGTTCTCATGGCCGGTGGTACGTTTCTTTTCTATTCAAAGAATGGCTACGCTCTCTTCAATGTGGATGGAAAACTTCTTGAGGATCACTCTCTTATTAAGGATAATATGAAAGCTGCGGCTAAGAGGGAAGCGCAAATTCACTTCGCCTATCCCTTCGACAGCACGACTCTCATATACTACACTGAGGGAAACGGGCCTCTTGAGGTTTTTAGAAAAAGATTATTTAACAAAAGACTTGAAAAGGTTCCGCCTGCGGAAATGGAGATGTTTAACGAAATAAGGCGGTTTCATCCGCTTAATATTTACCGCGGCGGAACAACCGAAGACGTCGGTACAAAAAATAGCCTTAGGCCCCACCTGGCCGGATTCACCGCGCTTGAGGGCGGCAGCAAATGGTGGACTACGGATCTGTTTTTTTCGTTCACGTCACCTCTTCTAATGGAAGATAACGGTCAATTTGTCTCGTTCTTCCCAGGGCTCAGAGAGGGCGGGGGACACTGCGACGTACCAATAAAATTAATTGAACCCATAGGAGTGTTTTCCCGTGAAGGGCGCTGGTATTATGTAGGAATTCACAGCGTAACAGGCAGTAAGGAAGATGAGTATTTTCAGACCATCGTTTTGTGCGACCAGGCGGGAAACGTGCTCTACTGCAATCAAATGATTAAGCAGGAGATAACGGACGCCGTGCTTCAGGCGCGTCTTGACGTCAATATGATTTATACTGTTCGTAAGGCGGGACGTCATGTATTTATTCCTACTGTTAACGCTTTCGGAGATATTTATTATGGAGCGATAAATTGGGAGTGGCAAAAAATCGATGTTTACAAGAGACGCTTTTACAAGTTTCTTCCCAAGCCGTCTCCTCCGGTTCTTGCCGATAAATTTGACAAAGAAGACAGAATCTCTTTTATACCGGTTAAAATCGACTGCTCTAACGCGTCGCGCCGCGGGATTACTCCTGAAGTGATGTCAAAAAATGATGACGGCATGCACCTTTTTGACCACGATGAGCTTGCAAGAGACAGTTTCTTTGTAAAGATACACAGGCTTCCTGACGAAGACCTTAAGAGGAAACTCTCGCGTGTTCACCGTACCATGCCGCCGCATATCGGCGCCATGCAGGACTCTATTTCAAAACTCCCCACAACATGGTGTCCTTATGGAATTTCTCTTAACCATCAGGGCAAGGGGACGCTCTCTAACCTTGACTACGGATTTGGGGATATAGTCGTATGCGCGAGAGTGCTCGGCGTGAGTAAATCGGGCGGCGTTTACGTGCGGGTTGATTTGGAAAATTGGGCTGAAATCGCGGTGTTTACACGTGAAGGACGGTTTATAGAACGTTTTACTTTTAATAATCAGCACTATAACGAACGTAAAGATGCGGTAGTGCTGTCACCGGATGATGTAGTTTACGAAAAGGACTACGAGGGCGGCATAGGCAGAAAAGGCGCTGCAGGCCACCGCTTTATCGCATGGAAAAAAGATATGCGTCCTTTAAAAGACCCGGCCGCCTCTTCCAGACCCGCGAAAGCAAAAAAGAAAAAGTAAAAATGAGTGATAACGCAGATCTGCTCTCCGGTCTCAACGAAGAGCAGTATGCGGCTGTCACGGCTCCCAACTGCGGTTCCACGCTTGTTTTGGCAGGAGCGGGATGCGGAAAGACCGCAGTTCTTACCCGCCGCATCGTTTTTTTGGTGCGTTCAGGAATTAGTCCACAGCGAATCTGCGCTCTCACATTTTCGCGCAAGGCTGCGGCGGAAATGGCTCACCGTCTTGCAAAACTTGATGACAGGTGCAGCGGCGCGGGCGCGCCGCTTGTTACTACATTCCACGCTTTTGCTCTGCGTGTACTTCAGAAAAAAATTGATGGTATCCGCAATTTTAACAGAATAGGATTTCGCGGCGAAGCGGTTCTGCTTGACCACAAACAGCGCCTTGAAATACTTGCGTCTGTAAGTACAACAGCCATGCGCAAAACACTTCGCATGAGCATCACAGAGCTTGACAGCGCTCTTAACTTGTTTTCATCGTTTCCCGAAAAAATTTCACAAAAATGGAGTGATACGGAGCGTGAGCTCATTACAAAGATTGAACGTGATTTCAGTGAAGTTCGTAAGGCGCGGGGTCTGTGGGATTTTGATGACCTCATAAGCGGCGTTATTAAGCTTTTTAAGGAGTATCCGCAGATAGCGGCTAATTACAGCGGACAGTATGACGCGCTTCTTGTTGATGAGTTTCAGGATACTAATCCAATGCAGATTGATTTGCTTGACATGCTGCTTTCAAGCGGCGCAACTCTTTACGCCGTGGGTGATGATGACCAGGCGATTTATGGCTTTAGAGGCGCGGATATCAGACCTATTAGAAATTTCACTGCGCGCTTTAATAACGCGTCCATCATAAAATTGCAGATAAATTATAGAAGCGTACCATCAATTCTAAATTGCGCAAACCGGTTGTGGCTTGACAAACCGGTTGAGTACAGAAAGACGCTTGTAAGCGGTCTTTCCGTAATGCCGTCAGGATGCCGCCGGCCGTTTACCATGCGCTTTAAAACACAGGAACTGATGCTTGAGTGGGCGCTTAACAAGGCGCGTTTTATCTCACAAAAAGAGAATATTCCTGTCAATTCAATGGCAATGCTTTTTCGGATAAACGACACGCTAAACGCTGCCTGCAATCAATACAGGGAAAAAGGAATTGACGCGGAATTATTACCGCAGATGTTTACCATTCACGCAAGTAAGGGGCTTGAATATCCGGTAGTTTTTTTATGCGATTTGGAAGAGGGAGTTTTTCCTCATTATAAATTACCGAAAGAGACGCGTATCAATTCCTGGAGAGAGCTGCTTTCTGAACTTTTAAAACCTAAAACAAAAATCGGTATTGACTGCAGTTTTGATGAAGAGCTCCGCCTCTTTTACGTAGGCGTTACCCGCGCTCAGCGGTTTTTATATTTTGTAACTGTTGCGAGCAAACCGTTTTATGGAAGAGTGACTAATTTTACGCCGTCGAGGTTTTTGAAATTGGTGAAATAAATTAACAATCTAATGAATTACGTAAATTATATTATTCAGATAAATATTTTAAAGGATAGCAAAAAATGTCGAAATTCAACGGAAAAGCTCTTATACCAACTAATTTTGTTACAAACTGGCTGCTCCCCGCAATGGTCAAAGACCCAAGTTCATGGAGCATGGCAGGTCAGCAGATAAGAAAGTATTTCTATCCGCGCAATCCAAACAAAAATATTCCTGTGGGTCAAATATCTCTTCGTGTAAACGAAGTGTGCAATCTGCGCTGCGGTTCCTGCGGGCAGTGGGGGGAGAACGGGCATTTACGCAAAAAGCTTGAGAGAGGCGAAAAGCTTGAGCAGCTCGATTTTCATATTGTTAAACGCGTGATTTTTGAAACACGCCGCGATAAACCGTTTTATTATGTATGGGGCGGAGAGCCGACAATGTGGAAACCTCTTCTGCCTTTTTTTGAGGAGCTTGCAAAACATAAACTGCGCGGGTCATTGGTTACAAACGCGCAGGATTTAGACCCCATCCTTGAAGACCTCATAGACACTAAAGCGCTTTCCGTACTGTTTCTCAGTCTTGACGGATGGGATAGCGCGTCACAGAATATCATGCGTTCTCCGGCTAATAACAAGCTCTCCGATAATTTTGAAAAAACAATGGCCGTTATGGAAAAAGCTAAAGAGATAAAGGCGCGTAAAAAATACAGTTTTCCGATGGTTATTCCAATTACCGTAATCTCAAATACAAACTACTCTCATCTTGTAGATATCCACAAATTAGTTCTTGACAAAGCGCAATTGCATCCATTTTATTTCGGCTGGTTTATCACAGAGGAGCGCGCCGCGCTTCACGAAAAAGTATTTGAGAGCCGTTTCGGCTGTAAGCCTCAGAATCATCTTGGATATCTGAAAAGCTGTTTTAACGACGTTGACCCCAAAGTTACGGCAGAGCAGATAAAAGAGCTGAGAGCGATATCAAAAGGTAAAGTATGTATCCCGCAAATCATACCCGACATCTACACCGAAGAACAGATAAAACGTTATTATAACGACCACTCATGGCACTGCGGATATCCCAAATGCGAAAGCATCTACTACACCGCAGAGGTCTCGCCTGACGGCCGTGTAACGCCGTGCCGTGATTATCAGGACTTTACAGCAGGGAATATCAATGATCAGGCGTTTTATGATATATGGAACGGAGAGCTGTTTAAAAAGTTCCGGCGCGAGATGAAAAAAGGGCTATTGCCGGTATGTACGAGATGCTGCGGGCTTCAGGGATTTTAGGTAAATAATAAATAATAATGCAGAATGCAGAAATAAAAACATAAAAATCTTATAACTATTTCTGCATTCTGCATTCTGCATTATTATTTGGTAACAATGGTCTTATCACATCCGCAAGCTCTCTGCCTATCCGCGCCTGAGCCGCAGCTCCTGGGTGCCAGTCACAGCCGCATTCGCGTCTTGGCACCGGCGCGAAGGAGTAAAAATGGATTTGTGAGTTCCCCTCCTCGCGCTCTCTCTCAACAATTTCCTTTACATAACTTTTGAAGGGCTCTCTGCTTGACGTCATACATACGATTTGAGCGTTAGGGTTTCGCATTTTTACTTCATTAATAAAATTGCGGTAGTGAGCGGTAAAAAGTTCTTTAGGCGTATGCGGTTTTGTAGAAAAATCATTGTTGCCAAAACTTATCACCACCACATGAGGAACCCAGGATTTAAAATTCCACCTTGATTTATGGTCGCTTCTGACAGTGCGGATGTAAGAGGTTCTAAACGTGCGGTCAGACGGTGTTGACAGAAACGGTGAGCCCCAGTTTCGCAAAAGCCCCTTGCCCGACATCGCTATAATGTGATACTGAGCGCCGAGCTCACGCGCGGCAACCGGGCCGAAAGAGAGGTACGTGTTAGAGTATATTGATGGTGTATCACAGCTTGTGACATTCGCTTCCGTACCAAATCCAAGCAAATTTGAACCGCCTATAAATTCAATCTTATAGAAAGGCTCTTCGTCAAGCGGATGAAGGTTTTTTTCTGAATCTATATAAAATCCTTTTATTACCGCAATTTGTCCCGGCTTGCTTTCAAACCGTTTTGTTATCCGCAGAGAGTGCGTTGAATCCTGGAGACCGCCGACAAGCGGATATACTGTTTCCAATGTATCGAAATGCGCGACAAATTGGCTGTCATTAATAAAGATATTGTAAAGTCCGCCGTCTCCCCGCAATTTTACGGCGCAGGATGTGCCGCTAAAGCGCAGTTCAATTATGTTACCCGGCCAGTCGAAACGGGGAGCGCTTTTATTGCGCATATCAAATCTGCCGCTGTAGCGTATGAGAGGATTATCGGCAGATATAAATTTATCCTGAGCGCAGAGCGCAGTAAACGCAGTGAACAGGAGTAAAAACGCCGTACGGCGGGCAGGCGTCCGCTTTAGATTTTGGACTTTAGACTTTGGATTTTTAACTTCCAATTTGTTCCTGTTACCCGTGTTGAATCTGTTAGTCAGGTCTGTTTAAGATACTATATTATCTCACGGCAAAATAAATATTATTCCTCACAGCGGTTTTTATATAAGTATTAGACTGCATAAATATTGAATTTGATACATTTTCATCCTATTTTTTTATTATCTTTAGATATTAATAAATTATATATTGATTTCAATATTCAATTTTTCTAAAAGGGAGCGGCAGGTACAATGGAAAATTTTGTATTTCAGAACAAAACGAAGATCATTTTTGGACGTGACACCGAAAATCAGGTAGGAGAAGAGGTAAAAGCGCACAGTTCAAAAGTGCTTTTGCATTACGGTGCGGCGAGTATCAAAAAGAGCGGGCTCTACGATAAAGTTGCTGCGTCTCTCAAAAAATCAGGTGTTGAATTCTTTGAACTGAGCGGCGTATTGCCGAATCCGCGTCTCAGCCTTGTAAAAGAGGGGATTGAGCTTTGCCGTAAAAACGGTATCGGTTTTATTCTCGCTGTTGGCGGCGGGAGTGTTATAGACTCTGCAAAAGCGATTGCTGCCGGAGTCCCTTATAAAGGCGATGTGTGGGATTTTTATACAGGCAAAGGTCAGCCGACAGAAGCGCTCCCTGTAGCGACAGTGCTTACAATTCCTGCGGCTGGAAGTGAAGCGAGTCCAAGTTCTGTGATAACAAATACTGATGGAGATTTTAAGCGCGGATTGACAAATGATCTTCTGCGCCCTGTTTTTTCTATCCTCAATCCTGAACTTACTTTCACGCTCCCCAATTATCAGACAGCATGCGGTGCGGCGGATATCATGGCTCACATCATGGAGCGTTACTTTACAACTACAGAGTGCGCGGATTTCACAGACCGCCTCTGCGAAGCGACCATGAAAGCGATTATCCACAACGTACCAACCTGTATCAAAGAAAACAAAAACTACGAAGTGCGCGCGGAAGTAATGTGGGCTGGCTGCGTTGCGCACAACGATCTTTTGGGCACAGGCCGTAATCAGGACTGGGCGTCGCACGGGATTGAACATGAGATAAGCGGTATTTACGACGTAGCGCACGGAGCGGGTCTTGCGGTAGTGTTTCCCGCGTGGATGAAATTTGTCTACAAAAACAACATTAACCGTTTCGTCCAATTCGCCAGCCGCGTATGGAATGTAGAGATAGATTTTCACAATCAGGAAAAAACGGCGCTTGCGGGAATCGCGGCGCTTGAAAACTTTTTTGTATCGATTGGATTGCCTGTAAGATTGAAAGATATGGATATTAAGGATGACAGGCTTGCGGAAATGGCCGATAAGGCGACTGGCAATGGGTCTTGGACTATGGGCGGATTTGTGAAACTTAGCAGGAATGATGTTTTTGAGATTTTGAAATTAGCGGTGTAGGCGCTTTGCTTTTGAATCGGCATAAAACCCTTTTGACCAGCCAAGAAGCGGATGATTTACAACTGCGGCGCTCCCGCCTATTGGCTGCATATCAACGAGCAGCCCAAAACCAATTATAGAAGGATTTGAGCCAAGCGAAGCGCCTATCGCGAAATTTGAGTTTAAGCGGTACTCCTGCGCTACAATAAACCGTAGAGGCTTATCATTTTCAGGGGTGATTTTTACTAATACTCCCTGAGAGCCGTATCTGTTTCTTACTGTGCAGATTCGGCCTGAAAAAGATACAGGCGGGTCAGCATCATACAAACCGCTGCTTGAAACTGTTAAGCCTTCGGCCATGATAGATGCGCTTATTCTGCGGGACTGGGCGTGAAGCGTTGACCCAAGCGACGTCATAGTCCGCACATCTGAACTGCTTGCCTTAAGCCCTATACGGTGAGTTTTAACCTCTGCGCCCAGTGACAAAAACTTGTAGATACTTCCCGCTGATAAATAAGCCGTCTGCTCATAATACACCCCCATCGCGTCAAGCTGCATAATTGATACTTTGCAAATAACGTTACGCAGAGAGACAAATCCGCCCGCCGCGTACTGCGATACGCCTTCCGCACCATCAGCGCCGTGATAACTCACCGCAGAAAAAGCCGCTCCCCAGGGCATAGTATCACGATAAAAAGCTGATGATGACCACGGTTCACGCCCGCTCATCCCCTGAGTCTCAATTAGCGCGCCCTGTGACATCATAGCCGCTCCAATTGGAAATGGGTCGCGTACGCCGGCTTCAATACATAAAGCGTGGATGAATATCATCCATATAAATTTCATCAATGCGCTGCTACCGGCTTTACAAATGTTCAACACTATGATATACCTTTTTTTGGGTCATTTAAAATTTGTATTATCGCTTTTTTGCACTCTCAGCGCCACAATACACCCTTTTTTCGGATTACTTTACTCTGTGCCCCAGATGTAAATTCAGCGACAACATATATCACCCCTGGCGCAGCCGCCCGCCCTCTGTCACAGGTTCCATCCCAAAGAATCACCTCTTGCTCACCTTTTATGGTCTTCAATATCCTGCCGTCGAAGCCGATTATTAATACTCTCGCCCGATACTCCGGCGGAGCCTTAATTCTGATTGACAAAAGATTATCACCGCCTGTTTTATTTGGGAAAAATGGAACAGGGCCGATATCAAGCGATGGGGCTTTAACAGCCCGCCACAAAGAGACTCCGCCGGGAAGCCCAGGTGTAGGATAATCACAAAGCGCCCACGACAAAGAATCAGGCGCACTCTCATCCGTGAATACCCGTTCAAGCGATTGTGTATTTTTCCAGCCGCTAAACCATGCGCTTCTATAAACAGCCCTGTCAACCTCAACTCCCTGAGGCGACCAGATAGACACCGTGTCATTAAAACTATTGAGAGTATGCCAGCGGGCAGGCTGAATAACATTTTCCAAATAGCGGTATTTTCCATGCAAAAATGCGCTGTCTTTAGTAACTACAACAAAATTCCCCGGAGACAATAAAAAATCTCGCGCGGTGATTACTGCGCTGTCTTTTGAATTGCCAAAAAGCCAATTTTTAAGATTGATACCGGCAGGCGAAACATTTTTAAGCTCAAACCACTCCGGCTGACCAGCCGAAACGCCCCCTTTGGGAAAAAGCTCTGTAATATGCAGCATCCCGCGAGCAGCCCAAAACGGCGATAAATCAAGCTGATGTGTGATAGTTCGATTATTTAATATGACCTCAAAAAAGTATTGTTTCTGTTCGAAAGCGATATCAAACGTCTGTAAAAACTGCTTATTCTGTGAATTAAAAACGCCTCTTTCGATTTCAGTTTTACTGTTATCGCGTGAAGATGAAAAAAGGCTCCATGCCGCCGTTTCACTCCCTGAACCAACAAAAATCCCCGCAACTGAACAGCGGACTATAGTTTTAGATATCATACTAACCGAATGCTCAATAAATAAACCGTGCAAAAAAGGTTCATATTTTCCTGGATTCACAGGTGATGAAGGTGATACAATGTAGCTTTTTTCACCCAAAATCAGCGATATGGGGACAACAGACCACCCTTTTGCCTGCCTTTGACTGAGAACTATTTTGCCGGAAGTCGGAGAAGAGAGATGGGTTTGCGGGTCTGCGGCAATATCAATCAAAGAGTCTACCCGGTTTCTTGCCCCTTTATACAGCGCTATCCCATCATCATTTGCGTAAACTCCACCCATATTTCTATTATTTACAGTAAACATTATTGTCCCGGATTCAACCGGTAAAACCGTTGAAGGGAAACTCTCAAGCGCAGTCAAATAATTTTGAGGGAATACCACAGCAGAAGCGCCGGGCGGAATATACGCTTTTGTAAAATGACAGTCAGGATGCAAAGGAATTGGATTATCAAAGAGTCTTATAGAATCGGCGATTTTTCCATTGGAGAGAAAAACATCATTCATAAAAAAAGTATCGCTGCTAAAATTAGTCAGTTCCACAAACTGGTGGCTAAGCCCGCCCGGAATAGCGTTTTTATTGCCTGCGCCGGGGTCACGGTGAATTTCGGTTATCACTACGCCGAGCGCGTGAATATTAAACACGAAAAATGCTATAATGAGAGCCGTCATGCGAATCATTGAGCTTTGTCCTTAATTTGCTTGGGATTTTTGTGAAAATCGGAAAAATGAGAATTACAAAAATGAGATTGAAAATGGAGAGATATTCAAAACACGCTTTAAATTAATAATATGTAATATAGCAAATGATTACAAGAAGAATCAAGGCGAAATAAAAAAGGGCTGTCCCTTTTACGAGACAGCCCCTAACATTAAAATAGCGGGCGTTGATAAACCGTCCCTGTTATGGAAATATTACCGAACGCCAACCATCACAGAGACACGCTCCTTCTTGCCGTCTATGGTGATTGTTCCTCTTACAAGATAGGCGCCCTCGGCTACCTGACGACCCTTAGAGTCTGTCAAATCCCATGAACCTATGTCACGGCGCGCCTGCGTGTCAGCTTTGTCGGATATTTTAACATTCCTTATTACAACATTACCGGAAGCGTCAAAAATTGACAATGACGCGCTTTGTACACGCTTGCCCTGCCAGAAGAATTTTACAACGCCTGATGATTTTTCAACAGGATTCGGGCCAACTGTGAATTCGCTCTGAAGTGCGACAACCGCGTCACCCTTATCGCTTCCCGGCCATTTTGGAATGTTACGGTCTTGCGACAATGTTGAGTTGCCGTTTCCGCAAGCTGCGCCTGTCAACTGAGCTATAGGCTCGTTTCTCGTTCCGGTACAGTTTGTTCTTGTACACGCAAAGGTTCTTACTCCTGCTGCATTACATGTTGGAGCGGTAGTTTGAATGCCGGCGTTCCAGGCGTGACCAAGCGCAGCCGCTCCATTTCTGGTGCCTGCGGTATGCGTGCAGTTAGTTCTATTGCAGGCGTGCGTCTCTACTGCGGCGGATACGCATGTTGCCGGAGTGGTTACAGCCCAGACAAGGTTGTGGCCGAGCGCGTCTATGTCTTCTGCGTCATGTTCCATCTTGCAAAAAGAGCAGATGTGCGCTTTTCTGCCGGGCTGTGTGCAGGTTGGGGCTTTTACTACGGTTTTCTCTGCGTCGTAGTCGATGTGGTCGTCGCAGTCGTGCGCTGTGGCTACGTGGACGGTAAAGGTCATACCTCCTGTCCCGTAATAATTGCCCGCCAAGATACGGTAGGTACCGCTCTCAACGCTTGTGAAATCGTAGGAGAGCGTAAACTCACCATAACCATCAGCACCAGTACCATCAATCCTATCACTATTATGGTCGCTCAGTTCTCCCTTATTCAGGATGTCAAAATAGCCGTATATATATTGGCCTTGGTCTTCTTTGAATCTGAGAGTAATTCTATACTCTGTACCAGCCTCAGCTTCAAAACTGAAACCTGCCGCCGGGTGTTCCGGGCCATATCCATAATCTATAATGTTGGTCCAACTGCCCTCTGCAGCGGGTTGGTTGATTCCGATTACAGTTGAGTAGTCAAGCTTTGTGTAGAGAATTGCCGGAAGTTCTTTGATAGTAACGGTATAGCTCAAATCTCCAAAGCCGAAGTCTGAGAGCAGAATTGGATAGAGGCCGGTTTCATTTGCGAAGAAAAAATCGGCGAAGACGTACTCTTTTTCATAAGGCCACTCGCAATAGCCTTGCAAATTATCATTGCTGTTGCCGTCAAAATCTCCGCTTGTCAGAATATTGTAACGAACCCCCTCTATAATACCCACATCGGACTGAAACTTGACGGTAATCAGATATGCGTTATTTTCCTCTGCTTCAAAACTGAGAGCGGCTCCCTGTACAAAATTATCGCACCAGTCGGTGACATTCTCAGTGAGCGTGCCTGTAACAGGAGTGCCGTCTGTGGGAACTACGTTTGCAGGGTATTTAAGCTCAGTATAGGGAGTAATAACCGCTTCTTTTATGGTTACGGTATACTTAAGCCCCAAATAATTCCAATCTGTCAGAAAAATACGAAACACCCCGTTTGCAGGAGCGGTGAAAAAATCGGTGATGGTAAGCTCTTTTACATCACCATACGACCAACTGCAGCCTTGTAAAACATCTTCATATCTTTCACCTGTGAGCTCTTCGTTTGTCAGAATATTGTAACGAGTGTTTATTTCTGTCTCCTTATCAGCCTCAAACCTGATCTTGATCTCATAGGTTTTATCTTTCTGCGCCTCAAAGCTCAAACCCGCTCCGTATACGGCGTTAGGGATGTTGTCACACCAGTCTTCAACCACATTGGAGAGCGTGCCAGTAACAGGAGTCCCGTCTGTAAGCACTGCTTTTGAATAATTGGCCACCGTGTATGAAATTATACCGTCAGTTTCTTCAATGGTAACGCTGTAATTCAACTCATTTTGTTCCCAGTCCATAAGCAAAATACGAACTGTTTCGTCTTGCGAAGCTTTAAAATATCCTGTTACAGCCGCCTGCGCAGCTTCGCCCCCAAACCAATTGCTCCAGCGGATAACGTCACCCCAGGGGTCGCCGTAAATTCCTGCCAGGGCTCCGCTTTTAAGAATACCAAATTGAACAGCCATATCGGCAGCTGCATCCGCCTGAAAATTAACGGTAATTTTATAACTCTTATTTTCCTTCGCCTCAAAACTGAGGCCGGCGGCGGCTATCTCACTATACCAATAATAAAACATTACCGGCGCATACAGCGTACCCGCAGCAGCGTCTCCGCCAACCTCAACTTCCTGTGAATAGTCAAGAGCGTTATAATTAATTACTGGCGCAGCCGCAGCCGCCATAAACCCTAAAGGCACAATCGGCGCGCTTTTAGCGGTTTTTGCCCTGCGCTGTTCCATGCGCTCTTTTACCAGCTCTGTCTGGCTCTTATTTGCCGCTTCTTTCCTTGCGGCAACGCGCTGCTTTTGCGCCTCTTCGTTCTCCTTCATGCGCTGCTGTATCTGTGCGCGCATCTCTTCTGCGTTAAGCTTTACATTTGCGGCTTCCGCCATTGCAGGCGCCATAAGCGCCGCCGCAACCCCTAAAGCGGCGGCAGCCGTTTTAATTTTAGTGAAAATGCTCATAATAGAGTAACCCCCCTTTGGTTGAAATGGGTAATGGCAAAATTGAATATTTGGCAAAAAACTTAAAAGACAAAAAGGACGGTAAGGACAAAAAAGAGATAAAAAAAGAGATAAGAAACGGATTAATATCCGGTGATATTTTACGAAGCGGTAATTTGAGAATGTATTTAAGGTAAAACGGCGTAACTTGTTTTAAATCAATAGAATACGGGGGGGGGGGTACATTTTGTCAATTGACAAATGCGACTGCAAAAAGCAAATACATTAATTGCAAGTGAAATGAATACGCCTAACACCTGCTTATAAGTTCGGGAGTTGGTTATGTTTGTTTTCATAGAAACAGAGCCAAGTAAACCCAAAATGAAATCAATCGATTCTATTAAGGCAATATAAATCCCGCCATAAGCTTTTCAGGTAAAATATTTGTAAAACAGGCAATGCGCCAAAACGTAAGATTATATTAAGGAGATAACAGCAAGGGTACCGCTCTTGGCGGAAAAACTAACCGGATACGCAAAATAAAACCTTCAAACGCGCTGCACAGGATTTATTTTTGAGAAGTGTATGCGGTAAGGTGTCTCAACACATAAACATAAACTGAAAAAGTGATGACAGCAGCTTGAGTCCCAACACAAATCCACAGAGTTATGGGCGCTATAAGGTTTTAGAGGTTTTGGGCGAAGGGGCAATGGGACGCGTGTTCCTCTCGGAAGACCCAATCCTTAAGCGTCAGGTGGCTGTAAAGGTTATCTCTACAGACCGCCATCTTGACCCTGTGGTGTTAAACGAGTATCTTGGCCGCTTTACTGTTGAGGCGCAGTCGTGCGCGAAACTCAATCATCAATCAATTGTTTCTATTTATGACGCGGGCGAAGAGGACGGAGTTCCCTGGATTGCGTTTGAATACGTAAAGGGCGAACATCTTGACAAACTCATAGAGCGTCAAAAACAGCTCCCCTTTCAACAGATTATTGCTATCGCAAGCGATATCGCGCGTGCCCTGCGCCACGCCCACAGCATGAATATTGTTCACCGGGATGTAAAACCTGCCAATATCCTCATTGATGAAAATACAAAAATCGCAAAATTGGCTGATTTTGGCGTTGTTAAATCGCCTTTTACAACAATTACGCAAACCGGAGCGTCGGTGGGTTCTCCCGGCTATATGTCTCCCGAACAGATTGACGGAACAGATATAGACTGCCGCAGTGATATTTTTTCTTTTGGCATAGTGTTATACGAGATGATTACCGGCGCTCGTCCGTTCTTGCGCAATAACGTACCTGCTACGTTTTTCGCTACTGTTAACTGCGACTATACGCCCGTAAAGAAACTAAATGAAAAAGCGCCTGATAAACTTGTGGATATTGTAGAGAGGTGTCTTGTTGCAAAGAAAAGCGGACGCATTAAAAACGCCGATGAATTATGTACGCTTATTGCCGCTTGCGCTGAAGATACAAACCGCAAATCAAAACTGCAAAGCATAAAAGCGGCAGAGGGCGTTATTACCGGCAAAGTTGAAAACGCTTATGTTTTAACGCAGCAAAAAGTTAAAAGCGGATTAACGGCAGCGGCTCCGCTTTACGAAAGAATATATGATAAATTTCACAGTTTCTATGATGATAAAGCTCCGCCCGTAATAAAAAAATATGTTCAAAAAACAGGCGGTCTGTTTAAAGGCCGTAATTCAAAATCACAAACGATGACGGTAATTGCCGCCGTATCAGGAGTTATAGCGGTTGCGGTAACTATAATTTTGATTGGCGCCGTAAGAGGAAAAAATGAGGATACGTACAGGTTACAAAAAGCGGCGCGGGAGTTGGGATACACATTTACAAACAGCAAAGCTCTTATTGACAGCTGCCGGGCTCAGATTGAAAGGGGCGATTTTTACAGGGCTAATGACCTTGCCGATATTCTTATACTAAGTAAAGAGAACGCTGTTCAGGGGCGGCTCTTTAAAGCTATGGCTGCAATGGCCGCGGGCAAATATAACGACTCTTTTGAGTGGTTTGCGGAACTTCATAAAATCAGCGGCGGAAAGAACGCTATCCGCAGAGAGCATCCTTTTTTCATAGCTTACGTTGAACAGCGAATCGATAGAGAGATGCCTACAGTAGTGGTTGACTTGTGCGCAGAGGCGCTCTTTCTTAATGAAACTCCTCAAATAAAATCGTGGGTAAGAAGCGAACACTACTGGCAGCGGTGGAACGCGGCGCGTATTCAGAGAAAAGCCGGAGAAAAAGTTGACCTTGTAGAACTTTACATACTTGACCTTGAGCATTCGGCAAGTACAAGTACCAAAATAAGGGCTGCGGAAAAACTCGGAGAGTTCGGCGATAAACGCGCAGTACCGGCGCTGCTTGACGCGCGTGACAATAAGGGGCCGGCTTCTCATAAGGCGCGTACTGTGCTTAGAGAAAAATTTAATGTACGGTAAATTTAAAAGGAATGCTATCACTATGAATAAAGAACTTGATATTGCTCTTTTGGCAGCTAAAGAGGCGGGGGAAATTCAGCTTGAGCTTAGAGAGTCGCCGCTTAATATCGAAAGAAAAGATGACTGTTCTCCTGTGACTCAGGTTGACAAAAAATGTGAAGACGTCATAAAAAAAATTATTACCGGCGCGTTTCCTGATGACGGTTTTCTTGGTGAGGAGACAGGTGAGAGCGGAACATCCAAAGCGCGGCGCTGGATTGTAGACCCGATTGACGGAACGCGTCCATACATTCGCGGGATTCCAACTCACAGCGTACTTATTGCTCTTGAAGAAAACGGCGAGCCCTCTGTCGGTGTTATTTATCTGCCCGCTATGGATATTATGTGTCACGCGGCAAAAGGCGAAGGCGCGTTTCTTAACGGTGAAAAAATCAGCGTTTCATCAACAGATAAACTTTCTAACGCTATGGGTTCCGCTTTTGGCTTTGTAGAGTACGCAGATGAACCGCTTGGCCGCAGCATGCTCTCTCTTATGCGCGCCTGGGATTATACTTATGGTTTTATGGACGCTTATTCTTATGTGCTTGTAGCGTGCGGCAAACTTGATGTATGCGTGAGCATGATTGATAAGGCGTGGGATCGCGCAGCCGCAGCATGTATTATAAAAGAAGCGGGCGGAGAGTTCAGTGATATCTCAGGCAATAAAACTGTTCATAATGACTCCATTGTGTTTACAAATGGAATACTGCACAACCAGACGCTTAAGTTTTTTTGAACGGAGGAAAAGTTGTCACAAGAGCAAAAAAGCCAAACTGAGAAGGCGGGTATTTTACGTTTTTTTAAAGAGATGGGTACCTCGCTTGGTATGGCGCTCATAGCCATAGTGTACGTTATTCAAGCGTTTCAAATTCCTACCGGGTCAATGGAGAACAGCCTGCTTGTCGGTGATTTTCTGCTTGGGCTCAAGTTCGTCTATGGCGCTCCTATCGTTCCCTTTTCTCAAGAGCTTGGTATTTCAAAAAGACTCCCGGCTGTAAAGAATCCAAAAGCAGGCGATGTGGTGATTTTTAAATATCCTGGTACAGACAGTAAAGATTACATTAAACGCGCGGTAGCAGGCCCCGGCGATGTTGTAGAGATACGCGGCAACACGAAGCTGATTGTAAACGGTATTGATGTGAAACTTCCGCCGAAAGGTAAATATACCGGTCAGAGCAGACCCGATGCGCGAATCACAAATTTTGCGCCGCTATACATTCCAAAAAAGGGTGACGTTATCAATTCAGATACGCTGCCTTTAAGAGAATTTCTCTTTTTTAAGCATCTTGTACATCAGGAAAATCCTACAAAAAAAGTTAATATGCACTTTGACCTTTATCTTGACGGTGAGCTCTCAAACACCACGCCATTCAATTTTAACGGCGCTCAAATATCGCTTCAGGATTTACAGGGCGGAAAACTTACATTTCAAAACGAAATGACCCGCAGAACAGAAGCGTTTGATTTTAACAGGTTTGACGACTGGACTGTGCTTGACTACTTTTTTGAGGTAATCCGCAGAAATTTTCCTGATAAAAAAGTAGAATTCCGTAAAAAGCTGTTTATTAATACAAGCCGTGTAGAGAGCTATACAGTACGGTTTGACAACTACTTCATGATAGGCGACAACCGCGACAATTCACTTGACTCACGCTACTGGGGTTATTTAAACCGTAACTTCGTAAAAGCTCAGGCGTTCATCCTCTACTTCTCCTTGGACCGCAGCGAACCGATGTGGAAACTGCCGCTTAACATCCGCTGGAACCGTATCGGTAAGCTTATAAGGAGCTGGGACGGGGTTAGCGAGACTAATAGCAGTATTAAATATTAAACCGGATTGAAAACAGGCGGGAGCGAGCCCCGTCTCTACAAGTACGGGCGACCCTCGCGGCCGCCCTTCCCTTACAATGATACCTTGTCTTTCCATCCCTGCGATATATGCACTTCGCCGGCACTATCTACCACTATGCACTCAAGGCCATCCCTTGCGTGAACAAACTCTAATATTTCGTCTGCACTGCGGCAAAAGAGTCCGGTGCTGTAGACGTCCGCTCTCAAAGGGTCAGGCGCCCAAATTGTAAGGCTCTCATTTTGATTGCAGCTGTAACCTGTGGAAGGGTCAAATATGTGATGATACCTTTTCCCGTCAACGATTCTAAAACGCTCGTAATCGCCGCTTGTTACTATTGACCCGCTGTCAAGTTCCACTGTCGCCAAAAGTTTTGAGTGAACTCTGGGATGACGAACTCCGATAAGCCAGGGAGTACCATCACTTTTACGCCCGCTGCCGACTATATCACCGCCGGCTACAATCAGGAAATTGTCGATACCTTTGCTTTTAAGGAGATTGTAAAGCTGCTTGATGACATACCCTTTAGCAATCCCGCCAACGTCTATTCTTGTTAGCGGCGATTCAAAAAAGACGCTGTCTTTTGCTTGATTGACACGTACTTTTTTATAATCCACTAATTTTGCAGTTTCAATTATTTGAACGGAATCAGGCAGAGGTTCATCCTCGCCGCTCTCTTCGCCAAATCCCCATAAATTTTTGAGCGGAAGAACGGTAATATCAAAAGCGCCGTCTAAAGTATCACCATAAGCAAGCCCTGCGCTTAACATTTCGCCAAGCGGCTGCGATATCGGAAGAGCAGTTAAATTACCGCGTTCATTAAGCGCTCTGATTTCTGAGTTGATGCCTGTCACCGAAAACCGATTTTCGCTTTGAGACAAAAGAGAATCAACGCTTTCCCAAACAGGTTTTGTATTAAAGCCGGACGGCACAGAAATCGTAATCTCAGAAATCGTATTCATGCGAAAGAAAATCCGCTTATGGTGAACATTGCGTGAACAGGAGAGAAATACTGCAAATAACAATGCAGAATGCAGAATGCAGAAATAAAAACATAAAGTTTTTAAACCATTTCTGCATTCTGCATTATTATTTCTGCATTGAATATGTCTATTTAAGGATTTCGGGATTTGTGCCATTTTACTACATCTGAAAAAGATAATTTACCCCCAAAAATATCAAGACTGCTGCCAACCGTTATGTCTACGCGTCCCTGACCAAGTTTTTCAACAAGTTCCAAATCACCAAGACCGCGCACCCCGCCAGCGTAAGTGACCGGAAGCGCAGAGCAATCAGAAAGAAGCGAAACTAACTGCGAATCAATGCCTGCTTTCAGCCCTTCAACATCCGCGGCGTGGATAAGGAATTCATCACAGTATTTTGAAAGTTTCTCAAATAATTGCGTTGATAATCTTTCTTTTGTTATAGACTGCCATCTATTAGTGGCTACAAAATAATCATCGCCAACTTTACGGCAGCTTAAATCCAATACAAGCTTCTCCTTTGAAACAACATCAACAAGATTACAAAGACGCTCCCATTTAATTTCTCCCTCACTGAATACGTATGAGGTAACAATAACGTGTGAGGCTCCCGCATCAATATATTTTTGAGCGTTAGAGGGGTTAATCCCGCCGCCAATCTGCAACCCCTGCGTATATGCGCCAAGCGCGCTCATCGCAGCATCTTCATTACCCGGCCCAAGCATTATCACATGCCCGCCTGTCAAGCCATCCTTTTTATACGTCTCTGCATAGTGCGCAGGAGAGAGGTCGGTTTGAAAATTAGTGACAAGCGATGAAGACGCGTTGTCGCTAAGCGTTCCGCCCACTATTTGTTTTACTTTGCCGCCGTGCAAATCTATACATGGTCTGAATTTCATATTTTTATATTGTGGTTATCATAGTAAATAGTTTATTGTGATTATTATTGTAAATGACTTATATTATCTTAATATAGTATAGTTCACTGTTGTATTTTAAATTTTAATGAATCATAATAATCATACATAATAAGGGAGGTATCTGTGCATTTTAAATTATTGGCTGCTGCTTGCGGTGTTTTTGCTGTTATGTTGCTATCTGGATGCGGCGATCAGAGCGGCAAACCCATTGTTGAGGTGATTGAGGACTCCCACCCCAATGGAAATAAGAGAACTGTCATCGCCTATCAAGGCAGAAAAGATAATATCGTGCGCCGGTCGTTCTTTGGGCCTGAAGGCAACATGATGTCAGACCAGCACTTCAAAAACGGCAAACCCAATGGCGAGCGCACCGTTTATTACCCGGACGGCTCCTTAAATCAACAGACCTTCTTTGAGGATAGTTTAAGACACGGCTCCGACAAATCATGGTATCAGGGCGGTCAAATCAAAAGCGAGGGCGAGTACGTAAAAGGTGCAGCCGCCGGACGGTTCATAACATATTTTGAAGATGGCAAAACCGCAGGCGAAGTCACATTTAAGGATGGAAAGAAGCACGGCGAGGAGATAGATTACTACTCTAACGGTAACAAAAAACGGGTGAGAAACTTCGTTGACGGTAATATGGAAGGTTTAGAGCAGGAGTTCTTCGATAACGGCAAAATTAAGGCGGAGCATAACTACACTAAGGGTATCTTTAATGGTTCGTTCACTTTCTACGATGCAAAAACCGGCAAAAAAGTTGAAGACGGTACATATTTAAACGGTCAGTATCATGGTAAAAGAGCGATGTACGACGCAAATTCAGGCAGAAAAAAGTCGGAAGCGACTTATGAAAACGGCGTTAGAACTTTTGGTGAGTTTTTCTGATTAATTTAAGAGGCGCCGGATATTTCAGTGTTACTTTTAAAAAGGGTGTAGCGATACACCCTTTAACAATTATTGAAGACACGATTAAAAGGTACGTTATATTATGCTCTTTTATCTTCTCATTGCCGCAATTTTAGTTATAATCTGTCTTAGTCTGATAATTTACAAACTAAGTACGGCAGCAGCAAAGCACGCCGGAGCTTTTCAAAAGTTAAAGCAGGAACTCGAAGAAGCAAAACCTATGCGGAAGCTGGGAGAGTCTGCCGCAGACCTCTCTCACGATATAAAAAACCAGATGTCTGTAATTTCCGGTTACGCGACGCTTCTCATGAGGTCAAAAACTATTGATGACAAAAACCATAAAATGGCTGAGGGCATTTTAGAGGCTTCTATAAAAATACAGGAGACAAGCATCAACGCTCTTGATACAGCGAGAGCAGAGGCGAAAACGCAAATTATACAATAGTAAACAGTGCACGTCTTTTTGTGCACTGGATACCTTACGTTTAAGGAATGAAAATGACAAAACGCAAAATTATACAATAGTAGATTCCAGCAACTATAACTCGTTGATTATACAGCGAGTTATAAAATGATGCGGCTATAAGGCCGCTAAATTACTAAAATCTATAATCTTTCACTATGTTTCACAAACAGGCACCGTACACACTTTTTTCTGTTCCAAAAGTACCGAATTGTTCAATACCGACAGACGGTATCAATAACATTTCTTATAAAAAGGAAAGTTATAAAATTATACCGTCTGCTGGAATGCTTACTCTGCTAAATTGTAGCTGAATTTAGGTATTCGTATTCTCTTAGCAGACCTGAAACTATCCTTGCGATAGTATACCTTAAACATTGCGGTTGATGTCCAACCCGCAATATCAG
>Ga0123356_10001687_pt1 | contig 24179 bp, 22 predicted proteins | sample TergutEmb28metaG_2_FD_92546 | JGI IMG/M metagenome (GOLD analysis project Ga0123356, IMG submission 92546) | Embiratermes neotenicus P3 segment gut microbial communities from Petit-Saut dam, French Guiana - Emb289 P3 | ecosystem: Host-associated > Arthropoda: Insects > Digestive system > Gut ...
GCAGCCAGTATGCCAAGGTTGGAAATTATTTTTACATTTTCCGGATCTGCCTGCAGCGCAGCTTCCAGCGCCTCCCTCGCGCCGGCAGTGTCCCCCATCTCCATCAGGCAGATGGCAAGTTCGTTGCGTGTATCGCTGTTGCCGCCGCCAAGTTCAATCGCTTTGCGGAAAGCTGCTGTGCCGTCGGGATAACGGCCAAGCAGCCGTAATGCCCAGCCAAGCATGAACCAGCCGTTCCATATTAGCGGGTAACGTTCCAGAAAATCATGGATGCAGGATAATCCTTCCTGCGCTTTTCCATCCTGAATTAACGTATACGCTTCCGTAAATTTTTCATCAGAAAGACAATCTTTAAATTCCTGTAATTTTTTCTTAATATCGGGGCGTAGAGCAAGCACAAAGCTGCTGTAATAATCGATCCATTCCTGTTTTACATCGCCGGCTTCGATAATATGCAGCATACCGGAAATAATCATGTCCAAAGAAAGATTTTCCAGCTCTGTTTTGCCGCTGTCTTCAAAAATTTCCACTGGCACCGGAATACTGGCGTCAATTAAAAATTCATCATCCTGATACAGCGAATTCTTTACTTTTTCTTTAAAACTTTCAGGGATATGTAAAAATACAATACGTTTTTCTTTCATACATATTAAAGAATTATGGCTGTTCCAGGATTTTGGTGGATGTTCCCCGGTTTTTGAACAGCTTTCCTGGATTCATCATGATTTTCCATCCTGGTTAGCTTCGGGATTTGTTACACGGTTATCGGCTCTTGTTGTTGTCAGCATATCATTAAGCCGTATTTTAAAACCCATTGGCACATTGGCTTCGTCAAAAATTATTCCCAAAGCAATCATCTCGTTTTTGCCTTCGACAGTTTCAGCGCGGATAAATTTCCCTTTGATTGAAAAAGCCTCTCTGGGATCGTCAAAATCAATTTTAAGCGAAACATCCTTGTCCATCAGGAATTTTGCAACACCCATCATAATGATTTTTGCGCCGGAAAAAGATAAATCCCTTAAAAGGCAGCGCCTTGGCACGCCCTGAATAAAAACAGCGCTTTCAGCCGATAAAATATTTAATTTGCGCATTGTGTCCGGAGTCATTGGGATTCTGGTGTCTTTACGTTTGGTAGAGTTTACATTCGCATCAAGAATGCGCCCCATTATTTCGATTAAGTCATCCGGCGGGCGTTTTGTAAACTGAAGGGTAAGCATGTTGATATCTGCCGACCCGCCGTACGGCGAACTCCCCAGAACATGAGCAGCTACAAAAAAGGTAACCGGGTTGGTTTGCTCAGGAGATTTAAAACAAAAACGCAAATTTACATAATTATTGGCATTTTGCAGCTTGCCAAGCAGGCCGGATTTAATATTTACAACAATTTTTGCATTTTGAAAAGATGCAGAATAAATAACACACGGCCAAAAATCATTGCCGCACTTTAGATGGACTTGTTGTGTCAATAAGCCTGTAACCTGGATAATTTCCTTGGTAAAAGTTACAACTATGTCTTTAAAACGTTCGTAGTAATCTGTTATTTTTTGGCTTGTAAGTACTCCCATTGTCACATCTTAAAGAAAACAGCCTTTTACGTCAATAGACCGTTTTTGCCCGAATTTTGCCCGAAGATACAGTGTGCGGCTTATTGAAGATAAAATGTATTTTTAGTAAAATGCTTGTATGCAAGTTATCACTCTTGGGAATGAATTGCTCAGGCAAAAAGCGGCTAAAATTGAACAAATTGACGAAGAAATAAAAAATATAGCCGTTCAAATGCTGGAAATTACAAAAAAAGACAAGGGCGTTGGCATAGCGGGGCCTCAGATTGGCTTTATGAGGCGGATTTTTGTTGTTAATATCGAAGGCGATATAGAACGGGTATTTATTAATCCTTCTATACTGGAGACATCGCAGGAAATTGCAAAAGTAGAGGAAGGCTGTCTTTCAGTTCCTGGCATTTATGCGGATGTTGTGCGTTCCAAAGCAGTCAAGGTTCAAGCCTGGAATGAAAAAGGGAAGCCTTTTACCCTGGAGGCAAGCGGCCTGCTTGCAAGGGTGATACAGCACGAGTATGACCATCTTGAGGGGGTTCTCTTTTTAGACCGCCTGCCTGAATGTAAGCGGGACAAACTGATGGCAAAATATGAAAAGAAAAACCGCAGAAAGCCCGGAGTGTTTTTTAAATGAGGGTTCTTTTTGCCGGAAGCCCTTCAATTGCTGTCCCTTCTCTGGAAGTGTTGTGTAACATGGAGGGGGTTGAACTGGCAGGCGTGCTTACAAACTGCGACAGCCCCAAAGGCCGGCATGGCACGCCGCTGCCAACCGGTGTGGGGGAAGCGGCAGTAAAAATTTTGCAGCAGCCGGAAAAACACCCGTCTGCCGTGCCGGATTTTTCTGTGCTTAAGCCGCAAAAACTTGATGCGGCAGCGCGGGAGCAGGTTTGTGCGCTGAAGCCGGATTTGCTTGTATCGTTTGCGTACGGGCATATTTTCGGCCCTAAATTTTTATCGTTGTTCCCTCTTGGGGGAATAAATATACATCCCAGCCTTCTTCCAAAATACAGAGGCCCGGCGCCAATTCAGGCTGCAATTTTAAACAGGGATGCTGTTACCGGAATTACGATTCAATCCCTGGCGGAAGAGATGGATAGCGGCGATATTCTCGCGCAGGAACAATTGCAGCTAACAGGGGTTGAAACCTGCGGCGCATTGAGCGGTGTAATTGCTCAAAAAGCGGCGCAAATGCTTGGCGCGGTATTGCGGGATATTGCCGCAGGAAAAACTGCCAGGTCGCCGCAAAACCACAGCGAAGCAAGCTATTGTTCCCTGGTTTCAAGGAAGGACGCTCTTATCGACTGGAGCCGGAGCGCGGCGGAAATTGATGCAAAAATACGGGCGTTTGATCCCTGGCCGGCGTGCTGGACTGTTCATAATGGCAAGGATCTTCTTATACTAAAAGCGTCCATTTATGAGAATGGGGCTTCTTGCCGTTCGGAAAATGTTAACAAGCCAGGGCGTGTTTTGGGAATAGACAAACAGGGCGGGATACTGGTACAAACAGGAGAAGGGATTCTTCTGGCGGCAGAGTTGCAATATCAGGGGAAAAAAGCCCTGAAATGGCAGGCTTTTCTGAACGGCGCAAGGGATTTTATTGGCTCTACGTTGGGGCTTGCATAAAGGAGAAATATGCGAATAGATTTAAGTTCAATCGAAGGTTACGTAACAAATCATCTTAAATTGTTTTTTTTGTCTGTTGCGGGATTGTTGCTTTTGGTAGGCATTATAGCTGTTTCTGTTTTTTTTATTGCCGTGCGCGGCGCTGAACAGACCATGGTTCCAGATGTGCGCGGCAAGGAATTAACACAAGCATTGCTTGAGCTGCAGGTAAAGGAATTGTATCCGCGCCTTCTGCTTCGCTACTCACAAAATTCTGCGGATAAAGGGCTTATTTTGGAACAGGAACCCGCTCCGGGAAGCATTACCAAGGCAGGCAGCCGTATTAAGCTTGTGGTAAGCCAGGGGGTTATTATCAATAAAGTTGAGAATTTTATTGGCCGCAACATTAACGATGTAAGAATGGATTTGCAGATACTTTACACTTCTTCCGGCGGGTTTCCCTTGTTGTCGTTAAAGGATCCTTTAATGTACGATTTTTCACATGAAGCTCCGGGGACTATTCTTGCCCAGAAGCCTGAGCCGGGAACGGATATATCAGGCCCCATATCCCTGGAATTGGTAATAAGCCGAGGGCAGGAAAATCAATCTGTTAACATACCAAGGTTTACAGGGCTTGATTATTTAAAAGCGCTTGAACTTATTGGTTCTACCGGTGTTAATTTTGAATTTAACATAAGGGAAACAGGCGCAAATGAAAAAGGAGGGGTTATTGTAACCCAGAACCCGCCTGCAAGCACAGTTGCGCCGTTAAACACCGTAGTTGCGCTGACAATGACGGCTCCTGAACAGCTTGCTGAAGGTGAATTTTTCGGGTTATTTCAGTATAAGATACCGCAAAACCCCTATCCTTTGGCAGTCCGGCTGGAAGCGGTGCTTCCTGTTGGAGAGAGGATACAGCTTTTAACGGTTCAATATTCGGGCGGCAATTTTACTGTCCCCTATAAATTACCGGTAGGGGCAGTTTTGGTTTTATCGATGTTAAACAGGGAGCTTTACCGCGAGACAGTGGCAGGTTATGCATGGTAGCCGGATAAGGCTGTTCGAAAGCTTTAGTTTTTGAAATAACCCTGGATGTATCGAAAAATCAGGCTTGACGTTATCGGGCCTATCAATTGATAATAAAAGTTAATACGGCTTTTACAAAACCGGAATTTTGCAAAGGCTTTAAACAATGAAGGAGAGAAATTTATGAAAAAGTGGATTTGTACAGTTTGCGGCTATGTTCATACAGGAGATGAACCGCCGGAAGCTTGCCCTGTTTGCAAGGTGCCTGCATCCAATTTTAAGGAACAGGCTGCCGTTAGCAGTTTTGCCTCCGAGCATGTTGTAGGCATAGCAAAGGGCGAGGATGCTGGCATAGTTAAGGATTTACAGGCGCACTTTAGCGGTGAATGCTGCGAAGTTGGGATGTATTTGGCTATGTCGCGTGTTGCCGAACGCGAGGGGTATCCCGAAATTGCCGATGCCTTTAAACGGTATGCCTTTGAAGAGGCAGAACATGCGGCAAAGTTTGCGGAAATGCTGGGCGAGGTAGTTACTGCCAGCACGAAGAAAAACCTTGAATTAAGGGCAGAAGCCGAGCAGGGCGCTTGTGACGGCAAAACCGATATTGCCAAACGCGCCAAAGAAAAAGGGTTGGACGCAATTCATGACAGTGTCCATGAAATGGCCCGCGATGAAGCCCGTCATTGCGCAGGGTTCCGCGGTTTACTAAAGCGTTATTTTTAGAGACTATGCTTTCACGAAATGAATTTGTCTTTACAATAGGTTACGATGGCCCTTCTGCGGTGGTAGACGGTCAGGCAAAAAGGTGGTATTCGTCGCTTTCTACTAGGGAACTTGCAGAAAAAGGGCTGTTTCGCGCTGCATATTCTTCAGCTATATGGTCAAAAAAACCCGAAGACATGGAGATTCTGGTAGAAGTCTACAATAGAATCTCCGGCGCGGCTGTTACGGCGGATTCGCCGCTGGACAGGCTTTTTGGGGTTTTCCCGACAAATGTTAACCGGTCTATTATTTTATAGAAAATAGACAGCCCTCTTGAATAACTCTAATCATTATGCTAAGTTATTAAAATAAAGCTGATCCAAAATATTAAGTTTTGGGTCAGTTGTTTTAGATTTATTAAAATTAATTTTTTTTAAGGATGTGACCTATGAATAATTTCATTCTTCCCCTGCTTATGGCGCAGCAGCAAATGTCTAACGATGTGCAGGCGGGCCCTTACGATTTTCTTAAAAGCATTATCCCGTTTGTCCTGATAATTGGCATTTTTTACTTTTTGATAATCAGGCCCCAGAACAAAAAACGGAAAGACACCGAAAAAATGCTCTCTGCTCTGAAAAAAGGCGACAAGATTGTGACTGTCGGCGGAATTCATGGAACAGTTCAGAGCGTTAAAGAGTCTACTGTTATTGTCAAAGTTGACGACAATGTTAAACTGGAATTCAGCCGTAGCGCTGTTTCCGGTGTTACGACATCAGGAAAAGAAGAATCAAAGGGACAGCAAGAAGATCAGTCTTCTGATACTGAATAAAACCGGATAGATGGAGCGTAATCATGAATAAACGATACAGATTTTTAATTGTTGTGATAGTGTTGGGTGTGTGTTTCTTGTTTCTCTGGCCGACACTGCGCTGGTATTTTTTCCTATCCAAAGATGAACAGGCGCTGGCGCAGGAATCCAGGCAGCAAATCAAGACTTATGCTTCCCAAACTGCCCGCGCAGATATGCAGCGCCTTATTGAAGCGGCTCGTGCCGATGAGGGAATTCCCCACGATCTTGACTTTGTCACGGTTCGGGCGAAAAAGCTGTACAAGGAAAATAAACAGCAGCTTCCTGAAACATTGGATGCAAAGAACGTGCTAAGGGCTTTTTCAAACAGCAGGGAAGTATTGGATGTAATTGAGTCGAAATACCGCGACGATATTTTTGCTTTGAAAGATTTGCAAAAAAATGCAGTAAAACTGGGGCTGGATCTTTCCGGCGGCTTGAGTATTGTGTTGCAGGCGAATCTTGAAGCGCTGCAGGAAAAGCTGGGGCGTTCGCTTTCCGATGATGATCGTGTTGATGCAATGAACCGCGCTTTGGAAGTTTTGAACAGTCGTATAGACCGTTTTGGTTTAACAGAACCTGTTATAAGGCGGCAGGGGTCGGATCAGATATATGTTGAAATTCCCGGAACTGCCGATCCTGAACGGATCAACGATATTATTATGGGGAAGGGCAGCCTTTCCTTCCATATGGAAGACGAAGAAGCGACGGCGGCATTTTACCGTTATTACATGGCTAACCCTACAACTACATTTGACGCAAGCGGAAAGCTTATAGATCCAACAATTGTCCCTGCCGATGTAATGGTGCTTGGCGTATACGGAAAAGATCGTTACGGGCTGGATGAACAGCAAACGAACTCCGACGGCAGCCTGCGGTTTGCCGCTATTAAGAGGGAAGTGGGTCTTGATGGCAACCACATTCAGGAAGCTGTTGTTGAGAGGAACTCAATGGACGGCAAGCCGGAAGTTACATTCAGGCTGGATGCTGAAGGCGGGGAAATTTTTTACAAGTTGACATCGGCAAATGTTGACAAGATGCTCACTATTGTGCTGGATGATCGTGTAAAATCCCGCGCCAATATTACTACTTCCATTCGCGATGCGGTACGAATTTCCGGCTTCGGTTTGGAAGAAGCAAATAACCTTGCGCTTACTCTTAGAACTGCCGCCTTGCCTGTTGAGCTGGAAGTTGCAAGCCAGCAGAGCGTCGGCGCTTCATTGGGGGAAGATACAATAAAACAGGGTCTGTATGCGCTGTTGGGCGGTATTGCTGCGGTTCTTGTTTTTATGCTGTTTTATTATAAAGCTGCCGGTATTAATGCAGTTGTTGCGCAGCTTCTTAACTTTTATATAATGTTCAGCGTGCTTTCTGTTCTGAACTTTACATTAACTCTGCCGGCTATAGCAGGTTTTATTTTAACTATTGGCATGGCGACAGATGCAAACGTTATTATCTTTGAGCGCATGAAAGAAGAAATCCGTCTTGGCAAGACCCGCAAGGCGGTGGTAGAAGCCGGATTTGGAAAAGCTTTCTGGGCGATTATGGACTCAAATATAACTACATTTATTGCGGCTATGTTCCTGTCCATGCTTGGTTCCGGCCCAATCAAAGGTTTTGCGGTAACGCTTTCTATCGGCGTATTCTCCTCGGTGTTTACTTCGCTTTTTGTTTCGCGGCTTATCTTCGACTTTGGCACCGATGTTATGCAAAGCAAGAGAGTTTCTGTTAGCTGGTTCCGTATTAAGGGCGAAGCAGCAAGGGGGATCAACTAATGAAAAGGATTATAAGGTTTTCAAAATTTTTCTTTCCTGCAGCTATTCTTTCATGTATTCTCGCTGCTTTGGGTATTACGGGATATGTTATTAATAAAGGTTTTTATCTTGGTGTAGACTTTCAGGCTGGCCTTATTCAGGAGGTGCAATTTGCTCCGACTGCTCTTAATATTAAATGGACAGGAACATCAAATGCTGTGCTTTCCCATGACAGCGGCAGTATTTCCATTGTCATTACAGGTTCCGGCGTAGAGAGCAAAACATTTACATTCCTGTTCAGGGAGTACAATACTATCGGGCCTCTTGCCCAGGCGATGATTCAGCAGATTGAAGGGCTGGAAGTTTCGTTAGTTGCCAGAGAAGATACAAATACTCAGTGGCTTAAGTTTAGCACGCAGGGGAATCCAAATTTACGGGACGAAACAGGTTATGTAGTGCATTATCTTGAGCCTGGAAGCAGCTTGATAGACATTTCCGAAGTCAGGGCAGCTATGGCAAGCCTTGGGCAGTCTGTTTCCATACAAAACATGGGGCAGCCGCAGAGCCGCCATTTTATGGTTAGGGTTCAGAATCGCGAAGAAGGGCGCGTTAAGCAGGAAGAAATTACCAAATTTCTGGAAGCGTATTTTGGAAACGGCGAAGTTGTAGTTCTGCGTTCCGATTATGTCGATTCGCGATTTTCTAAAAACCTTACCGATCAGGCAGGGCTTTTGGTGTTTCTTACTCTGTTGCTGATACTTGCTTATTCAACTTTCCGCTTTAAATTGCAATATGCGGTCAGCCTTGTAATTGGTATTACTTACGACGCTCTTGTTATTATTGGTTTTGTGGCATGGACAAGGATGGAATTTACCACAAGCACCATAGCGGCAATTCTTACGATTATTGGTTATTCAACAAACAATACCATCGTTGTTTTTGACCGTGTCAGGGAAACGCGCCGCATGTATCCTGAAGACAATTTCTTGAATGTGCTTAACCGTTCGCTGTCGGAAACATTAAGCCGTACTATAATCACTACGTTGTCTACACTTCTCGCTGTTATGTCTCTCTTTATATTTACAACTGGTTCAATGAAGGACTTTGCCCTTGCTTTGATGGTAGGCATGATTTCCGGTGTTTATACTACAACTTTTATTGCTTCCGGTATTGTTAATTTCTGGGAAAATAAAAAACAGCAGCGGGAAAAGAGGAAGCTTGTTTCTGCACAGAAAAGCTAATTTTTTATAGGAGGTTGTTCGATAACTTGGTTGGTTACCGGACAACTTATCATTCTTGAAAGTAATTCGTTCAAAGGTTTTGGGTTTCTGCATGGGTGTACGCCGTGCAGAAACTGCGGCTATGGCTGCGGCGGAATCTGCGGCAAAAGCCGCGGCAAAAGCCGTGGCAAAAGCCCCGGCGGTCAGCCGCGTTTATACGCTTGGCCCGTTAATCCATAATCCAAGAGTCCTTGCCGATCTAAAAAAACGCGGAGTGGTTGAATACCCTGAAGAACTTCCGGTTACAAATCAGTCAAGCCCGATAAATACAGAAGGGTGTTCATTTATTATATGCGCGCATGGAATTCATCCGCGCATCGAAAACGATCTTCGCGGCAGGGGGGCGCGCATTATTGATGCTACCTGCCCCAGGGTAAAAGCAAGCCAGCTAAAAGCCGAATCTCTTTCCCTCGCAGGTTATTGTCTTTTTCTTGCCGGAGAAGCGCATCATGCGGAAATAGCCGGAATACTTGGATATGCCGCCGGTTTTTGCGAAGTAGTCGGCAGCGGCGGCGAAGCGGAAAGCGCCGCAAAAAAGCTGCATAAAGCGGATAAAAACGCGAAGGCTGCGCTTATCGGGCAGACTACTATTTCCGAAGAAGAATATGCCGTTATTGGCGAAGCAATTAAAAAATATTTTCCTGTGCTTGAAATTATTAAAACCATCTGCAGCGCGACAAAAGACCGTCAGCAGGCCCTGCGCGATCTGTTATCTAAAGTTGACGCTGTGCTTGTCGCCGGCGGTAAAGATTCTGCAAATACACGCCGTTTGCTGGCAATTGCGGCGGAGAGCGGCAAGCCTTGCGCGTTGATCGAGAGCGCCGGCGAAATACCGGCGGTTTTTAAAACTTTCGGTACAGTGGGCCTGTGCGCCGGGGCTTCTACGCCGGACATTGTTATCGATGAAATAGAGCAGGGGTTATTACACTAGTTCTTCCAGAGCTTTTTCCGCTTCGGTTATTTCATCGTAAGGCATAACGTAATCCGCATGGATAATTGAGTTTTCATGCCCTTTACCCAGTAAAAGGACAAGGTCTCCGGGGCATGCAAGGCTTAGCGCTTTGCGGATTGCAGAGGGGCGGTCTGTTATCAGAAATAAATTTTCGCCGCGCACGAAAGGTTTGTTCGCAGTTTTGCCGTGCTGTTCAGCGCCTGCAGCTATATCTTCCAGAATAGACATGGGGTTTTCGCAGCGAGGGTCTTCGTCGGTAACAATGATTATGTCCGAGTATTCTGCGGCGATTTTTCCCTGTTCAGGGCGTTTTTGCGTGTCACGTTCGCCGCCGGAACCAAAAAGGCTGATTATTCTGCCGCCTGTTTTATTCAGGCGCTTGCGGAGAGGCGGAAAAATTGCTTGAAATGACGAAGGAGTGTGCGCATAATCCACTACAAGTTCAAAAAGCTGCCCTTTGTTGATTGAGTTCATTCTTCCGCGGACAGGCTTTAAACTGTTTACAAACGGCGCAATGTTCCGTACCGGCAATCCAAGTAGACCGGAGACGGTAAGCAAGGCAGCCATTACATTCCCTGAATTAAAAGCGCCGGGAAGATTATCTTTTAATTCCAGCCGCTCATTCAGCGCCGGCAAAAATACCGTATATTTGTTACCCTGGGCGCAGCTTTCGATTGTTTCCAGAATTATATTTGCATCCCTGCCTTCGGCGCTGTGCATAAATGTTTTGTTTTTTGCAGCTTCTGCAAAAAAAGACGCGCTTTTATCATCTGCGTTAATAACGCCAAAAGGTTCAAAAGTGTAAAGTTTCTTTTCGCTGCCAACAACGCCCTGATTATGCCCGTTGTCGTGTTGCTGCTTATTCCTGCTTTGCGCATAACTATCCAGTGCGCGGAAAAGATTTGCTTTATCGCAGCGGTACTGTTCCCATGTTCCGTGAAATTCAAGGTGTTCGTGCGTTACATTTGTCATTACTGCCGCGCAGAATTCAACGTCGCCAAGACGGTTGGTCCGCCTTGAAAGGCCGTGGGAACTTGCTTCTACAACTGCATATTCACAACCGTTATCTGCCATTTCACAAAGAAGCTGCTGTACTATAACAGCTTCCGGCGTAGTCTGATGCTCGCTGTTTTCCAGAACTTCGTTTCCCAGGCAATGCTGAACAGTGGAAAAAAAACCGGTTTTTTTTCCAAGCAAAGCCAGAAGCTGCCAGATAAGATACACAGTTGTGCTTTTTCCCTCTGTTCCGGTAACCCCTATTACATGCATACGGCGCGAAGGAAAATTGTAAAATGCCGCCGCAATCGGAGACATTGCAAAACGGGAATTATTCACCCTAAGCAGTATTGCCTGATTTTGGCAATATTGCCGGCTGTCATGCTGGCAGGGTTGCAAAATTATATCATCCCCTTCGTACACGATTGCCGCCGCCCCTGCTGATATAGCTTTGTCAATAAACAGGCGGCCGTTGGTATGCAGGCCTGGCAGCGCAAAAAAAAGATTTCCAGGCATTACTTTGCGTGAATCAAACTGCAGCCCGGTAATGACAGGGTTAGCTTCCCCTTTTTTTCCGGCAAGCCCTGCTTTTTCGGCAATTTCCTGTGTAAAAAAATCTGAAAGACGGCGTTCCATATTCCTAATTCCCCGTACGCTTTTACTTTTCACCAAAAACAACAGCGGTAAAAGTAAACAGCTCCGCGTCCGGCGCTTCGTAAGATCGTGCAGGCAGCCCTGCTTTAATGCAAATATAATTCAGATACTCGTCAAGATTCCAGCCTTGCTCTACCGGCACCTGGGGCAGCAGCACTCCCGAATACCCGCCTCTTTTAAGGAGCAGCCCATGAACCCCAACCTTAACCTGCCGCGGATCCGGGCAGAGCGACATTGGGGATAGCGCGGATATTTCTATGCGGCAGCGCGGCAGTTCTTCAAGCCTTAACGGCGGGAAACGAGGGTCGCTAAAAGCGGCTTCCCTTGCCATAATGCGCACTGTTTCCTGAAGCGGCAGGTTTGCTGCCATTCTGCCAATGCACCCGCGCAGGCTGCGCTTTTTAGGTTGATCTGCCATGTGCAGGCTTACAAAAGCGCCGCATGGCTTGCCAAGCGCCGAATCCTTTTCTGCCGTTGAATCGCAATATTCAGGCGTACGCCCTTCCAGCTTTGACAAAATACTTTCCCGCGCCTGGGAAAGCAGGATTCGTTGTTCTTCTGTACTTATAGAAAAATTCATGATGGTATTATACACTACGAATAAATGACTGACTATAGAATTTCGAAAGCTGTTAAAATAGGCGGCGCGGGGCATGTAAAGACAGTCCGCATAGGCGGTGAATCCCCTGTCGTTGTGCAGACAATGTACAAGGAACCAGTTTCTTTTGCTGATATTGAAGGAGGCTCCCTTGTAAAGAGAATAGAAGCGCTTGGATCAATGGGCTGCGGGCTTATCCGGTTTGCCGTTCCCGATATTCAATCGGCAGAGGTTTTGGGGCATCTTGCCGGAATGGTTTCCATGCCCATTGCTGCGGATATTCACTTTGATTATAAAATTGCGCTTCGCTGTATGGACTTTCCTATCGCGAAAATCCGCATTAATCCGGGCAATATCGGGGGCAGGGAAAGAGTAAAAGCAGTTTTGGAAAAAGCGGCATCTAAAAATGTGCCAATACGTATAGGGGTAAATGCAGGAAGCCTTCCGCAGGATCTGCGGCGGCGGGTAGAAGAAGGGCTTGATGCGGCTGAAGCGCTGGTTGAAGCTGCGCAGAGGGAAGCTGCCATTTTTGATGATTTTGGTTTTTCGGCATATCTTATATCGATGAAAGCGGCAGGAATTGCCGATACTATAAAGGCGAACCGTATTCTCGCGGAAAGGCTGAATGCGCCTCTTCATTTAGGGGTTACGGAAGCCGGCCCGCTGACAGCAGGGGTTGCAAGGAATACGGCAGCCCTTGTAACCCTTTTGAAGGAAGGTATTGGCGATACGATAAGGGTTTCCCTTTCGGACACAATTGAAAATGAGGTAATTGCCGGCAGGGAGATTGTAAAAGCTGCGGCGGAATTGGCAGCGGCAGATTCGGCAATTAGCGGTTTTAATTCTGCCTTGCTTTGTAGTTCAAAGCTGTTAAGCGGCGGGGTGAATATCATTTCCTGCCCGCGCTGCGGAAGATACGGTTTTGATACGCACGGCTTTACGGGCAGGTGGATGCCGAAGTTATATTCCATGGAAAAGGATATAACCGTAGCCATAATGGGCTGCGAAGTAAATGGCCCTGCCGAGGCAAAACACGCGGATATTGGAATTACAGGAGCCGGAAATAAAGTGTTGATTTTCAGGCATGGTAAAATAATAAGGACTATTTCCGCCGAAGAAGCGGACATGGTATTTGAAGAGGAACTAAATAAACTATGAATAGAAAAATCAGGCATACATTTCTGTTTATCCTGTTTTTGTTAACATCTTTGTTTTTTGCGCCGCTTTTTGCGCAGCCTACAGTGCAGCCGTGGTGGCTTTCGCTGGAACAGGGAAAACAAAAATTCCGCAGCGGAGACTACGGCAGCGCTTTAATGTTATTTGAAGATGCGCGGCGGCAGAGATGGGCAATGTATGATCAAATGGAAAAAGATATAATAAATTTTCTTTCTGTGCGCGAAGTGCGCCGTCTTGGGGATGCGCTTGACTGGATAGAACGGTACTCAAACGAAAGGCATTATATCGCCGCTTCCGCCGCGCTGGAGGAACTTTTCTACCGTGTTCCCAAAACAGAATTGAATAATTCCGCTTCTGCCGCTCTTGAAGCAATTGGCAAACTGAAAGATTACCCCGAAGCAGAATACTGGATTGGCGAAACATATCTGGCCGAAGGAGAATTATCCCTTGCATTGGCTCAATTTCGTAAAGCGTACTCCATGCGCGAACTTTTTGAAAATTCCGGTTTTGAGGTTGAACTGCAGTATAAAATTGCAGCGGTTCTAAAAACAAGACAGGAATATAACGAAATGGAAAGAAGCTTACATTCGATTATCAATAATTTTGATACATTGTGGTCGAATGCAGATAAATTTGAAATTGGCAAATTAGAAGCCGGCGATGGTGAAAACGGCAGGATAAAACCTGTGCCATATTCTGAAGCTTCCGCATCATTTGCGCTCCAGGCAATGACAAAGACCATGGAAAATGACGGTATTGATAATTTTTTTACATTGTTCCGCTACAACAATGTAAAGGTAGAACGCGCTCACCGTTTATTGGGGTTTTATTATGTTGTATCAGGCCGTCCTTCTGCGCAGCAACACCTGACTTTTGCATTTTTAATACAAAACACGATAATAATGGAAGAAATAAAACGGCGGCAGTTTGATTTTACATTTACGAATCTTTCAAAGCTATCGGAAGAAATCAGAAAAAGCGCTGTTTTATCTTCGTACGCCCAGGAAACTGAATATTATAAAACAGCTTATTATTTAGGCGCATCGCTTTACCGCAGCGGAAACACGTCCGTTGCGCGTAACTTTTGGGCTTTTCTTGCAGGCTTGCCCGAAGCAGGCGAGTGGCGTGAACGCGCTATTGTCCAGCTTCGCAGCCCTCAAATGGAACCCATTGTAGAAATGCCGTAATACTGCGAATCCACCTGTCGGGCAACCCGGATTTGAACCGGGGACCCCAAGTCCCCCAGACTTGTACGCTAAACCAACTGCGCTATTGCCCGGCAGGAGGATCCGCTATTATTGAAACGATAGCATAAATCGCACTGTGTTGTCAATATTTATGGAGCTAATACAGAAAAATGATTTTTCTGACTCCCCCATGAACTTTCTCTATGCTATAGATTTTAACTTGCTTTTATCGATAAAATTATGCTGTATCAGCCGAGTTAAAGCAGAATCGTCTTTTCGAATAAATCCGCTATGATTATTGGCTGAAACCATAAATCTAAAAATTAAGACTGTTAACTTTTTATAATCGCGGTGAATAGATACCGGCTGTTTGCATCTTTGGTTTTTACATGTATCGCAATTATCAGGATCTTTCTTGCAGCCTTCATGGGGTATTGGAGAAGGGCAGCCTAATGTATCAATGCCTTCACATTTTAAATCTTCATTTGCTTTTAACGCAGCGATAATTGACTCAGCAGAATACATTAGGCAGCTTCCCTCAAACGTGTGCTTTCGACAATTAAGTCTTTGGCAAATTTTCTAATTTCACCTGCAAGCTCAATACGATCCTTTTCTAATTCCAGGTTTTTTACCTGTGTCTCCCATTCTTTTATTCGTATTGCCAATGAATTAAGACGTTTCAGGAGATTTGCTGTATTATCTACTGGTATTCCTTCCATAGTTAAACGGAGCTGGACTTCATGATATGCATCCCATAATTCATTTGACCATTCATCGGACTTAAATAGATCCCGTAAATTATCCCATGCATCTTCTATGGAAAGCTCGCTGAAATTTTTGGATAGAAAATAATAAATGTTTTCCACCATGTCTTCTTCAGCTTCCTCGGCGGTTATACCGTATCCATCAATATGGAGATGGATACATGTTGCAATAAAAGAGTTTTCGGACTCCTGAATATCTAGAAATGAAAGTAATGGAATTTCGTAATTAAATTTCTCTGACCTGGGGATTTTTACTCTGCCGAACCCTATAACATTACCGCGAGAAACGCTTATTGATTGATTCATAATCCACCTCAAAAGATAATCTCAAAACGCAATCAAAATTTACAAACTTCTAAAAAAATAAACTCTCTAAGACATAAACATATCTCAACTATTCAGTCTGGTCAAGTGCCCGCGATGCCGCTACATCTTTAACACAGATTTATCATAATCCGCTGGCGGCACATAGCCTAACAATTGAATGCAGGTTGCCGCAATGGAACTGATACCCAAGCCTTCGAGAAGGCAGCCATCTTTCGGCTCGTTGGGATATTCGCCCTTGTGTTCCGGATCGTACACAATGCACGGTACAGGGTTAAGGCTGTGGCTGGTCTTTGACTTGGGCGTGCCGTCGCTCTTAAGCGATACTGCGCCGGTCTTCTTGTCATGCTCGAACATGTCGTCGCTGTTGCCGTGATCGGCTGTTATGACCATTACCGCTCCTGCTTCGTCAACCGCTTTAACGAGCCTGCCAAGCTGAATGTCCATTCCCTCCATGGAACAGACAACTGCCTGATAAATTCCCGTGTGCCCTACCATGTCGCCATTGGGATAATTAAGCCGGATAAAATCGTATTTGCCGCTGCCAATAGCCCCGATAACCTGATCCGTAATTTCGGCGCATTTCATCCAGGGGCGCTGTTCAAAGGGAATAACATCGCTTTTTATCTCTATATAGGTTTCCAGTTTTTCATCGAACTTGCCGGTGCGGTTGCCGTTGAAAAAGTAGGTGACATGCCCGTACTTTTGTGTTTCCGAAATTGCAAGAGTCCGAACGCCGCATGCCGCAAGATATTCGCCCATAGTGCAGCTAATGGAAGGAGGGCTGACAAGATAGCGGCTTGGGACATGCAGGTCGCCGTCGTATTCCATCATCCCCGCATAGCAAACTTTCGGGCGGCGCTTGCGATCAAACTTGTCAAAATTATCTTCTTCAAAAGCAGCGGTTATTTCCAGAGCGCGGTCGCCGCGGAAGTTGAAATATACAACCGAATCGCCGTCTTCGATAGCGCCAATGGGCGACGGTGCCGGCTTGCCGTCATCGCCGTTTCCGGCTATAACAAATTCTTTTAAATCCTGATCAATTATGCCGGGTATCTCTTTACGGTAAGTCTCCACAGCTTCCCGCGCCGAGGCAAATTGCCGCGCTGTTCCCAGCACATGGGTATGCCAGCCGCGTTCTACCATTGACCAATCTGCGCCGTAACGATCCATGGTGATCCACATTCGCCCGCCGCCAGAGGCGATTTTTGCATCATAACCGTCTGTGCTTTGTTCTTTTAAAAACGATTCGAAGGGATCCAGATATTCCAGTGCGCTGGTTTCTCCCACATCGCGCCCATCGAAAAGCACATGAACACGAACACGCTTAACGCCTTCTTTTTTTGCCTGCACTATCATCGCTTTAAGGTGATCCATGTGGCTGTGAACGTTTCCATCGGAGAACAAGCCCAAAAAATGCAGCGTAGGAATGTGCCCCGCACTGCCGGTATTATTTTTAACATTTGCAACAATTTCTTTCCATGCTGCGCCGGTAAACATTGCGCCGGTTTCTATCGACTTTGACACCAATGCCGCGCCCTGGTTAAACACACGCCCGCAGCCCATCGCGTTATGCCCAACTTCGCTGTTCCCCATATCTTCATCGGAAGGAAGCCCTACAGCCATTCCGTGAGCCTTTAATTTTGTATTCGGGCTTTTCCTCTTAATTGCATCCAGATTGTACATTTTTGAATCGGCAACTGCGTCGCCATCTTTATATTTTCCGTAACCCACACCGTCCATGATAACCAGTACGACAGGCCCGCGCCTGCTTTTCCATGCGGGATTTTTCTTTAAAGCTTCCATGTTTGCTCCTTTTTGCGATTATAACAGAAACCAGTTTTTTCGGGAAGGAGCAAGAGCAATGTGTACATGGGGCATTTTATCAACCCCAAAAACCTTGCCGGTTTTGTTAAAAGACAATATAATAGAGCAGCAAGGGAGAACTTATGCAAAAGATATTTATTTTTTTACTGTTATTCATGACCGCAGCATGGAGTTTTGCAGGCGGTAAAAAAGATGCCAAACTGCCGGAGGCATCCCCTAACGAAGCGCAAATTTCAGCTTTGGGCGCTATTGGAAAACAAGTTTCTGCGGATTCCGGGCCCATGTATACAGGAAACGGCGGCAAAGGCATACGCCTTGCGATACTTGCGCCGGAAGCATTGGGCGGCACGCCGGACTATCTGCCCTTGTACATACAGGGGTTGCTCAACAGCAACTTTAGAAAATATTCGGAAATCACCCTTATCGACCGGCAAAATCTGGACAAAGTAATTGCCGAACAGAACATCGCATCCAGCGGCAGATTTTCCGACAAGGATTTTCTTTCCATTAGCGGTTTAACTAACACCCAATATTTTTTGTTTGGTTCAATTCAAAAACTTTCGGGGGATAAATATTCATTACAGCTTTCTATTACCGATTCCTCTACCGGTGTCCGTAAAGCGGATTTCATGAAAGACGGTACCCTTGCCCAGATTGAAGGGAGCGGCATTCTTATAAACGAAGCTGCCGCCGAACTGCTTGTTCAGATGGGTGTTAATCTTACAGCAGATGGCAAACAATCGCTTCTTGCCGGAAGCAGGTCTGTGGCGCAAGCCGAGGCAGGCCTTGCAAAAGGTATCACCGCCCAAACCGCAGGTTCGCAGATAGAAGCGTTATTCAATTTTACCCAGTCAATTGCCTTTGACCCATCCCAAATTGAAGCTGTGTCTCGGTTGAATATGCTTTCATCGACCATAAGCGAAGGCTCCATAGGTCAGCGAATATTAAGCGATTTTGAAGCGCGTGACCGTTGGCTGGAAGCGTTTAAGGAGACAGCGCTGTTTTTTAATAAGCATCCGCCCTTTGAAATAACATTCGATCCAAACCTGGTGCAGGACGGTGAGCTTGATTATGTGAAACGTACCGCAAACCTTGCAATGCGCATTGCGCTTGATCCATCGGAAGCAAGTTTCGGCGCATTGAATGCATTATTGGAAGGGCTTGAAAAAACCGGGCGTCGCACACCATGGGGGTTCTCCGGCTGGCCATTGCTGGACATTAACCCAAAGACAAAAGGAACCGTAGTATTTGAATATAACCGTTCATTCAGCTTTAAGGTGGAAGCGGCGTTGATTAATGAAAAAGGGAAAACGATTGGTAAAAGTTCAGCCGCCTTGAATACAGGTTCACTCAATTTTAGTGCCGGAGACAAAAAAGTACCGCACCCCAATGGCGATGCGGTACTCATGCGCTTTCCGAAGATAAAAGCCGAGGATCTGACACCGACCCTGACCATTGTGATTATGTCAGTGAACGGAATCCCATCTGCTAAACTGAGCAGTACCGGCTATATGAGAATTGATGCGGGAGATTTAGAAGGAAAAGTTGCATATGCGGGAACAGGTAATGCGCCTGCCGGTTTTGTACGCATAAACGGCGGCACCTTTACGATGGGCAGCCCTGCGAATGAGGCAAGTCGTGGTAGCAATGAAACGCAGCATCAGGTGACGGTAAGTTCGTTCAGCATAGGGAAGTATCCTGTGACGCAGAAGGAGTATCAGGAAGTAATGGGTAGTAACCCCAGTTATTTTAAGGGCGATAACCTTCCTGTAGAACGGGTAAGCTGGTACGATGCGGTGGAGTACTGTAACAAGCGCAGCCAGAAAGAAGGGTTAACTCCTGCATATACAATAAGCGGCAGCGGGGACAGCCGGACAGTAACATTGAATCGTAGCGCCAATGGGTACCGGCTGCCGACAGAAGCGGAGTGGGAATATGCCTGCCGCGCAGGGACAACAACGGCGTATAATACTGGAGCGAGTATCAGTGATAATACTGGCTGGTATAGTAGTAATAGTGGTGATAAAACACATCCGGTAGGACAAAAGACCGCCAATGCCTGGGGGTTATACGACATGCATGGGAATGTGTGGGAGTGGTGTTGGGACTGGTATGGGAGTTATGCAAGCGGAGCGCAGACGGATCCAGTGGGCGCGTCTTCGGGGTCTTACCGCGTGGGTCGCGGCGGGGGCTGGTACAATTCGGCAGTGGGCTTGCGTTCCGCGTCTCGGAGCTACGACAACCCGGGCTACCGGTTCGACCACATCGGCTTCCGTCTTGTTCGCCCCTAGTTTGAGCAGGCTCAAGCAGCGTTAGGCGAAATGCCCGGCTGCCGCCGGAGGCGGCAGTACCTGAGCGACCGGAGGGAGCGAGGGTAAGGGCAAGGAGCGAGTGAGGGGGTGCAGGGGGACGGAGTCCCCCTGCTGAAAAATTTTTGGGCGCAGGTAAGAGCATGGAGCGGGTGCGAGCCGTGTGGGGGAGTGCGCTTTTTAAATTCGTAATTGCTCAATATCGTAAAATCTGATAAAATAGGTACATATAGTTCTACTAGTAAGGAGCAGAATATGCCGGCGATATCCAGATTTTATGGTCTTGTTGTAAAGATGTATTTCAAAGGTTGTGAACATAACCCTCCACACATTCACGTTCTTTATGGAGAATATATGGGGTCAATCTTTGGAGTAAATTATGTTTCATAAAGTAAGAATAATTAATCCATTACCCAATTATTCTCTTTTGGTTCAATTTGAAAACGAAGAAAAGAGGCAATATGATATAAGACGATTAGTAGATGAACAGGACGTTTTCAAGGCATTATTTTATATACCCGGTCTATTTGAGCAAGTAAAAGTTGATTCTGGCGGATATGGGATTTCATGGAATGATGAATTAGATTTGTCTTGTAATGAACTTTATTATAATGGGATTCCTATTTAAACATAAGCTTCCACGGGCGTAGATATGCGCCTTTCCCTGAATTTTATTGTTAGGCATTATAATAAGTAATGGCATACTATTGTCATATTCTGTTTTTTAACATATAAATGAAACATGGCATTATGTATAACTTCGGTTGAAAACCACCGCGAAAGGGAAAAGGGGTTCATTGTGTACCCTGTGTTTTCGCGCCGTTCCGGCGGGCTTTCGCTGGGGATAAACCTTTACCCCGGCAAAAAATATTGCCCCTTCAATTGCCCCTACTGCGAAGTGTTTCCATTTGCAAATGACGCTGTATTTTCTCTTGAACAAATGGAAAAAGATCTGCGCTGCGCTGTTAATGATGCGCTTGAACAAAACGCCCCCATCAGCGATATTTGCTTTTCCGGCAACGGAGAACCGTCACTTTCTCCATTCTTTGGCGATGCTTTAAAAATAGCAGAAAATATTCGTGCGCAAATAGCGCCGCCAGAAGCGCAGAATGCGGCGCATGGTACATCGCAAGGTGCTGCGCAAAATGCGCCGCAAAAAACACAGCTTGTTGTAATAACAAACGGCGCAGGGCTTTTACAGCCGCCTGTTTTTTCCATGCTTCAGGCTGCCAGCGGCCAGACCGACATTTGGCTTAAACTGGATGCAGGGACACCCGGCTGGTATCAAAAGATTAACCGTTCTTCATTGCCTTTTGAAAAACTTATTGGAAAGATAAAAGAATTTACCGCCTGCGCTTCTGTAACCATACAGACAATGCTTTGCGCCATTAACGGCAGCCCTCCCCCCGACGAAGAAGCGCAGGCATGGGAGTCTCTCGTGTGCGAATTAGCCGCAGCAGGCAGCATCCGCAAAGTGCAGATTTACGGCAAAGCCCGCCCTGCGCCTGAAGATCCAACTGCCTCTCCCTTGCCGTCTGAGTCTCTGGAAGAACGCGCCGCATCTCTGCGCTGCAAATTCGTGGAAAGGGGCATATCTACGCCCGTGGATGTTTATGTTTGATACAAACTGTCCCCAGGAAGATAAAACAACAGAGCAAAGCGTGATGTTCGCTAACCGGCTGCAAAAAAGGTTCCGTCATTTAAAAAAATGGGCGCAGAGGGGGAATGTCGGCGCTTTTAGATTATACGACCGCGATATTCCCGAAATACCGCTTGTTTTGGACTATTACGGCGATGTTTTGCAGCCGCAGGAGGCAGCGCTGTCCGGCGCTCTTTACAGCAGGCCCTACGAAAAAGACGAGGCGGACGAGGAACGCTGGCTCCTGGCAATGAAAGAAAGCGCTGCACTCGCTGTAAAAGCTGCTCCGGAAAGGATCTTTTTAAAACAGCGCCAGCGTCAAAGGGGAATATCCCAGTATGAAAAGCAGGGCAATGAAAAATTTGAAAAAATTGTAAGCGAAGGGGATTTAAGTTTTAAAGTAAATCTTTCTGACTATCTTGATACAGGCCTTTTTCCGGATCGCCGCTTGCTGCGCTCTTTTGTCCGCAATGAAGCTAAAAATAAAAAAGTGTTGAATTTATTCTCATATACAGGATCATTCTCGGTTTGCGCAGCAGCGGGAGGCGCCGCATCAACGGACTCGGTTGACCTCTCCAATACTTACCTGCTTTGGGCGCGGGAAAATTTTTCGCTTAACGGGCTTGCGGCGCAGTTGATGCAGCAGCGGGACTTTTTTACATTCAGCCGCCCTGGCGGCAGCATGGGTACTGGTCAAAGCAGCAGCCACGGTAGCCGCGCAGGTGGCAGCTTGGGCAGCAGCCCTGGGAATAAACTTATCCGCGCCGACGTAGTTGAATTTATTAAAAATGCCGCGCAGGCGGCGATGCGCTGGGATATAATTATTCTGGATCCTCCTTCATTTTCCAATTCAAAAAAAATGACCGGCAGTTTCGATCTGCGCCGCGACTACATTGAGCTTACCGGCGGCTGCCTTGGCTTGCTTGCTTCCGGCGGGAAGCTGATATTCAGCGTCAATGCACGGCAGTTTAAAACAGATGCCGAAGAGCTGACATCGGAATTAACATTAAATGGTTTTGAAAAAGCATTTTCGCAAACTAACAGTAAATTATGCGTAACAGAAATTGGGAATAAAATTACAGACGAAGATTTTCGCGGCAAGAAAACCCCGAAAACCTTTTTGTTAACAAAGATTTAATGGGCTTGTTCGGTAACAAGCCGCCGCGAGCGTGACTACCGGATACCGCGAGCTTGCTTTGCCGTTTCCAGATTTCGTTTTGCGGTGGAATAATTGGGGTCGATACGCAAGGCTGCTTCAAAATCTGTTATTGCCCGGCTGTAATCTTTCCTTAAAAAGTGTATATAACCTCGGTTGTTATACGCAAGCATATATTCGGGATTTAAACGGATAGCAAGATTATAATCTATTATGGCCTTGTCATATTCATTAATATGCCTGTATGCGATGCCTCGGTTGTAATACATTGCCGCTTTGTTGGGATTCAACCGGATCGCCTGTGTGTAATCTGCAATGGCTTTGTTATAATCTTTCTGATGGAAATAAACTATCCCTCTGTTGTTATACGCAGATGAATAATTGGGGTTAATATCCAGTGCATCGTTAAAGTCCATTATTGCCTTATTGTAATCGCCCTGATTTGCGAACATTATACCCCTGTCCAGGAAAGTTTCTGCATCTTTGGGCGTATCTGCTTCGCCGGTTTTGGAAGTATCGGCCGCGTCAGCAATATTGTTAGCTGTATCATCTATTGTTTTGGAATCAGTTGTTTCGTCTGTTTTAAACGTGTCCTCTTTGTTTGCCTCGGCTGTTTTTTGCGCATCATCATCGCCTGACTTTGTTACAGTTTCTTCGACAGCTTTGTTTGTAACATCATCTGTTTTAGCCGCAGCCGCAGCGGCTGCAGCAGCATCGGCGGCAGCTTTTTTCTTTGCAGCCTCGTTAAGGTCTTCAGCAGCTTTTTTTGCGGAAAATTCAGCAATCATCTGCCACATTTCTTCGTCGCCTCTTACCGTAAACTGGGAAATAGTAGCACGCGCAGCCCGTTGCGCATTAATTGCGTCTATTTTAAATGTAAAGTTGTCTCCCGCTTCCAGAAACTGCCCGGTAATAATAAAATGGACATTCAGGTATCTTCCCGCAGACTGTGCGGTTTTATCGCTTATTTCTTCGGATACTTTAACACCCAGTTCCTTGTATACATAGTCAAGGTTATGTTTGCCGGAAATCTTGATGTTACTGTCTATGTCGGCAAATGCGTTTGTTAGCTCTTCGATTATATAATCCGAAAGATTATCGCTTGATGATTCAATTGAAACTATCGCCATACGGCTTCCCGTAGGCATTTCACTATCAATCTTCCTTGCAGTTTGTTCTATGGCCTCTTGCAGGGAGATCCCGCCTTTTTTTTTGCTTCCGAAAGTGGCGCAGCCAAAAAGCAAAGCTGCAACAGTTAATAAACAGCAAAAATGTTTCAAAAAGGACCTCCTTAGGTCAGCCGCGAACTAATCTTTTATATTATATTTCTTCCTGAACCGTTCAATGCGCCCAGCTGTATCCACAAGTTTTTGCTTGCCGGTAAAAAAAGGATGGCAAGCGGAACAAATTTCCACTTTTATATTCTTGACTGTGGATCTGGTCTCAATAGTGCTTCCACATGCGCAGCTGATTGTAGTCATCTCATATTTGGGATGAATTTTGTCTCTCATTTTCTATCCTCCAAAGAATTGTCCAAGTCCGTTAATCCATGTCTGCAGTTCCTGTGTTCATGGATTTCAGGAATGCTTCATTATTCTTGCTTTTCTTCATTCTGTCAACCAGTAATTCGATAATTTCTATATCATCCATGGGGTTAATAACCTTGCGTAAAATCCACAATTTCTGGAGTTCTTCTTCCCTAAGCAGAAGTTCTTCCTTTCTTGTGCCGGATTTCTTGATATTAATTGCCGGGAACAGGCGGCGGTCGGATATGCGGCGATCCAGGTTAATTTCCATGTTGCCGGTACCCTTGAATTCTTCGAAAATTAC
>Ga0123356_10001688_pt1 | contig 24171 bp, 20 predicted proteins | sample TergutEmb28metaG_2_FD_92546 | JGI IMG/M metagenome (GOLD analysis project Ga0123356, IMG submission 92546) | Embiratermes neotenicus P3 segment gut microbial communities from Petit-Saut dam, French Guiana - Emb289 P3 | ecosystem: Host-associated > Arthropoda: Insects > Digestive system > Gut ...
GTCCAGTTACTCTAAGACATAATAGAGTGACTTCTCGGCAGTAGGTTCTTATCAAACGGCATTTACATCTCCATTCTCATTATTGTACAAACAAAGTACAATTGCTCTTTATTGCAATTTATTTACAAGAGCAAAGTGCGCTTTGATAACTGATGATGTTGTCTGTTTTCATACTACAACGGCGCATACGGTGCTTTGTTATGGCTTGTTCTGTTTTTCGTGATGTTTGAGCGAAACGGGGCGAGTTGAGGTTGGGATAGTTGTTTGGTTTTGACTGCTTGCAGAGTATGCCTGCTACTACTATTAATTATTGATAGATTAATTTTATACCATTGATTTGCAGTTTTAGTTTCATTGATGTGGATGACGCCAGTCTTTAAGGCGGTTATAATGAGCTATAATTTAAATAGAAATTTTAAATCATATTTTTTTGACTTATGCAAATTGATGCATTTATTAAATAAGCAATAAGAACATAATAAAACAAGGGCTGTTCAATAAAGGGTTAAGTAATGGAAAATACCTCTCAAATTGTTAATGATAATAAGTTTGATGTGCAAAGCAACAATAAGCCACAAATGTTATCAGTCGAAGGATTAAACAAAATTTTAACAGGGCTTGCTGAAAGAAAAATGGAGCCTCTTGGTACCTTTTCAGAAGTCGATATTGTATTTATAGCTGGGTTATTTTTGAAATTTAAGCAACTTGGAAATGATTGGGTAAAAATCCCACAATTTGTTAAGAACAATGATAATGAGAAAGTCGACTTAATTAAATTGTATGATGAAAGCGTTAAGAAGAGAGATTTAATTCACCAATATTACTTTAATCATATAAAAAAATTGTACTGTGTAAATTATTCAGAAATATTTGAATCATTTCCTAATTCAAAACCAAGAACAGATTATAAAGTGTATGATTATTCCGCCTCTTTTGCTCCGCCAATATATATAACAAAAGACACTATTGATTGTTTTTTCGGTAATAAAAACGATATATCAATTAATAACTTGAAAGATAGCTATATTACATATTTAGAAAAAAAAGATGATAATGATGATGAAATAAAATATTTTAAAAGTCCAAAGAATATTATACAAAATCTAAAAGCGCATTCCCCAATTCACACCTTTATTTTTTCAGTTGCATATTACAAAATTAACCCATTTATAAAGTATAAAAACAAAATATCTATTAGTGGAAATGAGGGTGTTAATAAACTTTGGTTATTTACTCAAGAGTATGTTCGCGGATTATATGAATTGGCAAAAAATATTGTAGCACATAGTGGACAAGATGAAAACGATGGTCAGGGCATGATCACAGTACGTGCCTATCCCGAAAGTGCAACAGACGAAGCAAGGGTGCTTGAAACCCATGTTCTTGACTATGGTACATCGGGTATTATCCCAAAATTGAAAAAATATACGGAAGTTCAGGTCGACAAATTAGGAAATATTCAAAATCTATCAGAAAACCAGAGAAAAATCAAAGAGGCTTATCGCAACGATTTGAATACGTTTAAAAAAGGCGATTTCACTCTCAAAAATTTTATAAAACATATCCCTCTTAAGCAACAAACGTTTAGGCACACTGGACATTATGGCATAAGCAAATTATACAAACTCATAAAATTTCCGCTCAACGGCAATATGTCTATAGTTTCAAAAAATTTAAATGGAAAACGAGAATACTTTCACGAAAATATAGAATCCACTGCACTTGTTGAAGGAACGCACTATTATTTTGAAATCCCCTTTAAATTAGATAATTTTAAAGAAATAAAAATCACTAACTCTAAACAACAAGAATTTACCACATTCAATTCTTCTGATAAATTAAAAGAACTTATGGGTAAAGAAGTAAAATCAATACAACTTAGCGAATTGAATAATATCACCAACAGCTTCAACGGTATTTTGGATATTACTGTTAGAGAAAATATTGATAGAAACTTTATTGAGGATATAGACAACTATTTTGGGAAATTGTCAGAATTCAAAAACAAGTATGTTGTTGCATTAAATCTTGAGAATTGTTTGAATGAAGAGAGCAATCTACTAAGATTTTTAGGTTATCTCACTTATGAGTATAAACACTCTTTTGTCATTTACAACCTCGAATTTAAAACGTACAAAAAAATGATTGACGATAATACTGAATTTACAATGACTTATGGATGGTCAGATTTTTGGGATGAAAATAAAGGCATACTTGTTTTTACAAAAATACCCACTAAAGAATTTTATTTTGCAGATATTTTATGCGGTAAAACTCAAGAAAATTATTACTCAATCAACAAAATTCTCAGCAACACTTTTCCCAATTCAACATTAATTATAGATGAGGAAAAAAAAGATTTTTCATCCCATGAAGATGTACGCTTATCCGATTTTTTCCATAATAATGCACTTTTGCCGTATGATATCCTTTTTAAGAGCGGCGACAAAGACCGCGCAAAAAGAAAAGAACTTTTTTTATACAATACCGAAACAATTCTTCAAAATGAATTATTACTTACAGATAAACCTACTACAAAAAAAATTATTTACGAGCCAACAAAAGTTTTAGAGAATTACATTGAGGATTTCGAAGGGTATTGCATTTCAGACACTCATTTTAAAATTGGCAATAAAATTCATTCATCAGATTTTTATTACGCAAAACGATTATTTCAAAATTCATTTTATTCTGTACGTTTAGCTATTCATTTGGCCAAAAAGATAGATGATAATATTAAAGAAACAGTAGCCAAAATCGAAAACAACTTAAGAGGTATACTGGATGAGATTTTCGCTGGCATAACGGAATTTACCGATTTTGCAGCAATGATTAAAGATAGACTCAAGCAAATCTCCAACAGCACAACAACAGATAAATACATCATTAAAAAAATAACTGAAATCATTTACAATAAAATTGATGAAATAAACCAAATTTGGGAAAACGAACTTTTTAGTGGGAACAAACCGGAATCAATAATTGAAAGGGTTGTAGAAACTTACAAAAAAGAACCTATTACTCTTGTAGGCTACGAAATGTACAGCGAATTGATTTTAAGTTTAGTAGAAAAGTTTTTACATGAAGTTTACGAATATGAAGTCAACCATTTTATTGCCCAAAGCGAAGAGAATAAACTGCTATTTCTTCCAAAAATAGTTATCGAAAAGCATTATTTAGCCGAATATGAAAAAAGGAAAACGATAGTAATAGTACCCATTGCTGCAACAGGCAGTACTGCTAAAAAAATAGAAAAGAGCATAAAAGAACGTATTTACACATATGAAAAAGACGAAAACAAGAAAAGTGAAGACATCGCAAGAAAACTGGCTTATAATTACGATTTTGTAGCGCCATCGTATAACATCCTTTGGGCGAAATCAGATGAAAAAAAATTTAAAGAAGGGTTTGTAGAAACAGAGGGTCAAGCAGCTGTTATTAACCTTATCTCTCATTGGCATGAAATTAAAAACTGTCCGTGGTGTTATGAAGATAATGCGAGGCCACTGTTTGATACAGACAGTTCCTCTCTTACACCATCGTTAATTTTCGGAAACCCGAAAGGCCATCCTAAGCAAACATACAAAGGTGAATTTACAAATACAATTGCATCTTTTGATCATTTAGATTTTGAAAGATCATTAAACTATCAAAATGTTGCGCGAAACGATAATTATAGGGTTTACGATATTGATTCGGATATATTTATTGATGACAACAAAAAAGCGATAGAAGAGTGGCTAACGAAAGTAGGGGAAAAGTTAAGAGAAAAACCTGTAAATTTAAAATCAACCGATAGGGTCATAATTTTTGCACCATGCCACGAAAGCAATTCAAAGTTTCTCAATCTCATAAACGAGCATGTATTCTCTTCTTCAGCTACAATTATTCATCATCAAAGCGATATTGATTTCATAGAAAATTTTAACCTGTTAAATAGAAGTTATTTAGAAGGAGAAAATAAAAAAATTATCTATGTTGATGATTCATTAATTACGGGCAGGAAGTTTTTTGAACTTTTTGATCTAATAAAAGAAGCTTCTGGAAAAGATGAATCTCCACTTACAGCATCTATTTTACTTAACGATCAAGCCGCGCCATTTATACACGAGCGCGCCGTTAAGTGGTCAAAAAATTATTTTGCATTTGTAACGTACAACCAACCGCCTGCTATCCGTATCCTTGGAAAATGTCCTTTAGAATACGAGCAAAAACGCTATGAACAGATGGAGCAGTCTTCATTACACGATGTCTTAATAGAAGCATTTCATAAAAAAGCAAATAAGCTTGATCCAGAAAAACGAGATGATAGTGGCGCTGACGAAATGAAACAAATAAGACGCTTAAAAATGTTTGAAGCAACCCACAAAATATATAAATTTTTTACAGAAAAAGAAAACGAAGAGATACCGGAATCAATTGAAGAAATTGTTGACTTTAAACTATGTTATGCAAAGAAAAATAGTTTATCTGATAAAGAAGATAGAGATATTAACCAAAAAGCGCTACTAAAAGTACTATCGCATTATCCATTTTTCTGTATGACAATTTAAGAAAAAGAACTTTTGAATGGCACAAACTACTTTTAAATAACATTTTGAATCCAGATGATGTAGAAAATTTTGATATTGACATTGGTGAACTTTCAACTTTTAAATTTCATATACGTCGTGCCTCATTCTTGGATAATTATCTAATTTTAGAAAGTAAATTTTTGGAAAAACTTGCTAACTGGTTTATTAAAATTGATAATTACTTAAAGCAGTCAAAAAAATCTAAGCAACATGATGAATTAAGGATTAAAAAATTACGTAGTTTTCCTATTTTTGTTTTGGGCAGTTATACAGAAATGGTACAGAGAAATGGTTGGGTAGCTCATCGTATTTTGGAAAAGATGAGAGAAGTAGGAAACTTTGAAAAATCAGGACAAGGTAGACAATTCTTACGCATGATGATAATAGAAGCAGCTTCTGTAATTGATGATTTTATGAAAATGATGGAAAAAGATTATTCATTCTATAACGCTAATACGATCAAAAACTGTGAAAAGGAGCTAAACACCAATATCGATAATGTTAAAAAAGGGTTTTTAGAAAAGAAAGAAGAACTAAATAAAACTAACAAATACTCAATTGTAAGGGATATTTTTTTAGTCAAAGACCAAAAAATAGAAGATCCAATTTTAATGAATAAGTTTTTTAGTTATTTATGGATAAAACAATTATTACATGCAGACAGTAATGATGAAATAAAGGAAATTAATTACCAAGGTAAAATTGATGCTATTATTAAGAAAATGAAAGAACTGTTTTCCGATACGGGAGATGCTAAAAGAGTAAGAGCATTTTTTATTGCTACAGATGGCCAACCAAAACCTCATGTACTCGCACATGAAGGCGGAGTTTTAAATGAGTTTAATGATGAATTTGAAAATGCGAAGAACAATGAACAAATAGACGATTTCAAAACTCAAATAATAATTGATTTTCTCACAGGTAACCCTCAGAATATCCAAACTACGGCAGAATTTATATCCGAAAATGGAGATTGGAAAAATATTTATACAGATGACCATGTTTCCTGCGGATTTATACCGCAAGGGTACCAATGGTTGTACCTGATACGTATTTCGAAGTTAAAAGAATACGAAAAAGGAAAATATGAATTTGAACCACAAGGATTGCTCGGATTTTATAGTAAAGAAAATTTAGAAAAAAATATATTTACAAAACAATTGCTGATGCTTCTACGAAAAGATATGAGCGCATTTATAGATAAACACCATAAGAATGATGAGTTTGCGGGATTAATTTTACAAAAAGAAGAAGCAAATTCTCAATTTATGTTAAGGCATAGTTTAAGCGAGTATGAAAAAGCATCAAAATATTATTTTGGAAAAATTTGCGATTTAATTGATTCAAATGATGATGAATTCGAAAAACTCAAAAAATACTACCAATGCGCATATAGACACTTGACAAATAAATTGAGCCTTATTAAAAAATTGGGCAAATTTAATCCTGATAACCCAGATAACTTTGAAACTTTTAAATTGCAAAAAATAGTAGATGTATTTAAAGATAATTTCGATTTTATCTTGAAATACAAAAGGGATGGCTTGTATTATTTAGATGAAGATGACGACTGCAATGTTTATATAGAACTGTCCGATATTGATTTGATTAATAATGAAATTTTAAATTATGAGATTAATTTCCCAGTTGCACTTTGCGAAGAGATGATTTTCGAGTTGATATATAATATACGAAAACATATTTTGAATGTTTATAGTCTATATATAAAAAGTGATAAGTTAAAAATGGAGTTAGATTTTGTAGAAGAAAGAGATACTCTTTATTTTAAAATTTCGAACAACTACTGTAGTAAAACGGAAGATTATTTTAACCGCATTCATAGTAACGAAAAGGATGGTTTGAGTCTCATAAATTATATTTTAAAAAAAGCAAAAATCGGCAAAATAAAAGTGAAAATAACGGAATCCGCAGAATTAAAAGATCGGATTATAGGTATATATATTCCATTAAAGCACTTAAAAAGGTAAAGGTACAATTTTATGAAAAATGTAGTGATCATTGAGGATATTTACGAGCATTTTCAAATTATTGGTAAGTTAATTTGCGGCAGTGATATTGATGTATTCCCTAAAAATATTAATTCGGGAAGTGAATTATCTGATTTTCTTACCCCCGTAAGAGCATTTATTGATACAACAGATGCAACTATACGCGAAAAAAATGTGAAAGCGTTTCTTGGCTGTGAAAAAATAAAAGACGTTGATCCGGTATCACTTTTTATTCTTGATTATCAGCTTTTGGCAGATAATAATAATATAAATTGCTTAAAATTTTGCGAATATATTGAGGATATCAAAAATGGCAAAATTCCTGCGATAATTCTAACAGGGGTCGACTTGAATGAAATAGATATTACAGGACTAAAGAATAATTTTGTCAGTACTTATCCGAGTAGCAAAATTGAATTTGATAGAAAAATAGATAATGCGGGAAGAACTTGGGATATTGAGAAAAAAAATGTAGATCAAATTGTACTTGATTCCAGTGAGTTGAGTACTCGCTTAAAAGGAATTATTAAGCGTTCATGTTCAAGCAATGAGGACTTAGGTCGTTATGAAAATACCTGAATTAAAATTATATAAGATCAGAAAATGGATAATCGGACTTACACCGCTTTACATAAGCGTTTGTGCCGCATTATTGTTGGATTTTAGGTCTAATATGAACGACAACATTATTTCTTTTTCATCGTATATCATAGGATTAATGTTTTTTAGTATTGCTTGCGTAATAAGTAATAGATTATCTATTAAATGTGACGGCTATGGGAGAAAATATGATATTGATTATAGCCGTGGAACGCGCCCTAAATTAGAAAATATTTATAGCGAAATGGAGAACGAAACAAATCTAAAAATGCGCTACCTTTGTAATTATGGAGTTTTCGTTTTCGGTTTTCTTGGTTTGATTACTGTAATTTGTAGTCATATCTTTTCTGATAATACAAATCAATATTCTGAAAATCAAATTTCATGTTTACGATTTCAAATTGATTCGCTTAAATCAATCAATATTGAGTGTGAAAGACAAATGCTTGAATTTACTTGTGGAGATGAGAATCAAAGCTCATTTCAAGCACAAACCCCATAGGATTGTTGGGAAACTTTTTTGGGAGAGTTGAAAGCAAACAACTTAACACCCAGAACCCAACCAATTTCCGTAAGTATCGTAAAGCCGGTCGCCCCTTATCTCGTATTTCCAGTTGCCGTAAGTGTCATAGATACGGTTGCCGCGAAACTCATATACCCAATTGCCGCCGGTATCATAAATCCTGTCACCGCGAATTTCGTATACCCAATTGCCGTAAGTGTCAAGTATCCTGTCGCCTACTTTTGTGGCGATTCCGTTACCGTAGATGTCTCTAAATGTTGACATAATTTTAAAACTTTCTTGTTTTAGTTGTTAAATTGGAACTATTACTATATCATCAATAATTTCATACTTAAAAATCAAAAAGATCATTCTTTTTAAATGTACCGTTTTTTTTGTAATATTCTAATTCCTCTTTTGCATATTCATCGCCGTTTTCTGCTGATTTTTCATACCAATAAATAGCCTGAACGTGATCTTTTTCCACCCCTATATGTTTTGCACCATTTTTATAACTACTACTCAATTCATGTAGTGCGTGCGGATTTCCTTGCTCTGCGGCTTTTTTATACCAATATAACGCCTTAGCAGGATCGTGTTCAACCTCAAGCCCCAATGCGTAATACTTGGCCAAATTATTTTGTCCGACATCAGATTCTTGTTCTACGGCTTTTTTATGCCAATATAAAGCCTTAGCAAGATCGCGTTCAACCCCATATCCGTTTTCATAACATTCGCCCAAATAGCTTTGTCCATCAGCGTTTCCTTGTTCTGCCGATTTGCTATACCAATAAAAAGCTTGTGCAGGGTCTCTGTAAATACCAGTCTTGGCACCACCAATTAAATTAAAACTATCGTCAATAATACCCCCAATTGTGTCCCCAATTAAGTAAAAAAAACCTAAAAAATTTTGTGCAGACGCAAGTCCTTGTTCTGCCGCTCTCTTTGTCCAATATGCCGATTGAGCAAAATTCTTTTCTACACCAATTCCATGATAGTAATAAAGTCCTAATTTATATTGGGCAACGGCATATCCCTGTTCAGCGGCCTTTTTAAACCAATAAACAGCTTGTATAGGGTCTTTATCAATACCCGAACCACATTCATGACACCTACCTAAATTAAATTGTCCGGTAGCATATCCTTGCTCAGCAGCCTTTTTAAACCAATAAACAGCTTGTGTAAGGTCTTTATCAACGCCTTCGCCTCTATCATAAAGATAGCCTAAAGTATTTTGTGCAGGTACAAATCCTTGTTCAACAGCTTTTTTTATCCAATATACAGCTTGAGTAAAATCTTTCTCTACACCAATTCCATCGTGGTAACATAGTCCCAATTCTCGTTGAGCTGCTGCATATCCTTGTTCTGCAGCTTTACGATACCAGTATACAGCCTGTCCGGGGTCTTTATCTACACCACCCTCACCGTTTTTATAACCATTTCCCTTTTGAAATTGTATTTCGGCATCTTCCGTGACTTTCATTGGAGCAGATGCCAACTTATAACCCAAAGATTCTGCAAAACTATTCACAATTTCATACGCTGTTTCTATTTCCATGCCATAGTCATCTGTCAATGAAGCTGCCAAATTGCTTATCTTAATCACACGTTCCTGTTCATTGACAGACTTTAAATCATGCAGTTTTTTGGGGACGTTTTCGTTAATAGCCAACCGCATACGCTTTAACATCTGCGGAGCCTTGTTTTGCAGCATATCAGCAATCATTGAAAACAGCGCTGGGTTAAGTAATACGCTCTCGCCGCGTTCTAACACGAGTGTTTTTATTACGTTATCGGTTTGTAAATCATCCGAAAGCATTTGTGTTGGCTCTCCTCAGAATAGTGATTCTTGTTAAAAACTAAAGATAATTAATTGTTAAATATTGTATCAACTATCTCCTATTCTTATTATGCAGAATATAATTTTAAGTAAAAATGTTATCGCGAGAAGTTTCTCAGAACCAAAACGTTAAAATGCTAAAAAGTAAATCAAAATTCTACTACTCGCGTTTAGACAACACGGCCAAACGCATCTACAACGTAGTCCTTTCCGCATTGGAAGCGCTAAATTCCAATCCATCGTTTATGGTGAATCCGCTTGGCCGTAAACCGGATATTCAGAAAATATTACAATACATTAGCCACGACAATCCGGGCCTGTTTTATGTGGATTTCAGCCATTTTCTTATTCGTTCATCTTTAACAAATATATCGCTGCAAATGAATTTCCTTTACAAAAACCAGCAAATTGACGCTATGGAGAAGCAAATAGAGTCGGTAATTACTAAGATTTTCGCTTCTCGCGGAATAGCTTCGATGGACGCATACAACAGAGAGCTTGCGTTACATGACAGCCTTGTAAAAAATGTTTCGTACTGCAACACTGGTATCAATCACGAAACAACTTCCATTATTGGCGCATTTCTCTCTCGCAGTGCGGTGTGTGAGGGGTACGCGAAAGCGTTCAAGCTGCTTTGTGACAGGGCAGATTTATCTTGTATTGTTGTTTCCGGTGAGGGTACTCCTATAGACGGGCCGGAAGAACCTCACGCATGGAATATCGTGAAACTTGATGGGGTCTGCGCTCATGTTGATGTAACGTGGGACAGCACTACTCGCGGTGAAAGTGCCACTTGCTACGATCACTTTAATCTGACGGATGAAGACACCGCCAAAGATCACACTTGGGATAGGTCGTTATTTCCCGCCTGTACTTCGGATAAAAACAATTACTATGTGAAAAACGGGTTATGTATCGGCAGCCGTTCTAATTTCAAGAATTATGTTGCGGAGCGAGTTAAGCGCGGGGAAAAAACTATTATTTTCCGGTTGACGGGACGGGAGAAATCTGCGGAGCAGATTATGGACGCTACGCAGGAAATTTTACAAAGCGTACTGAAATGCGGTTTTTCGATGAATTTGAGGTATAATGATAAGCGCGGTACGGGGTTGATTAGTTTGATATAACTCACTAAAATCAATACTAAAAAATGTAACCCCACCTCTGAATTATGTTTAATACTTAAATGGAAAAATCGCAGCCATAATACACGCTACACCGTTACAAATAATTGCTGCTATAGCAAAAGGGACTTCTGCACTGTGGCAAGTAAATGGTGGATTAAATATAAAATATAAACAAAGACAAATAGCTCCAACGAGAAAAATTACTCTTGTTGCTGTAGAAGATTTTGCATCGATTATAACTCCAAAAGGTATTAAAAATATGGCTATCATTATGGCTAAATCGCCTAAATGACTGCCGGTAAATCTAGTATCAGGACAAACAAAAAATCCTATAATGAACATCATAGCATAAAGACCGATTGAAATTACAGCGCCAGTTTTGCCGATTTTTTGTACAGTTTCTTTGGCTTTTCTCTGTTTCTCCAGTTTTTGGCGTTCAAGTTCTTCCTCGCGCTTACGCTGTTCTTTTGCAAGGCGTTGTTGCTTTTCACGTTGTATATCGAATTCTGTTATGTCTTTTGCAAAAAAACCGCCGTTTTGTATATTTTTCCATGTAGCATTCAAAACATCTATATTTTCTTGCCATTGTTTGTAAGATTTGCGTTGGTGAAAATTTGGACGTACAGGCATATTTTTAAGGTCTTGCTGTTGTTGCTCATCGTTTTTACGCTGTTCTTCGCGTTTACGCTTCTCTTCCGCAAGCCGCTGTTGATCTTCCCTGCGCCTACGCAGCTCCTCTTCTTGTTCAATTTGTTTTTGTTCGATACGCTCTTGTTCGATATGGTGTTTTTTAAGTACTTGAACCAACTTTTTATATTCTTCCCGCCGAATATTCGTATCAGGTACATACCCCAATAACTCCGCAACGCACTCTATTATCATTTGAGCGACAGGTTTTTCTATCGAAAAATCTGACGATAATTCAGCCGAAAGATTATCAACAGCAAAATTGTTCTTATTGGAAAGAGCCGATTCCAAACGGGAATACGCTTTCATTTCGCATATAGCAATATTTAATAAATTACGTATTTTTTTTGCGTCAGATTCTATCGGTACGTCTGCAAGCGCGGCTTTGAACTGTTTGGGGCTGGAGAATATTGATGCTCCGAAGTGATAGTTGAGTGTTTGTAAAGCCTGCTTGATTGTTGTTTTCATTTGTTACCGGTCTCTAAAGCTGAACATAGGAGCAATTTTCCGAAGCGGTGCGGGAACGAGAAAAAAAACACTTGTCGGAACCGGATATTCACTCATGGATATGGGCGATTTTGTGGACATAACAAATCCACGTACATAGTTAATTTTTTGGTATTGTGGCAAGATCGTTGGGGTCTATAAATCCGTTTATATTGCCTTCAACTTTAAGTAACCTTATAAAATCGCCATCGTTTATATCTATGAATCCTTCATTTGCATTTATAATATTTCCTTTACTATCTCGTTTATCATTTTTATTAACATACTTTTCAGACACTCTATAACGGATTCGTAAGTCAATAGTATCTTTTTTACCAGGATATTTTACACTAAAACTGTGGAAACACTTAAAATTATCATCATCTTTAATGCAGTGTTTGTTGCAACAGTTTCCGCGGGATGGTATTTCCACTTTTTTAGTACTCCCGGCGTTGCTTTTGCACGTCTCTTGGTTTTTACAGCCGCTACATATCAAATTACTACCAAGCTTACACTTACAACACCTATTGCCTTTCAAGTATGGGCTTGCCGTGGCGCGAATGTAATCATTTGTAGATGGACAGCCTAAGTTATCTATTCTTTCTTTATCTATCGCTTCGGATGCTACGATAGTTCCGTTACTGATAGCATCTTGCAATATCTTTTTTAAAGAACTTGCTCCACATAATACATTTTCATTTTGGATAGGCGGTAGGACTGCCTGTGCTGCATTCTGTAAGTTCATGGTGATTAGGCTGCCTTTTTACACTCCGCTGACTCAGCTATAATCATATCACCATTATCAGCCACTATATGAAATATTTCAGGTACTTTATCGGTCACATAGTTATTAAGGGTTAAGGAGTGTGAATCTGCAAACGTTGTGGTGCTAAACATTTGAATTTTAGTGTTAAGTGCTTTTACTACCTGTTCGAAAACATACTGTTCTACTTCATTTTTTGTTGCCATTTCATTCATTACGCCTACTGTTATTTTTAACCTCTCTATTTCCGCATTCTTCTTTTCGGTGCTTTCTTTTTTTTCTCTCACCTTTTCCGCCGTAGCTGTCAGGTTTTTAATTTTTGCTTCCATCTCGCTGTTTTTTAATTTTTGTTTTTCAAGCTCCGCACGTAACTCGTTTATATCATTATTCAAGCTATTAATTGTTATCTCCGCCGCTTTTCTATCCAAATTTTCTATTTTTTGTTTATATGTGTCATATACAACACTTTCGGTAGCATCGCCCTGTTTTGCCATGTGTATTTGCATTACATTGTACTTATCCCATAATTTGCTTGATCCAGTATTAGACCGCCATCTTGAAAATATACAGTCCCACGCGTTTTCTTTTTCAGGATGTCTGTCTGATTTAAATATTTTGAATACGTACTCTCCAACAAATCTTGCCATCTGACGCTGAGCATCTGCCGGTGTCTTCCCGTAGCCGTCAATTTGAAGATTAATACAGGTTGCGATGTAGTTGCCACCCTCCCAATTGCTTAAATTGGACGGTTCGCGCTCCACTACAACAAAACAAAACACCGGAATCTCATAATCAAACAACAGAGGAATTCTTGGTACCTTTATCCGGCCAATACGGAATATCGTGCCACGGTTGGTGTCCAAACCTACTTTTTCGCCCTCTTCGCCAAACTTTATATTTTTGGCGCGCTTTACAGCATCGGCAAGCGACAACGAATTTTCTGTTGAAATATCCTCCCCTGCAGGGACGCTTGATGACTCCATACTACAATTACCTCCGAAGTATGTAACGTATTGGTGCTGTGGAACTTAAACAAGCATTTTATGTGCCTATACGATGTTGTTTAGATTCCCTTGCTTATCTTTTGTTTGTCACTTCGCGAAACCGGAAATGAGAACGCTTTTTCTCAATTTTGACAATAACAAAAATGTTCAACAAAAATAATTCATGGGTAAACACAATGCAAGTAAAGATATTGTAAGGTCTTGATTTTGAATAGAGAGGAATATTTTAATTTACAAAAAAAGCAATAAACAGAGTATAGAAATCAATGTCCAAAAACTTTCCTTTGTGGCTACGATCACGATACAGTACTCTTTTAAATTTGTTCGATCATACTTCTTCCATGACCATTTCTATACGATTAATAAAATCTTCCATGTCTTCTATATTCATGGTGCTACTATCAAACTCTTCCTCTGACTGTATGCCGGTTGTAAGTCCAGTGTCGTTATTAACAGAAGTGCTATCCGAATTTTCCGTACAACAGTTTTGCGCAAGCGTACCAAAATCATCAGAGACTGCACCCTTCGAATATTCGTTGTTCATACCAATGCTCCTTGCTTGATAAGTAATAGGGGAAATTGTTACACGAAACAGGTCTTTCCTTGTAACAAGTTAGATCGGCTGCATATTTATCAGCCATCAGCAAGCCCTTGCTCGCCGTCAACAACTGTGCCATATTGCACAGCCCGAAAAAATGCACGTACTTTTTAACCATCTGTATCCTCCGAAATATGTTGGTTAGAGTAAATAAGTATTTGTTTTAAAAATCCAATATACATACCGTTTTGTATCAAAATGAATTGATACAAATCAGCCAAAACACGAAACATATTTTTATTTTATAAAATACCGCGTACCAAATAGTGAAAGACAGGATTTTGTATCATCGCAGAACGACCGACGGAAGAGTATATCTAACATCACAGTACCCCTTTCCCTAATGTTTGTTACACCAAAAGAGTTATTATTGGGCATTACTTAATGCTAATATTATGGTCACTACTATCAAAATAGTTTTTGGATTTTACAAAAAGCAAGACATTTTTTGCACAATTTTGATATGATCAACTCGCCATCTTTACAAACAGCAATATACGCAAACGACCATTTTGCAGGGATTTTACCAGTATTTTACGCAATTCGTTTGTTACGGAATAATGAAATTTCCTCACCATCTTAAACACTAAGCCATCAGCTTACTTAACCCATATTGATGTCTTCCAAATATGCAAAGAGTTACACAGCACGTCAACTCTGTACTAAACGAACCGATAAACCGTAACTCTTCTCAGTGTCCCAATACTCGAACACGGACGAGATGCCCAAAGCCATGAGCCGGTAGTACACGTTGCCGCTCCTGTCCACCGTAGCGCTCCACCAAAGACCGGTGCAGCCAACGCGGCTGATGTTGCCTTTCGTGCAGCGGTCGCCGCCCGGCAGAGCCGAAAAGCCGTAATCGTCAGTACCGCTGCCGCTGCTTCCATCTTTTATGTCGCTCCAGCCGGTTTTTGACTGAAGATTTTTTCCGGCTTCGCTTCCACCTGCAACTCGAACCAATTCATCCCACTCCTCACGAGTTGGCAAACGCCACCCTGCCGGACTTGCTTTCATCGCAGTTTCCCAATCGTAAAGCAATCCGTATTTTTGACGATAACTCTTGTCATTATCATAAGCCCAACAGTTACCGGTTTTATAATTCAGATTCTCCGCCATCCATATTTGATTACCTATTTTCACGGTGCGGTATTTTTGACCGTCTCGCGGGTCAATAAAAATACCGCCTACATTATCCGAAATCGGTGTTGTAACTTGATTTGACACCAACGGAGATTTAACTATTGGTTGTGGTTGTCCGTGTAATTCGGGCTGAATAGAAATATCGGATTTAGGCACATACCCCAATAGCTCCGCAACGCACTCTATTATCATTTGAGCGACAGGTTTTTCTATCGAAAAATCTGACGATAATTCAGCCGAAAGATTATCAACGACAAAATTGTTCTTACTGGAAAGAGCCGATTCCAAACGGGAATACGCTTTCATTTCGCATATAGCAATATTTAATAAATTACGTATTTTTTTAGCGTCAGATTCTATCGGTACGTCTGCAAGCGCAGACTTGAAACGTTTGGGGTTGGAGAATATTGACTCTCCAAAATGGTTATTGAGCGTTTGTAAAGCCTGTTTGATTGTTGTTTTCATTTGTTATTGACCAGAATCAACCGTTTCATACTTCCAATCGCCGATGTTACGTTTTTTGCTGTCAAAATTAACACCGACTTTGAATAACTTTTTACCGCTGCCTTTCCACGGCAGAAGATAGTCTTTGGTGTCAATTTGCGCGAGCGCTTCCTGTGCGGATTTGTCAAGTTTGAACTCAATACAGTAAACAAAGTTACCTGTTTCTATCAGTGTGTCTATCCGGCCGTCTGCGGTTCGAACTTCTGCGCGGCAGTTGAGGCCAAGAATTTTAATTATCAGGAACACTACGGTTTCATAGTAGTTTTCAGTATCGGTGATTATGTCATACGGTATTGAAGCTAAAAACGGACGCAGGGCTTCAATAGCATTTTCAATATTACCCTCTTCGAAAGCATCGGGCAGTTTAGAAAAAAGCGCCTGTGACCTATCAGCCGTAACTTGCAGATACTGCTCCATCAAGGAGTTTGCAAAGGAGTAGCTCACTTCCATGTTCGGGTAGTCGAGGGTGTATTCGTTGCGTTTTTCGTTATAATCTGATATGGTAAGATACCCGCACTGGTAAAGCATCGGCTCCGCTCTCATGTTCTCCATATCATATTTACGGAAATCTTCATACCTTACCCGCATATTATCCAATTTGGCGATATTTATCTTTTGCTTTTTGATAAGATTTATTAAAAATGTGGGTGAACCGGTTTCGTACCAGTAAGGCAGGAATCTACCGGATTCGTTAAAATGTTGGAGCAAACCGAAAGGATTGTAAACCGTAAGCGGTTTTTCAGAAAAACGATAGCCATTATAATGCTGCCGCAGATTCTCCATGTATTCATTGCGATTTCTGCCGGTTTCTTCCAAAATGGTTTTTATCTCCGGCTCAAAGTTTTGTTCCACCTCATCCTGTGTTAAGCCGCAAATATCTGAATATGCCGGATTGAGAGTCAAGTCGACCAAATGGTTTAAGTCCGAAAATACGCTTACACGAGAAAACTTGGTTACACCGGTTATAAAGACAAACCGCAAATCTCTGTCTGATGATTTTAAAACGCCGTAAAAGCTTTTTAAAGCGTTACGCATGTCACGATGTAAATCAGCGTTTTCTAAAGTACTAAGCAGTGGTTTATCGTATTCGTCTATTATTACTACTACACGCTGACCACAATGGTTGTGCAGCGCATTTAATAAACGAACAAACTTGTCGCCGACGGTTTCACCAACGAACGGTACCCCATATTTTTGAGCGCAAAGTTCCATGTCTCTATTTAGATTCACGTATAACTCCGCAACTCCATTTGCCAAGTATTCACCGACATTCAAGTCTATACGAATAACCGGATGCTTCTTCCACTCCCAGTCAAGAGAATTGATGGCGAGAGCTGGACAATCAGCGATTTTCTCGAAGAGTTCCCGCTCACCCCTAAAAATAGCCTCTAAGGTTGAACACAGGAGCGACTTGCCAAAACGCCGCGGGCGGGAGAGAAAAAAGGCTCCTTCGGTACCGCTTATCAAACGATGAATGTTAACGGTCTTATCTACATAGATATGGCCGCCTCTGCGTATCTTCTCAAAATCTTGTATACCTATGGGTAGTAGACGTTTCATGTATATAAATTAAAATATGGCGGGGGATAATGCCAATCTGTGACGTACAATACGCAACGATGCGTCCCCGCCAAGTTAATACGCTAAAATCTTAAACGATGCAATACATACCCAATAAAGATAGCGCAAATGAAATAAACCATAAGTAAAAGTTATCGTCTAAGAGATCATACAATTTATCAATGAGTTTGTAGTTGAATTCATCGTACATATACTTAATTCCCCAAAATACCATTATCGATATTGCAATTAATCCTAATAGTACAACCGTAGCGAACCAATGTACTCCTATTAAACTAATTAAGCTACTTTTGATTGTAAATATAAAAAATCCATATAAAAGCCCGCCCAAAGCACTTGACAAAAGAAAGCATGTGGCTATTAAATATCCTTTTTTTCGTTCTTCACGTTCTTTATGTTCTCCGCATTCTCTCTTGAGTTCCCATATCGAATGGTCTAAATCAGAGTTTCTGCGTTTTAATTCGTCGTTGTCCTTTTCTAAAACGGAATTATTTTTATTTTCTTGTTTGAGTTCCTTTTCTAACTTGGTTATTGAATTACGCAACTCGGAGTTTTGGCGATTTAAATCTACAACAATTGAGTTAAGTTTGCTTTCTTTTTTAAGCTCCTTTTCTAAAACCGAGTTAAGTTCACTTTTTTTCTTGAGTTCCTTTTCTAATTTAGCTATTGAATTACGTAATTTGGAGTTTTTACTTTCTAAATCTTCAATAACCAATGATTGTTGATTAAGGACTCTTTCCCCCCAAAGCGCAACAAATAAAACATCTAACATTTCTGCGCTCGCAGAAGGAGCTAAACGGTGTTCATCTTCTAAACGTTTCACAAGAATTTGCTTACATTCCGTAACGTTTTCAGCGTTGTCAATATATTTTATACAATCAGCTTCATGTATTTTCAACAGAAGTGAGCATTCTTCTTTAAATTCATTTTTAGCATAGTCCAATAAGATGGATTTAAATCTTTTTGTTTCGAAAAAAAAGATCTCACTTTTTTCGGCGGCTATTTTTCTGAGTATGTTTTCAAATGCAGGGTCTATCATAAGAATCTCCAAAATATTGATCTATTGTCATTCATTATAAAGAAAAAAATGTTTTTTACCTAACGCAAGCTATCTCTACCGTTGTCACTAAGACGCTGTTGTTGGAGATTACGTTGGTTCCGAGCGTTTTCAAGATTTGATACATAATGATCAGGGTCAATTTGCAGCGCCTTTTCATAGTCGGCAATAGCTTTGTCATATTCGCTTTTACGCGAATACGCATCACCGCGCATTTCATAATCAAAAGCACTTTTGGGGTCTATCCGTGTCGCTTGATTGTAGTCTGCAAAAGCTCTGCCATGATCACCTTTACGTGAATGCGCATCACCGCGATTGATATACGTCAAAGCGCATTTGGGGTCTATCCGTATCGCTTGATTGTAATCCGCAATAGCTTTGTCATAGTTGCCTTTATGTAAATACACTTCACCGCGATAGGTATACGCAAAAATTCTTTTGGGGTCTATTTTTATCATTTGACTGTAATCCGTAATAGCCTTATCATAGTCGCCTTTTTGGAAATACACTTCACCACGATCAGAATACGCGAAGTAATCATCAGGCCTCAACCGTATCACTTGGCTGTAATCATATATAGCTTTATCATTATCGTTCTTATAAAAACGATATGCAAAACCACGCCTCTCATACGCTAAAACACTTTGGGGGTCTATCTGTATAGCGCGGTTATAGTCCGTAAAAGCTCTGTCAAGATCGTCCTTGTAAAGATAAGCATCTCCACGCTTTATATACGCGATTTGCATATCCTGATCTAATTTGAGGGCTTTAGTGAATTCTGCAATTGCCAAATCGTAATTTTCTTGATTAGCAAGTGAAACACCACGGTCGAAGTGTTTTTTCGCTGTTTGTAGTACAGATTCTTCTTGCGTTATTTGTGAAGTCGTCGTAGGTTTCGCTTGTTCTTGTTTTAGCCTTGCCACTTCTTCCGTTAATTTTGCTATTTCCAGTTGCCTTGCTTGTTCTTGTTGAATCATCTCATCAACAATTACGGATGCCTGTAAATGAAACTGCTTCCCACTTTTTACATCTTGTATCTTTGGCCATACTGCAAAGAATACTGCTACAATTACAAATACAACGATTACTAATATTATTAATTTTTCAATTCGATTCATGGGATTTTTTGTGATCCCACTACTGTTCGTTCCACCTTTTATATAAGCAAATGGTATTATACCGAAAATACCAGTACCCCAACGTATATATCTGCTGCATAGAGTCGTTGTTGCCTTATCAACTTTTGGTGGTTCCATTTCCACATTAGCTAACTCATCATCTATTTCCGTTTTCTTTTTATCTGTGGTACATGATTTTACATCAGTATTTTTATTATCCCAATAATCTATAATTTCACTAACGAGGTCATCAAGCGCGACAGGATTATTGATAGTAGATTCTAATCGTGAACAGATGTCTATCTCATCTATAGCATTATTAAGTAGTTTGCGGATTTCTTTTGCATCGGAAATTTCTTGAAATAATAGTAAGTCAGCAAGTGTCCCTTTAGTGCGTTTAGGGTCTGAAAACATTGACCTTTCAGAACTCGAATCATTAAGCTCTTGTAACTTTAACAAAACTTCCTTGATTGTTGCTTTCATTCGATTTGCCTCTGTCAATGGAAGTTACCTAATTTGTTTTTGTTATGCTGCATTATCAGATTTAGATTTATAATTCTCGTCAATATTGCTAAAGGTCTCTTTTAATATATCCTTATCGTTATAAATAAAATAAGCCAATGAAATATCGTCTTGACTGCCGCTTGCAGTTAATCCGGGCAGAGTATCGTCCTTTAATTCTTTCTCTGTCGTCTCAAACCCTTTTTCTAAGATATTTTCAATGATATTTGTATAAAGTTTGTACAGATGCTCTTCATTTTTGTAAACAGGAAAGCAGTCGTCAACGCCATCGGTACTCAAAAATACTGCCACCGGATATGTAGGTGAATCTAAGTTACAATCTATAATCCTATGCCGAATTTTTAAATGTGCATTATCTTCACACAGTGACGTTGTACGATTTAAAAAGTTGGCTTCATCTGTTGGAACAGGGATTTTGAACTCACCATCCCTCTGTAAAACGACACAAGTGCCGTCGCCTATTTGCAAGAGCAAAAGCTGTGTTTTGATAGATATAGCCGTTAGTAAAGTTGTCCCGTAGGCAGTATATAGGTATTGTTCAACTATAGATTTATCGTCTGCGTTATAACGACTTTTGTATTTGTCGCTTACACTTTGGTAACGGATTTCACTATCATTGAGTTTTCCATTTTTTTTAAGATAATCATCCCAGAGAGCTTTCACTAATCGTTTCCATTCAGACCAAATAGAATATTTTATATTGCCTATACCTGTTGGACTAAGTGCAACCTGTGCGTAATCATTAGGTGTAATTGAAGGTGTACAATACTTTTTAGCCTCCGTTAGAGCTACAATAGTCGCAGCTTTGGCCCCCAAATGACTGCGGAAACAATCCTTACTTCCATGCCCATCTGCTACAGCAATCATCTGAGTACCATTGCCGTCAGGGACAGGGGACTCAGGCCAATAATACGCACTGTCTTGGCAATCATCCCAGCCTTTTTCTTTGTATTTGGGGCCGGAAACTGCCATCGCAAACATTTTATAATTCACAATTTTTACATTGTCTTTCTTTTTAAAAAATCTACCAATCATTATCATCCGTATCCAAAGACGGTGGACTGGTTTTTAAAGCGTCTGCTAACGCATTTGTCATGTCATTTGCGGTTTGCTGATCAGCAGGGGTATTGCTCTGTGCGTCTCCACCTTTGTTTCCTGCCGATGCAACCTTAGAAGACGTAATCGCTACAAATTTAATCAGGTTTTTCAAGGCTTTCGGGTCATTAGTGTGCAGCACCGTTTCGGAGTTTCCTGTAAATTCAGCTAAAACGGAATCATCTGATTGTCCGTAACCAATCGCAACACGTACCGCTACTTTATACCAGTTATTATTCTGTAATTTTTGTAAACCATCTTTGTACTCATCGGAAGGTTCACCATCCGACAATAAAAACAATACTGGAGCAACAGAACCGCTTGCTTTGTTCATAAAACCATTGCTTGCCGATAATTTATTATTTAATTCATTAAAAGCCGCTCCCATAGCTGTAAAACCGGAAGCATTCAAGTCGTTCCAAGCATGGTTTGCAGGATTAATCAAACCATTATCTCCTGTAACCCAACGTATGCCTGAATCGAAAGTCATTATTGCAAATTCAATTTCAATATCAGGATTGTCATCGTTCATAGAAATAAGCTCCGGCAATATGCCTTCAATAGCAGCGTTTACAGCCCCAATTGGCTGACCGGACATACTACCCGATGTGTCAAGCAAAAAAATAACAGGACATATACGGCGCGCAACTTCTGTCTTTTTGAGAATACTCATAAGTCATTTCTCCTTTATTTAATTGGATATTACTTCAACAATATTTCCGTTTCCAAAATCAATTTTAGTACCTGATGTTAATAGAGCTGTTTCTCCCGGCTGCTTGGTATTTGTATTACCGTCAGGAGCTGTAACCGTCCAACGGTTTTTCGATTTGTTTTCTAAACCAAATTTACCCGGTTTGACTAAGATATTTGCAGCTATCGTCTTGTAATCTTCAGACGATTCATTCATGTGATAATCATACAGCGAAACACCCTCATAAATCGGCACATTCATTTCCAAATTGGAACGTTTCTTGGCAAATTTTAAATAACCGATAGCGCTTATGCTTTTTTTACAATCAGGGCAAATAGTCTTTCCAATATGTTCTATGAACATTTCAGAGCCGCAATGAGAACATTTAACAATAGAGCTTTTTAACCGAACTAACAAATGCAGCCATTGTTCATCAAGTAAACGGTCTTTGGACTGCAATAGACTATCTTTACTGAATGATTTTTTAAACGCATCTTGAATAAACGTTGGAAAACATGGCCAAAACATAATAGCGTTTACGTGTTTACCTTGAACGGGGCGGTTTTTATCATCCTGTTCATCAAACATAAATACGGGTTCAGTACCGAAGAACTTTTTATCATTGGTATTTGTAAGGCACGGCACATTGGTTTTTTGACCTTCCAGTGGATGATCTCCTATTAACAGTAAATACAGCACGACCGCAAGTGAAAAACGGTCTGTTTTCGTATTGGGTGTTTTCTCTCCGCGCACAACTTCGGGTGCCATATAACGCGCTTTACCCGCAACACCGGAAGATTGCCCATGCCCCATAACATTGTCATTATCGCAAATAAGCACGTCGCCAGTTATTGGATTTATAGAGAAGTTTCCGTCATTCAAATCTTGATAATTGTACCCTTTGTAGTGTAGGTCTTTAAAAGCCCGCACAATATTTAATGCGCCATTTACCATTGCGCCAAAATTATTGAAACTTGTTTGCGCTAAAAGAAATTTGGAGAAGCTTTTATAGTCCTTTGGAAATATGCGCATAATATAACCGAATGTGCCATTTATCTGCTCCGTAAGCATCTCCGGCCATATAAATGCGGCAGACGGCGTTCCGCTTTTTATGTTCTCTTTTAGATTGTTGTAAAATCTTTTCGGCTCGTTTATTTTCTCAACAAAGTACCATTTTAACGCTTTTTCTTCGCTTGTACCATCTATTCTTACTTTGTACACGGTACCTTGACCGCCTTCGCCTAATTTGTCGATGACCGTTGCGGTTTGTGTTTGCAGTTGTATTTGTTGGTTCTTTTTTAACCTTGTAGATTGTATCATTGTATCCCCACTTCCGAAATGATTTATCGTGTTTGCTCTTGTTTTTGCAATTGATAGCGAATTATTTAAACACTGTGTACCATGTTATAACGCATCACTACTCTCGCACAATCTTTCATTTGTTCCATAAAGTATTCATTAAGATTAAGATATACGCCTTTAAAATATAATTTTCGGTTGGCGAAATCCCTGTACTTTTTTCGCAGGATACATTTTTTATCAAAGACAAAATTGTGTTATGAACAACGCAAAGCTGTCGTGCCGCTTCCAGTGTTGAAATTTCTACTAAGTCGGTCTTACAATGGTATCACCATATTTCACTTTTTTCAGCAATCGTAAATATGCCGGACGGTTAAAGTCTTTACCGGACTGTTTATCCAAGTAAATATTACCGTCTTGTATACCAAAGTCACGCATGTCAGCAAGCTGTCTGTCCTCATTTTGCTCCCGCGAAGATACGCGGCAATAGGCGTATATCTGTTTCATTTCATCGCTCCTTTCAAATATGTTCATCGCTTTTATAGAGCGGTAAAAATATCTGATTTTGCAATATTAAACACAACGGACGGAAAAAGTAACTTTTTAAATGTAAATAAAAAACTAAAACTTTAAAGGCGGAAAAACAATAGGTGAAATTAACTTTGTGTATTTATTGTAATGAAGTGATAACAAGTGCAAGATGATGTAAAAAATCTCAATTTGAAGCGCATTGCGTTTTTTAACACTGACATTATCAGTGACATTTTCACTGACAAATTTTTCGCAGCAATTCAAATTATACAGAGTTGTCTTAAATCACGATTAGGTCGGGGGAAACGCTGATTTTGCAGCATCACTCATCTTGCTCATTATCAGTGGATTCGAGTAGCTTCTTCATATCGTCAAAATCGGGGAGAGCTTTTTGCAGTTCTTCGGGCATTTCGTTTCGTGTCCGATAAGTGGCTACGCCCATA
>Ga0123356_10001689_pt1 | contig 24158 bp, 27 predicted proteins | sample TergutEmb28metaG_2_FD_92546 | JGI IMG/M metagenome (GOLD analysis project Ga0123356, IMG submission 92546) | Embiratermes neotenicus P3 segment gut microbial communities from Petit-Saut dam, French Guiana - Emb289 P3 | ecosystem: Host-associated > Arthropoda: Insects > Digestive system > Gut ...
GGATTGGCCGCCTGCTTCGCGCTGGGCGCACTCAACGCCTTCGGCATCACCTGGATCGGCATCCCATCCTTCATCATGACGTTGGCGATGTTGCAGATCGGCGCCGGTATCTCTGCGCTGCTGGTGCGCGGCCAGATCGCCTATGCCGTGCCGAAACTGGTTGGGACGTTGGGCAGCGGCTTCATCGGGCCACTGCCCTGGATCGTGGTAGTTGCTGCTGTCGCGCTTTTGCTCGGCCACCTGGTGCTGACCTACACGCGGTTTGGCCGCTACGTTTACATGGTCGGTGGCAACCGCGAGGCTGCCGAATATTGCGGCGTAAACGTCCGCGCGGTGATCGCCGCAGTGATGATCATTTCCGCCGTGTGCTCCGGTATTGCCGGTATGTTGGGGGTAGCCTATTTCGGCAGCGCGCAACAGAACGAGTTCGACACCTATCTGCTTGATTCGATTGCGGCGGTGGTGGTGGGCGGCACCAGTTTGTTCGGCGGCCAAGGCGGCATCGGTAACACAATCATTGGGCTGCTGGTTTTGGGCGTACTGAACAATGGGCTGGATCACGTGAACGTCGACAGTTTTCTGAAAATTCTAATCCGCGGTCTGATCCTGCTCGCAGCGCTGGTTATCAACGTCTACGCGCAGCGCATGCGCGCCACTTCCCGTGTCTAGCAATACAGTTGGTGATTCCATCGAGCGTTGCCGAGGCCGGGCGGCAACAGCGGCGCTATAGGCTTTAACCCTCAACGCCGTAACCTGAAGTGGCATCACCGTGTCCGGTGCCCCGGGCCATTCGTGTAATTCCAATTCCTCGGACTGAAAGACGAAGTGCAACGTGACAGTGTCGCCGCTCCAATCTGCTGCTTCGGCGCCTCGGCCATGATCAGATTCCGAATTAGTGGGGGGGCTTGCTTAATCTGATCCCGCGCTACTGGCCGCCGCCGCCATGGCCAGCGCTCCCGCCACCGGCCGGTGTGCCCGCAGGAATGTGCAAATCTGGCGCGCCGCCGACGGGATCTTATCCGGAGTGTCCTTCCACGGGCAAAGGCTCACTTGCGCGTTCGACGCGAGACGCACGGTTTCCCATGCGACGGCATATGGATGCGCCGGCACGTCATCCGGCAACACCAGAATCGGCGTCCGGCAGCCGCGCACGAAATCGCGGGTCACCGTGTAAACGAAGTCGGCGCGGGCACGGCACATATTGGTCAGGAAACTGTCGACCATCGCCATCGTAATATCAGCTCGGCAAGCACACAGTTCCGAACCCGCCCGCCTGCCATCGCAATTCTCACCTGCCGCGCGGGATCGGATCGGCTCCCAGTGCACCGGCAATATGCGCCGTCTCGGCGACGTACCGATCCTGATCTGCGGCGGACATGCGGGGTTCGGCATAGCGAACCCATGCATTCAGGAAGCTCGTTGTCTCGGTGACATGCACCCAGGCCAGGCGAGACGGGTCTGACGCGGCATAAGGGATGCCGCTCGGCAGCGTGCCCCGCAAGCCCCGCACCCGTTCATGGATCCGCCGCACACGCGCGATCGCGGCGTCTGGTAGGGTCTCGTCGTGCGATCCTGCGATCTTTCGCTGGATAACGAAACGACCTGGGCCGTGACAGCTCTTTGGCCAGCTTGGCGACCGAGCTCGCCAGGCCGGGTGGGCATGCAGGCGCTGCGTGGTTTGCCATCACGCGCACGCGGGAAGCGTCCTCCCCGCAGGAGCCGAGGACGGAAGGTGAACGCTCATTCGTAGGCTGTCCTTGGAACGCTCAATCAACCCGGGGCGCGGCGGACCTGGCGCTTCGCTGTGGCTTGAGCGTTGAGACTCAGCGCCATCACGATCACGTTTCTGTGTCGAGATGTGAGATTGCCAGCAAGGACAGTGCGCAGTTGATCGAGGTCGCTCCCCTTCCGGTGTCGCGTTGCCATTCACTCATTAACTAGAGTCTTCGTCATTCGCCGTGCTATTCCGCCGCGGCGAGTGACGAAGACCCATCAGTTGCACTCGACGAGCCATGGCAGGCCGCGTCGGATGAAGCACCGCTCGGCCGGCGGGGCCTCGTCTATGACAACGGGAGGCTCAGCGCGCCGAATCCCCCCGGCAACCACCGCTACCTCCGTCGCGTGTGGTCAGGGAGCTCGGCTGGTCGAAGGGCCGCCTCATCGCTAAGAACGCGCAGACGAAGACCGAGACCCTTTAGCAACGCCGCGATCAGTGCCTATATTCGGTTACTCAGTGCCTATATTCGGTTAGAAGGAGGAGTTCCCCCGATGCGGCCCTTTATTTCGAGGCTTCGCCCCGTTACCGGCGTCGCGGCGGTTGCTGCTTTCGTCGCCGCTTTTGTCGTTTTCTCAACGTCACCCGCGCTATCTGAATGGCATGGCGGCGGAGGAGATCGGCACGGTGGCGGCGGTTGGCACGGTCGCGGCGGCCCAGTTTGGCATGGCCGTAGCTGGGGTTATCACCCGGGCTACCGCTGGAGCTACCATAATGGTGCCTGGGGCTGGTGGCCGTTGGCAGTGCTCGGAGGCTTGGCGGTCGGTTCCGCTCTGGCCGCGCCCTACTACGCACCGCCACCGACGCCGTATGCTCCGCCCCCGCCATATGCTCCGCCCTCGTACTACTCCGCGCCGCCCTCGCCCTACGGGTATTCCGGCTACTGAATACTATGTATTCACATAATATCATGCATCGTATGTGCTCACGTTCAAATGCGGACCCATCATGTAACATTGAAACGTGAATCTCGCGGGATATTGATCGCGTGCACATCCGCGCCGCCTTGTGCGATGATGTCCAGTCGATCGGCCAGACGTTACAGCGCGACGGCAACCGGTGGCCGATAGCGCGCGATGTTTCAGGTCGCGTCCGGCTGACTGCGGACGCTGACGCGATTCAATGCTGCTTCGATGATGTGCGGCTCAATGCCCACGTTGCCCAGCATCGTCGAGCCGGTGCGGCGCTGGTTGGCGAACACCGGTTCGATGCGGCGCTTGTATTCAGCCCATGATTTAATCTTGGTGCCTTCCTGGCGTGCGTAGGTATCGACCAACGCCTGCAACGTGTTCTTGCCAGACTTGGCGTCTCTGACGGCCTCTCGGCGATGCCTAAGGTCATGATTTGGGACGATGCGCTCCTACTATATCGTGTCTTACAACAGCGTTGGGTTGTGGTAGACGCGTCCGGCGGGACGCTCCCAACACCGATACTTATCATGCCGCGCAATACCATCATGACGGCGTTGTTCTTCCTGACGGCGTTACTTATTTCGGCGACCCTTTATCTCATCTTCGATATGGACACACCGTCTTCCGGCATGTTCCGAGTGTCGAATGCTCCCTTTGAACGGGCGTTGGCGCAGTTGCAGCGTTAAAGGCATACGTTGCTCCGGCCGCCGCGGCGCGCGCGTGGCATCGGGCGACTCTCTCGGTGACCTTCTACAGTCGCTAAAGCGCCCCTCAAGAGCATCCCTGCTGACTTATGTCGGCTTGGCCCTCCGGCTGAATTGGCGCGAGGCGGCCCTGACCTATTACGGTAGTAGAGAAGGGACCATGACAGGAGACGTGATTCTGCTCGGCGAGGTAGCCGCACGCGGCACGACGAGGCGTACAACAAAACCAGCATGCTAATAAGCGGCAACATGTTGACAGGATGATTTGTTGTCACCCACCGTCAGGGTGGCTGCGCATAAAGCGATGGTAATCAATCATGTGCATCATGTAGTTGCAGTTGCTCTCATCGTGTTTAGCGAGGAGGCTAGCCCAAAAGCTAACAGCTGAAACAGCAAATAGCCAGGGGAGGGATCGATATTCAACCGCACATATTAGTGCACCCAGGCCAATGATAGAAAAAATTATGGCCATCCTTAAGTATCTTTTCTGATCTCGCAGCAAAACCTCATAAGCGTCGGACACAGAGCCGCTGTCAGTAAATAGGTCAGTGTGCAGATAGGACATAGCTTGTGTTCCTTCTATGATGTCGAATCTCCCCAGCAGTCTGGACATCACCTCGCTGCTGGGCTGCAGCATATGCATCTGCTAAATGCACTTCCGGGCTGGTCACGCCGATCGCTGCGCCGGGAGGCTCACATCATGGAAGGACTGAGCTATGGCCCAACTACAGCATCCTAACGTGTTCACTGGTCAAGACTCCGTAGCGGAGCCTCATCGGCTATGCCAGGGGGATTTCCAACGCTTCACAGCAACGGCTGGAGTTCTGCTTGCTATTGGCGCCCCTTTGGTACCTATTGTGATGGCTCAGCCTTCGTTTTGGCGCTGATTCATTTTAGTCCTCTGTTTGCAGGAAAGTCTGATCTCTGCCATGGCATCTGGGATTGATGACTAGCGCATACGCATCCAGCAGGCCGATGCTCAAATACATGCAATGCCAGAGGCCAATTTCATGAGAATGCTCGGGAACTCATCCTCTTCACGAACTGCGCGCGTTTTATCGGCACAAGCTGGTGCCGGTCGGTTGGAACAAATACTCCCAATCCACCCCATGCCTTCCCCTTTGAACCACCGATAGAGCTCGTCTTCCGCGCTTTTAATGACCAGCGCGTGACATAGCGAGCAAGGCCTGGGCAATCATGGTCGTCATTCGGCTGGAAAAGCCGAGCACCGCAGTACCGGAATAGGGCCGTCGCGCGGCACCGCAGCCGGGGCATACAGACAGCCCCGGTCAGTTAGGGCAGGGGTAACTGCCCCATCAGCCAACCAATTGACCGGACAGTGTGTGCGGGCAGGCTTCTGGGTAGGGCAGGTGACGGACAAAAGACCCAATGTGAGCGATCGAGTCGAGCCGGAGCCATGCCTGCGTGCGGCAACAAATTTATCCATCGCCAATCGTCCGGGTCACCGATGGTAGCTCAAAAGTTAGATATCGCCTTGGTACGGTCTTGTTAACAGCAAGGGCTGCACCGATGTCGGCCCCAATCGCGACGTCTGCCGACACGATAAAAGGCTGGGTCCTTGCCGTCACAAAACCGAGGGCAATATCGCCGCGCGGCACCCAGCCAATATAGGGAGGATGGGTATGCGGATCATAGCGAGTGTGCTGGTCTTATTGATGATATCGATCGGCAGCACGCTTGCTGCTGGAGCGGACGAGACGCCGGTCAAGATTGGCGTGCTGACCGATATGTCGTCCCTCTACAGGGATATCGGCGGCCCGGGCTCGGTTGCCGCCGCACAGATGGCGATCGACGACTTCGGCGGCAAGGTGCTGGGCAAGCCGATTCGCTTGGTATCTGCTGATCATCAAAACAAGCCGGACATTGGCTCGGCGATCGCCCGTAAATGGTACTCGGACGAAGGCGTGGACGTTATCACAGACGTGCCGACGTCGTCGGTTGCACTGTCGGTGGAGAACGTGTCGCGCGAACTGCATCGGCTCGTACTGTTCACCGGCGCCGGCAGTTCCGACATCACCGGTCGGAATTGCTCCCCCTATGCGGCGCATTGGGTGTACGACACCTACGCGCTGGCGCATGGGACCGGATCGGCGATCGTCAAGCAGGGGGGTAAGAACTGGTATTTCATCACCGCCGATTATGCGTTCGGACATGCATTGGAGCGTGACACCGCGACGGTGGTGCAGGCAAGCGGCGGCAAGGTATTGGGCCAGTCGTTGGTGCCGCTGGATACCGCCGATTTCTCTACCTACCTGCTGGCAGCGCAGAGCTCGCGAGCTCAGATCATCGGCCTAGCCAATGCGGGTCAAGACACCATCAACTCAATCAAGCAGGCAGCGGAGTTCGGCATCATCAGAGGCGGGCAGAAACTCGCCGGCCTGCTGATCTTCATCACGGACGTTCACAGTCTGGGATTGCAAACGGCGCAGGGGCTGTTGCTGACGTCGGCCTTCTATTGGAACCGGAATGACCAGACCAGGGCTTGGTCGCGGCGATTCTTCGCCAAGGTGGGACACATGCCGACGATGAGCCAGGCCGGAGTGTACAGCGCAATCCATCATTACCTGGAAGCGGTCCAGGCGGTTGGCAGCAAGGACCCGGATAAGGTGATGGCGAAGATGCGGGCTACTCCCATCAATGACTTCATGACCCACAATGGCAAGCTGCGCATTGACGGGCGCGTGCTGCGCGACCTCTATCTGTTCGAGGTGAAGTCGCCTGCGGAGTCGAAGGAGCCGTGGGACTACTTCACGGAGCTGCGGAAGATTCCGGCTAACGAGGCGTTCCGTCCGCTGGACCAGGGCGGGTGTCCACTTGTAGAGCAGGCGCCGTCACACGCGTCGCGCTGATCGGCTTCAGCAGTGGAGCCCAGCCGACGGTATCCCGTGTGCTGCGAACGCGCGCCCAGAAAAAAGCCGGGGCCCCGCCGCTCAGTCGGTTGATTGCTGCTGTTGTCCGTCGATCAGAAGCGGACGGCATCGACGATCGCGATGCGGCTCTCTCGGAAGCATCTACGATGCCCGTCGCCGGCGTCACTGCCGACGCGCCGCACCTCACCAGGGGCGGCGTCGGTCTTGCCGGCGACGCGGACACCATCGTGAAGGATGCCCACGGCGCCGCGATAATTGCCAACGATGGCAGTACAAGTGGTACCCATCAGTGGACGCATTTCAGTGGAGGCATTTTCGCCGCAGGCAATAATATCGTTACTAGGGTAAACGAACTCAGGGATGCGATTCAGGACGCAGAAAAGGATCAGACAACCGTGGCTGTGGGCCGCGCAGCAGACTCGGGTGGAACGGCGTAAATCGGGGCTGCAACCACCGGGAGAAATCCTTGCGGCCGGCGAGATACACGCTGAGATTAGCATTGCAAATTTCGCGAAGGCGAACGGCCCTGGCCGGGCAGGGGGCTGAACGATGCCGACAGGGCCTCGCGTAGTGGTCCACTTTAAGGCTCCGGCCGTCAGCCCCGCGGCGATTTTCCTTCGCAGCAGCCGTCCGTACGCTTGTGCGAAGGTGATCGCACCAATCACCAGCGGCGCAGGCTTGCTCAATGAGCAGGAGGCATTCTTCGTCTACGTTCATTGACTAGCTCAACCACCTCAACCATCGACGCCAGCAGATCATCGGTGAGATCAGTGCGAGCGTGAATATACGGGTTCCGGTGACAGTTTCCCGGCCATGATTGGGGTTTTGAACGAGACCACACAGAATATCGCCCAAAGTAGACCCGCTCTTGCCTGCTCCTCGAGTCCGATAGCGCTTCTGCCTCGTTGCACATCGTGCAATGTCATGAGTCCCGTGCTGACAAAATCCGGAGTTCAACCCAGCAGTCGGGACAAACCAGCACTTTTCCGCTCGTGTCCCGCGACGCGACACAGGATGCCGGCAGGCACTTCCTTGATGACAGTAACTAACCTGTCATCAACTGAGGTCGATCAGCTACGATCACCTAAATACCCAAATCAGCAAGAAGATGATTGGCAAGGGTTTCAATGTCGAATTCTAAGACACTGAGCACACGACACGTGACCTGTCCCTCACCGAGCGCGCGGACCGAGAAGATATGCCGACTCCCGTTGAATTCGCACTCGATCTCCACCGTGCCGTCCTCGTCGCCCTTGGCTATGATCGGAGATCGCCGATTGCGAAGATCGGTGAGGAATCTCATGGCGCCACGGGCTGACATTTTCAAAAGCCCGACTGTATGAGAGACATCTCCCTCGATGTGCGCAACCACGTGGATGGTCATACTTGGGCGTGAGATCGCTGGTTGCTCAGGGATCACCCTAAACGCGAGTGTGAACCGGTCGCCTGGAACTTCGATCGGCGTGTGCGGCTGCCGTGGCGCCGGCAAATGGCGTTGATCGTGAGCGGTCGGCGTTTCGGTCGTCAGTGATGGTGCGGCCGTTGGTTCCTCGACCGGGAAATCAGGGATCGATGCGCCGGGTGGCGCACCACGGATCGGTGCAAGCGTCATGTTGGACTCGCGTGATGGCGGACCAATGAACATGTACCATAAAACGTAGCATCGCCGAATTGGTCCAATGATCATGGCTTACATCGCTACCCGTGTCCTCTTCGCACGTTTTTCCATGACCTTTGTGGCGTTGCCGTTAGCGACCGGATTCCAAGACGCCATCCGCGGCCAGTCTGCTTCCACCCACGGGCGATTTCACCGAATACCGCTACTCGAGGTGTGGCCAGTTTTCCATCAGCGGCAGTGAATGAGAATTTCGTCGGGCATGGCCTTTTCCGCGCAGACGCGACCGGCCGCCGATGGCTTGAAGGATGACGCTTCCCTCCCCATGAAAGAGGTCGTCCCCTTCCCGCAGGGCACCCAAAGGAGCGAAGTAATGAGCCTTGGAGTTCCGGTGCATATGCTGCTGTGCCACAACGCTGACTGCGCCATGCGCTTCCCGCTGTTCCACGGTCTCGTCGGGACGGTTCGGCCGTTCGATCAACTGCCCGATCCGTTCGAGGCCACATGTCCGGGATGCGGGGAGACGACGAAATACTCCAAGTCGGAGGTCCGTGAGGTAGGGTAAGCGCTCGCCGTCACGAGTCGACCCCTCATCACCTCACCGGCGCCAACTGCGGCATGTGAACCCCGCACGCACACGTCGCGGAGTGCCGCCGACTGCATGCGCGGGCAGTCAGCGGCGATGGTCCGCAACAGCAACGATGCTGCAATGTCGGCACCCTGCTCGACGACCAGAGGTGCGGTGTGCAACCGCTCGCGCCAGTCGCACCGGTTGCACTCAACGTCGATCGCAGGAAACCGCGCCGCGACCTGACCGAGTAGGATCACGCCCGGGCCGTTGGTCGTAGCGTTTTGGCGCCAGCCAGGTCGATTCATTCGACAGCAGCATCGCTGGCGCAAGATTGCCGCAGCCAAAAGGGCCACACCTCACAAGGCTGCCCTTTACCGATTTCCCCCAAAGCACAGCCGCGGTTGTGTAGCTACAGGCGGAGCGCGGTGGGACGGACCCGAACCATACCTATCCGTATAGAGCGGTCGATTGGGGCACAACGTCGGGTCCTTAAATGCGCGATGCACGATCCCACGGTGCGGTGAGCAAAGTCTGCTCGGGCCGCGGGTTTTCTGCCCGAAGGTACTCGGCCCCCTTAGGGTGCTGGCCTTCGGCGTGAGTCCCCGGGCCTTCTGCTGCAGGCTCGGACAGCAGGAGTTTGACACCATGATGAAGCTACTTATTGCAGCCAGCGTGGCCGCTGGTCTCGCTGCGGGCGCGGTGCCCGCGTTGGCACAATCCACCACGACCGGTCAGGCCGACTGGACCGTAAATGCTGCAAACGGCGCCGCGAGTTGGGTCGAGGCGCACAACTACAACAACGCGCAGGCCGTGATTAGCTTCGCGGCCTACGTCGGCCTCGGTTCCGATTCAGACTACCTGAGGCAACAGCAAGAGCTGCAGAACATGCCCGGCTACAGCGTCGGCGGAAACGGGTGAATGATCCACGGGCGAGCCGGGTGTGTCTCAGGGCAAAGGGATAGGAACCGGGAACGTGCGAAGAAAGGGCCGCCCCTCAGGGGCGGCCCTGCGGAAATGGTGGCCAGCTTGTCAACAGTCATGCTGGCTCCAGTTCGTGAACCACAATCCGCCCGTGGGATGGCATACTCGTTGTCGGTCGAGGCCGTCCCCGAGCTAGGCTTCCTCCGCGCACGCGCCTCAGCGGGATGAGAGATTGCCTGCCCAATGTTCCGGGCATCAATGGCGGATCACCCAATTCCGCGCACGCCTCCGACATGACGGATCAAACGCCCGCCGCCGGCGCGCGCTTCGCTTCATTCGGCCGTGTGGCAAGCGACCATGCGGCGAGGCAAGCATTGTTGCACGCCAATGACACTTTGTCCGGCATTGGCTAGGGTGAGGAGTGCAGGTTATCGATGCCGGACTGAGGGTGATCAGATCGGTAGTGCTTCCAGCCTCCTATTGATGATGAATGCGGTTGATCCCGATCAATGCAATGCGCCTATCCGAGGAATACATGTCGCGCTCCGCCGCAGGGCGCGGATGCGCATTTAATGCGAAGTCGGCCCTTGCTGCTGGTGGCGCAGCGCGCAGCGCAGCCGAAATCGCCGCGGCGGGTCGATATCGGGGGACCCCAAGACAAAAGCCTATCGTATGCCCCCGTGTTAAGGTTCGTCTCGCTGCCGCGACCCAACCGATCCGCTCACAACATCAGCCCTGGAGACAGTTCATGCCTGCGATCAAACGCATCCTCGTAGCGGTGGACCATTCTGAGCCCTCGGCCCGAGCGGCTGAGCTCGCTGCAGACATCGCACAGTGCAGCAATGGGGAACTGCTGCTTTTTACAGCGATAGAGTACCCTGATTCGCCAGATACGGAGCTCGCCCGCATCGCGCGTGACCGCTACCCTGATCAGCCAATAGCGCTTGTTGTCGAGCACGCGGTTCGCGAGGAATTGTGTCTCCTGGGCAAACGTCTGACCGCTGCAACCGACACGCCTGTAGGGTGCGTGGTAGAATCCGGAAATCCGGCAGAAAGCATCGTGTCGCGTGCCGGACGCGATCGGGTCGACTTAATCGTGATGGGCCATACAGGCTATGGCGGACTCGCAAGGCTTGTGCTTGGCAGTGTGGCAAAGCAAGTGATTGACACCGCCACCTGCCCAGTTGTGGTCGTTCGGTAGGGTCGACACGACAAGGAAACACCATAGGCTTCTGCAAAGTGACGTTCCGAGGAGTGGGAGCTTTACCGCCAGTACGAACACCCGCCGAGCGACCGATCGTTCCAGGTAGCGGCCGACTTCGGCCCGGCCGACATTCCCGTTTTAGATCATGCCTGGAGCGTGACGCGGTGATAGGCAGCATTTTCAAGCTGCTCAGGCCAAGATGTGCAATCCTAAGTTGCCGGCTCACCGCATTTGTCAGAACACCAGACGCGAGCGCATCTTTATCTCATGTGTAACGTTTGATGAACCGGACATCAATCAGCGATCTCCATCAGCCTTGCCTTCGCGGCCTCAGGCACATCACCCCCGATGGTGATCTCGTGGGTAATCTCGCAGGCGTTGCCTTCTTTGGTGTCGCAGTCCGCACAGTCGCCTGCCCACCATCGCAATTCTCAGTCCAAGCGGGAACATGACCGCCCGAGGCGGCCCGAAGGTTACTTGAGCTGATCCTTGATCTTGTCGATCCCGGCCTGAGCGCAGCCATCGTCGAGATTGCCGCCCGGCGCTCCTGACGCGCCGAGCGCGCCAACCACCTCGCCGCCGCTCTTGATGACTATGCCGCCGCCTAGCAGGAGCAGGTGAGGCAATTTGAAAAGGTTCGCGAGCACCGGATTCGATTTCGACCGCTCGACGAGGGCGCTCGTGGCGGTCTTGAACGATGCGGCTGTAAAGGCTTTGAAAAAAGCGCTGTCGAGAGTATGGGCGCCGGCACGGTCGCCGCGCAGCAGGGCCTGTTGCAGGCCGTCGGCATCGACCAGCACAGCTGTCTCCGCATAGCCCTCGCTCGCACATTTCGCGACGGCCGCGGCCACGGCCTGGTTCGCGAGATCGGCCGAAATGCGGTGCGTCGGGAGCAGGCCCTGGGCCTGTGCCTGGGCCGCCAGGAGAATCGCGCAAAACGCGGAAAGCAGAAGCAGCTTCATCCGAACGAATACCATCTGCTGATTTCGGGCACTATTTTCACGTAAGATCGCCCGTTTGAACGATCCGGGCAAGGGTGAAATCACTTCACTGACGACCGGTGACGTGGTGCATTTCGAGCCAATCCTAGACGTACATCAGGCTGCGGACGGCTCGCTGTGGGTCGACGTCGCGTTGGTGGACAGCCTTCCGATGTCTGACCAGGGGCGTGGTATCAAACGAGGAGCTAGACCTTTACGTAGCCCTGCTTTACCTGTCGTGGCGGGGCGCGCAATGTGATGATCTGGCTGCGTCATCGATCGCGCGACCGAGCGACATACGCCGCAGGACATCACGCGGTAATCTGCCACACTGCTGAACGGAACCTTACGCGCAGCGGGGCGATCCGCCATGCACAAGATCTTCACCGTGCCGACCGGCGAACTCGGCAAGCCGCGAGGACCACGCATCTAGATGCGCAGCGACGGCTCGCTGCTCTGTTCGTACGACAACCCGCGGAAGCCGACCGGCGGGCTCGCGCACGATGCGATACCGGTGTGTGCCCGGGGGGTGCGATCGACGCGGCATGTCACTCCCGGCGCCATGCGCCGCATAACCGCGCCAGCAAGCCCCTCGCCTTACGCTCGGCCTCGGCCTGGCGCAGCGATGTGGCAACCCCGCGCTGCACCGCGGTGGCGTCCTCGGCCTCCTGCGCCCGCTTTTCCGCGGCCGCCAGGACGGCCTGCGTCATGTCGAGTGTCTCGCGTAGCTGCTCGGCCTGCCTCTCGGTCGTCGCCAGGACGGCGCGCGTCGTGTCGAGCGTATCGCTCAGTCTATCGGCTCGCGCACGTTCCTCGGCGGTCGCCTGTTCCGCGCGATCAGCACGTCGCTCGGCCGCTTCCGCATATTCGCGGAGGACCGCCGTTGCCCTCGCGTGCGCCTCGCCGAGGGCGTCAATCAGGGCGGGGATCACGTCCATGTCCGTCGCCTGACCGTCGAACGCGTCCGCCGTACTGTCCCTCGGGCTGTCCTGCGGCCTGCCCGCCGGTCGCATCAACGCCTCCGCTGGGACAAGGATCATGACCTGTCCCTGGATGTCCGTCTGACGCTGCCATCGATTGCGGCCGACAAGCTTCGACGCTGACGCGCGACTGATGCCGCGCAGCTCGGCCAGTTCGGCCAGACTGATCCATCGGGATACCGCATCGTCCGTCGCCGTGACCGGCGGTCTGTCCGATGGATTGTCCGGCCTGCGACCGTCGCCCTGACCATCGGTCATGTCCATCGTGCGTCCGTCCTCTGTGACGGGGAGCCCAGCTACAGGGGTGTTTCGTGTCGCGGTAACGCCAGACGAAGCGCCGGGGCCTTCTCGTCCAGCGTTCGTCATCATCAGAGATCGGCACAACATGCGCGGCGTTCCGGGTTCGTTGCAACCCTCACGTCAACTGCGCGCCGGCAACGGAGTTGGCGGCGCACCTGATGGCGAAACGAGCAAGCGCAAAAGAGGCGTTCTGATCGACTGTCCTGGTCACTGGCCGCGGCCGGACCGCACCGGTGCCAGACCACCCACGCAGAGACGCCGGGCAGCCCACGAGGCAGGGCAGTGAGATCGTCAGGGACCGACTGGCTGTCCGGCCGCAGGCGACGCCATTCCTTGGCGGCTGGCGATTCCGACTCCCACGTGCGCTCCTGAAAGGTCAGCCGTACACGTTCGGCACTGAGGGCTGACAACGGCGCCTGCGCGATGGTGCTCGAGATCGGCCCCGCCCGGTCGCACAACAGAGCAGGCGCGCGCGGCGGCATCAGCAACCCTCGGGGCAGCGACGCGCTGGGGCAAGCCATTCGTGGCCCATGCCCTTTGTACTGAAACTCATGTGAGGGATAATCGTATCTGGGCAAGAAGCAGGACAGGAGGATAAACGCCATGCCGACCCGTATCGTTCAGGCTTCTATCGTAACCCTCGCTCTTGTCTGCACGTCTGTTACGCTTGCTGGATGTGCTGGGCAGAGCAGTTCAACGCCGTTCCTTACGGCCCGTGGCGCGCTGGTGCAAACAGCGCCCGCCTCAGCCAACGCACCAGTACAAGGTGCCGTGGGCATCCACGACGGCGTGTATCAGGGCACCGCGCACGCGATCTTCACCGGCGCTGCGCGGTGTACTGCAACGCAGCCGGTTACCGATTTCCACGTGCGCAACAATGTTGCCATGTGGGCCGGATACAGTGGCACGATTGACCCGACGGGCGCGGTGGAGATGCATCGCGGTTTCGAATTCCTGACAGGTCGATTCGCAGGAAACCAGTTCGGTGGGCGTCTGGAGACCGGTGCATGGTCGAGCCGGCCAAGCTGCGTTTACACGATGATATTGGACCGAGTTGGCGCATAAGGCGGGGTGCGTCCTCGCCGACGGAATTCGACGAAGCGAGCAGATGGCCGGCAGTGCTGCCGATCACGAGCGGAGGCGCGTTCGCGCGCAGCATCGGATTTGCCATTCCGGTCACTGACATCAAGACGAGCGGTGTCGTGCGCTGCGATCAACCACGGGTCCTCGACCTCAATGCTCGCAATGGTAGAAAGGTCGACATACCGCCGCAGTCGGTCCTGGACGAAGTGCCAGCCGGGACCGTCACGCCGCTCGAGTAAGCGGCGTTCACCGCTGGAACCCGCTCGACGGGTCCAGACCCAGGATATGCATCGCCGTCGCGGCACAAAATCAGGCTTCTGTGGATCCCGGCGCCGCGGATGCGCGGGCATAGTAGATGCCCGGGAGGGATCCTGATGGCGATCGGACTGGATATAGGTTATATAGTATCCATTGTGTCCGACATATCGCCCCCGTGCAGACTGCGATTACACCACAGCACGCCGTCGGTACAGTCACTGGAAATGAGAAATTCCCACGGAAATTTCTCATTTGGGAGCAATAGATGAGAACTTCCCACGCTTGTACCTATCTTCCGCGCGGATGACCCGCGCCCACGCCGTCTTCGAGTCTCCCCAACCCCGCAGCAGCGCACGTCGCGGAAATTCTCGCTTGATCGGCACCGCCGCTACGAAACTTCTCACTCCAAGCCGCAATTTCGCAATTCAACGGCGATAGCAAGCGTCAGACATCACTGAAAAGGCCTTCTCATTCCCGGCCGGAGCGCGACACCCGCAAGCGTGACCAAGCTCGTCGACCGGTCCCTACCGGCCCGTCCAGTGTCCGCTTTGCCAAATCCAGCGACGCCCATTCCAGCGCCAACGGCCGGACACCCAACGTGGACGCCTCCAGCCGCGGGGTGCCGGCGGTCGTCTCTCAGTCCTTGGCGGTGGCATCGGCGGCCGGCGCGGCTGCGCCATGGTGCTGCTCAACGGAGCGACCAAGGTTGCGAGACACGCCATCAGCACTGCTCTGCGGTTACGCATTCATCCTACCTCCAGTCAACTTGAATGACGCTAGACGAAAACCCTGCCTACAGCCAGGCAGCAGTGTGTCGCGCAGGGGTGGCGGCTATCACCCCGAACCTTCCGCAGAAATGCGGCACTCAAGTGAACCCTAACCGTGAGAATGCAGTCAAGCAATCCTCATTCCGTGACCCACACTGGAGAATTGCGAACTCCTTGTCCAGATTCCGCCGTTTGAAGAAGGTGGATGCATCGATCGCTGTCGGTTCGGTACCGCGGTTGAGCCGATAGAAGCGCGGCGCCGCCGCAAAGGCCCGATCGAGCGTCGGCCGTAGAGGCGTTAGGATCACGTGCACGTTGCGCTCGTACGCCTCGCGAAACGCCGTAGCATATGAGCGCTTCCGACATAGCGGCTCGAGGCTCTGCCACGCGAAATTGAGGACGAGCCACTTGGCATACGCCCGATCCGGGTAGCCATGGGCGGCGCGGCTGATCGCTCGCATGAGCCAATAGAGCTTTCGTTCGCAGAGGCTGCCGATCGCAGCAGCGGCCATCGAGAACGCCCAGGATTCGATGTCTGTCTTCGCATCATAACGATTGAACGACCCGCTCGCGTGCACGCCTTCACGACGCTTGCCGCTTATGTGTTGGCGTCGACACCGATTAATGCGAGCGACGCGATGATTTTCTGGCCGAACATAGCCGCCAAACCATCCGCCATCGATCTTAACGACCCTGCCCAAGCGGGCCGTCACGGCCTCCGACGTCAAAGTGCTGGTGGCAGATCTTGCATTTGAAGCGCCGGCGACACCGACCAGGATAGACGGCCGCGCAGCTACAATTGGGACAGATCGGGGCGCCGTCGGCGTCGGGCCACCGCGCCGCGGAGAACATCTTGTGCGTCACGTCCTCCGACAGATCGCAAAGATCGATCAGTCGCAGCGTCCGCGCCCGTGCGGACATGACCAAATGTTGGGCTACGGCAGCGATCCAGGAAACGTGCCGTAGATGCCTACGGTGCAGCGTGGCCGACGCCCTGCTGCTGCAATTTCGTGCCATTACCACTCGTTGCGACAATACCGCTCGGAATTTTCTGGGCACCTTACACCGCGCCGGCGTCATCGTTTGGCTCAATCGGCGATAGGCCCCAGGCCGATTCACACGGACCAGCTTAACGACCAACCAAGTTCAGAGGTAACCGACTGGTTGACGCATTGCGCGGACCGAGAAACCGCCCGGCAGCATATCGCGAGCCGCATGCGAAGAGGCTTCCGTGTTCAGTGTTGCCAGGGCCGGGACGCCTATCTGTTCGTTGTTTTCAGTTGGACTACGTCAAGCAAGTCTGGTGGGTTGTTTCGCGTGGCTGGGCGGTGAATAAGCATTGACACGGGACGTTCGTGCTATATTGCCATCGAAATGCTCAGTAGCGGCTCCATGCCGCGCGACTCCAACCGCAGACCTGTTCCGACACCCCATGCTCCGCCTTCCTCCCGCGCTGGTCCCGCTGCGCCATCCCACCTTTAGGAGCCTCTGGTTCGCCAGCGTCATCGCCTGGCTCGGCACCTGGCTGCAGAACACTGGCGCCGGCTGGCTGATGACCAGTCTCGCACCGCGCCCCTTGATGGTCGCCATGGTGCAGGCAGCCACGATCATGCCGGTTTTCCTGCTTGCTCTTCCTGGTGGCGCGCTCGCCGACATCGTCGATCGCCGCGTCTTCCTGCTCGGTGCGCAGATCTGGACCATCATCGCCGCCATCACGCTGGCCAGCCTGACGCTGGCGCACGCGATGAGTGCGCCGGTGCTGCTGGCACTCACCTTCGTTATCGGCATTGGCTCGGCGCTGACCGCTCCAGCCTGGAGCGCCATCGTCCCCGAACTCGTTCCTCGCGACGACCTCGTTCAGGCGATTGCGCTCAACGGCATCGGTTTCAACCTGACCCGGGCGATAGGCCCCGCACTGGCCGGCTTTCTGATCCTACTCGGCGGGACTGGCTTTGCATTCAGTCTCTACGCCGCGTCAATTCTGGCTGTTATCGCGGCCCTGGTGGTTTGGCGCCGCAATCGTCGCTTTACTGGCTTGCCGCGTGAGCACCTCCTGTCGGCGATGCGCGCCGGCGTGCGTTTCGTGCGCTATACACCGGCGATCCGCAACGCCATGTGGCGCACTATCGGCTATTCGCTGCCTTGTGCCGCACCCTGGGCGCTTCTGCCGCTGATCGTGCGTCAGAATCTCGGTCTTGGCCCCGGTATGTACGGCTTTATCCTGGGCATGATGGGCGTTGGTGGGGTCACTTCGGGCATGTTCTTGCCCTTGGTGCGCAGCAAACTAACGCGAGGCGGCGTAGTCATCGGCTGCACACTGTTTTCCTGCGCCGGCATCGCCTTGGTCGGCGTCGCGCATCACTGGTTGATGGCGGCCGGCGGCATGCTGTTATTTGGCGTCGGCTGGACCTCTGCCTACGCGACGATCCAGGCGGCGGCGCAAATCGCCTGCCCACCCTGGGTGCGGGCCCGCTCGCTCGCGATCTACCAGTTGGCACAGAATGGCGCGCTGACACTTGGTTCATTTGCGTGGGGTGCGGTAGGCGGGCTAGTCGGCCTGCGCGAGGCGCTGCTGATGGCAGCGGCGCTCGGCATGATGCTCGCCATCGCAGTGCGCAAATTCAACATCGACGAGCAGCGGGCGATGCATGCAGGAGGGGCCGTGGAGCCGCTGTCGGTGCCGAAAGCACCGGCGCCGGAATTGGTGCGACTGCTGCGCCATGCCCGCGGCCAGGTCATGGAGACGATGCACTACCGTGTGCCCGTGGGGCAGCGCGCAGCATTCCTCGACATCATCGGCCAGGTGCGGCAGGTGCGCGGACGGTCCGGCGCGGTGTTCTGGCAAATCTACGAGGACGTGGCACATCCCGATAATTGGCTCGAGGTCTGGTCGATGGAAAGCTGGACCGACCATTTGCGTGAAGCGGCCCGTCTCTCCCCGGAAGACCGTGCCATGCTCGCGCACGCCGCCACGTTCCAGCACGACCCGGACAACCCGCCACCGGCGAGCTACATCGCGGTCGACCCGAGTGTGCCAGCGGCCGAAGCAAAACGCCATCTGGCGACGCCTCCCGTACAAACCGCTCCGGGATTCGGCGGCGCGTAGTTTGGTGCAGACAATCGGCCGGCCCATCTGTGACCGTGGTTTCGGGTCTGACAGACAAGGAACATCGCGTGCGCAGCTTAGTAACCTTGCACACCCGCGCGAGACGCTATGGTTCCAGATTTTGCGGCAATATCCGGAATGTCATTTCGACCGATTTCGGTGTTAACGGCAACAATCGGGGTGAACGAGCACTTTTCTACTCGTCTTCGGCAACACAGCCGCCGGTTACCACACGGCTCGGCGTGCGATGTGCCCGCCCCAACCATTATCAGCGGTCCCGTGGGAGCGGGCAGCATCGCATCAGTGCCGAAACTTAAGCGTGGTTCGAATGATACAGCGGCCCACGAACGATCTGTCCTGGCAGAGCGTCCGTCAGTTCGCCGTTATCGAGCAACATGGTCCCATTGACGATCACATGGTCGATCCCAACGGCATCCCGCTTCACGCGCGCGCCGCGCGCCGGCATGTCATTCACCGGCACGCGAGGCTTCGACGCGATCGTGTCTGGATCGAAGATAACGAGGTCTGCGACCTTTCCAGGAGCAACGAAGCCACGATCGGTCATGTCATGCATCTGCGCTGTCCGGCCGGTCAGCCGGTGCACGGCCTCTTCCAATGTCATCACTCTTTGCTCGCGCACCCAGTGACTGAGCAGGTGCGTGCTGTACTCATGACGATCGGCCGAGTGCGGACGCGCGCCGCCATCACTAGTCCCGATCACCGTATAGGGCGACCCAAGGATCTGCTTCTGCGCCGCCGGGTCGGTGTTGCGGTCGACGCAGATGAAGAATGTCCGCAATTCCTCGTCCAGCGACAGGTCGAGGAACGCATCCATCACACTCTTCCCCTGCTCGTGAGCGATTTGCGCGATACTCTTGCCCTCGAGTCCGCGGTTCCGTTCGTGTTGGGTCATGAACACTTGCATCAGGTCCCAGCGACGATTGAAGAATCCTCGCGAACGTCCACGACGATCCTGGCCGGGCTGCTCCTGCGCGACGGTACCCTCCACCGCCTCGGCGCTCAGGGACTCACGGATTGCCGGATCGCGGAAGGCCTTCATCCGCTCCTGGTAAGGCAGGGCCATCACCTTGTCCCAGGTCGGCATGCCGTGGAATAACGTGTGGGGATTTGTCAGATCTTCGTCTTGCGGGACATCGAGGCCCAGGCGCAGGTCGAAAATCGGACCAGCGACGACAGAGACGCAAGAACCGTAGCAACGCGCGCCGGACCGAAACGAGTCCTCCAGCCAGCGCAGATGCTCCTGCCATTCCTCCGGCCGGTCGATGGGCTGGGTCACGAGGTTGTAGATGGTTGGGCGCCCGGTCCGCGCGGCCAGCTCGCGCGCGAGCTGTCGTGTCGCCTTGGTGCCGCCCGGGGCGCCGCCCGAGACCTGCATGACGCCGGTACCCAGTTCCGCGAGCACATCAGCCAATGCCAACCGTTCCGTATCGGTTGCGGCGCCCGCGGGGTCGCCTCGGCCCAGGGGAGACGTGCTGAAGCCTAGCGCACCGGCATACATGGCGTCGCTGATCAACCGTCGCATCGCGGCTATCTCGTCTTGGGTGGCCTCGGCCCGTTCCGACGCGGCCTTGCCCATCACGTAGCGCCGAATCCCTGAGTGACCGACCAGCGTGCCCACGTTGCAGCCGCGGCGGGCGCCCAAAGCATCCATGTATTCAGCGATTGATTCCCAAGTGAAGTTGATCCCCTCACGCATCACGCTCATCGGGATCGCCTCGGCTTCGGAGAAAAACTGAAGGTACCAGTCGTGGTCGTTGGGGCGTGCCGGCGCGATGACCTGCCCGCATTGGCCAACCAGGATCGTCGTGTGGCCGTTCTGGACCGAGGATCCGCAATAGGGATCCCACAGCGCCTGTGGGTCAAAGTGCGTGTGATGATCGATGAACCCAGGCGCGACGACCCGTCCGTCGGCGTTGATGACGTGTCGGGCGACGGCGTTGTATTTGCCGACCCCCACGATCGTTCCTTCGTGCACCGCAACATCCGCCCGAAACGAAGGTTCCCCGGAGCCATCCACGACACGCGCATTCTTGATCAGCAGATCGTACGACATCGTTTTCTTCTCCTTGTTTGTCCAACTCCCTTCGGGGTCGTTGCGATTCTCAACGAGATCGAGGCACCGGCCCGACCCTGACTTTCTGCATGTCGAAACGACGCTATGCCCTGCCGGCAATTTCGGCAAGGCGAGATGTGGGCGTACGGCAGGAGTAGGGAGGTGCCGCAAGTATTGAAAGGACAATTCATTGCCGCGAATGCGATAGGTGAACCGAGAAGCTTCGAGCCAGAAAGAGAGATGAACCTTCCCGGCGAAATGCTTACTTCGTCATCCTGTCGCACATGAACTCGGACGACGACCGAGTGTGTCAACGTGGCACCGAGAGGTTACATCAGCTGCGGAGGATATGGTTGACAAAGCCGGGCCCACACTCGCTGGTCAGTGGTGTGTATGGCGACGAGACGAGTTCCGTGCATCCGGTCCAGACCTTAATGAACCAACTCGATCCGAGGGCGGTGTCGGACACGGTCACGGCAGTCATGGACGTCTCGAGTCCGCCTTTTCCTTTTCCACAGGGCGACGCCGGACGGCGGCGATGATTGCATTGGTGCTCGGTGCTTAGATCTCCTGACGACCGAGGCGACGGAGTGGAAAGGTCACACAATTCATTACGCTTATGTCCGGTTCGGTCCTTGCGGTCCAGGAGTAGGTTTGTCAGTCCGTAGCACCAAATTCGTCACGACCTATGCGCAGTTCATATATTAAATAAACTCGGTTCTCCAATCGATTACCGGCAGAGTGACAATGATGCTGACGGATGCTAGAGGGATCTGGAGTGATTCGTGACCAGTACGTCCGGACTTCGACCCTCCGCGTCGTCACGCGAGTGACGGACGCGGTTCGTGGGAATGAACGGCAATGCCACGCAAGCTCGTTCCGAGCCTGCCCGTGTTCACGCCGAGCAACGGCGCGGTTATCCGTGTCCGTGTCCTCATCGGCGGTGCGGTACAGGGTGTGGGCTTCCGACCGTTCGTACATCGCTGTGCCACCGCGCTTGGACTCGCCGGATGGGTCGGCAATTCGGCCGCCGGCGTGACCATCGAGGCCGAAGGCGAGCCACGTCGCGTCCATGCGCTGCTTGCCCAATTGCGTGCATCCCCACCGGCAAATGCGTCCATCGCGGCTATCGAGACCTGCGAGATTTGTCCGTGCGGCGACAAAGGCTTTGCCATTCGCCCCAGCGATACTGAAGGCGCAGCGATCGCTCACGTGCTGCCGGATCTGGCGACCTGCGACGAATGTCTACGCGAAATGTTCGACCCCGCTGACCGCCGTTATCGGTACGCTTTCATTAATTGCACACAGTGCGGGCCACGGTACAGCATCATCGAAGCGATTCCGTACGACCGCGTGCGAACGTCGATGCGGCACTTCCGCATGTGTCCGGCTTGCCAGACCGAGTATGACGATCCGATGGATCGCCGCTTTCATGCCGAACCCAACGCGTGCCCCGTCTGTGGCCCGCGACTGTCGCTGTGGGATGGCGCGGGTCAGGTTTTGGCGAGCGGCTACGATGCGATCTCCGCCGCCGCGGACGCGGTGCGTGCCGGCCGCATCGTTGCGGCCAAGGGCATCGGCGGGTTCCACCTGATCGCCGACGCACGCGACAGCGCGGTTGTTCGGCGTCTGCGCGATCGCAAGCGCCGCGAGGAAAAGCCGTTCGCCGTGATGTTCGCTAGTCTCGCAGGCGTGACAGAGTGTTGTAGCGTGTCGCCCGAAGAAGCGGCGCTGATAACCAGTCCGGTGCGGCCGCTTGGCCTCTTGCGGCGTGTCGGTGGTGATGTCTGCGAGGCCGTCGCACCTGGCAATCCGTCACTTGGCGTGATGCTGCCCTATGCGCCGCTGCATCACCTGTTGCTCCGAGAATTGGGATTTGCGGTCGTAGCGACCAGTGGCAATGTCAGCGACGAACCGATCGCCATCGACGAGCGGGACGCGCTCGCGAGGCTTGGAGGCATTGCGGATCAGTTCCTTGTGCACGACCGGCCGATCGTTCGTGCAGTCGATGATTCGGTCATGCGTGTTGTGTTGGGGCGCGAATTCGTCGTGCGGCGAGGACGCGGCCTCGCGCCGACGCAGCTCAGCGTGCCGGGCGTCGAGGGCGGCATCCTGGCCGCGGGCGGCCACCTCAAAACCACCGTTGCACTTAGCCGGAACGACAGCGTGGTGTTGAGCCAGCACATCGGCGATCTGACGACATCCGCTGCACGCGCGGCCCATGGACGTGCCATGGACGATCTTGCCAGGCTGCATGCTGTCGAGCCGCGCCTCGCCGCATGCGACCTGCATCCGGACTATGCGTCATCGCATGCGGCAGAGGCGGCCGACCTGCCGGTGGTCGTGGTGCAACATCATCTCGCGCACGTAGTCGCCTGCATGGCAGAGCACGGCCTGCAGCCGCCGGTTCTGGGCGTCGCCTGGGACGGCACCGGTCTCGGCACCGATGGTGTGATGTGGGGCGGCGAATTTCTGCTCGTCACGCCGGGTGGCGCGTGTCGGGCAGCGCATCTGCGTCCCTTCCGACTGCTCGGTGGTGAAGCCGCCGCAAACGAGCCGCGGCGTGCTGCCGTAGGACTGCTGTTTGAATCGCTTGGCGACGCCGTATTCACGTGCGAGGACCTCGCGCCGGTGGCCGACTTCACCCCGACGGAACGCCGCGTCCTCGCCCGCATGCTGCGTTCCGGCACGCACGCCCCTTGGACCACAAGCGTCGGCCGTCTGTTCGACGCGTTCGCGTCCATTCTCGGCCTGCGCCAGCGCTCGAGCTATGAAGGTCAGGCTGCGGCTGAGCTGGAGTGGGCCGCCGCGGGGGCCTCGGCCGAACGGCACTACGAGTTTCGGGTGGCGACGCGGGAAACGGCGGAGACGCCGCAGCCTTACCGTGGCGGCGTGGGAGCAGGGGGAGGGGGCCGACCGGCCGGAGAGACGTGCCGCGCGCTTGCCGATCTCCACCCCCCTCTTGCCCGGGGAGCGGGACTACAGGTGGATGCATTGGCCCCCTTGGTGGTCGACTGGCAGCCGGCACTCGGAACGGCGCTGGCGGATCTGCAAACCGGCACACCCGCCGGGGCCATTTCGGCTGCGTTCCACGCCGGTCTTGCCGCGGCCATTGCTGAAATTGCCCGCCGCATTGGCGAGCGTTGCGTGGTATTGAGCGGCGGATGTTTCCAGAATGTCCGCCTGACCGAGGCAGCGGTCGCAGCATTGCGTGCTGCCGGTCACCAACCGGTGTGGCACCAGCGCGTGCCGCCGAACGACGGCGGCCTGGCACTCGGGCAGGCCGTATGGGCCGCCTGGTCCGAAGACCGAGGAGATGCACCATGTGCCTCGCGATACCCGGCCGGATTGTCAGCATCTCGGGTGACCAACCGATGATGCGGTTCGCCCAGGTCGATTTCGGCGGCGTCGGCAAGCAGATCAATCTCGCCTACGCGCCGCAGGCGGTGGTCGGCGATTACGTGCTCGTGCATGTCGGCTTCGCGCTGACCGTGATCGATGAGGCGGAAGCCGGACAGATCTTCGCCGACCTGGAACGCATCGCCGTGCTGACGAACATGGCGGAGACGCCGGCATGAAATACGCCGACGAGTACCGCGACAGCCGTCTCGCCCGTGCGATCGCCGGCCGTATTGCCGAGGCGGCCGATGCGTCCGCCACGTATCACTTCATGGAGTTCTGCGGCGGTCACACGCATGCAATCTCGCGTTACGGCATTGAGGATCTGCTTCCGCCGCGTGTCCGCCTGATCCACGGACCAGGCTGCCCGGTCTGCGTCCTGCCGATCGGGCGCATCGACGCGGCGATCCGGCTGGCACAGGACGCGAGGGTGACGCTGTGCACCTATGCCGATCTCCTGCGCGTGCCGGCGTCGGACAGCATGTCGTTGCTGCGGGCGAAGGCGGCGGGTGCGGATATCCGCATGGTGTATTCGACGCTCGACGCCGTCCGCATTGCCGAGCAGGAGCCGCATCGAGAGGTCGTGTTCTTCGCCATCGGCTTCGAAACGACGACGCCAC
>Ga0123356_10001690_pt1 | contig 24154 bp, 21 predicted proteins | sample TergutEmb28metaG_2_FD_92546 | JGI IMG/M metagenome (GOLD analysis project Ga0123356, IMG submission 92546) | Embiratermes neotenicus P3 segment gut microbial communities from Petit-Saut dam, French Guiana - Emb289 P3 | ecosystem: Host-associated > Arthropoda: Insects > Digestive system > Gut ...
TTCTTGATGTGAAGCTTGCTTCACAATGTTGCCAACGCGGCAGTAGCTTGCGGCTAATTAATTTTCCGAGTACCCGCCGACGTTGGTCGGCGAAGCTTAGCCTAAGAGCTGTAAAACACCTTGCGGTAGAGCGTTTGCCTGTGCTAACATAGCCGTTGATGCTTGGAATAAGATGTTGTTTTTAGTAAATTCGGTCATCATCTTAGCCATGTCAACATCTCTGATGCGGCTTTCTGCTGCTGCGAGGTTTTCGGCAGAGTTGTCGAGGTTTTGGATTTTGAACTCGAGACGGTTTTGGATTGCACCAAGTTCTGCGCGATTTGTTGATAAGCTGTTTATTGCTTTTGTCATATTTGCGATTTCATCTGATGCTGCACTTTGCTGTTTAATGTTTCCACTCAGGACATCAATTTTACCGATTGTGAATCCTGTTTCGTCACCTTTGTTTGCTCCGGACTGGAGTGTAAAGGTTGTGCCGAAGATGTCCATGTCGTTGAACTTGACTGTGCTTTGAATTTGGCTGATTTCCATTTGCAGTTGGCTGAACTCGAGGTTAAGTGCTCCACGGTCTACTGTTTCGTCATTTGTGCCGTTTGCCGATTGAACTGCGAGTTCGCGCATTCTTTGCATTATGTTGTGTGCTGTTTGCATTGCGCCTTCTGCTGTTTGTACGAGGGAGATGCCGTCTTGCGAGTTTTTCGATGCCATGTTCAGGCCGCGGATTTGGGTTCTCATTTTTTCCGATATCGCGAGTCCTGCTGCATCGTCCGCTGCTCTGTTTACTCTGTAGCCTGAGCTGAGTTTTTCGACATTTTTGCCGATTGCATTGTTGTTGATTCCGTACTGCCTGTGGCTGTTGATAGCTGTAATGTTATTGTTGATACGCATGATTTTGATTCCTTTCTTTCTGTCCGGGAGTTTCCTTACTCCTCGGTGTTAATGTTATTTTTTCTTTTTTATTTCATAAACTTATCCGGGGCGTGCGTTCCCTGTTTAAGTTAAATGACTTTTTCCCTTCTGATTAGTTTATCGCACCTTTTATTTTTAACTTTAGGGTTTTTTTAGAAATATTGATTAATACTTGATATTATGCTATTATTGTATGAATTTAAGGGGATTTTATGGCAGATAACCTTCCGATTAGTTTATGTATGATTGCAAAAAACGAAGAAGCATTTTTGGATGCTTCTCTTAAAAGTGTCAAATCTGTATTAGGATTTGATGATATAATTGTAGTTGATACCGGCTCTGAGGATAGAACTAAAGATATAGCCTTGGAGAACGGAGCCGAGGTTTTTGATTTCGTATGGTGTGAGGATTTTTCCGCCGCAAGAAATTTTGCAACAGAAAAAGCAAGGAATGATTGGATATTAGCATTGGATGCAGATGAAATCATTACAAGCTTTAACGGAAACGAGCTTAAGTCATTTATTAAAGATAAACATTATTCTATTGGAGCAATTAAAATAATTTCTCCACCGGAAAAAAATGCAACAAATATTTCCAGGTTTTATAATAAGAAATATTATCAATGGGATGGTAATATTCACGAGCAGCTTGTACCCGTCAGTACTCATGAAAAAAATATTGTTCCGCTGCACATAATAGCAGACCATTACGGATATACTCCCGAGGTGAAGGAATCTAAAGGTAAGTTTGAACGAAATTTACGAATGCTTGAGGCTGCTTTGGCTAAAGATTCCAATGACCCTTATATCCTCGCTCAGCTTGGTAAATGCTACTATGTCAATGGCGGTGATTTATTAAGAGCCTGTGAGTATTTTGAAAAAGCACTTTCAAAGGATGAAAACCCCAGACTTGAGTATGTTTATATTACAGTAGAATATTATGGTTACTCTTTATTAAATACCGGGCAATATGAAAAAGCTCTTGAGCTTGTTATAAAATATTCGGAGTACTATAACAATAAGGTAGATTACCGCTTTTTATCAGCACATGTTTTTCAAAACAACGGTTTGTTCCAAGAAGCTGTGGAGTATTATGAAAGCTGTATAGGTGTTGATACTTTTGACCCGCAGGGAATGACATCATTTCTTTCCTACTATAATATAGGAGTTATTCTCGAATGTGTCGGTATGATCGAGGATGCAATTGCTGTATATAAAAGCTGCGGTGACTACGAGCCTGCATTGGCACGGCTTGCGGAAATTGATACATAGAGTGGTCTTTTACATGAAATATGTTATTCAAGTAGTGTACAATGGCAATGAGGTACGTTAAAATGATTGATGAAAATTTAGAGTCTATGTCGGAATTCAGTGAGCAGGTGCTTTTAGATGAGTTAATAAAGGACCCGGGGAATCCGTTTTTACTCTATCAGCTTGGGAAAAGGTACTTTTGTATAGATAAGGACTTTCCTATGGCATGTGATTTTTTTGAAAAGGCTCTAAACGCCGGAGCAGAACCGGGTGACAGCTATACATATGATTTGGTTGAATGCTACGGGTACGCTCTTGTAAGCACCGGACAACTCGGAAAAGCAATAATCTTAAGAGATACCTTTTCTATTTATTATAATGATAACGAGCAGTTTCGTTTACTCTCAGAGCACATCAATAAAAGCAATAGCAGTAATTAACATAGGAGTTTTAAAATGCGTGATTTAGAAAAAGTATATGACCCGACGCTGGTTGAGGACAAGATATATAAGATGTGGGAGGCAGGCGGGTATTTTAAGGGAGTTATTGACCCGGGTAAGAAGCCTTTTACCATAGTTATTCCTCCGCCGAATGTTACTGGGGAGCTACATTTGGGTCATGCATTTGATAATACAATTCAGGATATTCTGATTCGTTACAAGCGTATGCAGGGGTTTGCCGCTCTTTGGGTTCCGGGGACCGACCATGCGGGAATTGCAACACAGACAAGAGTTGAAAAAGAAATCCGCGAATCCGAAGGACTAAGCCGCCATGACCTCGGCCGTGAGAAGTTTCTTGAACGTGTCTGGGAATGGAAACACATGTACGGCAGCCGTATTGTTGAGCAGCTCAAAAAACTCGGAAGCTCCTGCGACTGGAGCCGTGAGCGCTTTACCATGGATGAAGGCTGCAGTAAGGCCGTCCGTGAGGTTTTTGTCCGCCTTTATGAAAAAGGTTTAATTTATAAAGGAAAACGTATAATCAATTGGTGCCCTAGGTGTACAACAGCTTTGTCGGACGCCGAGGTTGAACATGAAGAGCGAGAGAGCCTGTTATATCATCTCCGCTATCCCATATCAGGTTCTGCTGACTATCTCGTTGTTGCGACAACACGTCCGGAAACCATGCTCGGTGACACCGGAATCGCTGTAAATCCAAAGGATAAGCGGTATTCGCACCTTATCGGGAAAACAGTTGTTTTATCGCTTATGGAGCGGGAAATGCCAATTGTTGCCGACGATTTTGTCGATATGGAGTTCGGAACGGGTTGTGTAAAGGTTACACCATACCATGACCCGAACGACTTTGAAATCGGGCAGCGTCACGGTTTGGAGCAGGTGCTTGTTATTGACGGAGAAGCACGTATTATCAACAGCGGCAAATATAACGGGCTTGACCGGTATGAAGCCCGGCGGGAGGTTCTTGCCGATTTAGAGGCGCTTGGTCTCTTAGCCGGAACCGAAGAGCATAAAATGAACATCGGAACATGTCACCGTTGCGGTACGGTTGTTGAGCCTGTTGCATCGGAGCAATGGTTCGTTAAGATGAAACCGCTTGCAGGTCCTGCAATTGAAATAGTTACCGACGGAACAATAAAATTTGTTCCCGAGCGTTTTACCAAGGTTTATACCCATTGGATGGAAAATGTACGTGACTGGTGTATATCACGCCAGCTCTGGTGGGGTCACAGAATTCCGGCATGGTATTGCGATTGCGGGCACTATACCGTCAGCCGCGAGGATGTTTCATCCTGTGAAAAGTGCGGTTCTGTAAACATAAAACAAGAGGAAGATGTGCTCGATACCTGGTTTTCATCGGCTTTATGGCCTTTCTCAACACTTGGCTGGCCCGAAAAAACTGCTGATTTGGAATATTTTTATCCGACCGACGTTCTTTCTTGCGGTATTGACATCATCTTTTTCTGGGTTGCCCGTATGATTTTCTCAGGCTTGGAGTTCACGGAGCAGATACCGTTTCACACCGTAGCTATTCATGGAATGATTCGCGATGACCTCGGACGCATTATGAGTAAATCACTCGGAAACGGAATCGATCCGATTAAGGTTGTTGAAAAATACGGGGCCGACGCTCTGCGTTTTAACATTATTACAGGTAATGCCGCCGGTAATGATATGCGTTTTTATGCAGAAAAATGCGAAGCTATGCGTAATTTCGCAAATAAAATTTGGAACGCAAGCCGCTTTGTTATGATGAATCTGTCTGTCGAAGGTGATAATACCTTGCCGGCAGGTCTTCCTGCACAGCTTGAACTTGAGGACAAGTGGATTCTTTCAAAGCTCAACTCCCTTGCCCGCGAAGTTTGCGAAAACCTTGATAAATACGAGCTCGGCGTTGCCGCCGCCAAAATATATGATTTCATTTGGGACACATACTGCGACTGGTACATTGAACTCACAAAACCCAGATTGCAGGATGCAGGTGCGACCGGAGAAAATGCGCAAAGAGTGCTGCTCTTCGTTTTAAAAGAAATCCTGACTCTGCTGCATCCGTTTATGCCGTTTATTACCGAGGAAATCTGGCAGGCATTACCGGGTTGCGGTGAGCTTGATTCCAAGGTGTTGATGATTCGTCCTTTCCCGAAGTTTGATGAAACCCTTTGCTTCACAAAAGAAGAAGAGGAATTTGAGTCTGTCATGACCGCAATCCGTGCTGTCCGCTCAAGACGTTCTGAGATGAATGTTCCGCCTTCAAAAAAATCAACTCTTACAATAGTAACGGATAAACCGGGTCTTTTTGAAGCAGGGAAAGACTATATATGCAGGCTTGCGTACGCTTCCGATTTAATCATCACCTCTGAGGTTCCGGGGGATGTAAACAATCTTGTAACTGTTGTAACAAATGATGCACGTTTATTCATGCCGCTCTCCGAGCTTGTGGATGTCGAAAAAGAGCGCGAGCGGATTGAAAGGGAGATAACAAAAGTTAAAGCCGAAATTAATAAATTGGAGCAAAAGCTTTCAAATAAGCAGTTCACCGCAAAAGCTCCCGAAAACGTAGTACAGGCGGAACGTGACAAACTAAACAAGCTCATCGCATTGCTTGATAACTTAAACGAAAGTATGGTATAACACAGGGGGACGGAGAGCACAGGGGGGACGGTTCTCTTGTGCTCAATTCAGCACAGGGGGGACGGTTCTCTTGTGTTCGATTCAGAAAGGATGATTTACTAATGACAACAAAACAATTGATGGACGTTGCACTGAAAACAGCGGGGCTTACTGAGATGCCCGAGGATTGCGGGATTATCGTTGAAGGAAAAAATATAAAAAAGGTGCTGATGGGTGTTGATATGGACACCGCAGAGCTTTTGCTTGCAAAAGACCTGGGTTATGACTGTGTTGTCAGCCATCATCCGAGAAATACAAATACAGAAATGCTCGATGTTTTGCATGACCATTATTTAAAGCTTGAAGCTTTGGGTGTTCCGAAAAATAAGAGCCAGAAGCTTCTTGCGGAAAGAAAAGACGAGCTTAGCTATAATCAGCATGTTTCAAACTCAAGGCGTTCGGAAAGTGCTGCTAAGCTGCTCAAAATGCCGTACATCTGCATTCATACACCTGCAGATATAATCGGTGAGGCTATTGTTCAAAAATTCCTTGACAAAAAGTTCAAAAACAAACCTGACGCAACTGTTCAGGATGTGGTTGAAACTCTTGAAGGTATTGATGAGTATAAAAATTCAGCAAGAAAGCCTGTAATCCGCGTAGGCGGCAAGGACAGCTACGCAGGCAAAATCTATGTTCTTATGTTGGGTCTGACAGGTCCGGGAGCAAAAATCCTCAAGGAATATATTGAAGCGGGTGTCGGAACCCTTGTTATGATGCACATCCCCGAAAAAGACGCAAAGGAAATCAAAGAGCAAGGCATCGGAAATATAATAATTGCAGGCCATATGTCCAGCGATTCACTCGGCTTAAATAAGATAGCCGCAGAATGGGCAAAACAAGGTGTTGCAACAACAATGATGTCAGGTATTGTTGAGGTTTAAGAACGTTCTTCTTGACAACTGCAAGCATTTTATGTTAAAGTTTATTTATAAAAGGTGCTGCCGGTAAACGGTTAGCATAACAATCGGTTAGAAACAACCGACCGGGCTAGGGGCGGTTGTTTCTATTGTCCTGACGAATTGCAAGTGCTAACATCGCTAATGCAATAATTAACATAGCAAACTCAAACAAAGTCAATAGGCTTCACCCCCTTTACGTTGTCATTCAGAGGTTTAGCTAACCGCCTACCGTTGATGGCAGCACCTGAACTTACTGTATCATATAATTATTCTACACTTCAATACACATTTCATGTGCATTTATGTAGAATTTTTCACCACTTTTCGTAATTCGTCTCTCATTTTAAGAGCTTCTTCTCTGGCAGCGGCTTTATAGTCGCCGCCTGTTTTTTTCCATGCGGCGATTATTGCTCTTGAGGAGTTTACTATTGCGCCTTTTCCGTTTTTATCGAAGGTATTTGCGGCGGTTTCTGCCGAGCCGCCTTGTGCTCCGTAGCCGGGGACAAGAAAGAATGTGTGTTTCAGCCTTTCTCTGAGTAGTTTTGCTTCCTCCGGATACGTTGCACCGACAACAGCTCCGACACAAGAATAACCATTCTTATCTATTGTCTCTTTTGAGATTTCTTCCATCAGGTCGCCAACAGCGGTGTAAAGAGCACAAGGGGACGGTTCTCCTGTGCTCTTTTCGGATAACACAGGAGAACCGTCCCCTTGTGCTCCGTTACCAATCAATTTATCCTGCAACTCTCCTGCTGAGGGGTTTGATGTTTTTACGAGTGCGAATACGGCTTTATCGTATTTTACAGCTGTTTCGATAAATGGTTTTATTCCGTCAGAGCCGAGGTATGCGTTCACAGTCAGCGCATCAACGTCAAACGGTTTATACTCGGTGCTTCCGATTTTTACCGCACCAAGGTATGCTGTGCTGTATGCACTTGCCGTTGAGCCTATATCGTTTCGTTTTCCGTCTACGATTACATACATTCCTTTGGATTTTGCATACTCGCAGGTTTTGTGGAGTGCCATAACGCCGTAGGGTCCCAGTATTTCATAATATGCAGACTGCGGTTTTACTGCCGGAACGATGTCAGATAAGGCATCAATCAAACCGCAATTAAACTCCATAACCGCCATTGAAGCAGCTTCAAGAGTTTCACCGTGCTCTTTGTAGTATTTTTCAAGGACTTGCGGCGGAATATGCTCCAAATCGGGGTCTAATCCCGCAACGGTCGGATTTTTAAGTGCGTCTATCTTTTCTTGTAATCTTGCAAATGACATGTGTTATGCCTCCTTATATACAACTTTTCCATTCGAAATAGTATATTTGACCTTCCCTTTTAATTTCATTCCGTCAAAGGGTGTGTTTCTTGACTTTGATTTAAATTTCGTTGAATCGACAGTCCATTCTTCATTCGGGTCGAATATCACGAGATCTGCTGCATTTCCGACTTCTAAGCTTCCGTTTTTTATCCCAAGAATTTTCGCAGGGTTTACCGACATCAGGTTTATTATTTCTTCGATTGTCAGTTTCCCGGTGTGATACAGGTATGTCAGCGTGAGTGCAAGTGAGGTTTCCAGCCCAATTATACCGTTCGGGGCATCAGTGAACGGAAGAGCTTTTTCTTCGGGTGAATGCGGAGCGTGGTCGGTGGCTATTGCGTCTATTGTCCCGTCACATAAACCTTCAATTATTGCATCCACATCATTTTGCGTGCGAAGCGGCGGGCTCATTTTAGCATTTGCTCCCTTTTGTTTTACCACTTCGTCTGTCAGTGAAAAATAATGCGGACAGGTTTCTGCAGTAACTTTCACACCTGCTGCTTTCGCTTTGCGGATTGACTCAACTGCTGCCGCTGTGCTTACATGTGCAATATGTATTCTTGCTCCTGTTTCCGCTGCAAGCTTTACATCCCGCTCGACCATCGGTTCTTCTTCTTCGCAGTGGCTAATTATCAACATGCCTGCTTTTTCTGCTGCAATCAGAGCTTTTCTCATAATTTCATCGTCTGTAATCGGCATACCGTCATCGGAAAGTGCAACCGCTCCCGCTTTTTTAAGTTTACCGAAATCGGTCAACTTCTCACCCTTTTGTCCGATTGTCACCGCCCCGATTGGATACACATTAATACCGACGGCTTTTGCTTTTTCTATAATTGATTTAATTGTATCTTCATTGTCGGCAACCGGCGAAGTATTCGGCATACAGCAGACAGTTGTAAACCCTCCTGCCGCTGCCGCTACCGAACCTGATTGGATATCCTCTTTATACTCGAACCCCGGCTCGCGAAAATGCACATGGATATCCACAAGCCCGGGCGCAATAATCAATCCCGTTGTGTCAATCCCGGAAATGTCAAACATCATTAATTTTCCTCCTAAGCACGCCAAATGTCCCGTTATCAAGTGAATCCCGTATACGCTCCATCAGAGTATTGTAAAAATACAGGTTGTGTATGGCTGCAAGGCGCATTGCCAGCATTTCACCCGCTTTGAAAAGATGTCTTATATAAGCTCGTGAATATTTCACACATACAGGGCAGTCGCATTGTTCGTCTATCGGGCGGCTGTCCTGCTTGTACTGCTCATTATTAATGTTGATACTCCCCTCGCTCCACGTGTAGAGCTTGCCGTGTCTTCCGTTTCTTGCAGGCATAACACAGTCGAAGAAATCCACTCCCCGTGCGACACATTCAACTATATTCTGCGGTGTTCCGACACCCATCAGATACCTTGGTTTATTTCCGGGCATATGCGGCTCAACAGCTTCAATAACATCGTACATCTCCTGTGTGGTCTCGCCGACCGCAAGCCCGCCGATTGCATACCCGGATAAATCAAGCTCCGCAATGCGTTTCATATGTTCAATACGCAAATCGAAGAATGTTGTGCCTTGATTTATACCGAAAAGGTCCGGAGCACAGGGGGAAACAGGGGGACAGGTACACTGCTTCATTTGTGAAGCAGTGTACCTGTCCCCCTGTTTCACTTCCTCTTTGCATCTTACCAGCCAGCGGTATGTACGTTCGCATGATTCTTCTACATAATCACGGGGTGACGGTATTTCCACGCATTCATCGAATGCCATAATAATATCGGAGCCGAGGTTTTTTTGGATGCGGATGCTGTCCTCGGGTGACATGAAAATTTTCCGTCCGTCAACATGTGAATTAAACGCAACCCCTTCTTCTGTTACTTTTCGCAAACCGGCAAGAGAAAATATTTGAAACCCGCCGCTGTCGGTGAGAATCGGTCCGTCCCATTGCATAAAATTATGAAGCCCGCCCTGATGCGATATAAGCTCATCCCCCGGGCGGATATGCAAATGATATGTGTTTGCAAGAGCGACCTGACATTTAACCGTTTTTAAATCATCAGCCGAAAGCGCACCCTTTATCGCCGCTTGAGTGGCTACATTCATAAAAACAGGTGTCTTAATAACACCATGCCTTGTAGAATATTCACCCCTGCGGGCTTTTTCGGTTTTAGACAGAAGCTTAAACATAATTTTATTTTACTAAAATCAAAGAAAAAACGCAAGAAAAAGAACACAAGAGAACCGTCCCCTTGTGCTCTATTCATATTTTTATTTTTTATGCAAATTTAAGGTAGCAATTTGGATAGTCTTATGATATACTAAGCGGTGATAATCAAAAAAACTCTAAAATTATTTATAACAGGGGGAGTAAGAAGTCATATGAAGAATATGAAAGTGTCCATGAAGCTGGTTGTAAGTTTTGCGATTGTTATCGTACTTACAGCGATAGTTGGTGTCGTCGGCATCATTGGTATGAACAGTGTCAATGCAGCAAAACAGGAAATGTACTACACTATCACAAAACCAATCCCGTATCTCGGAAGAATTACCGAACACATGCAAAGTGCAAGGGTATATACCCGTCAAATGGTTATTGCCGCAATGTATGGTGATCAGGCAGGTGTTGACAACTATTACAGGGAAGTAAATAATGATCTCAGATACATGGAAGAGTATTCGAAAACATTCCTCGAATATGTTGACAGCGATCGTGTAATAAACTTATTCAATTATGCAATGAACGACTTTAATAATAATCTCGTTCCTGTGGTTGTAAATATCCACGACCTGTCTAAATCTGCTACTGATGAAGATATCACAACTATCAGAAGCACTTTACTGCCCGAATGTATTACTGTAGCAGACCGTGTAATGGAAGAATTCGAAGAATGTATCGATATGCTTATCGACTACGGTGAAGAATCATATCAGTCATCGGCAACAGAAGCTACAATGCTCCTTACGGTTATCATCGGAGTACTTGCTTTAGCCATAGCAATCGCAGTATTTCTCACATTCTATATTTCAAAACTCATTGCAACACCTCTTAAGGTTATTGCAAATGCTTTCTCACAAATCGGAAGCCGCGGCAAACTCACCTTCGACGCAGCTACCACAAACTCAGCCAACGAAACAGCATTGCGTAAAGACGAGCTTGGTGACTGTGCAAACGGCTTTAAAGGAATCATCTCGCATCTTGCGGAAATCGAGAAAAACCTTGCAGAAATCGCAAGCGGCGACCTCACAACAGATGTCCACGCTCTGTCCGACGAAGACAGCATCGCAATTTCAATGCAAAGAACACTCGATAACCTTAACACCATGTTCGGTGAAATCAACTCAGCTTCGAACCAGGTTTCCACCGGTTCAAAACAAATCGCAGACGGTGCTCAATCACTTGCACAAGGTTCAACAGAGCAGGCTGCATCAGTTGAAGAACTCTCCGCATCAATCGGCGAGATTGCACAAAAAACAAAAGAAAATGCAACAAAAGCAGAACGTGCCGCAACTCTTGCAAGCACAATCATGCAAAACGCCGAAAGAGGCAGCACTCAAATGGGCGATATGACCACGGCTGTTCACGAAATCAACCAGGCAAGCCAAAGCATCAGCAAGGTCATCAAAGTCATCGACGATATCGCATTCCAAACAAATATTCTTGCTCTTAACGCAGCAGTTGAGGCAGCACGTGCAGGTCAACACGGTAAAGGCTTCGCAGTCGTTGCAGAAGAAGTCCGTAACCTCGCTGCAAAATCAGCAGAAGCTGCAAAAGACACAGGCGGTCTCATCCAGAACTCAATGGAAAAAGCCGAGCTCGGCGCACGTATCGCAGGCGAAACAGCAGAAAGCCTTGCCGACATCGTATCGGGCATCAACGAGAGCAGCATAATCGTAGGCGAGATTGCAACATCATCCGAAGAGCAGGCACTCGGAATCACACAAATCAACACAGGTATCGACCAGGTTGCTCAAGTTGTTCAGCAAAACAGTGCAACTGCAGAAGAATCCGCAGCAGCATCCGAGCAAATGAGCAGTCAGTCCACAATGCTTGAAGAGCTCATTTCACAGTTTAAACTCAAGAGCCAAACCTTCGGGTCCCAAACTCTCCCTGCAAGACCGGCTCCGAAACCCACCGAATCATTACCCGCAGCATCCACAGACGTATACGAACCAACAGGCGGAGACGATTTCGGAAAATATTAACAGACCAACTAAAACTAAAATGAAAGTGCTCGTTTGAGCACTTTCATTTTTAGTGTTTTTTATGCATTATTTTGCCGATTTATCTTGACATAATAGACTGTCGGGAGTATAATACCTCTATTAAGGATGATGGGTAGGTCTGTACTCTCATGGAGGCCGGTATCACTTGTATCGGGAGAGAAACGGATCGGATATGAAAGGATGCGATGATTACTATGAGGATCAATAATAACATTGGTGCGCTGAATGCGCAAAGTAACGTAAACAAAAATAATAACGCCGTCGCAAACAGACTCGAGAAGCTAAGTTCCGGCAAGCGAATAAACAAGGCTGCCGACGATGCTGCGGGTCTTGCTATTTCTGAGAAAATGCGAACTTCCATTCTCGGAACAATGGCAGCATCACGAAACACACAAGATGCCGTTTCGCTCATTCAAGTAGCCGAAGGCGGTCTTTCGTCGATGCAGGGCATGCTCCAGCGCGCACGTGAGCTTGCACTTCAATCGGCAAACGGACCAAACGACGACGCAGTCGACCGCAATGCCATTCAAGGCGAGTTTGCAAGCATCGTTAATGAGCTTGACGACACTACAAGCACTACGCAATTTAACGGTATGAACATCCTTGACGGCACGGCAGACCCGGTTACAATTCAAGCAGGTCCGAATGCAGGAGATACAGTAGATATAAAAATCGACGGAATGACAGCACAATCACTGCTTGGTCTCAGCGGAAGTGAATATAATGCCGAAACAGATGCAAACCTTGCATCAAGCGCAGCAGCTTCCTCATCCCTCGATACAATAGACAACGCAATCAACGACATTTCAACGCAACGTGCCGAGCTTGGCGCAATGCAAAACCGCCTCGAGTTCAGAATGCAGGCTCTCGATATCCAGGCAGAAAACGCAACAGCAGCAAACAGCCGTATCAGAGATACCGATATGGCAAAAATGATGTCTGAACTAACCGCAAAAAATATTCTCCAAAAAGCCTCAACCGCAATGCTTGCACAAGCAAACGCCAGACCCCAGAACATCGTAGGCATGTTAGGTTAGAGATGACATAAATATAATTGGCTGTTGCATATTTTGCAACAGCCTTTGTCATTGCGAGGCAATTCAGTGTATTGTAGCTTTTAGTCTGGATCGCCACGTCGCTTTGCTCCTCGCGATGACGAAGTTTTACTACAGTCCTTTTTAGCCCATGCTTAAATATGCTTCTATAAAGCCGTCGAGGTCACCGTCCATGACGGCGTTTATGTTGCCGTTTTCAAAGCCGGTGCGGTTGTCTTTTACGAGTGTGTAGGGCATAAAGACGTAGGAGCGGATTTGGCTGCCCCATTCTATTTTCATTTGTTCGCCTTTTATGTCGCTGATTTTGTCGAGATGCTGACGTTCTTTTATTTCTATCAGCTTTGAGCGCAGCATCCGCATTGCGACCTCGCGGTTCTGGTGCTGGCTTCGCTCCATTTGACACGCAACGACAAGACCTGTCGGAAGATGGGTTATACGAACCGCACTTTCTGTTTTATTTACGTGCTGCCCGCCCGCTCCCGAAGCTCTGTAGGTATCTACTCGCAGGTCTTCGTTTTTTATTTCGATTTCAACATCGTCCGATATAAGCGGTGCAACCTCTATTGCCGCAAACGATGTGTGGCGGCGGCCCGATGAGTCAAAGGGCGATATACGCACGAGTCTGTGTACTCCGTTTTCGCTTTTTAAGTAGCCGTAGGCATTTTCGCCGTCAATTTGGATTGATGCCGACTTCATGCCTGCCTCTTCACCGTCGAGCCAGTCGAGAACCTTATATTTCATTCCGTGACGCTCCGCCCAGCGTGTATACATCCGGTAAAGCATCTGCGCCCAGTCCTGTGCTTCGGTGCCGCCGGCTCCCGCATGAAACGAAACAATTGCCGAGTTGTTATCATAGTCACCTGAGAGCAGAGTTTCAAGCCTTGCAGCTTCAAGTGCCGCACAAAATGATGTAAATTCATCTTCAAGCTCGGGGAGCAGGCTTTCATCATTTTCCTCCGCTCCCATCTGGCAAAGAGTAATCAGGTCACTCCATGCATTATCAAGCTTTTCATAACCCGCTTGTTTGTTTTTAAGCTGTTTGATTTTCTGCAGCACTTTTTGAGAATTTTCAAGGTCGGACCAAAAACCGTCCTTTGCACTTTCAGCTTCCAGCTTTATCAGCTCTGTTGCTGCATCATCAAGCTTTAACGCTTGTTTTATAGTATCAAGCGTTGTTCTCAGATTATTAATTTTATGCTTGTAATCATCAAATTGAATCATTGTTTATCAGCTCCCAAGCTCCACAACCACTATCTGCGGGTTATTTAGAAAGCGTGTCCATCCGAGATGGTTTCCGAGCCCTCTTGTCACAACCATGTTTGTACCGCCCTGTTTATATACGCCGCTTGTATGTGTCGGGAACATCTCATGTGACGGTCCGATAAGGCCGTCGGTAAACGGCAGACGTATCATTCCGCCGTGTGCATGACCGCTCAGAACCAAATTAACGCCAAGACCGGAAAGCATCTGCAGATTATAGTTTCTGTGCACCATTACGGCAAGAAAATCCGGCGCTTCGGTGTTTATAATTTTTTCGATAAAGTCACGGGGTTTTATCATGTCGGCAGGTCCGCCGGGGTCGTCAATTCCGGCAAGAATTATGGAATCACTGCCTTTTGTCAGCCGTTTATAATTATTTTGCAAAACATAAACACCTGTCTGCTCATTTAAAAAATCCATAAGATTGCGAACAACTCCGCTGTCCCATTCATGGTTACCGGTAACATAATAAACGGGTGCGATTTCCGTGAGTTGCGGAATAAGTGTATATATTACTTTAAGTTGGTTCATTTCGTTGTGACCCGGCTGATAACGGTCGAGTAAATCCCCCGCAACTGCTATTATATCTGGCTTTGCTTTTTTAACCTGCTCGATAAGCTTTTCATTCTTCTCACCGTGCTCCGCTCCATGTAAATCGGCAAGCAAAACTATCCGATACCCGTCAAATGCAGCAGGCAGGTTGTCATATCGCAGCTTATATTCGGTTGTCACAAGACGTGTATTGCTGTCAATAAGAATTACTATACCGATAACAATAACCAACAGAAGGGTAATCAGAAATACTCCGAGACACCCTATTCGTTTTTTGTTTTTCAACTTTCCTTATCCTTAACAAAAACATGCTTAATGTTCGGGTCTGTTGTATGACGGAAGTCCATTTCGAAACGGTCGATTGATTTTATCATCGCAGAAAGGCTTTTGTAGCCGAAATTTCTATGGTCGAAGTCGGGCTGTTTTTTTAGTATTAAATTCCCGAGTTCTCCCATAAATGCATAACCGTCTTCACCGGCAAGGTCGGAAACCGAACCTGCAATAAGCTCGATTACAGTGTCAGACACTTTCCCGTTTTTCCCATGAGCAGAAACTTCTGACTTGCTGCGCTGCAATGAGTTTGGTTTTCCGCCATTTTGGCGTAAAACCTCATTATGTAGACCGTTTTCACCAAAATTTTCTTGACTCCCATCAATACTTCCGTTACCGGTTCCGTCACCCGTATCAGCTTCTGCAAATCTTTCATAAATAACCTCAATATAGGTAAATTTATCACATGCAGCAATAAACGCACTTGGTGTTTTACGTTCGCCGATTCCGATTACACGCTGCCCTGCTTCACGTAAACGTATTGCAAGCCGTGTAAAATCACTGTCGCTCGAAATAAGTACAAAACCGTCGGTTTTTTCCGTATAGAGAATATCCATAGCATCAATTATCATCGCCGAGTCGCTTGAATTTTTACCTGTTGTATAGCTGTACTGCTGAATCGGCGTGATAGCATTCTCCAAAAGCGAAGATTTCCAGCCCGAAACAACCGGACTTGTCCAGTCGCCGTAAATTCGCTTAATTGTCGGAGTTCCGTAGATTGCTATTTCCTCCATTATTCTCTTCATACTCTTTCGCGGCACATTTTCTGCGTCAATAAGAACGGCAAGCCGCAAATTACTTAAGTTTAAAGCATTTGTTGTCATTTCTTCGCACCTCCTTTCATCTAAAATCGTGCCATTTTACCATAATATAGTCAATCCTGCAAATTTTGCCTGACATTCCTTGACATCAGACACCCCATAAGATAGAATGTACTTCCTTGTGAACATTGTCAATCATAGATTGACGTTAGAATTATATTGAAAGGTGGTTCTGCGTGTGTCAAAAATGGTAGAAGTCCGTTGGCATGGACGGGGCGGGCAGGGTGCAAAAACCGCATCGCTTCTTTTAGCCGACGCTGCGTTTAACACCGGAAAGTTTGTTCAGGGGTTCCCTGAATACGGTCCCGAACGCATGGGTGCTCCGATTACTGCGTACAATCGCATCAGTGATGAGCGTTGCCCGATTCACAGCAACATCTATGAACCCGATTATGTCGTGGTCGTAGATGCAACTTTGTTGTCTGCGGTTGATGTTACCGGCGGTCTTAAAAAGGAAGGCGCCATAATTATCAATTCCGCAAAATCTCCCGAGGAGCTTAAGCCTTTACTTGAAGGTTATGAAGGCGGAGTCTATACAATAGACGCGGGAAAAATTGCCGAGGAGGAAATCGGCAGGAACATACCGAACACTCCAATGCTCGGTGCAGTCGTAAAGGTCAGCGGAGTTATTCCCGAAGCAGAATTCTTTAAGGATATGGAAGCTTCGATGCATCACAAATTTGCTAACAAGCCCCACGTTATCGAGGGTAATATGAAAGCGCTCAGGCGTTCGATGCAGGAGGTTAAAGGGTTATGATATATGTAAAAGACGCAAATCTGAACCTTCCGTGGAATGAAGTCAACATCGGCGGAAACATCTACGGCGGAGGCACTTCGCTTGATGTCAACACCGGAGACTGGCGCTTATTTATTCCTGCATGGATTGAAGAAAAATGCAAGCATTGTATGCTTTGCTTCCCGACCTGTGCAGACAGCTCAATCCCCGTTAAAAACGAAAAACGCGAGGATTTTGATTTTAAACATTGTAAAGGCTGCGGCGTTTGTTACAAAGTATGTCCTTTCGATGCTATCACTTGGGAAAAGGAGGATAAGTAATGTCAATTCGTGAAAGACTTTCAGGCAATGAAGCAGTTGCAGTTGCACTGAAGCAAATAGACCCCGATGTAGTAGCAGCTTATCCTATCACACCGTCTACGGAAGTACCGCAATATTTTGCACAATTCGTAGCAGACGGTCAGGTCAACACAGAGTTTGTTACCGTTGAATCGGAACACAGCGCAATGTCTGCATGTATTACAGCAACAGCAGCAGGCGGACGCTCGGCAACAATCACATCGGCATGCGGACTCGCTCTTATGTGGGAGCTGCTTTATGTCGCATCAGGCTCACGCCTTCCCGTTACACTTGCAGTTGTTAACCGTGCGCTCAGCGGACCGATCAACATCAACAACGACCACAGTGACTCAATGGGTGCAAGAGACAGCGGCTGGATTCAGCTTTATTCCGAAAATAATCAGGAAGCCTATGACAACTACATCATGTCCCTGCGGATTGCCGAGCACAAGGATGTTCTGCTCCCGGTCATGACATGTCAGGACGGCTTTATCACCTCGCACGCCATCGAAAACATTGAACTTCTCGAAGATGAAAAAGTTAAAAAATTCGTAGGCGAATATAAACCCGAGCATTCACTGTTATCGGGCGAAAAAATCTCAATCGGCCCGTATGACACTCCAATGTTCTACTTTGAACACCAATATCAAAGAGCACGTGCAATGGTTGATTCTAAAAAAGTAATTCTTGACGTATCCAAAGAATTTGCCGCTCTTTCGGGTCGTGAGTACGGTCTGTTTGAAGAGTATAAAATGGAAGATGCCGAAAGAGCTATTGTTGTCCTCAACTCAACCGCAGGCACAGCAAAAGCTGTTTGTGACGAGCTTCGTGCAAACGGTGAAAAAGTCGGCATTCTTAAGCTTCGTGTCTACCGTCCGTTCCCGATGGAAGAGATTGCAAAAGCACTTGCACATGTTAAAGCAGTTGCAGTTATGGACAAAGCCGAAAGCTTCTCCGCAATGGGCGGACCTGTATTTAATGATGTAAGAAGTGCATGCTACGAGCTGAAAACACGCCCGCACATCATCAACTACATCTACGGTCTCGGCGGACGTGACGTTCCTACAACCGACATTAAGATTGTCTTTGATGCTCTTAAAGAGGTTGTAAAGAATGATAAACCCGGCGAAATCTATCGCCATGTCGGCGTAAGGGGGGTATAATTATGGCTACAGCTTATAATCTCAAACAAGAAGCTTCCAAGCCCGAACGTTTTGTAGGCGGTCACCGTCTATGTGCAGGCTGCGGAGCAGGTGTAGCAGTTCGCGGTGTACTCCGTGCATTAAAGGATGAGGATAAAAGTGTTTCCGGCGTAGCAACAAGCTGCCTTGAAGTTTCAAGCTGCCTGTATCCGTTTACTGCATGGAATGACTGCTTCATTCACTCTGCATTTGAAAACGTCGCTGCATCCGTCAGCGGCGCAGAAGCTGCTTATAATGCTCTTAAAAGAAAAGGCAAAATTAAAGACACATTTAAATTCATAGCCTTCGGCGGCGACGGCGGAACATATGATATCGGCTTCCAAGCACTTTCGGGTGCAATGGAACGCGGTCATGACATGGTTTATGTCTGCTATGACAACGAGGCATACATGAACACAGGTCTTCAGCGTTCATCGGCAACCCCGAAATACGCCGAAGTTTCTACAGCTCCCGTTGGTTCAAAAATCCCGGGTAAGGCTCAGTTTAAAAAAGATTTGACCGAAACTATTGTGGCTCATGACATTCCTTATGTTGCACAAACCACATTTATCTCAAACTTTAAGGATTTGCATGAAAAGTCATACAAAGCGCATTACACACCGGGTCCGGCATTTCTGAACATTCTTGCCCCATGCCCGCGCGGCTGGCGTTATCCGCCCGAAGACCTCATGGCAATCTGCAAACTCGCAGTTGACACATGTGTCTGGCCGCTCTATGAAGTCATCGACGGCGAGTGGAGCCTGACTTACGAACCAAAAACCAAACTCCCCGTAGAAGACTACCTCAAACCCCAAGGCCGCTTCAGCCACATGTTCAAACCCGGCGCCCAGTACATGATCGAAGACTTCCAAAAAGAAGTCGACAAAAAATGGGAACGCCTGCTGAAGAAATGTAAATAAGGTAATATTATTTGACATAATGCTTTAGTTTATGCTATAATACGGTAAGGCAAAATGAAATGACTATCTATCATCCCATTCGAAAATCCCGATGCTGCTACATCGGGATTTTCTATTGTTATACCTCCCTTATCACTCCGACTATTATTAGTCTTGCGTCGTTGAAGTCGTAGGTGCAGGTTACGAGGTTTATGATTCTGTCGGATGCGGTTACTTCAAAGTTGCTTGTGAAGACGGATTTGTTTTTAATGAGGTCGATGTAATCCAGAAAGTCTTCGTCGGTTTCAAATTCCAAAGGAGGGTGGTCGTGTACAGAGTGTGCAACATGGCCTGCAAAAAGGATTAGTTCGAAGTCGCCTTCGGGTGTAAAGATGTCTATGACCGGGTTTGCGTCATAAAACTCTTGATTTCTGTAACCGGTCAGCGCACCGAACATTTCACCTGTTCTTGTATGGTGGCCGTATATAAGGATGCTTTTATCGGAAAAACCGCTTTCGTTCCTGTAATCAAGAAATATCGAACCGACTCTGTGACTCGAACCGTCGGGCAACCGCCTTAAAAAGAAATCGTTATCCGCAGCTTGCATAATAGGGTAGTTTATCGGTGTATCATCAAGTAAAATCCAGCCGACAATCTCGGGATACAGTTCTCTCAGCGCATCAAAATCAACATAAGGCATCCACTCCTCCGGCTCATCGGGTGTCGTTCCGGGGGATGTTGAAACCGCCGTACTGTCTTCCTGCTCACGAGGACGGGTCTCAACATTCGCAAACTCATCATAAAAAGACCTGCTCTGCGAGTCTATATACAACTCCCGTACAATAAGCACCGCAAAAACGACGACAGCTAAGACGCAAACACCAAGTATAATTTTCAATATAACTTTCTTCATTAAAATAATCCCTTGTTATAAAAATAATCCCTTGTCATTCTGAGCGAAGCCTATCACAAGAACCGTCCCAATGCCTCGCTTGCGAGGCTATGGATACGTTATTCCAAAGGTAAATCTGTCAGGAGGCGTCTTATCATGTCGAGGGCGTTGTTTGTTGCGCTTATTCGGATTCTTTCGCGGTCGAAGAATAGTTTGGGAGCACGGCATGCAACGGTATCCTTTGTTGATAAGGCTATAAAAACAGTGCCGGGTTCTTTGCCGGATTTGTCGCTTTCCGGTCCTGCGATTCCGGTTATTCCGATTCCAATGGTTGCACCGAGTCTTTTGCGGACTCCTTTTGCCATTGTAATTGCAACTTCTTCGCTTACTTCGCCATGAATGCTTATTATATCCCGCTCAATGCTTAATAATTCCGTTTTTGACTGCTCGCTGTATGCAACTACGCTGCCAATGTATACTTCTGAAACCCCGGGGATGTCGGTAAGGCGTTTCGAGAGCAACCCGCCTGTGCAGGATTCGGCTATTGCAAGTGTATATCCCTTTTCTCTAAGGAGTGATACCACGGTGTTTTCAAGGCTGTCCGTATCAATGCCGTAAATCAGGTCACCCAGTGTATCCTTTACTTTTTCCAAAATTGGAGCCATGAGTTCTTCTGCCAACTCCTTCGACTTCGCTTTTGCCGTTAAGCGCAGCATAACCTCACCGTCTTTTGCATACGGTGCAAGAGTCGGGTTATTTAAGCTCTCCATCAGCGGCCGCAGTTTGTCCTCAACCGCACTCTCCCCAAGTCCGATGATATGTATGTTATGGGAATGTATCTGCGCATCCGAAAGCTTTCTGAGATACGGGTCAACGCAATTTTTAAGCATCTCCCTGCACTCTCTCGGAGGCCCCGGAAGCATCAATATATGTTTTCCATCAGACTCAAAAGCACAACCGGGAGCAGTTCCGACAGCATTTTCAAATATTGTGCAACCCTCAGGCAGCTCAGCCTGACGAAGGTTATTTTCCGGCATATCCATATTCGGTAGCCGCATAGTAAAAAAACTTCTTATTTTCTCAGCAACATCCTCATTAAAAATCAGCTTCTTGCCAAAAACCTCGGCAAGAGTCTGCTTGGTAACATCATCAAAAGTCGGACCAAGCCCGCCTGTTGTAATAATAATATCCGCCCTGCCTTTAGCAATTTCAACAGCCTGCTTCATCCTTTCAGGATTATCCCCAACTACGGTATGAAAAAACACATTAATCCCAAGCTCACTGAGTAACCGGGAAACATCCTGCGCATCAGAGTTAACAGTCCCCCCAAGCAGCAATTCAGTTCCTACAGCAATAATTTCAGCAGTATAAGTCATAGAATCCCTTTCATAGCTTCATCAATTAAAGCCTCCACATCCAGTTTAGCTTCTGCCTCTAACACTTCGTCCAGCTTCGGTTTTGTTTTCGGGCGTTTTGGGGTGAAAACGGTGCAGCAGTCCTCGTATGGTAGAATCGATGTTTCGTATGTGCCTATTTTATACGCAATGTTAACAATTTCATTTTTATCGAAAGCAATCAGCGGTCTGAATACAGGCATGGAAACAGACTCCTCTACTACGGCAAGAGCTTCGGCTGTCTGGCTTGCAACCTGACCGAGGTTGTCTCCCGTAACGATTGCCGAACACCTGTTATCGGAAGCAATCCGCTCTGCGATACGCAGCATAAAACGGCGCATTATTACTGTTATGAGCCCCTCCGTACAATTTTCACGTATTTGCTCCGAAATTTTTGTAAACGGAACAAGCACCACGTTCATTCTTCCGCAATAAGCCGTCAGCAGCTCTGCAAGCTTAAGTACCTTATCCTTTGCCATAACAGATGTATAAGGGTGAGAATAAAAATGGATTGGTATTAACGCAATACCTCTTTTTGCAATCATATGTGAAGCAACAGGGCTGTCGATACCGCCCGAGAGCAGTGTAACCATTCGCCCGCCCGTGCCGACGGGCAAGCCTCCCGCTCCGGGTAATGCAGGCCCGTGAACATAGGCTGCAAGGTCACGTATTTCAACATGGATTGTGAGCTCGGGGTCATGCATATCCGGCTTTAGATGCGGAATCAAATCATGCAGCTGTCCGCCGGTATATTGCGACAACTCAATCGAGTTCATAGGAAAACGTTTGTCCGAACGCTTTGATTCAACCTTAAAAGACTTTGCCGCATTAATTTCTGCCGAAAGATACTCTGCCGCCGTCTTTACAATTGCGTCTTTATCCTTTTCACATGCTGCTGCCCTTGTCACGGATAAAGCACCAAACACCCTGCTCATGGCTTCAAGCGCCGCATCCATATCGCAATCACTCAAAGGCTCGACATAAACGGTTGACTGTATGGAATAAACCTTAAAAGTGCCAAACGGCTTTAACCGGCGCTTGACATTTTCGATAAGCTTATTTTCAAACTCACGGCGGTTAAGCCCCTTGAGTACAATTTCACCTTGTTTTAAGAGAATAATGTCGTTCATTTTATTTTTCCTAATGCTTCTTCTTTTATATTAAGTGTATTTACCTGCCAATTGCAAAACCCCTGTATTGAATGGCCTCGGCAAGGTGGTGCGGTTCTATGCTTTGTGCATTATCCAGGTCCGCTACGGTTCGGGCGACCCTGATAATGCGGTCATATGACCTCGCTGTCATTGAAAGGGTATTATATGCACTTTTCATAAGTTTCTCGCACTCATTGGAAAGCCGGCATGTTTCTTCCAGCTCCTTTGAGCTGATATATGCATTATACTTGATTTTGCTGCCCTTGTATCTTCTGCTTTGAATTTCGCGTGCAGTATTTACCCGCTTACGGATAACTGCAGAACTTTCTGCTTTTGACCGCTGACGAAGTTTGTCATATTCCAGCGACCTGGTATTAATGTACATGTCCACTCTGTCGAGCAGCGGACCGCTCAGTTTTTCATTATATCTCGAAATCGAAGCGTCCGAACATACACATCTGCCTGACGGATGCCCGTGCCAGCCGCATTTGCAAGGGTTCATTGCACAAACCAGCATAAACCTGCAAGGATATGTCACAGAGCTTGCCGCTCTTGATATTGTCACTTGTCCGTCTTCAAGAGGCTGACGCAATGATTCAAGAACATCACGGGGAAATTCCGGTATTTCATCGAGAAACAATATTCCGTTATGGGCAAGTGATATCTCTCCCGGCTTGGGATTGGATGTTCCGCCTGCCATTGCTACCGATGATACCGTATGGTGCGGTGAGCGAAACGGTCTTGTTGATATTATCGGGTTGTCCCTGTCCGTTAAGCCTGCAACCGAATGAACCTCGGTTGTTTCAAGCATTTCCTCGCGGCTCATGTCCGGGAGTATTGACGGAAGCCGTTTTGCAAGCATACTTTTCCCTGCCCCGGGAGGACCTGTGAGCAGGACATTATGACCTCCCGCTGCCGCTACTTCCAAAGCCCGCTTAACATCCTCCTGACCTTTTACATCGGAAAAATCAAGCTGTGAATCATACTTTGCACAGGGCTCGTGAGCAGCAACAGGCTTAATACGTTTAATTCCATTAATATGTTCTATAAGCTCCGTTACGTGAAAAACGGGATAAACAATTACGTTTGATGCATATGCAGCTTCTGATGCAATATCCGCAGGAACAAACAGTTCTTTTATTCCGGCACGGCTTGCGCAAAGTGCCATCGGAAGTGCGCCGTTTACGGGACGCAGCTCACCTGTCAGTGACAATTCTCCGAGAAATGCCAAATCATCGGGTAACGGCGGTAGAGCACTTGACGCTGTCAGGATTCCGAGCATAACGGGTAAATCATATATAGTCCCTGCTTTTTTTTTATCGGCAGGCGCAAGATTAACGGTGATCCTGCTTATCGGAAATGTCATGCCGCATGTTTTTACAGCAGCTCTGACACGTTCACGTGCTTCTTTGACTGCAGTATCCGGAAGCCCCACTATATCAAATGAAGGTAATCCCGACGATAAATAACACTCAACAGAAACCTCATATCCACGTATCCCGCCAAGCCCGAGCGACCTAACCAAAGACACCATAATAATACCCCATTTCATCAACTTTTACAATAACAGTATCACTAAAGTCAAAGCCATTGTGATAGTTCTTTCGTTAATAAACATTATCACAATGGCTTTCATCATTTCAATACACATTTAATTGTGAAAAATGTGAAAAAAGAGACCGGTTTATTAACCGGTCTCTCAGACTGAAGACAAACACCCCTTTTGGCTACGCCATCTGGGGTGTCTCTTTGTGCAAAGTTAAAAACCCATGATATTTTGAAACCAAATACCAAAAGTAAGTAAAAACGTGTGAAAGCAA
>Ga0123356_10001691_pt1 | contig 24142 bp, 22 predicted proteins | sample TergutEmb28metaG_2_FD_92546 | JGI IMG/M metagenome (GOLD analysis project Ga0123356, IMG submission 92546) | Embiratermes neotenicus P3 segment gut microbial communities from Petit-Saut dam, French Guiana - Emb289 P3 | ecosystem: Host-associated > Arthropoda: Insects > Digestive system > Gut ...
AGGAGACCACCTCATGCCGGGAATGAATACCGGCCTGAACGTCGGCGACCCCACCGTCGTCGCTGCGTTCAAGACCGCGCTCCTGCACCAGGGCCTGATCGCGCTGGTGATCTTCCTCGTGGTCGGCGTCGCCTGGCTCATCCTGCGTACCTGGCAGCCGGCAGCGGCAACGGCGAGCGCACCGGCCCTGGCCCAGCCCGAGCCGTCCTGGCGGAAGGTGCTCCGGTACAGCTTCGGCGTGATCTGGCTGCTGGATGGCATCCTGCAGGCTCAGCCAAAGATGGCCGTCGGCCTCCCGTCTCAGGTAATCGAGCCGACGGCGGCCAGCTCGCAGCACTGGGTCCAGACCCTGGTGAACTGGGCCGGAACCACGTGGTCCTACCACCCTCTGCAGGCTGGCGCAGCGGCGGTGTGGATCCAGGTGGGCATCGGCCTGTGGCTGCTCGCCGCCGCGCGCGGCCCGTTGTCCCGGCTGGCCGGCCTGGTCAGCATCGGCTGGGGCCTGATCGTGTGGGCGTTCGCCGAGTCGTTCGGCGGGCTCTTTGCTCCAGGGCTGACGTGGCTGTTCGGCGCGCCCGGCGCCGTCCTCATCTACTGCGTGGCGGGAGCGCTGATCGCGCTCCCCCAGCGATTCTGGCGCTCCCGGCTGCCAGGACAGCTGACCATGGCCGGGCTCGGCGTGTTCCTTCTCGGCATGGCCGTCCTGCAGGCGTGGCCTGGCCGTGGCTTCTGGCAGGGGACGGCCGGCGGCCAGCCCGGCTCGCTGGCGGCCATGACGTCGTCCATGGCCGGCACGCCGCAGCCGCACCTGCTGAGCTCGTGGATCAACGCGTTCACCGCATTCGACGAGGCACATGGATTCGCGGTCAACCTGTTCGCCGTGATCGCGCTCGGCGTGATCGGCGCGGCGTTCCTCAGCTGCCGTCCCCGGCTGATCCGGCCCGCGCTGGCTGGCTTCGTCCTGCTCTGCCTGGCGGACTGGGTCCTGATCGAGGACCTCGGCTTCCTCGGGGGCCTCGGTACCGACCCCAACAGCATGGTCCCGTTCGCGCTGCTCGCGGCAGCTGGCTACCTGGCACTCGCCCGGGGGCCGGCCACCGAGGTCACGTCGGTGCCAGCCGCCGAGGTACAGACATCCCGGTGGCAGCGGCTGCGGACGGCGGCCAGTCCGGGGGCCCTGGCGTCGGCGAGCATCGGCTCGGTCGCGGGCGTGGGCGCCATCTGCCTGATCATCCTGGGCGCGGCGCCGATGGCGGCGGCTCAGGCCAACCCTGTCGCCGACACCATCCTGGCCCAGGCCATCGACGGATCCGCTGCGCAGCTGAACTACCGCGCGCCCCCGTTCTCCCTCACCGACCAGCATGGCCGCAGCGTCAGCCTCACCAGCCTGCGCGGCAAGGTGGTCCTGCTGACCTTCCTGGACCCCGTGTGCACCAGCGACTGCCCGCTGGAGGCCCAGGAGTTCCGGGCGGCCGGCCAGCTACTCGGCGCCGCGGACCAGCAGGTCCAGCTGGTAGCGATCGTGGCCAACCCGGTGAACTACCAGATCGGCTACACCAAGGCGTTCGATCAGCAGGAGGGCCTGACCGGCGTGCCCAACTGGCTGTACCTGACCGGCAGCCTCGCCCAGCTCGAGGCGGTGTGGCACAACTATGGGATCGCTGCCGCAATCGAGCCGGCCGGCGCGATGATCGGTCACAGCGAGATCGCCTTCGCCATCGACAAGAACGGCCGCGTGCGCACGGAACTGAACTTCAATCCGGGCCCCGGCACCGCGGCCACCAAGTCGTCGTTCGCTGCCGAGCTCACCGACGCCGCGCGTCAGCTCCTGAGGTAGTCATGACCCGCCAGATGCGTGCCATCGCCACCGCCGCCTGCGTTGCGGTACTGGGATCGGCGGCGACGGGCTGCGGGAGCGCGCCAGCAGCGCGGCCGACGAGCACAGCCGGGACCGTTCCGGCGGTCGCGCTGAATACCTCCATCACCACCGCCGCGGGCACGTGGGCCACCGTCGTCATGGGCGGGTCCGCGGCACAGCACAACAACTTCTGGCAGGTGTTCATCCGGCCCGCAGGTGCTACCCGGTGGAAGCTGGTCACCCCGCCCGGCACAGCCGACAACGGCGGGCTGATCCTGGCACCTGGCGCCGGCCTGTCCCTGGTCACGGCGTTCCGGCCGAGCCAGTACCTGACCTACACCCCGCTGACGCAGACCGGAAACGCCGGAGACGCATGGTCTGCTCTCAGCCCTCTGGATGCGGCCCTGGCCAGCACCCCTGATTCGCTGGCGATACAGCCGGGTAGCGGCAGGCTGCTAGCTCTGCTCTCCTCAGGAGTTGCCGATGCGGGCGCACCCGGCGCTGCCAGCTGGACCACTCTGGTCAGCACGCGCACACTGGCCGCCAGCCCGGCGGGACGATCGTGCGGACTGCAGGGGCTGACCGCCGTCGCGTACACGCCGGCCGGCACGCCGCTGCTGGCGGGAACCTGCTCGCACCCTGGCGCTGCTGGCATTTTCGCCCTGATTCACCAGTCGTGGTCGTCCACCGGGCCCGTGCTGACCGGCTCGCTCGCACACCAGCCGATCACGGTGCTCCGGCTCGATACCAGCGCCAGTCAGACGACGGCGCTACTAGCCGCAGGAACCGGCCAGCGCACCTCGCTGCTGGCCGCATGGTCCACAGACGGCGGTGCGAGCTGGACACTCTCGCCGCCGCTGAGGACCGGCGGCGCAGTTGCCGGTGCGTCGTTCGGGCCGGGCCAGGCGGCGGCCGTGATCACGGGTAGCGGCCTCGGGGCCGTCCTCGTCGCCGGAGGATGGCAGCAGCTGCCTGCCCTGCCGTCCGGCACCCTCGCACTGGCGCCTGGCTCGAGCGGTACTACCGATGCCCTCGCAGTGCACCGGGCCATCCTGACCGTCTGGCAGCTAGCCGACGGACAGCACAGCTGGAGCAGCGAGCAGACGATCTCGGTCCCGATCCAGTACGGCTCGTCGGGCTGACGACCTAACCGCCACGCAGGATCACGTGCCCGCGAGGCGCTATTGCAACTCTTTCGCAGCAATCTCTAAACTGGACCGCGACGAATACCGATCATGAATCCGATCATGGAGGTAACCCCGCGATGAGCGTGATGACGGTCCGGCTGGCCCGCATCAAGGACGGGCTGACCCCGTCAGAGTGGGCCCGGTTCGGGGCGATGGTCGCCATGATCATCGGCCTGAACGTGGTCGGCTGGGTCATGCTCGCCAGCGCCGTCGGCGGGCACTACCACATCACCAACAAGGAGATCTTCGGGTTCGGCACCGGGGCGCTGGCTTACACCCTCGGCATGCGGCACGCGTTCGACGCCGACCACATCGCCGCGATCGACAACACCACGCGCAAGCTGGTGAACGATGGTAAGCGGCCGCTGTCGGTCGGGTTCTTCTTCTCCCTCGGCCACTCGACCATCGTGTTCGTCATGGCGGTGCTGCTCAACTTCGGCATGCGTGCCCTCGACAACCAGGTCCGCAACGGCGGCTCCACCCTGCACAGCGTTACCAATATCGTCGGCACGTCAGTGTCGGGCACCTTCCTGTACATCATCGCCGCGCTGAACATCGTCATCCTGGTCGGAATCGTCGGCGTCTTCCGGGAGATGCGCACCGGCCGCTACAACGACCAGCAGCTCGAAAACCAGCTCAACAAGCGCGGGCTGATGAACCGGTTCTTCGGCCCGATCGCCCGGCGCGCCGACACCCCGTGGAAGATGTACCCGGTAGGCGTGCTGTTCGGCCTCGGGTTCGACACCGCCACCGAGGTCGCGCTGCTCGTCCTGGCCGGCACGGCTGTGGCCTCCGGGCTGCCGTTCTACGCGATCTTGTCGCTGCCGATCCTGTTCGCCGGCGGGATGTGCCTGTTCGACACCGCCGACGGCTGCTTCATGAACTTCGCCTACGACTGGGCCTTCGCCAAGCCCATCCGCAAGGTCTACTACAACCTCACCATCACCGGCCTGTCGGTTTTCGTCGCGCTGTTCATCGGCACCATCGAGCTGCTCGGCCTGCTCGGCCAGGAAGCCAACCTCAGCGGCGGATTCTGGTCGTTCCTGGCCAACTTCAACATCAACACCGCCGGGTTCGTCATTGTCGGCGCATTCGTCGTCACCTGGATAGCCGCCTTGTCCATCTGGCGGTTCGGCAAGCTAGAGCAGAAATGGGACCTTGCGGCAGCCGATGGCGGCGAGCTTGACTAACCCGGTCTGCCCAGCCCGGAGTGTGCCTCTCTCGCGATAGCGCGGCCTCGCTCGGGTGCCTGCGCCGCCGTCGCGACGGATTGAGGGCAGTTAGAATGTGCTGTATGCCCGCACGCGCGCTATTTCATACCGCGCCGCGCTGCGTGGAGATCAGGGAGCTGGCCACACCGCGGCCCGCAGCAGGTGAGTTCCTGGTCCGCACCTTGTGCTCTGGCATCAGCGGCGGTACCGAACGGCTGGTGTATCGCGGCGAGGTGCCCGCCGAGTTGGCGCTGGACGACACGATCGACGCGCTGGGCGGTACGTTCTCGTATCCCTTCCGGTATGGCTATGCGTGCGTCGGCCAGGTGCCCGAGTCCGGCCAGACGGTCTTCGCGTTTCATCCGCACCAGGACGTCTTCGCGGCACCCGCCGGCGAGCTGATTCCGCTGCCGCCCATCGATCCCGCAGCCGCCACCCTGTTTCCGCTGGTCGAAACGGCGCTGCAGGTGACGCTCGATGCCGGGACCGGATATCGCGAGCGGGTCATCGTGCTCGGCGCCGGCGTGCTCGGGCTGCTGACCGGCCTGCTGTTGCAGCGCTCAGGGTGGCGGCCGCTGATTGCCGAGCCGCAGCCGTGGCGCCGCGACCTCGCCAGCACTCTCGGCGCCGCCGCCGCAGCACCGGAGGAACTGGCGGAAGAGAAAGTACCGCTGGTGATCGACGCCAGCGGTAACCCGGATGCGCCAGCCACGGCGCTGAACATGCTCGCTCACGAGGGAACCCTGCTGATCGCCTCGTGGTTCGGCACCAAGCCAGTGGTGCTGCCACTGGGCGGAGCCTTCCACCGGCGGCGTCTGGTCATCCGCAGCACTCAGGTTTCGACGGTGCCGGCCCGGCTGTCAGGGACCTGGTCCCGGTCCCGGCGCAGGCAGGAAACCACTGAGCTGCTCGCCGAACTACCGTTGGCAGAGCTGTGCACGCACGTCTTCGCCTTCAGCCAGGCAGCCGACGCATTCCGGGCCGTCGACGAGGGGACACCGGGACTGATGCATGCCGTTCTTGACTACGACAGGAGTGCTGCGGGTGACGTGTGAAGTCGGGTTGAGCCGAAGCGTCCGTGCTTTCCATATCATGCCGGGACTGCCCGGTCCGGAAGGGCAGCTGCATGATCATGACTACCGGATTGAGATCGTCGTAGACCGCGAGCAGCTCGACGACCGGGGCATGGTCTGTGACCTGGATGTGCTGGAAGCGGCGCTGACCGAGCTGACGAGCAAGGTCGAAAACCGCAACCTGGAGGAGATTCGCCCGGCCGAGGCAGAGGCGGTCACCGTCGAGGTGTTCGCCCGCTGGGTGCATGACAGCCTCGCGCCCGTCGTCGCTGCCTCGGGAGGTGAGTCGCTGGCAGTGCGGGTGTGGGAAACGCCCGTCGCCTTTGGCGGATACCGCGCACGATGCTGACGGCTGCCGCAGCCGGGCGCCAGCGGCCGTGCGGCTGAACCGACCGGGCGACATGTTCGTTTTGTCGTCATAGAGATTCGACACAACATTTCGTCATCCCCGCGGGACAGCGACATGACACTGGGCTGGGTTAGCCCCACAGCAGCTCCCACCACCACTGTCCTGCTGCGCCACGGCGATACTCGACTCTCACCCGAACATCGCTTCAGCGGGCAGCGCGACGTACCGCTGAGCGCCGACGGAACCCGGCAAGCCCGGGCCGCGGCCGGCCGCCTCGCCGCCGGTGCCCCGATCGACGCGGTGATCAGCTCGCCCTTGCAGCGCGCTGTCGCCACCGCGACCATTGCGGCGGCGGAACTCGGGCTGACCGCAATTACTGATGAGGATCTCCGTGAAACTGACTTCGGTGAGTGGGATGGCTTCACCCTGGCGGAAATCCAGGAGCGCTGGCCGGCAGCCGCGGCAGTCTGGGGATGCGACCCCGAGCAGGCGCCGCCGGGCGGCGAGAGCTTCGCCGCGACCGCACACCGGGTAAACAGGGCCTGTGACCGGCTGCTGCAGGACCACGGCGGCCAGACGGTCCTGGTGGTCAGTCATGTCACGCCGATCAAGATCCTGCTCTGCCGGGCTCTCGGCGTGCCGCTTGGCACCCTTTACCGGCTCTATCTCGGCTCCGCCTGCATCAACGAAATCCACTGGCACAGCCGCGAATTTGCCGCCGTCCATCGCGTCAACGACACCAGTCACCTGCCCTGACTCACCCGTGCGCGCTGAAGGCACCGAGAAACTTGTTGCGGAAGGCGCTCATTGGCTCGAGCGGTGCCGAGCGACCGGGCAGCAGCCCGTCCTGCCAGCGCCAGGAGGCAATCTGCCGGAACACGGACGGGCCGCGGGCGATGATCGAGATCGGCAGCTCGTGACTCGCCCCCGGGCTGGTGATGGGGGTATCGGGCTGCTCGTCGCCGAGCAGGATGAGCACGAGGTTCGGGTCGTTGAGCTCCGTGACCCATGAGGTGAGGGCCTCCATCGAGTACTGGATTGACCTGCCGAAGTTCTGGCGCACCGTGGTGGCGTTGCTGTCGACGGTTTTCCAGGATTCGCTGCCCGCGGTCATGGCGTCGAATATCGAGCCGTCGCCAACCTTGTTCCACGGCACCATGGCCGGCAGCGGATACCACGGCCAGTGCGAGGAGACCAGGTCGATCTCGGCCATCACGGGCTTGTGGCCGGGGGCGAGTTCAAGCCGCTGGAACTCGGCCAGGGTGTACTGGTCGGGCATCGCAGCGTAGCTGAAGGTCGGGCCTTCGTAGCCGACGTTGTCGTGACTGAGCAGCTGGTCGTAGTGGTAAAAGGACGTGCCGGGCGGCCAGCTGGGCCCGTTATTGGGGGCGTCGCTGACGGTCCGCCAGCCGGCCTTGTCGAAGGCGTCGCTGAGGGTGAACCGCTGGGAGCCGATGAGCTCGGCATACCGCTGTCTGCTGTTGACCCACACCCCGGACTGCAGGGTGGAGTGAGCCTCCTCGCTGATCCCGCCGTAGCCAGGTGCGGTGACCCAGGCGCTCTGGGTAGACCAGCCCGCGCGGGTCAGCGATGCGTCGGACCGGCGCAGGACGGCATCGATGCCCGCCGAAAAGCTCGTGCCCTGGATCGCACTCTCCCCGTAGCTTTCGACGAAGGCGATGATCACATCTTTGCCACGCAGTCCCGTGAGCAGGTCCGAGGCGGGGACTCTGGCTTCGGGATCGGGCCTGCGGATGGCCTGCTCGAACAGGCGCTGGTCGCGGAACGCTGCCTGGGTGGCGCGCACCTGCGCGACGGCCAAGCCGGCGGCACTGGTCGAGGCGACCGGGGATCCCGGGATGAATTGCAATGACAGGCCCGCGCATACTGCCCAGACCGCCGTGAGGCCAGCGAGACCCCGAACCGCCGCGCCGCGATGCCGGGCGGCCAGTGTGGCGATGTGCATCGTTGCTGCGGTGATCGCGCCGACGAGCAGGACGAGCCCGAGCCCGAGCAAGACGAGCATTTCGTCTGTGCGCGTGGGTCCGATCGAGTCGCGGACCACGCCCAGAGCCGAGCCGATGCTGCCCCAGTCAAACACCGGGTTGAACGCCCGGTCGGAGAACTCGTAGAACGCAATGTTGAGGATCTTGGCGAACGTGAGCAGGCTGAACAGGATTCCAGCGACCGCGGCCACGACCCGCCGCGACCGCGGGGGCAGCACGAGCGCGACAGCAACCAGGACCAGCCCCTCCACAGGGATGCGGGCAAAGGCCGCGGGAGTGATCTGCCAGGCGCGGTCTGGCGCAAGGAGATCACCCCACACGAGCACGACGGCGAGCACCGCGATGGCCAGCCCCACCGCCCGGCGGGTAAGCGGGCCTGCGCCGGAACGGTAGAGCCACACTACGTCGCGGCCAAAGGACTCGACCAGGAGCAGCAACGCGACGGCAACGGCGATCATCCCGGTGAGGCTGTCGAGCAGCCCGGACACGGCGACGGTGAGCACGATGCCCTGGACCGCGGCCACGACCTTGCGCCAGTACCGTGGTGGCAGCGGCGCGGCCAGCCACGGTGCCAGCCAGCCTGCCAGCAGCAGCGCCGGGCGGGCGGCGCCGATAATGAGCACCCAGCTGCCGTAGGTCTGCGACACGGCGATACTGAGCAGCAAGATGAGGAACGCGTCGACCTCGCCGTCGATGCGGCCGCCCAGCGAGGTCGCGGTGCCGGTCCGGCGCGCCACCTGCCCGTCCACGGCGTCGAGCGCCAGCGCGACGGCGGACAGGGTAATCAGCGCAGTGATCGACACCGGCCGGACGAACGAGGCGGCGACCAGGCCGGCGACCCCAGAGCACAACACGGCCCGGGTCAGCGTGACCCAGTCCGCCGGAAAGATCGCCGGCCGGCTGCTGCGCCTGCGAGCGGTGGCGATCAGCGCCGTCGCCGCCGTGCCGCTAGCCAGGCCGGCGATCCAGCCAGCGATGCCGAGACCGGCTGTCGCGGACAACGCGCCGAGCAGCGCGGCTGTGGCGAGCACCCCCAGGATCGTCGCGAGCCGGATCGCGCCCTGATCCACCAGGCGCGTCGGCTGCACCGCGCGTTCGTCCGGCGGGCGAGTCGCCCGCACCGCACCGTCTTCTATCAGGCGCGTCGACCCCGCCGCGCCGTCTTCTACCAGGCGCGCGATCGCCTGCACCGCGCCGTCATCCACTGGGCGAATCGCCCGCACCGCGCCTCCATCTGCGTAGCCGGCTGCCGCCCCGCACCCTATGGGAAGAACGAGCCCGCTATCAGGCCGGTTCACCGTCCGGACATGAAGCTGGGCCGTTTTGATGGCAGGCGAATTGAACGATGTGTCCAGCCGAGCCGTGTAACCCGTTATGGCGCCCCAGCCCTCGGGCCCGGCCGGGACCGGCCCGGCCCTCCGCCGTCTCAGCCTGCCATTGCTGCGCCTGGCCGCCGCCGTCATCGTGCTGTGGTTTGTCTGGCGGCACGTGGGCACGGCGCCGTTTGAGAGCGGGCTGCGCGCGGTCACCTGGCCAGCGGTCGTGGCCGCGGTCACGCTCACCGCCCTGACCACGGTGTGCTCCGCCTGGCGGTGGCGGGTCGCCGCGCAGGCGCTCGGGATGAGCATTGGCGTGCCAGCTGCAGTCGGCGCCTACTACCGTTCCCTGTTCCTCAACTCCGTGCTCATCGGCGGAGTTCTCGGTGACGTCCACCGGGCAGTCACGCACGGCCGGCGCAGCGGAGACGTGGTAATGGGACTGCGCGCAGTGGCGTGGGAACGATTGTGCGGTCAGGTCGTCCAGGCCCTGGTCACCGCTGTCCTGCTGCTGATCCTGCCCTCGCCGGTACGGCCAGCGCTGCCGTATGTGCTCGCGGGAATCGCTGGCGTAGCCGTGGTAGCAGGGTGTGCTGTGCTGGTCGCGAGGCACACTGGTCGGCGCGGCCGGTCGCGGGTGGCCCGCACCGCGCGGGCCGTTGCCGATGACCTGCGTCACGGCATTCTTGCCCCGCACGTCTGGCCGCAGCTCGTGCTGTCCTCGGTGCTGGTCGTCGCCGGACACACGGCCACGTTCGTTATCGCCGCCCGAGTCGCCGGCAGCAGCGCCCCCCTGGGCGAACTGCTCGCGCTGCTGATGGTGGTCCAGACCGCGATGGTCATCCCCCTGAGTATCGGCGGCTGGGGACTTAGGGAAGGGGTCGCCGCCTGGGCCTTCGCCGCAGCCGGGTTCGGCGCGGCCACCGGGGTCACGATCGCCACTCTCTATGCGGTACTCATGCTGGCCGCGGTTTCCCCGGGCGCTGGCCTGCTGCTGCGGGACGCCGCTCGCCGCCATCGTGCCCATGGGCCGGCGACCGCGTCCAGCCGACCCGATCCGGCGCCCCGGGCGTTGGAGGTCGCCCGTGATTGACCGGCCACGCCCGGAGGCCAGCCTCGGCATGCCGCTAACGCCGCTAACTCCGCCCTCAACCTGGTGCGAGGCCGAACGGCCCGCGTCGTGACGGAGGCGGCCGGGGCGGCTGCGATCCGGCGGCGTATCCGCATACCGCTGCGGTTCGCTGACGGCTACTCCACCAGCGCCACCGTCGTCAGCTTCGCTGGGCTGGCCGACGGGCAGCAGCACGTGGCCCTGGAACTCGGTCGGCCCGCCGCTGGCGCGCTGCCGCTGGTGCGCCTGCACAGTGAATGCCTCACCGGTGACGTGTTCGGCAGCCAGCGGTGCGACTGCGGGCCGCAGCTGCGCGAAGCGGTCGAGCGGATCACCAGGCACGGCGGCTACGTGCTGTACCTGCGCCAGGAAGGGCGGGGCATCGGACTGTATGACAAACTCGACGCCTACGCGCTGCAAGATCGTGGTCTCGATACCTACGACGCGAATCTCGCGCTCGGTCACCAGGCTGACGAGCGCGACTACACCAGCGCGGCCCAGATGCTGCACGCGCTCGGCGCTGACCGCATCGTGCTGCTGAGCAACAACCCGGACAAGCGCGCTCAGCTGGCCCGTCTCGGCATCACGATCGCCAGCCAGGTCCCTACCGCGCTGCACCTCACCGGGGCCAACGCCGCCTACCTGGCCACGAAGGCCCGGCGCGGCGGTCATGATCTGCTGTCGCGGAGTTTTGAGCGCGCCACCGGACCGCGCCGTCTCGCTGATCCGCTCCCTGGTTCCGGAGACCTAGGATTCGAGGCCCGCTGACATACATACGCGCCATCCGCCGACTTGCCGGGCAGTCAATCCGGCGCGCGGCCCGCGAAGTCAAGCTGGTGAGCGATGTAGACCAGCTCGCCTGCAGCCAGCTGGCCGCAGCGTGCCTCCAGCCAGCCGGCTAGGTCCGCCGGCCCCACCCGGTCCGGGCGATTCCGCAACGCGTCCCGGATCGTCGTGAGGATGCTGCGCAGGAACAAGGCCTCATCGGCGGGATAGCTGCCGTCCGGGCAGGGGTACACGACCCAGTCCGACGACCCCGCCGCCAGCGCGGGCGCCCCCGCTTGCCGCAGGTGATGAAACAGGAGCCTGCCCGTCCGGCTGTCACCGCCCGGCCGGCCGTAGCGGACGCGCTCGTCCATGTCGCGGTGGTAGGCGCCCATGACCTGGTCGTCGAGGGGATGGCCGGGCTCGAAGATGGTCTCGCCGTCGTAGTTGATCGTGAACCAGTAGACGCCGCCGGGGACGAGCAACCGCAGCAATCCGGGCAGGATGGCCGACACGTCCACCAGGTCCAGGACTGCGTTGGCGATGAGCACGTCGGCGGGCTCCCTGTGAGCGCCCTCGAGGTAGTCGCTGAGCTCGGCGTGCACCAGGCGCACCCGGAGATCACCCACCTGCAGGCCATCGGGGAGCGGGCTGCTGCGCACGCCCCGCGCGCCCGCCCAGTCGCGCAGCCACCTGCGCGAGCCGTCAAGCAGCTCCCGATCCGCGTCCAGGAGGATGTACTCGCCGGCGCCGACGACTCCCCAGTCCAGCAAACGGGCCACCATCGTCCCCAGGCCGGCGCCGACCTCCAGGACCCGCGAGGCGCCCGCGGGCATCAGCCGGCTCAGCTCGGCCAGCACTTGCCGGTTGAGCGCCCGGTCATCCACCGTCGTCTTCGCGGCCAGATAGCCGGCGTAGCCGGAGGTCGTCGACGCTTCATCGAAGCAGGTCATTGCTTCTCGGCTACCACCGATCGCCTCGGGTCGAACCGTGCCAACGGTTCTCGGTACCATCCTGTGCCAGGTACGACGGATCGGCAGCAGGTGTAGTTCAGATCGGCCGAAGGCGGGAGGCAGGCTCAGTGCGGCAGGCGCTCTCGACGGCGGGAGCATCGTGCGGGTCCGCGTAATCGTCCCCGAGGGTTTCGACAATCCCGGCCTGCCGTCGGGCGGCAACATCTACGACCGGCGGGTCTGCGCCGGACTGGCCGAGGCCGGGTGGGACGTGCTGGTCACGACCGTCGCCGCGCCGTGGCCAGTGCCCGACTCCGGCGCCCGCGCGGACCTGGCCCGCATCGTCTCCGCCATCCCCGACAGTGAGATCGCCCTGATCGACGGCCTGATCGCGTCGGCGACAGCAGCGCAGCTGCTGCCACACGCTGGCCGGATAGCAATGACGGTGCTGCTGCACATGCCACTGGCCACCGCCCTCGAGACACGCAACGACGCGAGCGCACTGCGCTCCGAGCGCGCCGTGCTTCGTGCGGCCACGGGCGTCGTCGTCACCAGTGAATGGACCCGCCAGCAGGTCCTGTCCCGTTACCAGATCCCGGCCGGCCGGGTCCACGTCGCCCGGCCGGGGGTCGATCAGGTCGCCGTTCCGCCCCGGCCAGCCCGCGGTGACCTGATCTGCGTCGGAACTCTCGGCCGCCACAAGGGTCAGGACCTGCTCGTCGAAGCGCTCGGCGAGCTCGGTGACCTGGACTGGCATTGCGTGCTGGCCGGACCGCTCGACCGCGACCCGGATTTCGTCGACTATCTGCAGGCCCGTATCAACCGCCTCGGCGACGGCCATCGCGTTCGGCTCCCCGGGGTCCTAACAGGGGCTCAGCTCAGCCACGCCTATACGACCGCCGACCTGCTCGTCGCGCCGTCCCGCTCGGAGACCTACGGCATGGCTGTTACTGAAGCGCTCGCCCACGGCCTTCCGGTCATGGCAGCCGCGGTGGGCGGGCTGCCGGAGGCGCTCGGCTTCGCCGATGACGGCACCCGCCCCGGCCAGCTGGTCCCTTCCGGCGACCCAGCTGCCCTCGCCGCCGCGATCAGGGCCTGGCTGGGCGACGAGCTCCTCCGGCAGCGACTGCGGGCCGCCGCACAAAAGCGGCGGTCGAGCCTGCACGGCTGGGAGCACACCACCCGAGAGCTAGCGACGGCACTGACCGTCCACCTGCCCGGTCAGCCTGTGCGGCCCGGAGTGAACAACATCACTGGAGAACAGCCGCGGGGCTTGAACCCCCGGTGACGGAACACGTTGTTTCTTATGTGCAGGACCGTGCCTCAGCGATGGTGTGTCCGTGTTTCGCGCTATTGATGTTTACTTGCACGCGTCTCACGGAGCATGTACCGTCGCCGAAGGCCTTAAGCAACCAGAAAGTGGTCAAAACGGAATCCGCCTGATGACAATCAGAATCGAGAGCCGCATAACGATCGCCAGCAGCGTCGGTGAGGTGTGGGCGTATCTCTGTGACGTCGGACGCTGGAAGGAGTGGGCGCCAACCGTTCTCGAATGCTGGGTGCGCGGCGGAGGGCCGCTTCAGCCCGGCGCGTGGATAGAGCAACGGGCTAAAGACCTGGGGCGGACTCACCCCAGGAGCGAGGAAGTCACCGCCGTCGAGGCGCCCCGCTATATGGAGTTCGCCGGCACCATGGGCACGTCGCCGGCGCGCTGGGCAATGGAGCTCGAGCCGGCGGACGACAGGCAGACCGACGCGTTGATGTGGATTGAGGTCGACCTCGCGGGCATCATGCGCGCGGTTCCCGGGCTGCTCAAGGGCAGCATTCAGCGCGTCAGCAATCGCGAGATGGCAGCGATCAAGGCGGCGGTCGAGTCCGCTACGCCAGCAGCCGCGGAGTCGTAGACGAGGTTCTGCGGTTCTACCGCGACGCTACGGGCATCGAGGAGCGCACAGTGAGCCAGACCGACAGCAGGCGGGACCACCTGATCGAGACATACCGCAAGAAGGCGAAGCACTACGACACCACCAACCTGCTGTATCCGGTGCCGGGCTACCCCCATCGGGCACTACGCCTCCGCTCCATACGAGCCCTCGGCCTTCGGCCTGGTGACACGGTGATCGACATGGCCTGCGGCACGGGGCTGAACTTCCCGCTGCTTGAGGCGGTGATCGGTCCTGACGGCCGGATCATCGGAGTCGACCTGACCGACGCGATGCTCGCCCGTGCCCAGGACCGGATAGAGACCAACGGCTGGCGCAACATCAGCCTCGTGCAATCCGACGCGGCGGATTTCGACTTCCCGGCCGCGGTCGACGCAATCGTGTCTACATACGCCCTCACGCAGGTGCCGAGGTGCGCAGAGGTCATCGCCCACGGCGCAGCCGCGCTCTCCGCGGGCGGACGCTGGGTCGTCCTGGATGTCAAGGCTCCCGGCAGCACGCCTCAGTGGCTAGCGCAGGTCGGAACCGCAGTCGTGCGGCCTTTCGCCGCCATCGATGAGTGGTACATGCGCCGCCCGTGGGAGGCGATTCGGTCAGCCATGCAGGAACAACTGGCCGATCTCTCCTGGACCGAGCTGTTCTTCGGGACCGCGTTCCTCGCTGCTGGCTCCCAACGCTAACGCACCGGGTTCAGCCAGCTGATCTGCGGAAATCTCGCAAAGTCAGAGTCCGCCGAGCAGACCCCCACCCGTGCTCTATGGCAAGCGCCGCCAGTCGAGCACCTTCGCATCGACGATCATCTACTGATGGTCGGCGCCATCAACCGCGTTTAGTCAGCTGCTGGGCCTCGTCGCAAACTTCAGGCGCACTGTCAGCCGTGCAATGCACGCTGCGGGCGCTCCGCTCAGGCTGCGCACCAGGACGGCCCTGCCCCCGTTGGAGATCGGCATGGAGATGTTGCGCTGGCCAGCGGGCAGCACAACGTCGCGGACCGATGTGCCGAGCTGAAGCTGCAGCGTGGTAGCGGGGCCGGAGTACGAGATCTGGATGAGCCAGGCATCGCGGAAGAGGTACGTGCTGAGCGGAATCCTCGTCGTGGCCGACCGTACTGGCCAGCATGCCCGTGAGTGAGCAGGCCGGACGCTGGACGCGCCGATGTCCAGGGCCGGCCGCAGTCTCCCGTGGCCGTCGAACATCATCAGGTTCGTGACAGCCCCGCTGGGCACCGTCACGAACCTGATCCCGGCGCGTTGCGGTGCTAGCGGCCCGAGGACGCGCGACGTCTGCGCCACCGGGCCGTGAAAGCCTGCGTACATCACGTACCACGGGACGCTCGCCGACAGGATCACGGTGCCAGGTCTCGCGCTCGCTAGCGACGAACGGGCAGTGTCAATGTACGAGCGCGTCCTGGCGCTAGACGTGTCGCCGAGGTAGGTGACCCCGGACCAGATCGAGCCCACCAGGAACGCTCCGGTCAGTGCGAACGCGCTGACCGCGGGCGACACCGACCGCGGCCGTCGCGCGCGGTAGGGATCCTGCTCGCCGAGGGCGGGCCAGAAGGCCAGCCCGACGCAGATGGCGAGGACGGGTGCTGAGTCGGCCAGGTAGTACGTGTCGGCACCCAGCAAACTTGCCGGGAGCTCGGTGAGTCGCGCGATCGCGACTGGTGCGAAGTCGGCCAGCAGCAGCCATCCGGCCAGGATCAGCCAGGATCGCAGCGCGTGCCGCCGGTACCGCAGGCTAGCGACCACGATGAGTGCCGCGAGCACCCAGGTGACCTGGGTTAGTGCGGGAGTCTCGGCTGCGACGCCGTAGTCGCCGCCCGGCACGAACCAGCGCCACGGTCCGCCAACTGCGGCCGGAACGAAGCCGACCCGCAGCATGGTCGCAGCGAGCGACAGGAGGCTCGAGACGTGTCTCGGGCTGGTCGGCTGCTGGGATGAAGTCTGCAGCTTGATGAAGAAGAGGACGAGGTAGGCGGCGGTCAGCGCCACGTACATCGTCCAGGCTCGCCCGAAGCCCCGGAGAGTCTGAATCGCCGCGGCCGGCCAGCGGCCGGGCACCAGGTATGCCGACGTAAGGGCGAAGAGCAGCAGCGGCACCAGGGCGCCCTGCACGTCGAAGAGCAAGCCGACAGCCAGCCACAGCGTTGCGGCGACGCCATGGCCGACACGACCGGACCGGACGTACCTGACGTGGCAATAGGTCGCCGCCAGCAGCGTCACCTGCAACGGGAGCCAGTCCGTCACAGTGGTCCAGAACGAGAGCCCGGCCAGCGTCAGCGGCGTGAACAGGAAGATGATCAGCGGGATCAGAATCGCCGGGCGGCTGCCGAACAGGATGAGAAGCAGCCGCAGCATCAGGACACCTGCCGCCGCCAACATCGCGATGGTCACGATGGAGGCGAGCAGCCAGTTGTACGGCGACAGCCGGGTCACCAGCCAGAACACGATCAGGCCGCCAGGCCTCAGATGGCCGCCGCTGAAGCTGAACAGGTAGTTCAGGCTCAGCCCGCGCGACAGCGCGCGGTCCAGCAGCAGGAAGTCATCCTGCCGGAAATAGAAGTGCGTGAGCAGGTATGCCTTCCAGCACAACTGCGCGACGATCAGCACGACGGCCGCGATGATGACGGGATTCGTTCGGACCCACCGGGCCGAGCCGGCAGTAGCGCGCTGCACTGCCGCAACAGGTAGCTGCCCTACATCCGGCACAGCCCGTAGCCTTCCGCTTCCCGGCGAGTCACCATGCTCTCACTATCAGCTGACCCAGTCAGCCCGCCGTCTGAGTCCTGATCTCGCAGCCAGGCCTTCTGGCTGCGAGCTACCTAAGGACCCGATGATCATGCGCTGGCTCCGCGTCAGTTCAGGCGTGTCCGGCACGGACGCCCTTCTCGATGCGCTCTCCGATGCTCCGGTCGATCTTCTTCCAGTACTGGAAGGCGCGCTCCAGGACCGGCTCTGACACGCCCGCCAGCAGGTGTCCGACGACGTTGGACACGAGACGGTTCCGCGCGCCGTCATCGAAGACCTCGCGCACAAGCGTGCCAGCCTGGCCCCAGTCATCGTCGTCCTTGCGAAGCGTGTACGCGGCGCGGACCATGTCGCCATCTGAGTGCCAGCTGACCTCGGCAGCAGCGACTGGGTCAGCGCGCGGGCCACCATAGGAATTCGGCGCGTACACCGGGTCCGACACCGGCCTGATACGCATCACGCCGGCCGTTGAGTAGCTGTGCACCGCTGCCTTCGGCGCGTTGACCGGGATCTGCTTGTAGTTCACGCCGAGCCGGGCACGGTGCGCGTCGGCGTAAGAGAAACCGCGGGCCAGCAGCATTTTGTCCGGGGACAGTCCCGTGCCGGGCACCTGGTTGCTCGGCTCAACAGCGAATTGCTCGATCTCGGTGTGGAAGTCGGCAGGGTTGCGGTTCAGGACAAGCTTGCCGACCTCGCGCAGCGGGTAGTCGCCATGCGGCCACACCTTGGTCAGGTCGAACGGGTTGAACCGGTAGGTCTCAGCCTCCTCGTACGGCATGATCTGGACCTTCAGCGTCCAGCTCGGGTACTCGCCGCGCTGGATCGCCTTGTACAGGTCGCGCCGGTGATAGTCCGCATCTTTCCCCGCGATCTCGTCGGCCTCAGCCTGGGTCAGGTACTCGATGCCCTGGTCGGAAATGAAGTGGTACCGCACCCAGAAGAGTTCGCCGGCCGCGTTCACCCAGCTGTAGGTATGGCTGCCGTACCCGTTCATGTGCCGCCAAGTTCTCGGGATGCCCCGGTCCCCCATCAGCCAGGCAACCTGGTGCGCCGACTCCGGCACGAGTGTCCAGAAGTCCCACTGCATGTCATTGTCCCGAAGCCCGCTGCCCGCACGGCGCTTCTGCGAGCGGATGAAATGCTGGAACTTCAGCGGGTCACGGATAAAGAACACCGGCGTGTTGTTCCCCACGATGTCCAGGTGCCCCTCGGGCGTATAGAACTTCACCGCGAAGCCCCTCAGGTCCCGCCACGTGTCAGGGCTGCCCTGCTCTCCCGCCACGGTCGAGAACCGCAGCCCAGTGTCAGTGCGTGTGCCGGGCTGGAAAACCGCGGCGCGCGTGTACTGGCTGATGTCCTGCGCCACCTCGAAGTAGCCGAACGCCCCACCACCCTTGGCATGCGGCTGCCGCTCCGGTATCCGCTCCCGGTTGAAGTTGGCCATCTGCTCGATCAGGTAGTGATCGTGCAGGAGAATCGGGCCGTCAGCACCGACGGTCAGCGAATACCCGTCACTGGCGACCGGGGTCCCGGCGTCGGTTGTCGTCATCAGCGGACCGTGATCACTCATCGGCTTCCCTGCTCTGTTCCTGACAGTGTCCTTCCGAGGAAGCCGCGGATCGCGCCCGCGGTGGCGTCGAGGTGGCTTTCGAGCAGGAAGTGCCCGCCATCGAGCAGGCAGATCTCCGCGCCCGGAGCGTCATCGGCGAAAGCGAGCGCGCCGGCCGGAAGGAAGATCTGGTCGTTGCGGCCCCAGATGGCCAGCACAGGCACCCGGCTCTGGCGCAGCCAGGCGTGCACCTTCGGGTAGAGCGGCAGGTTGCTCGCGTAGTCGGCGAATAGCCGCAGCTGCACGAGATCGTTGCCGGGCCGGGATATCAGGCTGTAGTCGTGATGCCAGGTGTCGGGGCTGACCAGGCTCTCGTCCGCTACGCCGTGCAGGTACTGCCAGCGGATGGCTTCCAGGGTGAGTGCCTGGCGGACGGCCGCCTCAGTCTCCGGGTTCTGTTCCGCCCAGTAATCGCGCACTGGCTTCCAGAAGTCCTCGGCGAATCCGGCCTCGTAGCCGTTGCCGTTCTGGGTGATGATGGCGGTGACCGCGGCCGGATTGGCCAGGGCGAGCCGCCAGCCCACCGGCGCGCCATAGTCCTGGACGTACAAGGCGTACCGGATAACTCCGAGCTGGCCAAGCAGCGCCCCGGTCAGGTCGGCCAGGGCATCGAAGGTGTACCTGAACTCGTCCGCGGGTGGCGCGTCCGACTGGCCGAAACCGAGGTGATCGGGGGCGATCACGTGATACCGGTCGGCCAGCAGCGGAATCAGATCGCGGAACATGAACGAGCTCGCGGGGAAGCCGTGCAGCAGCACCACGGCCGGCGCACCGCTCGGCCCCGCCTCCCGGTAGAACAGTCGCTGCCCGCTGACTGTGACGTAGCGATGGTGGATCGTGGTCATCACGTGCTCCTCCGGGGTCTTGTGTGCCTAACTTGATTAGACTGTTTGTCTGGTTAGTGCTGGCAGTTAAGCACGAGAGCTGGTAACCTGTCAACTACGTCAATATAGTTAGGGGGCAGGGATGCCAGATACCGCAGCCGACGAAGGATTCCTGCTGGCGATCCTCAACAGCACCCCGGTCATCAACGGGGCGCCTGCCGACGAGTTCGCTGACACCGACGGGGCGCGAGCGTGGCTGGCCAGCGCCGGCGGCACGGGCACCGAGGCGGAACTGCGGCACGTGCTGGAGGTCCGCCAGCTGCTGCAGGCTGTCGTCCGCGGTCAGCGGCCCCCAGACGTACTCGCACCGGTATTGCGCGGCGTGACCCGCGTGCCGACCGTGACGGATGGCCGGATCAGCTGGACCCTCAACGTCCCCGGCGAACGGGAGAGCGCCATGCGAGCTGTCCTGGCCTGGGACACGCTCGCCACACAGAATCCTGGGCGGTTGCGCCCGTGCGCCAACGACGAATGCCGCCTGTTCCTCATCGACCACAGCAAGGCCAACGCCGCCCGCTGGTGCTCGATGGCTGTCTGCGGCAATCGGATGAAAGCCCGCAGGCACCATCAGCGACTGAAATCGTCGACGACCCCCTCGTAGATCCAGCCCGATGGCACCGACGCCGTGGGCCAGGAGGTCAGCAAGAACCCAGGCCGGCCGGAGCCCAGCTCCGGCGACCACGTGTACAGGCACCCTTCCTGCCCAGGCCAGAGGCAAGGACTGGTCAGACTGCTGGCCGGTTACCCGGTGACCAGTTCGGCGAGGTGAGTCAGCGAGTTGGTCAGATGATCCGGGGCGAACGGGGGGAACGGGAATGGGAGTCGCTGGCGGAGGACGTCGGGGACCGCCGACCAGTCGTAGGAGAGGGTGACCTCGGTCCCGGATGGTCGGGCATCGGCCAGGTCGTAACGCCAGACGTGGCCGACGATTTGCGGGTTGCCATCGCCGCTGTCCATTCCTGGCTCCCAGGAGATGGCGCGTGCCGGGTCGAACACTTGTACCCGGTTGGCCATCCGGTAGTTCCCCCCTGGGGCGTTGTCGTTGTACATGGCCATCCGGAACACCTGGCCCGCCTCGGTCAGCGGCTGGTCGTCGAGCGGCTCGCGGACCCAGCCGGTGCCGTCGATCGCGGCGTGCTTGGCGGGGTCGGCGAGTACAGCGAAGATCGCCTCGGCTGGGGCGTCAACAATCGTGGTTGCGCTGATGGTTTTGTCGGTCATGGCGGTTTCTCCTTGTGAACTCAGCTGGCTGCCGGATCTGACCCCCGGCGCACCGGCCTGCGTGGTGCTGCTGCCAGTCATCTGCTTCTCCGTTCCCGAGCGATCCGCGAGATCGGGACTGCTCTTCAGGGAAAGGACGAACGGCGAAGCGGGCGCAGGACATCTCCGGGGAGAAAGCCAGGCAAGGAAGCGAGAAACCAGAACGCGGTCATCCGAGCTGGGACCGTACCTTGCGCCGGCGGCCCTGCGGGAGGCGCTGTTCGACCGCGCTGGGCGCCAGGGTCACCGCAGCGTGAAGATCTCTGGCCGCGCAGGACCTGGGGTTATCACCGTACGTCGAGCCCGGCGGCGGCTATCGGGGTGGCGGCTGTCCGCGACGGCGAACCGGATCCGGCCGCCCGGCCAGGCGACCCGGGGCCGTCCGGGGCCGTCGGGCGGGACGGTCTCCTCTAGGTCAGTTCGGAGCGGTGGTCAGCCGCCGGGCCAGGCGCGCATGGCGACGGCGGCGCAGTTGAGCAGTTCCTGGCTGGTGGCGCCGTCGCGGGCGCGGGCGTTGATGCCGGCCATCTGGGTGAAGATGTAGGCCGCGAGCTGGTCGGGGTCGTCGTCGATGGCCTCGCCTTCGGCGCGGCCGCGGGCGATGCGCTCGGCGATCCGCGCCCGGGCCCAGGCCCGCTCGCCGGCCAGCAGGGGCTCGTCGAAGACCATGCAGGTGGGGGGCGAGCCGGGCTGGCTGCGGCGGGCGGCAAAGTCCTGCAGCAGCCGTTCCACCGCGGCGCGCGCGGTGGGTGCGGCGAGCCGCTCGTCGACCATGAGCCGGAACGTGCTGGCGTACAGCGCCGAGGCCTCGTCGAACAGCTGGCGCTTGCTGCCGAACGCGGCGTACAGCGACGGCGGGTTGATCTGCAGCCGCTGGGTCAGGCGGGTGAGCGAGGCGGTGCGGTAGCCGTCGCGCCAGAAGACGTCAAGGGCGCGCGCCACCGCTTCGTCGCGGTCGAAGGAGCGCGGGCGGCCGGTCACGATCCAGATACTACCGCCACTTCTGTACTGGCCGATACAGAAGGTGTTAGGCTGGCGGCAGCCGGTTCTGTAACGTCCGCTACAGAACACTCTGTCCGACACCCGACCAATGCGAGGACTGATGAACGACTACTCCCCAGGCCCAGCCAGCACAGCCGACCAGCACACGGTGCGGCTGGGCGCGCTGGCGGCCGTGACCCCGGTGCTGCTGGACCTGCTCGGAACCCCGTCCGGCCCGGCCCCGCTGCTCGACCTCGGCTGCGGCATCGGCGAGCCGACACTCACCGCCGCCCGCCGGTGGCCGGCCGTGATCGGCCTCGACCAGGACGGCCAGGCGCTCCAGACCGCCCGGCAGCGGGCGCGTGCCCAGGGCCTGGACAACGTCGAATTCCGGCAGGGCTCCTTCGAGCATCTCGGACTCGAGCCCGCAAGCGCCGCAGCGGCCGTCTCGCGTTTCGGCGTGCTGATGTTCCCCGACGGGCAAACCGGCGCGCGGGAACTAGCCCGCGTCCTCACCCCCGGCGCGCCGTTCGCGCTCGCGATGTGGACCAGTGCCGACGACAACCCCGCCATACGCCTCGGGTTTCGCACCCTCGAACGCATGCCGGACCCCGTCAGCAGCCCCGACGTCTCCGCCCTATCCCGCAGCCTCGCATCAGCCCCGACGGTCACGTCGTGGCTGACCAACGCCGGAATGCGGCGCGTGGAGACCACGACGTTTGAGTGGGGTGCCGAATTCCCCGACGTCGACGCCGCCATCGACTACCTGGAGGAATCCGGCGGCCCGCTCACCGGCTTCTACGCCGCGCTCACCGACAACCAGCGCGACACCGTGCGCGCCATCCAGCGCCAGCTCATCCGCGAGCAGGAAACACTCTCAGCCTCAGCCGTGAGCCTCCGCTCGAGCTGCCGCATCATCTCAGGAGCCCGGTGACCGGGTCCATCTTCTCCGAAGCAGGAGATCGAAGCTCTGCCGCAGCCGTTGAGGTGGACGATGAGTGCTCAGTCGGCCTTTTAGGCACTCGGTAGGATTGCTGGCGTGAGTCGGTCATCCGGGTGCCCGAAGCTCGGAGACGGCCTGGTAGCGATGATGCTCAGCGGTGTGTCTGTGACTGTCGCTACGCGGGATGCTGGTCTGCGACCGGAGGTGGTCCGCGCGTGGGGACCGGCGGTTACCGCCGACGGCTCGTTGCTGACCCTCTCCGTCCCGGCTCCTCCTGGCTCCCGGACGAGATCGAATCTTGAGGCCAACGGCGAGATTACGGTGTTGTGCGTTGCGGTCGACTATCGCGCGCTGCAAGTCAAGGGCCGGGTGGTGAACTTGTCCGAGCCGACACCCGAACAGCTCTGGCTAGTCGAGGAGCACGTCCAGGCGTTCGCCGCGAACGCTCAGCATTTCGGCCATGACCTCAGCCAGATTCGCAATTTCGTCCAACCCGTCGGACACGTCGCGGTCACTGTTTCCGTGCGCGAGGTGTACAACCAGACTCCCGGCCGAGACGCGGGGATGGCACTGTGAACGGGCTCTCGGTGTCGCTCGAGTCAATTCGGCCGTACTTTTCCGGGGTGATACCCACGCATCTCGCCACGTGCTCCGCGGACGGGACGCCGAACGTGATCACGGTGTCAGTGGTGCACTACGTCGACTCCGAGCGGGTAGCGGTGTCACGGCAGTTCTTGCGGAAGACGGCCGACAACGTCCGCAGTAACACCTACGCACAGCTTCTCGTCACTGACCCGGTGACCTTTACCGGGTACCAGCTCGACACCGAGTACCTTCACACCGAGACCGAGGGCGGCACGTTCGAGGCGATGAAGGCGGACCTCGACGCGATCGCCTCCCAGTCGGGTATGGCGGACGTCTTCAGGCTGCGCGGCGCTGACATCCTCCGGGTCGTCGCCTGCCGGAAAGTCCCCGGCAGCGCTGAGGCGGCGGTTAGCCTGCCGCCGGAGCCCGACATGCTGAGAGCGCTGGATGAGTTCGTCCGGCGGCTCGGCCAGTGCGTTGAGTACGGAGAGCTGACGCGGACCGCACTGTACGCGCTCGAAGATCTCTTCGACGTCGGGCATTCGATCCTGCTGCTCGCAGACGACGTCGGGCATCGCGTCTTCGCCACTGAGAGCAACGGATACGACACGCCCGCGTTCGGCGCCGAGGTTCCCTTTGGCGTCGGCCTGATCGGGACGGCGGCGCAGCAGCAGCGATCGATCTGCGTGTCCCATCTCGGCAGAGCCCGGATGATGCAGACGGCCATCCGAACCAGCCTTGAGGACCACGGGGACACGCTTCCCGGTCATGAGATCCCGCTTCCCGGCCTGGCCGGAGCGCAAAGCGTTGCGGCCATCCCCATGATCGCGCTTGGCCGCCTACGCGGCGTCCTGTACCTGGAGAGCGACCGTCCGGGCCAGTTCGGCCAGGAGTCGGAGCGGGTCTGGCAGATCGTTGCCGGGCATCTGGCCAGCGCCCTTCTGACGCTCGAAACCCATACGCATGAGGACAACCCCGCCCAGGAGTCGCCGGCGCGGTCGTCGCCGCCCGGCGTCGTGCTCGAAGTCACCCATTACCAGGCGGATGACAGCATGTTCGTCGGTGACCGGTATATAGCTAAAGGCGTGCCGGGCCGGATTTTGTGGAAGATGGCGCGTGAATACGTCAACGAAGGGCGCACGAATTTCAGCAACCGCGAGCTGAGGCTGGACGAGGGTATCGGCCTTCCAGCGGGCGCCGACAATCTCGAGGCCAGGCTCCTAGTCCTCCGCAGGCGTCTGGCTCTTCAGGACTGCGGAATCGAGATCGAGCGCGTCGGCCGTGGACAGCTCTCCCTCCGGGCCAGCGCATCTCTGAAGCTGAACGACGTGACGACGAGCGCTGGTTAGAAGCCGGGC
>Ga0123356_10001692_pt1 | contig 24136 bp, 23 predicted proteins | sample TergutEmb28metaG_2_FD_92546 | JGI IMG/M metagenome (GOLD analysis project Ga0123356, IMG submission 92546) | Embiratermes neotenicus P3 segment gut microbial communities from Petit-Saut dam, French Guiana - Emb289 P3 | ecosystem: Host-associated > Arthropoda: Insects > Digestive system > Gut ...
CTAAATTGGGTCATTTAGATTTTAGGCTAAATCAGGGAGCAACATTAGCTTATAATAGGCTTTTTCTACAAGCTCTCCATGCCGGTTTACCTCTCAGACGCTTTCGCGTCTTCGAGGCCGCGGCTCCGTTCCGAATCCGCAATGTTTACAAACATAAAAAAAAGCTGTCCAACCTTTTAATTGTTAGACAGCTTATAAACTTGCTCCCCCGCGCGGATTCGGACCACGGACCCAGTGGTTAACAGCCACTTGCTCTGCCAGCTGAGCTACAGGGGATACTTATAGAACCTTAATAAAAATATCAAAATTTGTCAAGCAGCCGGTTAAGCTGTATTCAATTTTAATTTACAAATTTTGAGTTTTTGTCAGGATTAGGGCATAAAAAAACCCCGGAGAAAGGAGTAACTCCGGGGAAAAGGAGAAATAGGAGGAACATGAAATCACACTAGTCTGCTGACTATACAACCATATGAGGGGCAAATAGTTACAAACAAATGTAAAGTTATTTTGCCTTTTCGGCTTCTTCTTTCTTTAGCTGGCTGATAAAATGCTCGTAAGCGGCAATTGTGGCGGACATAATTGTGTCCTGAAGACTGCCCCTGCCGTCCTGATCTGCGCCTTCCATTATATAAAGATTATTCAGTATCCCTTCTAAATCCTCAATTTTACAGTTGTTATCATGCTGCCTGCGCCGGGTCAGGCCCCTTATCTCCTGCTCAAATATTTCCCTGTATTTTATGTCCCGCCATTCCGTACTAACGCCCATATAAACCCCATTTTTGAAGCGCCTTTTTAAGCCCAACAGGCTGAAGGGTAAATACAAGCGCAACAGGCAGCATAAGCATCATATCCGTAAGGTTATCCTGATAAAACATTGGCAGAAGTTTTATCGCCATCGATATAAAAATTCCAATCACAACAAGCAGCCATATTAACCTGAGCATCTGATCGCAGACAAACAGCTTTTTCTCATTCTTGGTTAGCGCATAACATATTCCCAAAGGAACGCCGGCAATTAATAAAGGCGTGCAGTAAATCATGTTGAAGTTCTGGAAAGTATAATCATGATTTGTAAAAAGACTCATGAAATATAAAAGAAGACCTGCAAACCCGAAAAATAAACTGGAAAGGCTCATGCTTATTCCTGCCAGTACTCTGCCCGCCTTTTTACCTTTATAATATAAAAAGAAAAATAAACTAAACAGACAGGATAATACAAGACTAAAAGCAAGTTCGTAGGGCCACTGCACTAGAGGTTTATCCAGCACTGCAGGACGGCCTTTGGAAGTTATAATTGTCTCAACAGAGGAAACAAGCTTTCGCCTTACGCCGTTTTTTTCGCGGTAATAAAAATCTTCTATATATTTTCCAACCTCGGAAGGAAGAAACATATCTTCCCATGCCGTTATCGGCGTATCAATAACCTGGCCCATCAGGAAATTTAAAAACCAGTCTGCGGCGGGAGAAAACCATGTGTGACGCCTTACCTGCCCTCTGAATGTAAAACGGCTTTCCTGTTTTGCAAACTGCTCTTTAAACTGCCCGTCTGTCGCATAATCTATTATATCCCTTATCCTTGTAGAACAATTGTCATTGAAGTGATGATAAAAATAATCCCTGTTTTCCGGAAGCGTATTTATTTCGGCAAAATCTCTTACTCTTATCCTTGCTTCCGGCGGAAGATCCAGCGTGTAAAAAACGACATCGCGGTTTGTCTTTCTGTAAACATCCAGGTTCCGTTGAGTGGGAGAAACGCCGCAGCTGTACAATAATCTTCCGAACGCAAAGTTATAAAAGAAATCGTCATTTTCAAATGAGAAAAGACCGTAATCGAAAAAATTACTCTGACCAGTTCTTGAATCTTCGATAACAAGAGCAATATGCCCCCACCAGAAATAAAGCTGATCCCCGGGCCCTACTACAGCTATTTTCAGGGTCAGGTTTTCTCCGGGCACCCTCTGCGCAAAAACAGCGCAGGTGCAAATAAAAATAAGAGCCATAAAAAAAAGCTGTCTTTTTATCATTGTTTAATTGTGCATTATTTGCAGATATTTTTCAATTGCTGTCTTTCCTGCGCAGATTCATTGCAAGGTTTACTTCGGCTATGCTTATTTCAAGGCGGGATGCGATTTCCTGCGCAGGCAGACCTTCGTTTGCCAGCATGTCAATATAGGCGCGTATTTGTTTTTTTGACGGAGGCTTAGCAGGAGGCGGCGTAAAAGCGGAAATATTATTTTCAAATAAATGAGGAGAGGGAGCCGGGTTCTGCACGGGGAATTCTATGATGCCGGACTCTTGATGTTTTTTTTCTGCGTCCGCGGATGTGTCAAGAGCCGCGCGGATTCCTTTTCCAAGACTTGTGTAAAGCGTTTCATTTTTTTTACTTTCAGGCCTGCTTTGCTGCATGTTTTCAAGGTCATTCTCGTAAAGTTTTATGCGCTTGTCCACATCGAGTAAAAGCAATTTTAATTTATTAACCCTGTCTTCAACAAGCTGCAGATCCCTGTCTGTTATCCGCTCTATTTCAGCCATAAGCCTGTAGAGTTCCGTCTTGTGTTCTTCAAGCCCGGAATTTGAAGTGCGTTTTTTTACATACCACTTTAGATAAAAAAATATTATTAAACAAAGAGCAAAACAAACAATAGAAACAATTTGTAAAATATTCATTGCAATTCCAGTTACAGACTTATGTCTATTTTATTTCCCAAAGCCGGATCACGTAATACAGAAAGACGTTTTTCTTCCTTTTCTTTTTCTTCCTGCTTCTCTCTTTCTTTTTTCTCGCTGTTATTCCGGCGCTGGGAATGATCGTTTATTTTATCCGCGCCTTCGCCCGTGTTCTGGGCTTCATTCACCATATTTATCTGCTCTTCGGTCTTTTTTTGGATGTGGGCGCCCTGAATTGCCTGGGCAAGGGCCTGCCCCTCTTTCTGCGCAACCTGGGTCTTTCCAACCTTGTCAACCTGGGAAAATACTGTCTGCAGATCAATTGGAGTTATAGCCATCAAGTCCCCTCTTTGCAAGCTCGTCGGGTTCCTCATACTTGGTTACCCTTACAAGCCCGTTTTCCAGGACAAAAGTTACGGCTTTGTATTCAGTTCGCACAACTTCTTTTATTTCGCGGATCCATACAATTACACCAGGCCAAACTTTTGTAGAGGCAGATACACGTCCACGAACTTGAATTTGATTCATGAACTCCTGAACTTTTTGTATGCCGTCTATCGCTTTTTTAAGCTCTTCTGTTAAAACCTGACGGCGTTCCATTAATTCCTGCAAAAACAATTCTTTTTCTTCGGGCAGGGTTTTGCGCTGTTTTTTTGTGTTTATAAGCGTTTGCAGATCCAGTCTCATGGTTTCAAGCTCATCTTCGGCTGACGCTTTAATTGTCATAAGACGTTCAAGCTCAATTTTGCTGTGAGGATCGAAACCGACTTCGCAGATTGTTTCAGTTCCGCTTGTTGAATTACCAAGGACTTTGGCATTTATTTCCTCTCCGGCGCGCAGGCGTCCGCCCATAATATTTGCGCGTTTACCCATGCAGACAATGCTCTTAATCGCGTCAACCTGCGAGTTAATAATGCCGTCTGTAACAACTACCATATTGCCGACTTCGACATTTGCGTTTTCAATAAAGCGCGACCAGAGAGAGCGGCCTGCACGGATTTTTCCGCCGCTCTTGCCGTTAATTCCTTGATAAATAATTATATCCCCTTCCGCATCCAGTTCCGCCTTGGAGACTGTTCCTTTTACTTCGATGTTGCCGGCAGCCTTTACGGAAAAACCGTCTTCAATATTGCCTGTTACAATAACAGTTCCAAGGAATATTATATTTCCTGTTTTAAGATTTACATCGCCTTCAACAGTTAAGACGGGCTCTACATTTATTTTTCCGCCTGCCAGTATAACCTGTCCGTTTATATCCGCAAGGATTGTATCTTCATCTTCGTTAACATGCACATTGGTGCCGACAGGAAGCGGAATGTCGTTGCCGGATCTTGCCGGAAGTATTTTTCCCGTAACGGTTTTTCCGTCTACACCGTCTTCTGCAGGCATTTTTTTCGCAAGAGGCTGATTCTGCACAACGTTTTGAATGATGTTAAGCTCTTTAAAATTTACCCTTCCGTTGGTTCCTTCTTTTAATTTGATCTTTGTCTGATCTGTTTCAAAGTAATGATGGATATACGCATCCTTGCCGTTCATAGGCCTTGTACCTTCGGCAATTTCAACCTTCTCCCTGTATGTAGGCCGGTCTGCAAATTTAACAAGAAAATCATCTTTAACGCCGTGATAAACCCTGTTTTGCGCACACAGACTTTTGTATGCGTCAAAATTCAAATCCGCGCCGCCTTCACCCGGCGGAATTACAGTAACGAAGACTTTCATTTCCGCATCATCAACTTCTACCTGGGCCATACTGTCCTGCATCGGATTATGCTTAAACTCCGCTACTTTGACATACATTCCGTCTGCGGATTCTACAAGTGTTTCTACCATTGCATTGTCAAAATCAGATATATTTCTGTCGTGTAAGGCCTGCATGGCGTATGCTGAGTATATTCTTCTGCCATTGCCCTGAGGCGGAATAACTTTAAGATAAACTCCGTCAGATCTGCATTGCACATAAGCGTCCCCGTCTTCATTTACAACAACAGCCGCGCTGTCAAATTCTTCATCGACAAGGAGTTCTTCCGCATGCTTTTTCTTTTTCGTTGAGACATGTTCATAGGCGCGTATTACCCAATCTTTTTTTCCAGCGCCCATAAAACCGGATGAGCCTCTTTCAATTATTTCGTATTCAAGACGGCGTATGGATGTATCCAAAAGAGCAGCTGCTTCGTTTACGGCAGCTTCCAGAGTGGGGCCTGAGGCATCTACAGAACGAATTGCTCTGTCCTGTTCCAGTTGCTTTTTTACAATTTCCTGCAGCTGGACAAAATCGATCATATCAACCTCATACAATGCCTTTTCTTATATTGGTTAACTTGGATCTAAGATGCAGAACCGCTTTTGTATGAAGCTGGGACACTCTTGATTCTGTTACCTGCAGCACTCTTCCAATATCCTTTAAGGTTAAATCCTCGTAATAGTAAAGCACAAGTATTTTCTTTTCTTTATCCGGCAGTTCATTTATAGCTTCGACTATAACGCGGCGGATTTCTTCGTTTACAACAACCACATCAGGATTAAGGCTTGACGGCGATTCAATACTGTCGCCGATGGAAACCTTATCGTTATCATCGCCTGAATACCACAGATCATTAAGAGAGATAATTGATGTCCCTGAAATTTTCTGAATGGTTTTCATGTATTCGGTTTCATCCATTCCCATGGCATTGGCAATTTCCTGATCCGAAGCAGTTCTGCCAAGCTGGGCTTCCAGGCTGGAAATGGTTGATTCTATCTCACGGGTTTTTTGCCTTACAGAACGCGGAACAAAGTCTATAAGACGAAGCTCGTCAAAAATGGCGCCTCTTATTCGCGTAACGGCATAGGTTTTAAACTTTACATTTTTATCAGGATCATATTTATCAATCGCGTCTATAAGACCAAAGACACCGTAACCTACAAGATCGTCAAACTCAACATTATTGGGCATTCCTACAGCAACTTTACCGGCAACATATTTTACCAATGGAGCGTATTGTTTAATAAAAGCTTCCCTGATTGCAGGATCGCGCTGTTTCCGGTACTGCTGCCAGAGTTCCTCTTCTGTCCTTTCAGCACTGGAAACATCACTTTTTAAGCTCGTTGCACTAATTTCCGGCATTCCCAAACCTTTCCTTTACATCTATATTAATCTTTACTCAATACAGTTCTGATACCTTCCGCAAGGCTCCTGGGATCAAAATCGCCATCCAGCGTTTTTGGCTTGTTGCCCGTATATTGCGAGCGTATAGGTTCAATTTCCTCCGGCTGAAACATCGGCGCCATAGGTAAAACCGCCGCCGGCGCAGCTGACTTGGGCGCCGGAGCGCTTTCTGAAACAGACGAAAAAGCTCTCGCCATCATGTCCAGGTCAGGCAGACTCCCCAATCCCGAATCGTCCCCAAAACTGGGAGTAAATTGCGGTTTAAAAGCGGCTGGTTTTTCAGCAATGGGTTTTTCAAAAACGGAAAAATCCTGGAATTCATCCTCCGCTAATCCCGCATTATTATAACCTGCTTCTCTTAAGGCGTCTATACCTGATGCGCCGTAGGGATGTTTAATTCCATCATCATCACTTTTTGTTTTAAAAACTCCGGAAATAAGATCTTCAATGTTTCCAAGTTCCTGCGATTCGCTCTTATAAAGCTCAGGCACTGCATATTCGCCGCTTGAATCCACAACGATATCAATGCGGGAGCCTGCCTGATCGTATTCCTGCGATACCTGATCATCATCCTTATACAGCATTTCCGGGAAAAAATTGTTTATCATAAACCGCAAACCAAAACCAAGGCCGAAAAACACGGCTGAAAATATAAAACCTCTTAGTATAATATGAAATATGTTAACATCGGATATAAAACCCATAAAGACGGAAAAAAACAATGCGAAAATTGCAGCTGTTATACCCCATTTTAAATAAGCCAAAACTTTCCCCTCTTTTTATATTTTAGTTTACATTCGCCTCATTCGATGAAGATTTGAACAGCCTTTTCAGCATTGCGCCGAAACCGGCCGATTCGCCGATTTTGTTTCTGTCTATACGTTCAACGATATGCTGAACGCAAATGCTTGCCTTGCATTTTGGATCTACTACCATAAAAGGTTTTTGCCTTAAAACTGCATGCTGAACAGAGGCGTCATCGTAGATAAATCCAAGATAATCCACTTTTAGATTCAAAAACTGGCCTGCAATATTTATCATTCTGTCGGCAACGCCCTTTGCCTGCCCCGCTCCCTTTGCCCTGTTTACAACAAGCTTAAGCCCCATGTTAAGGGAGTCATATTCTGTAGCGATAATTTTTATTATACCGTAGGCATCTGTAATAGCAGTCGGCTCCGGGGTTGTAATAATCACCGCATCATCGGCAGCGGCAATAAAATCAAGAACGTTACTTGAAACTCCGGCGCTTGTATCTATGATGATTATATCGGCATTGGAAAGCGTATCAAGTTCAGAGATAAAATCCCTCCTGTCTTCCTCGCCCATATTCGCGATTTGGGAGAAACCGGATGCGCCTGCGACAATGGAAATACCGTATTCAGTTTCCACAAGAATTTCCCGGATCGTTTTTTGCTTTTTAATAACATGGTACAGATTGTATTTTGGAATCATGTTGAGCATGACATTGACGTTTGCCAGTCCGAGATCAGCATCCATTACAACAACCTTTTTTCCAAGTCTTGCAAAAGCAAGCGCCATGTTTACAGAAAGGTTTGTTTTTCCGACGCCGCCCTTGCCGGAAGTAACCGTAATAATACGGGCTTTATCGGCAGGTTTTACGCCTGCCCTGCCGGATAATGAATTTTTTGATACGCCGTCTTTTTTTCTCTTCATTATTTCACGTAATTTTTCAGCCTGATCTTCCATAATAGAACCCCTATCTCCATTTAAATTGTTCGGCTTCACCCGAAGGAAATCTTTTTTCAATTTTTTCACGGTTTACTTTAAAACCATCAAGATTTATAAGAAAACGTACCACAGATGCTCTTCTTATATCTACAGGGACTGTCTGCCCGTCTGTGATGTAAGAGATGCTCTTTCTCTTTTCTGCAAGCGCAGAAATAATATTGCCAATTGATGTTGTTTCGTCCATTTTGGACAGTACAACAGATTTATAGTTAAACGGCTCAAACTGCCGCATTATATCTTCTATATCTGATGTCTTTGTCGCTGCGCTTATTACAAGGTGATACTCCGCGCTTTTTCCGGCTCCTTCAAGAATCTCTTTCATTTCACCAAGCCTTGATGAATCTTTAGGGCTCTTGCCGATTGTGTCAATCAAAAAAAGATCTGTATCTTCGCTGTGAAGCGCAATCTCTTTTCTTAAATCATTTTTGTTTACAACGCAGGAAACCGGTATCTGCATGATATTCCCGATTTGTTCAAGCTGCTCTTTTGCGCAAATACGAAAAGCGTCTATTGTTATCATTCTTACATCGATTGCGGGAATTTCATCAGTGCCGATACCGTAAATTGCCGCAAGCTTTGAAAGAGTTGTGGTTTTACCGACTCCCGTAGGACCTATTAAAATCATTATCTTCGGTTTGCGGCAAGCGGCATCTTCCCTGAATATGCTGATACTCTCCCCTATCCATTCAAGAAGCCTGTCCTGAACAAAATCAGGATTACCAAGCTGTTCCATGGACATTTCTTTGCGCAATTTTTCCAGCATGCCATCTATATAATTTTGTGAAAAATCATTTGCCTTTAACAGTTCACTAACGCGCATAAAAGCCGGATGCTCATCATTTTTTCCTGTGCTTTCTACCTTATCTTTTATTTCCTTTAGAGCATCCAGTATCTGCTGCGCCGATTCCCTGCCGGCAATAACAGGTTCCCCTTTTGACATTTCGTTTCTTGCGGCGGCAAGCACTTTCTTTTTTTCATCTTCCAGCCTGCTGCCGGATATATCGCGCAGCCTTGTATCTGATATTTCCGCAGAGGCATTCTTATAACCATACATTGTCATGGCATCAGCCTGGTTTACGCCGGAGCGAACCTGATTTCTTTGCTGTTGAAAATAAAATTCAACCTGAACACCGGGCCTGGAAAAGAGACCCAAAAAACCGCCGAATCTGATTTGTTTCTGACTCAGTATCTGAAACGGCCGGTTATATTTAGAGGAAATTTTTAATATGCAATCTTCTTTGCTTTCGCCCTGCTCGATGAATATATCCATCTTTTACTCCGTTTCTTCTATTCTTATCATTCCAACCGCCTCAGGAATTACACTCGATACAATTTCCTGAACGGATAAAACCGCCAAATCCGGCAATTCGCGATCTGTCGAATTTTTAACAAGGTAGCGGGCCTGCTCCGAACAAAGAATGACAGGCATCCAGCCCCTTTCCTTTATTGCCGATACAGCCTTTACAACCGCTTTAATCCATGCCTTCTGCGTCGGCGGATCCAAAGCGCAGACAAGCCCGGAAGCCGTTTCGTATTTTGCATCTATAATTCTCTGTTCAAGCGAAGGGTCTATTGTTAAAACGCGCAGCCTGCGATCCTCATCCGCATATTGATGGCATATCTGGCTTGAAAGCGCCTGCCGGGCTTTTTCTGTAAGGAACCAGATATTTTTTGACACGGGCGCGTAATCTGCGACTGCTTCCAGAATGGATACAAGGTTGCGTATGGAAACTCTTTCGCGTAACAGGCCGTGGAATATTTTTTGAATCTCCGGCACGCGCAGCCCCCTGCCTTCTTTAAGCGCTTCGTCAACAACAGCCGGATATTCCTTTCGCAGGGTATCAAGTATTCCCTGGGTATCCTGAAGCCCAAGAATATCCGCTGCGGATCTGCGGATAATTTCTGTCAGATGAGTTGCAATAATGGAAGGAGGATCCACAACGGTGTAGCCAGCCCTTTCGGCCTCGTCCCTCTTTTCCTGATCGATCCAGATTGCAGGAAGCCCAAAAGCTGGATCCACTGTTTTTTCGCCTTCCATTTCGGCGCTTACAGTTCCCGGGTTAATGCAAAGATAATAGCCAAGGCGGATTTTTCCCCTGCCGGAATCTACGCCCTTTATTTTAAAACAGTACTCGGAAGGCTCCAGTATCGAATTATCCATTATGCGGACTTTCGGTATTACAAGGCCCAAATCATATGCGGACTGCCTTCTTACGCCCTGAACTCTTTCCAGAAGCTCCGCGCCTTTTTCTTTTTCAACAAGCGGGACAAGTCCGTAACCAAGCTCCAGGGAGAGGGGATCAAGCGGAACAACAGGAGGAAAATCCGCAGGTCTTTCTTCTTTTTGATCGCGGGTTCTTGCCATTGCTTCGTTAATGCTTGCCGTGCGTTTTTTGCGCTGTCCTGTTCTGTACGCATGAAAGGCTACAAGTGCAGCCATTGGAAGGAGCACATACCAGGGAAAACCCGGAAGCACTGCAAGAACCACAAGCACCGCCGCGCAGATCCAGTAAACAAGCGAATCACGCTCAAGTATCTGCTCAATAACCTGATCTACAAGTATGCCGGTTGCAGCGGCTCTTGTTACAACAATACCCATTGCGGTAGAAATTAAAAGCGCCGGAAGCTGGGTAACAAGTCCGTCTCCGACAGCCAGCCTTATATAAATGCTTACAACATTCTGCTCGCCTCTTATTGTCGAACCTATGATGAATCCGCCTAGCATTTCAACAATAATTATAAAGACGCCGACCTTTACGTTACCTGAAATAAATTTACTCGCTCCGTCCATTGATCCGTAAAAGTCCGATTCCTTTTGTATCTGCGCCTTTCTTCTCTGCGCTTCTTCTTCCGTAATGGCCCCTGAGCTGTATTCTGTTTCTACAGCCATCATCTTTACCTGCATGCTGTCCAGTGTGAAACGGGCTGCGACTTCAGAAACGCGCGTTGCTCCCTTTGTTATAACAATTACCTGCACGGCGATAATAATGATAAAAATTATAAAACCGACAACAAGACCCTCATCCCCGCTTGAGCCGACAACAAAGTTAGAAAAGGCCTTTATCATCTGCCCTTCAAATCTTTCACCGTCGTTCAGAATAAGACGAGTAGATGAAACATTTAAAGCAAGGCTGAAAACGGTAGAAACAAGCAGTAATGTCGGGAAGAGGCTGAACTCCGTTGGTTTTTGCGTGTAAAGAACAATAAGCAGTATCATAAGGGCAAATACAAGATTAATTGCCATAAGCGCATCAAGAAGAACGGGAGGCATGGGAAGAATTATTGCAAGCACAATTGTTATTACCGCAACAGCGGGAAAACTGTCCTTTAAAAATCCCAGAGGATTGCGGGTACCTTCATTGTTTAATACAGCGTCAGCCATCTATACCTCTTACGCGCTAATCTTCTGGCGTCTTTCTTCGTTAAGATTCCAAACCTTGATTAGAATCGCAGCTACCGTATTAAAGTAGCTGTCAGGAATAATATCCCCGACATTTGTTTCCCTGTACAGCGCCTGGGCCAGGGGTTTATTTTCTACAAGCGGAATGTCATGTTCCTTGGCAATCTCCCTTATTTTAAACGCAATCTGATCGGCGCCAAGAGCGATAACCATTGGACCTGGCATTGAATGAGGCTCGTACTGCAGGGCCACAGACAGGTGAGTCGGGTTTGTGATTACAACATCCGCTTTGGGAACTGCAACCGAAATATTCTGACGCAGCATTTCCCGGAATCGGCTTCTGATTCTGCTTTGTATCATCGGGTCTGCTTCGTACATTTTCATTTCTTCTTTTATCTCATAACGTGTCATCTTGTGCCGCTCGCGGAAACGCCAGCGCTGGAAGAAGTAGTCCGCTATTCCAAGTATAAGCAGCAATACTGCAACAACAATAAGCATTCTGCTTGCGATTGTCGCAACAATGATAAGTCCTGTATAAGGGTCAGATTTCTGCAGATTAAGAAGTTTTTCTATATCCGCGCTTATAAATAAATAGGCTATAACTCCGATAATTACAATTTTCGCAAGCGATTTGCCAAGATTAAAAAGTCCTTCTGTAGAAAAGATACGTTTAAAATACTGGCCGAATTTTGGAATTGCCTTGGTGAAATTCGGTATAATAGGTTTTGTTGTAAACAGCCATCCGCCAAGCTGCGCCAGATTTGAAAAAATAGCGGCTAAAACAGCTACGGCTAAAATTGGAACAGCAAGCCTTAAAAAATAGATAAGGGCATTACCGGAAATAATCGCATCTTTGGTTGGATCAAGCTCCACAGCTCTTAAGAAGAAGAAGCGGACCATTTCAACACAGGTGCGCAGCATGGAAGGTGCAAGGAACAAAAGCAGCAAGCCCGGCAAAAACAATCCAACTGCGCCTGTCAATTCCTGGCTCTTTACTACCTGGCCTTCTTCACGCAGGCGTTTTAATTTATGCTCTGTTGGCTGCTCTGTCTTTCCGGGCGCATCTTCATCGTTGTCATCCGCAAACCACTGGAGGTCGATTATCAATCTTAGTAATTCATCATTGTGCATCAGTAAGCTCCTCCTGTGATCTGCCGTCCGATCTGGATGTAGAGGGCTTGAATATTACTGAATCCTGAGTCGATGACGCGGATAAAAGCTTCGATTAAAAAGGGTAAGGATGCGAAAAGGAGCAAGAAGGCTGTTAAAATGGAAATTGGAAAACCTTCTGAAAGAATATTTACCTGCGGAGATGCTTTGGAAATTAAACCTGTTGTAAGGGATGTAAGAAACAGGGTTCCAAGAATTGGAAGCGAAATAATTATCGCATCCATAAACAGCCGCGAAAGGCCTGAAACCATCATGGTTACTGCAGGTTCTCTTCCGTCGATTAATGATACAATGTTTATGGTTTGCACAGAACGCCAGAAACCGCCAAGAAAAAGCTGATGAAAGCCGCCTATTGTAACAAAAACAAGCATGGATACAAGATTGAAATACTGTCCCATAAGGGGATTTTCGATTTGAGCTACAGGATCAAAAGTTTCAGAAGCTCCAAAACCCATCTGCAGCGAGAAGAATTGCCCTGCAGTAGAGAAAGCCGCAAAAATTATAGTCATATAAAAACCAATGATGATGCCAATTAATGCTTCTCCTACAACCAAAAGACCAAAGCGCAAACCAAAAACCTCATAGCGAAGATCGCTTAACGTTCCTCCGGGAAGCGTGACAAGACCGTTAGATGAACCATTTTCCATGAACGCTTCAGCGGAAGGAATTACCGCAAAGGCGGCAAGGCCTGCAAGAGCGATTCTTACAGTCATGGGAATTGCGTCAGATGAAAGCAAGGGAGCTGTCTGGATCATGGCAAGAGCGCGGGCTGCGATTAATAAAAACACAGGCCCAAAAACGAGAATGTTATTTATTACTGCGCTCTCAACCATTAAAACCTCACCATTTCCCGTATCAACGCGCCATATCGGAGATTCTCATGAACAGCTCTCTTGTATAATTTCCAAGCGATGTAAACATAAGCCCGCCGAAGATCGCAAGCATTACAAGGATAACAACCATCTTGGGAACAAATGTAAGCGTCTGCTCCTGAATTGAAGTTGCCGCCTGCAATATGGCGACAATCAAACCAACTGTTAATGCAGATAACAAAAGCGGAGCCGCCATTATTAAAACCTGTGTGATCCCTCCGCGAAGAAGCGTTACAATATCGCCGACAGTCATTTATAAACTCCTACATAAATGAACGGACCAGCTGATCCGTTAACAGCCCCCATCCGTCAACAAGGATGAAAAGGATTAACTTAAACGGCATGGATATCATGATGGGAGGCAGCATGATCATACCCATGGACATGAGTGAACTTGCCACTACCATGTCGATTACAATAAAAGGAATAAAAAGAAGTATTCCTATTTTAAAAGCCACAGTCAGCTCATTTAAAATGAATGCGGGAATTAAAACATACGTGGGAACGTCAGCTAAGGTATCGGGGCGGTCAAGTCCGCGCATTGCCATAAAGAGACGGATATTTTCAGGACGTGCTCTCATCTGCCTGTACATAAACAATCTTAAAGGCGCTTCTGCTTCCCTATATGCGCTTTCCACAGAAAGCTCGCCCGCAGAAAGCGGCTCTATGGAGTTAGTATAAATTAAACTAAAGGTCGGCCACATTATTAATATTGTAAGAAAAAGCGATATTCCAAGAATTACCTGATTGGGAGGAACCTGCTGCAGGGAAAGAGCGCGCTTAATAAAATCAAGAACAATAGCGACGCGTAAAAAACTTGTCATTAAAATGATAATGCTCGGCGCAAGAGAAAGCACCGTTAAAAGAAGCAGCAGTTGCAGAGAGAAAGCAACTTCCTGCCCGCTTGCAGGATTGCGTACAGTAAGATCTATAAAGGGAATAACAGGCGGCCCCGGAGGAGTGAGCATGTCCATGGTTCCCTGCACCGACATGTCCGGAAACAGTTCCTGCGCATATGCCGCCGCAGGCAGAAAAGATGCAATAATTACAAACAGGACAAGGGCTGCCAGCTTGTTATACGAAATGTTTTTTTTATTTGCAGATTTGCGGCGGATATTTTTCATTAAAGATCTTTTAACCTCTCGCGCCTTTTGCGAATTTCATCCGCGCCCGGCGGATTGCGCATTCCTGCAGGAGCGCCAAGCCGGCGCAGTATCGCAGCAAAATCCGGAAAGCGCCCCTGGGAACTTTCGGCGCTTTTTCTGGAATCCTCAAGAAGCATTGCGTTAATAACATCGTTATCTTCCACTTCGCTTATAACATTTACGCCGCCCTCGCTTGCGCCCAGAACCCATGCCCTGCTTCCGACAGAGACAATGTGCACATAACGGTTGGAACCAAGATGGGAGCTTGCAAGAATTTTAAGGAAGGGATCATTATTGGCTGACGGCTTTGATGCGCGCTTTATAAAATAAACAGCCCCGTAAATGGCGGCCGCAGCAAGAGCAAGAACAAGTATCATCCTGACAAGCGCCCATACAGAGGGGCCTGCGGCAGTTACTGCAGGCGCTGCATCGTCTCCAAATGTCATGGCAAGTTCCGCGGCGCGCAGAGGATCATCTGCCTGTTCAATAACAGCCGCTTCTTCCATAGCGGTTGTTTCATGGACAGCGTCCTGAGCAGAGATTAAAGGTATTTGAATTAGGAACCCCGCCGCTAAAAGCAGGGCGGCTTTCCAGGGGAAAGCGCATTCAGGCATTTTCAGTTTTCCCCTCCCAAGTACAACTGATCTTTATAATTCTATACTATTTATGGAGTTAGGGCAAGAGATATAGGGAAAAATGTTTATAAACAAGGTAAAACCGAACCTCAATTTGACAAAAGGTATTGGCTTTTATATAATTTCAAATTCAAAATGACAATTTATTTCAGAAGTGATATCTTATCAGGGATTGCTGTCCCAGAACCTGACATTTCCGGGAAGCACTGTATTCCAGTAAGGGTTTAAGTTGTGATCCGCATTGGGATAAACTTCATAGCGCAGGTTTATTATCCCAATTCCCGCTTGTCTCCTGCGGTTATTTTCTGCATTTATTGCTGCGGCAAGGGCGTCGTTCCAGGCTCTGGGAACTGCGTTATCTCTTGTTCCCTGTTCTAAAAGAATTGCTGTTCCCGGAGCTATTTTATCAAGATTTCTGATAAGTGAAAAATCATCAGCTGTGTGGGTTTCCCTAAAACGTCCTGCCCATTCAGGATTCCTGTTAAAGTGCGCGATATTATCCGGAAAGGGTATGCTTACAGGCGCCCAAAGCACAGTGGAAACAGGCTGCCCGGTTATTTCCAAAAAATGAATCGCCGTCTGCCCTCCGTTACTGTGACCCCACAAAACTATTTTTTTAAAATTTCCGGGCAGCGTTACTCTGTCTCTTTGGGCAACAGCAGGATCAAAACGAAAAACAGGCTGCTGTAAACTTTTATACAATTCTACAGCATTTATTGCCGAATAAAATTGATGCATTTCCCATGGCCGCGGAGCCTGCGAGGAAGCGCCATAACCAAAAAAATCAGGAGCAATAACAGCCCAGCCGTTTTCCAAATATCTTTTCGCAGGATTTTCAGTCCCCCTTCCTGTGTAGTATCCCCTTTGAATCTGATGTCCGCGCAGCATTATAATTATTCCTTTTACATCCTGCAGATCAATTGCAGGCACACTAAGGCGGGCGCTTACTGTTAAACCCATTGATGTAAAAATAACATTATACGCATACTGCACTTCATCTTTAAAAACCAGTCTTTGTATGGTTATAGGACTTGTTCTATAGGGATAGTTTTGCAGGTTTATCAAAGAAAAATCACTAAAATTTATTTCCTGCGCCGAAATAGAGTAAGCAATAAAAAAGAAAAAAACGGCGAAAGTTTTTTTTGTGCTTCTCATGTTAATTTTTAACCATTTATGTAAACCACATGAGGATATTGCGAAATAACTTCATCAGAGCTAAGCAATATTATTCCTTCTGCTTTAGCTTGAGCAATTAATATTCGATCAAAAGGGTCTTTATGAATTTGCGGTAAATGAGCAACCAATAAAGCGTGGTGACTTGTAATTTCAATTTCTTCATAGCCATTATTTAAGAGTCCGCCGTAAAACATTGTTGGATCAATCTGAAAATCCTTGCGGTTTAACCCTCTTTTTATTATTACTTCCCAAATGCTGGCGGAACTAAAATATAGAGTGTTTTCACCAGAAAAATAAGGAATCGCCTTTTTTGGCAATGCATCTAATGCGGCCCATAATAATAACTGCGTATCAACAAGAAGCTTCATTTGATACCCTCAAACATATTTATTATTTCTTCTTGACCCATATTATTAAAGTCGGCGGGAACCTTAATTTGATCCTTTAAAAAACCTATCCGCTGCTGGCCAGATTTTTGCGGCAAGTAAGGTATAACCTTCACCAGCGGCTTACCGGCTTTAGCGATGATAAATGTTTCACCTGCAGCGGCTTTATCAACCAGCGCTGATAACTGGGTTTTCGCACAGTGAATATTATATTGGTGCATATTTGCCTCCTATTATTAATCTTAGTCCATAAACTTAGTTTAGTAAAGGAGTATATGTATAAAAAAAGACCCGCTGCAAGCCAGATCTCTCTGCGACATTTTATTCCGCCGCCTATGGCGCGGTTTACAACACAAAAAAAAGCCCGGCTGCCCAAGCAGCCCGGCCCCCTATGGCGGTTAGCGACACACAAAAAAGCCCGGCTGCCCAAGCAGCCCGGCCCCTATGGCGGTTAGCGACGGTTTACCAAAGGTAAAGTGTCGTTAACAAATTAGTTGTACCCCATGTCATTAATCCGTTCCATCGGGGAGACAATTTCAGTTACACGCACGCCGAAGTTTTCATCGATAACTACAACTTCGCCCTTGGCGATAAGTTTATGGTTTACAAGAATATCTACAGGTTCGCCTGCAAGCTTGTCAAGTTCGATAATTGTACCTTCACCCATGCCAAGGATTTCTTTTATAAGCTTGCGGGTGCGGCCAAGTTCTACAGTCATCTCCATGGAGACGTCCATGATAAGACCTATATTGCCGGCTTCGTGAGCGCCAAGACGCGGCTGCATCAGATTCGGGAACTGTACAGGCTGCACATTGGTAGGTCCAAGATGAGAAGGCATGCCGCCCATTCCCATGCCTGGCATTCCCATACCCTGCATGCCCATGCCCTGCATCGGCATTCCCATACCCATGTTTTGCATGCCCATATTCTGCATTCCCATGCCCATGTTTTGCATACCCATGTTCTGCATTCCGCCGCCCTGCGCTGCTGCAGGCGCCTGAGAGCCGCCTGTCAAACCATTTGAAATATCCATAGCAGGAGAAGCGCCAAGTATTTCCCACATTTGATGAGGAGAGCCGTCTCCAAGATCAATATTATAGCTCATAACGGCAAAATCTCCGGCTGGGAGAGCTGCAGTCGCTTTAGGCACATTTGCTGCCGCAGGAGAAGCGGCTACTATCGATTTATTTCCGGTTTTATCGGTCATGGATGTTATCTGGGTGCCCACCATCTGGGAAACAACTTCACCTATTACCGACATCGCCATTTCATCAAGCTGGATGTCATCTTCCTTTGTCATCAGGCTAGCTATTGATCTTGCCGATTGCTCAGGAAGAATAAAAAGATGCTCGCCGGGAAAACCGGATGTATAATTTGCAGTGATGACAGTAACCATATCCGGAAGCTGTCCGAGAAAACTGTCGCGGTTAAATGAATCAACCTGCGGGCCTACAAGGGTAACAGAAGCTCCTGTAAGAGCTGCAAGGTTTGCGGAAAGCGCGTTTGTGGTTGATGCGAAAAATCTTTCCAAAGCGCCGCGATCAAAAGCGGCGCCGGAAGGAGCTGACATTGTAGCTGTGGGAGCTCCGCCTCCAAGAGCGCCAAGACCGCTCATGGAAGATGAATCTACACCTGCCAACAATGCATCAATTTCATCTTGCGAAAGGGCGCCATCGCTCATCATAATAACCTCACTTTAGCCTGACCGCTTGTATCAAGCGGTCGGGCAGTTAAATCGAATATGAGACGCAGTCTCATAAAATACTCTATAAACGGCATGGATGCCGTTTGTTATTAATTCTGAAGTTTTTATGCAGTAAAAACTTCTTGTTAAAAACTGGCATGGATGCCGGTTTTTAACTATAATTCGTCTCCTTCAGAAGCGAGCTCTTCGAATTCTTCATGTCCAAGCTCGTCAATTTTCTGCGTTATCTGCACCGCTATTTTCTTTCCGATAATACCGGGACGGCACAAAAACTTTTTACGAGAGCCGATATTCAGTGAATAGGGATCGCCAATACGGGTATTATAAAGCCGTATCACATCCCCAATCTGCAAGGAAAGAACATCCCGGACAGGAACATTTATCTTTCCGATTTCGGCCGTTACATTAACATCGACTGTTGCAAGCTTATCCTTTAGAACATTGAGATTCTCCGTGGTGGCATTTCTGCGCACAGATGAATACCAGAACTGGGCGGAAAGTTTGCCGATAATCGGTTCTATTGTGAGGTAGGGGATACAGAAGTTCATCATGCCTTCAACATCGCCGACCTTTGTTTCCAGTGTTACAAGAACAACCATTTCCGTAGGAGGCACAATTTGCGCAAACTGCGGATTAGTGTCGATTTGACCAAGACGCGGGCGCAGGTCGATAACTGTTGTCCAAGCTTCGCGCATGTTACCTAAAATACGGACTATTATGCCTTCCATTACAGACTGCTCAATGTCCGTTAATTCATGCTGGGATTTTGTGCCCTCTCCTGTGCCTCCAAAGAGACGGTCTATAATGGAGAATGTAATTGCAGGATCTATTTCCAGGATTGCATTACCTTTAAGAGGATCCATATTGATGATGGCAAGGGTTGTAGGCGTTGGAATTGAACGGATAAACTCTTCGTAAGTTAACTGATCTACAGAGGCTACGTGAACATGAACCATAGAGCGAAGCTGGGCGGAAAGGGATGTTGTTGTTAAGCGCGCAAATGTTTCATGCATTATTGAAACAGTACGTATCTGTTCCTTGGAGAATTTATCAGGACGTTTAAAGTCATAGATTTTAATTTTCCGGCTGTCCGCAGCCGGCCTGAAATCCTCAGGCTCGGTTTCTCCTGCATTTATCGCGGTTAATAGCTGGTCTATTTCATCCTGGGACAGAACTTCTGTCATAATTACCCCTGATCCTTTCTATAAGTAAAAAACTATATCTTATGTTAAACCCTTACCGGATTATTGGCAAGGCTGCAGCTAGAATGCTTCCATTACATCCAGTCTTCTAAAGAGGATTATCCGCGCTCTTGCTGTGTCCAAGAATCTTGTGTTAAGCATTTCACGTATATCCGCCTTTAGCTCTTCTTCCCTGTCGGGCGCAAGTTCCGCGGCAGTTTTCCCGGCAAAATAACGGCGGACAAAATCCTGCAGTTCAATTGTACGGCCGATTAATTCCGATGAAGCTGCCTGATCATTCAAATCATAACCTATTACCATCTCTACGCTGACAGAATAGCTGTTGGGAAAATCCCTTGTTCTGGTTTGAATGGAACCAAGCATTGTATACATTGCATACTCAGGCCTTCTGCCCACGTAAGGTGAAAGAGGGTCAGACACAACAGTCTGGGCCTTTCCACCCTTGTTCATAATGTTATAGGTAATAACAGAGACCGTTACTATAAAAATCAACGCGCCAAGGCCGATAGCCACAAATTTGAGAATACTTGGAAGCAAATTACCAAGGCCGCCTCCCCTTTTCTTGGAGGCACCGCCGGATTCCGGAGCATCACCGCCATCAAGATCGAGATCATCACTATCAGACATTCCAAAACCTCCCCAATGCGTTATTGCCGCTAAAAATCATTTTAACTGCAATTTATTCAAATTTACAGTTATTCCTATAGATCATCGGCGGGTTTTTAACAGATTTTTAGGGTTAATTTCACAGCATAAAGGGATTTTCACGGGCAAAAATACGTTTTTTTAATTTAAAAATCAGCTTTTAAAATACCTAATTTCTTAAATATCCTGGTATTTTTTACATCTAATGAAATTTTTTAATGTAATCTTTTAAAACAATATCCATTTTTCTTGTATCAATTGGCTTGGCCAAAAAGCCATCAAAGCCGTTTGATAAAAAGATTTCCGCCTGCCCTACTACTGCGTTAGCTGTAAGAGCGACAATAGGACGGGTATAACCCATCTCGCGTATGATTTTTGTGGCCTGCATGCCGTCCATTACAGGCATCATGTGATCCATGAATACGATGTCGTACTCTGTGTTCTTTATCATTTCTATCGCCTTAAAGCCGCTGTTTGCAGTATCAACATGCAGTCCGTAAGGAAGTAAAAGCCCCTTGGCAACATACAAATTAGACTCAACATCATCTACTATTAAAACCCTTCCATGAGACATATGTTCCTGTTTAACCTGTGCCTTTTTAGAAATCGTTTTACTGTGAAATCTAAAATTGGCTAATTTTTCAGCAATTTCTTTTCCGCAGACAGCGCTGCCATGAATCTTCTGCGGCAAACGTACGGTAAACACAGCTCCCCTGCCTGCTTCACTTTCCACAGATATTTCACCGTTCATTAATTCTACAAGCCGCTTTGTGATACTCATGCCAAGGCCAGTACCGGATATACCGCGGTTTGCCTTCATGTTAAATCTTGTGTATTCATCAAAGAGCTTGTCTATTTGCTCTTTGGTCATACCCTGCCCTGTATCACTTACTTTAAAGATCAATATCACGCTGCCTGTGTCATAATCTTTAGATTCGACATTGATTGACAATCCAACTTTCCCTTTCTCTGTATACTTAAATGCATTGGAAAGCAGATTGTTAAGTATCTGCCTGATTCGCAGTTCGTCTCCGATCATCTCAAGAGGCGTATTCTCATCTACTTCCAGGATAAAATCAATTGGCCTGCTCTCGTAGCGCAGACGGTTTACAAGCGCTGTATCATTTATCAGGCTTGGGATATCGTACTTATAAAGAGTAATCTCCATTTTACCGGCATCAATTTTAGAAAAATCAAGGATGTCGTTTATTATATTTAAAAGCAGGCTCCCCGATTCATAAATTCTTCTGAATCCCTCTTCCGCTTCAGGAGTTAAATTTCTATTGCGTAATTGAATTTCTGATACGCCTAAAATTGCATTCATGGGAGTGCGGATTTCATGGCTCATTTGAGCAAGAAAAGAAGATTTGGCCTGATTGGCTGCCTGTGCTTCCATTCGCATGCGTTCATCCGCCGCGCGTTTCTTTTCTGTCTCTACAAGCTGTTCGTGTTCCGCTTTTGCATCCTCCATAACTTTGACAATACAGTTATTCGGGATATTTACTGCAAGGGCAATTTTCCTTGCCATACCATGACATGTATTACTGCCGCAGGCTCCGCAGTCGATGTGGTGGCTGTCGTAATCGCTTTTTCCAAGAAGTTTAAAAGCGTTTTCTATATCCGTATCGGTTATCGGCGGAAAGTTTGTCTGCGCACCCTGATACTCTCTAAGGAAATATGAAAGATTAAGCGTGGCATCGTATGTCCTGTATACCGATTCATAATGTTCTTTTTTATTTTCTTCCGTTGCTTTTCTTCTGTTGTCGTTCATTGTTTTTTCGATTTCAAACACACTTCTGTCGTGCGAATAAGCGGTTCCTATATTACAGCCTTCCGAACAGTTAAGCACATCATACACAGCAGGTAAAAACTCATCCGAAGTCTGCGCGTATCTGTTTAGTTTTTCATAAACATCGAAGCCTTCAGCTTTTGTTATGTGAATGGATTTTCCCAGAAAAAACTCGATATTTTCTTTTAATCCGCCCGGCATGGGAAAAAGAGAGCCCAATCCGCTCTCATCATGATCAAACTCTGTTTCTTCACAGGGAAGCTCTATATTATTATTTTTTAAATACTCAAGCAGATGATCAAATGTGATGTTATATTCAGAAAGTTTTGTATCATCAAATTCATTTGTCTTTGCCATACAGGGAGAAAGTGCGGCAATATGATCATTTATGCCGCAGTATTTTGTCATGTAGATAGAAGTGCAGGCCATCGGGCTATGTACCGGAGACAGTCTTTTTAACAAGTCGTGACGGTACATTTCACAATATGTTACGATTGCAGGACACGGCTGGGTTATTATTGGAGAAGCGCCGTTTTCCCTGATATGCTTGATATGCGCCCAAATGCAGATGTCGGCTCCCAGCGACACGTCAAAAATCTTTTTTACGCCAAGCCGTTTTAAATATGTAAATAATTTTTTATATTCAGGTATATTTGTTTTTATTGCAGGCGCCGCCATGAGCGATATCGGCTTTCCGTTTGCAAGGTCGTTAAAGAACCGTCCGGTATCATCTGTAAATGTCCGTGATTCGTGTTTACATGCCGAGACGCATCTGCCGCAGGCTATACATTTATCATAATCGATTCTTACCTTGATACTGCCGGATACATCCTGATAAGTTATATTTGCCATTTCCATCGGGCATTCTCTTACACACCTGTTGCATCCTGTACATAAGCGATCCATTGCCTTAACTACTTCGATCATTGCACGTAACCCTCAAAAGTCATGCTGTTTTGCAAGCTTAATATCTTCTATATTCAGATGGGTTTTTGCACGATTATTAAGAACAGGTTTAGAAAATGGTATTGAATTAAGAGCCTCAACACCCATCTTAAAACAAGGAGATTCTGTTCCAGCATCATTTTTATCTGTCAGAAACATCAAATTTATTATATCCATACTGTTATGGAGTGTCTAGGGACACGATAGCCCTAATTGGGTGCAAATTATACAATTTTATGTTAATTATTACAATTTTTTATTCAGAAGCGATATTTTCTTCCCCAGGGAGGATTTGAACCCCCACAAGCAGATCCAGAGTCTGCCGTGCTACCGTTACACAACCGGGGACCGTATTCAAAATACTGAGGCTTATACAAGCCTATCTAGGTATAAATGCTATAGATTTAGCCGAATTATGTCAAGTAATTGGCTGATTATTGAGGTGAATTAGTGATTACCGATGACTATTGACGGTTACCGAGGGATCTATGTGTCGTTCTATGTGTCGTTCTATGTGTCGTTCTATGTGTCGTTTTCCGTTGGTGTATCAGGAGCATTTACAACTGGTTCTATAACCAGTTTAGAGACAATACGATAACTATCATATAAGACAGGCGGTATTGCTTGTAAACCACGAACGTATCCGCTTACAATATTCCAAGGAAGAGAACCCCAAGCATCAGACGGGTATTGCTCATTGAGCAGTAATTCTGCAATCAAGCGTAACAAATTTTCCCTATGGATGATTGTCACTTGTGACAAGTCAATCTCTATTGTTTCCATTAATTCCAGCATTTCGTATAATAGTTCAAGTTTGGTTTCAACTGAAATGTTTCCAAGACTTGCATAACCTTTCAAGCATTTAAGAAGAGTATTTGTGGTTAACGGTTCTGTTCCGTTTTCCAATTGGGTAAGATATGGCTGAGAAACACCTATTGCCTCTGCTGCCTGGGTAATATTGATATTTAAAAGCCGTCTAAGTTCTTTACAATACAGACCAAACTTATTTTTGGGCTTTTTTGAAGATCTTGTCTTCTTTTCTAAAGATTGTTCATTATAAGCCATTACCTATAATTTTATAGGCAAATACTTATATAATCAAGTGGTCTAAAGCATTGGTAAAAATGAGTTATTTATCATTAAAAAGACGGATTTGAGAAAAAAGCGCCTATCTCTGTTGACAATGAATACAGGTTGTACTATCTTGTAAGTATCATAACGTATAATCATAAATTTGAAATAGTACGTTTTGGGGGTAATATATGACTGATTGTCGGGTTAGAAAAGTCTATAATCTCTTTAAGACGGAAGGTCCGGTTATTCGTTCTTCAGTCCTGCGAACCGCAGGTTTTTGCGGTAAGGATACTGATGAGCTTATAAGTCTTGGGCATCTTCATCGTCTACGCAGGGGGTATTATGCTTCACCTGTAAAACTGGATGATATAGACACTTATACGATTCTCTCCGTTATGTTTCCTGATGCCGTTATATCGCTGTTCTCAGCA
>Ga0123356_10001693_pt1 | contig 24130 bp, 17 predicted proteins | sample TergutEmb28metaG_2_FD_92546 | JGI IMG/M metagenome (GOLD analysis project Ga0123356, IMG submission 92546) | Embiratermes neotenicus P3 segment gut microbial communities from Petit-Saut dam, French Guiana - Emb289 P3 | ecosystem: Host-associated > Arthropoda: Insects > Digestive system > Gut ...
AGCCTGCTGAGTCGTGCTTCTTCCCCTTGCCAAAGCCTGCAATTCCTTAAAAGGAACAGCGGCTTTTATTCCGGGAATCGAGAGAATGTCCTTCTGCAATTTTTCAGTATTATTCTGTTCAAAATTTTCTACACGTAAATGATACGAAGAAATTTCCAGAATGCTCTCGATAAAACCCAATTGAAACCCGTTCATAACGGCGATAATTACAATAAGAGCAAGTACGCCGACAGCAATACCCAAAACTCCAAGGACAGGTGAGCTGGAACGTCCCTTAAAAATATAACGGGATGCAACAAATAAGACCCAGGTTTTTAACAATTATCTCATCCTTGTTTCAGAAATTTTTCTGCCGTCTTCCCAAACAGCCTGTAAAACAATAGTGTCATTCATATACAATTCTTCATATTCCAAACTGCCATCTACCCTAACAACCCTTTCCAATACATCGTTTTTATAATTTCGTTCCAGAATTTTATCTCCATTTGAATCATATTCAAATTCCGATAAAAATACATCATCCCCTTCGTTTTTAACAGAAGAAATTATACGATTATTAAGCCAGGTGTTCTGGATAAACCAGATAATTTCACCAGTATCATCATAAAGCGTCTGGCTGAGTATTCTGCTCCTGTCATCAGTTTCAAATACCATTTTGGAATTTTCAGATACAGAGGTATCGCCGAAAAAATCCGGATATATATTGAGTCTTTCACTGATAAAATTTCTGTCTTTAATGGCGTCTCTTAAATGTCTTGGAAAAATTACCCTTAGCGGATCATCAGATGAAAGCTGCATATCTGCATAAAAATCGCGTTCAATCGCTCTTAATGATGATGAACGATTGTAAATATAAGTATCTTTGTAAGCTGCTCTGTATTGTCCTTCTGTTTCTTTATCCATTAATGAAACCCTGGAACTTATTAATGCGTTATTATTATATTCATATTCAATCATCATTCTTCTGCCATCTTCAAAAAACCTGTATTCCCGGGTCAGATTTGTTTTTTCATCAAATATTTCCATAAAACCCCTGACACTTTTAGTATCCGGGGTTTGCTCTTCTTCTGTTTTGCTGTTTTCCATTTCTTTTGGCTCATTTATTGGTTCTATAAGAACAGAATTAAATCTGGTATTCCCGTTATGATCTCTGAATATCCACTGTGTTCTTATTAGTTCATTGTTTCTGTAAAGAGTACGTATTTCTGCGTAATAATTTTCATGAAAGTACTGAATAATATTTCCCGGCAGATCGCTGCGATCTACAATATCTATGGCAAGAGCGTATTCTCCGCGCAAAGCGACATATTGCGAAGGAAGTTCTTCCAGCGGCATTCCTCCCGCGTTTGAACGGAACCAGACAGCGGGTTTTATAAAATCGTAAGAATCATCTTCCTGTTCTTCTTCTTCTCCATTATCCGATTCCGGTCTGTTGATTAATCCGGGAATATTTATATCCAGTTCCTGTGTCAGGGCGATAATACCCGCAAACAAGAGTATAACAATAAAAATTATAACTATTATTTTTTTACTCAAGCCCGGTAAATTCCTTTACAAATTTAGCGGAATCAAAATATTCAATGTCTGTATATTTTTCTCCCGTACATATATATATTACAGGCAGCTGCAATTCTGACGCGAGAGAAAAAATTACTCCGCCTTTTGCTGTAGAATCATATTTAGTCAATATTACGCCGTCCAATACTACAGCGGAATGAAATATTTCCGCCTGAGCGAACGCGTTTCTGCCTGTGGTCGCGTCCAATACCAGGTACTTCATATAACGAGCGGAACCTGCTTTTGATTCTACCACCCTGTCTATTTTACGCAGTTCTTCCACAAGCGCGGTTTTTGTATGCATTCTTCCGGCTGTATCGGCTATTACGACATCTACGCCGCCGTAAACAGCGGCTTCCAATGCGTCATATACAACTGCCGCCGGATCACCTCCCTGTTTATGAGCAACTACCCTTGTATCCAGTTTTTGTCCGTGTATCTTTAATTGATCAATAGCGGCTGCCCTGAATGTATCAGCCGCCGCGAGGATTGTTTTTTTATTATATTGGGTATTATACAGATAGGAAAGTTTAGCCGCCGTTGTGGTTTTTCCTACGCCATTAACTCCCAGCAAAAGAATCGCAGTAAGTTTTTCTTCTGGAGGCAGAGTTCCGGCGGGTTTTGCTTTTTGCAGTTCTTCTTCAAGTAACAGTCCCAAATTTTTTAATATATCGCCTGATTTATCTTTTTTGCACCGCTCTTTTAACAGTTCTGTAGTATAATACGCCTGAGAAGCGCCGAAATCGCCTTCTATTAACAGATCGCATAAATCGTCGCATAACTCATCGTTAACGGAGTTTTTTCCAAGGAAAAATTTTTTAATTCTTTCGCCAAACTTCATTTAATCCCTTCGTGTTGATTTTACGGTTGTAAAACCTTTATTGGCTGTATAAAGATATTTTACCAGCCGGTAAATACTATAAATTGAAACACCGCCCAAAACCGCTATTGTTCCGCCAAAAAGATACGGCATAATACTATATTGATTAATAAAATTTTGATTAATATTTCCCGGAGAAAAATCGTAATGATAAGCGTAGTCCATGTTCATAAATGAATAATATGTCAGCCATGTCGCTATTATAGCAATCCATGTGCCTCCCCACGCCCAGTAAAAATTATTACGCTCTCTGTCTACGATTCCTTTTTGAAGAGGCGGCTCTGTACTTAAAGGAAAAGTTTCCAGAAAATCAATTATTCCCGGTGTTTGGAATACAATTGTTCCTTTGTGTGAATCCGGTGTTTCCAACTCTATGTATTCCATTTGGTTCAAAGGCAGACGCAGTGTTAATGGCGTCTCGCCTACATATAACGCTCCCTGATAAACACTTCCATCTTTATCTCCGGATATATCAACATACCCGTACCTGATTGGGTTAAGCCTTAAATTAATATCAATCAGTTCTCCCGGAAAAAGTTCTGTCTCAAAAGTTAAACTTTCATAATTCGGCGCCGAGGCGGTTATTATTATTTGCCCGGGCGGATATTCCAAAATGTCCGTTTCTCCCCTGCCGGCGAACGATCTGTTAATTAAAAGAAGCGTCTCTTGCGGTTCTGCTCTTACTGCAACAGCAGCGCTCTCATTTCCGGAAAGGGTTATAAGCAATCTCCGCGTAATTTCATCCAGGGCGTTTTCAAGATCATCATGAGAAAAAATAATACTGTCCTGCCAGATAAAAGATCTTGTATATACAACATATAGTTTCAATGTTAAAAAATATCTTCCGTGAAAATCAATTATCGAACCGGAAAGAAATGCATCTGCTCTTTGATCGCTGCAAAATCTGAACTCAGATCCGGAAACAGGCGCGGCGGGAAAAACCAGATCCAGGTTTCCCCTCGTTAAATTAAAAACAGGTTCCTTGTTAATTAACGGCGGATTATTCTCGATTTCCTCAAGAGCTTCTCTTAGCCTAATAATTTCAGTGTCAATTCTGGTGATATTTTGCCTGTATAACCATTGAGGATCCCCGCGATAAAGCTGCTGGGACCTTTCATCCATTTTAGCGGATAGAGCTCTTGCCGCCGCTGTCCTTTCACGGGCCCAGGCGTATTCTTCATAATAGGCATATTCAGGTGATATACGCGTACGATAATTTATCGAGCTTAACCGTTCCGCCATTTTTCTGGTAATAATACTGGCGATTCCAACTTTATCCGCGGGTAAAGAACTGATATCAAAATTTGTAATGCAGAGAATCCATTCGTCATTCTGTGTTTTTTTTTCGTCATCTGTTTTGTCAGCTCCGCCCATTGCAAAGGTCTGAACGCTTAAAGAGATAAAAAGAAAAAACATAAAACTCTTTCTCAATTATTCCTCCGGACTCACAATCTGATTTGAACGCCAGCTAAACTTTAAATATTCCTCGATAAATGGATCGATATCGCCATCCATAACCGCCTGAATATTTCCTTTTTCAACCTTTGTCCGGTAATCTTTTACCATTGTATAAGGCTGAAACACATATGACCTTATCTGGTTACCCCAGGATATATCTTTTTTTTCCTGCGAAAACCTGGCATTTTCTTTTTCTTTTTCCTGCCTGTAATGTTCATAAAGCCGCGCTTTAAGCATACTCATGGCAATTGCCCGGTTTTTTATCTGACTGCGTTCATTTTGGCAGGCGACAACAATTCCTGTAGGCAGGTGTGTAAAACGCACAGCGCTGTCCGTTTTATTTACATGCTGGCCTCCAGCGCCGCCTGCGCGGTAAGTATCTACCCGTAAATCTTCAGGTCTTACTTCTACTTCGATTGTATCATCAATAACCGGAAAAAGGTAAACAGAAGCAAATGAAGTATGCCTGCGGGCGTTAGAGTCAAACGGGCTTATCCTGACAAGCCTGTGAATGCCTGACTCTCCTTTTAAATAACCATAAGCATAATCGCCTTCTACACGGCAAGTGGCTGATTTTATTCCCCCTTCCGCTTCCAGCCTGTCAACTTCTTCTACAGTAAAACCCTTTTGTTCTGCCCAACGTAAATACATACGATAGAGCATTTGCGACCAGTCACAGGCTTCTGTCCCGCCCGCTCCTGAATGAACAGTAAGAAAGCAGGCATTTTTATCCATTTCCCCTGCCATTAATTCAAAAATATTCAGTTTTTCATAACGGGTTGTCAGGTTTTTTAATGAAGTCTCAAGGCCCGCGCTTTCACTTTCATCTTTTGCTTCTATTGCGAGTTCAAAAAGCGTATGAATATCTGTTATTTCTTCTTTAAGAGCCTTCCAGGGTTCATATCGGTTTTTAAGGCTTTTTAACGAACTCATGGTTTTATCAACCATTTCCTGGTCATTCCAGAAACCTGGTTCAGCGGTTTTCGCTTCTATTTCGGTTATTCTGCGGGCAAATGAAGCGTCTTCAAAGACGCCTCCAGTGGTCATTAATTTTTTTCATTAAATCTTCAATCGGCGCACCCAATTCAGCAAGCATCATATTTATCTCCATTTTTTAATGACTAATGTGGAGTGACTAATGTGGAGTGACTAGTGTGGAGTGTGGAATGACTAGTGTTTAGTGAGTAACTAAACACTAAACACTAAACACTAGTCACTAAACACTGGTCACTAGTAAAACTAATTTCAGTCAAAATCGTCGAAGGTGAATACGATTCTTCTGCCTGAGGTTGGCATTATATTAACGCCCATTCTTGTGTAGGTATCATCGTCTGTGTCGACAAGGCAAATGTCATAAACACTTGCTTCAAATAATGGCCATTCCATTCTGAATGTTACAGATTCACCATTCCTGACAGTTCTGCCTTTTAACCAGTCATTTCCCCAATAATCGTCGAAGTCAGGACTGATATACATTTCGTAGATAGAATATCCCGTGTTATTAACGATTGTGATTTCCGGGAAAAATTCCTGCGCTGACGCGAAACCCATAACAAAGACCAACAAAATCAGACAAAAAGCGATTTTTTTCATTTTTTGCTCCTAAAAAATATTGTATTCACTACAAAAAAGTGACTATAAAAACTATATCTCACTTTGTAAAATATTTCAAGGTTATGTTGTATTACAGAACGTATTATAACAATTATTTATACTCTTTCTCAAACGCTTTTTTTATACCTTTTATGATGTCTTTTCCAGTATAAATAAAACCGCTATACTAATGTTATGGATAAATTGATCATCAAGGGAGCGCGCGAGCATAACCTTAAAAACATCGATCTGGAACTGCCTCGTGATAAACTAATCGTTATTTCAGGCCTCTCCGGTTCAGGCAAAAGTTCATTGGCTTTTGACACTATTTTCGCCGAAGGACAAAGACGGTATGTAGAAAGTCTGTCAGCCTATGCCCGTCAATTTCTGGGGCGCATGGATAAACCCGATCTGGATTATATCGAGGGGCTTTCTCCGGCGATATCAATCGAACAAAAGACTACTCATCGTAATCCTCGTTCTACAGTTGGTACAGTAACAGAAATATACGATTATTACCGTTTATTATACGCACGCATAGGCATTCCTCATTGTCCTGTCTGCGGCAAGGAAATACGCGAGCAGCCGGTAGATTCAATAATCGAAACTATTATGCAATTAAAGGAAGGAACAAAGATTCAATTGCTTGCTCCTGTTGTCCGCGGGAAAAAAGGCGAGCATCAAAAAATTATAGAAGATGCCCGTAAAGCGGGATTCGCGCGGGCGCGGATAGACGGTGTTCCTGTTAACCTTGATGAAAATATCAAACTGGATAAACAAAAAAAACATTCAATCGAAATTATTGTAGACAGGCTTGTAATTGGAAAAGAAATCCGTTCAAGGCTGGCTGAATCCGTAGAAGCCGCCATGCAAACAGCGGATGGTCTAATGATTGTTCTGATAAATGACGGCGGCAAAAACAATGAGCAGATTTATTCACAGAAAAATTCCTGCCCTGACTGCGGAGTATCAATCCCGGAATTACAGCCAAGGTTATTTTCTTTTAATAATCCCTTTGGAGCTTGTACCGGCTGTTCAGGTCTTGGAGCAAAACTGGAATTTGATCCCGACCTTGTAATTCCGGATCGTACTCTTTCTTTTAATGAAGGCGGAGTAATACCCTACAATCCAGACAGCGCCTGGAACCGCAGCCGGTTTCAGAGTCTTGCCAAACATTATGCTTTTAGCCTTGATACTCCTTTTAATAAACTGCCTAAAAAAATAGTGAACGCTATCCTTTACGGCAGCGATGATGAAATAAAAGTACGTTATGTAAACCGCGAAGGAACAGGGCATTTTCAGTATCAAACGCAATTTCCCGGGATTCTGGAAGAATTAAAACGCCGTTATATAGAAACAACATCACAGGGTGTTAAAGACTGGCTGGAAAAATTTATGAGCCAGAAAGCATGTGAAGACTGCGGCGGGAAAAGACTTAAACCGGAAGTGTTAGCTGTAACTGTAGCGAATAAAAATATATGGGAACTTTCACAGCTTTCTGTAACGGATTCATTAAAATTTTTTGAAACCGTCAAGTTCAGCAAGAATGAAAATAAAATCGCGTATCAGATATTAAAGGAAATAAACGCGCGTCTTGGTTTTATGCAGAATGTCGGACTTGATTACCTGAGCCTTGAACGCAAAGCTTCTACTCTTTCCGGCGGTGAAGCCCAGAGAATAAGACTCGCAACGCAAATTGGTTCCAGTCTTGTAGGTGTTTTGTATATATTGGATGAGCCGTCTATCGGGCTTCACCAAAGAGACAACCAGCGTCTTATTGATACGCTTATATATTTGCGCGACCTTGGCAATACATTAATTGTTGTAGAACATGATGAGCAGACATTACGCACAGCGGATCATATCGTAGACTTGGGTCCCGGCGCAGGTGTTCACGGCGGATATGTAGTCGCGCAAGGCAAGCCGGAAGAAATAATGAAAGAAAAGAAAAGCCTTACAGGGCAATATCTTGCCGGAAAACTCCGGATAGAAATACCAAAAGAACGCCGTAACGGAAACGGAGCTAAATTAAAACTAAAAGGCGTAAGTGAACATAATTTAAAAAACATCAGTGTGGAAATTCCCCTTGGAGTTTTTACATGTATTACAGGAGTTTCCGGTTCGGGGAAATCGACTCTTCTTTCTGATGTTCTGTACCCTGCGCTTGCAAACAAGGTATACGGCTCCAATCGTACCGAAGGTTCCTATAAAAGACTGGATGGCGCTGAATATATCGATAAAGTAATCGATATTGATCAAAGTCCGATAGGCAGGACGCCGCGCTCTAACCCGATAACTTATGTTGAAGGTTTTACTGCTATAAGGGATATGTTTTCCAATTTACAAGAATCAAGGATGAGGGGTTATAAACCAGGGCGTTTTTCCTTTAATGTGCGCGGCGGCAGATGTGAAAACTGCGAAGGAGACGGGACGATTAAGATCGAGATGAACTTTCTTCCGGATGTTTACATTACATGCGATGTATGCCACGGAAAAAGGTTTAACAGGGAAACGCTGGAAATACGCTATAAAGGAAAAAATATCAGTGATGTTCTGGATATGACAATTGAGGAAGCGGCGGATTTCTTCGCTCCAATTCCGCAGATAAACCGTAAAATGCAGACTCTTTTGTCTGTCGGCCTGGGATATGTAAAACTTGGGCAATCCGCTCTTACCCTTTCCGGAGGAGAAGCGCAAAGGGTAAAACTGGCATTGGAACTCTCAAAACGTTCTACCGGAAGAACCCTGTATATATTGGACGAACCAACGACAGGGCTTCATTTTGCCGATGTAAAACAGCTGATGGCTGTAATTCAGCGGTTGGTAGATCAGGGAAATACTGTTATAATGATAGAACACAATCTTGATGTACTATTGCAAGCCGACCATATTATCGATTTAGGACCGGAAGGCGGTGACAAGGGAGGACAGGTTATCACAACAGGTACACCAGAACAGGTAGCCAAGTGCACCGCGTCCTATACAGGTTTTTACATCGCAGATATATTAAAACGAACCATAAAAAACGAGAAGAAATGAGAGAAAATTTAACCACAGAGTTTCACAGAGTGTCACCTATTATAACCAAACACCCCTTAACCTGCATGACACCTGTAAGACAGAGGCGCAAGAATTCGCGCGGCATCTGCAAATTACGCCCTAAACTCTGTGTAACTCTGTGGTTAATAATATTTATTTTTTCTTTTTTATTTGTGACTCCTGTTTTATATACGCAGGATGAATTAAAAGAAGCTTTCTTGAATGAATTGGGTGAAGAAGCGCTGGAAAAAATAGATGAATCGGATACTTATGAAGATCATGTAATAAGCAGTTCAGATTCAGCGGCGAGACAGCGTACAGAGATGGAGATAAGAACATCTACACTTAGTGAACTTGCTGTATGGTGCCGTACTCTTGGACTTTCTGAAGGCGGTACAAGAGAAGAACTTTCAAGGCGGCTTAGAGAGCATTTTAGCCTGCCGGAACCCAGATCCAGAGATAATGATGACCGTAAATTGATAACAATTGAATCCGCTCAAATAACAGAGTACTTTACTATTGGCGTAATTGATGAAGATTATGCCAGATTGCAGGGTAATGTAAGAATAAGCCTTAAAGACGGAAATGATATCCACACCATAAGCGCCAACGAAATACTTTTTAACCGTACAAGAAATATAATTACAGCAAGAGGACAGGTAGAATACGAAAAGGTAAGTGATGATACAACTGAAATATTCCGCGGAGAAAATATAACCGTTAACCTGGATGACTGGTCCAGCATTTTTCTTGACGGATATTCCGAACGAAAACTTGAAAGCGATGGATCGGCTTATATCTTTTCAGGTGAAGTTATTTCCCGCAATAAGGAAGAAGTAACAGTACTCGTAGACGCAAGGATATCAAGCGCGAAAAACGAAGAAGCTCTCTGGTCAATAAGCGCCTCCAGATTATGGCTCCTTCCCGGTTCGGATTTCGCTATTTTTAACGCAGTATTAAGAGTCGGCGAAATACCGGTATTATATTTACCGTTTTTCTATTTCCCCTCTGATCAGCTTGTTTTTCACCCGGTTGTCGGACACCGCAGCAGAGAAGGCGGGTTTATTCAAACAACAACCTATATTATTGGACAGCCAAAAGCAAATACATCCGAAGCAAGCTCACTCAGCAGATTAATGGGCAGTTCGGATAACAAGGAAAAAAAGCTGCATGGTTTATTTCTTCGCAGCACAGGAAAACCGATAGTAGATCAAAACGCTCTCAGCCTGAAAGCATTTTTTGATTATTATGTCAATTTAGGAACATATATCGGATTTGAGCTTTACGTTCCAAGAACCGGTTTTCTTAATCCAATGGAATTTGATGTTGGAATTGGAATTTCAAGAACAATATCCTATATTGGGGGCAGACATACACCTTATATACCGGATTTGGGAGGCGCTTTTGAATGGAATGGTTCTAATTTATTTTCAGTTTCGGTTCCATTCCGGTACAGGATGAAGTTTAACAGTTCCATCACCATGAAATACGGCAGTATATCCTGGAATCTGCCTTTTTATTCTGACCCGTCAATAGACAAAGACTTTTTAAACCGCGCCGAAAGCATGGACTTTTTAAATATGATTCAACAGGGAGCGGTAACCGATGAGAATACCTTATCATTAGGTGAAATTGGGACATATCATTGGCAAGTAACAGGGAACCTGAATCCGTCATTACCTTTTCTGGCTCCGTTTATTTCCAGAATTTCCATTTCCAACATTTCAACAACCCTGGCGTTCAGGCCTCTTCAGGATAATACCAAAAGAATGGAAAACCCAGGCCGCTTTTTTTACGCGCCGGATAAACTGACAATTTATAATTTCTCCGGTTCAATTTCAGGAACGCCTCTTAATATCGGCAGAGCGCAAACAACCGGCGCGAGCACCGCAGCTCCGGCAAGAGATGATCCTTTAAAAAACATTGGTATTCCAATTTCTCCCTGGATAAATGATGATGATGAAGAAACCCGGGGAAGAATACCATCAACAGAAACTTTAATTCCGCCTACATTGAGTCAGACATTTAGTTTACCAGGAGCCGGAAATTTAAGGTTTAACATTGATTACCAGATATCGCCGACCAGCACAACAGAACTGCAGTTCAGATCCGGATATGGAAACTGGGAAACCTTTGAACAGGTTAACTGGGGTGATGTTCAGTCGATCCTGACAAGTTTTGGCGGAAACGGCAGCTTGAATTTCCGTTTTAATCATTCACGTGATTTTTTTTCCAATGTCGTTACCATTTCCGGCAGCAGCACATGGCGCGATTATATTTATTTAAACGAAGAAGCGGAAGCTTTTCGCACTCCGCAAAATCCTAATGGAGCTTTGGATCCAAACAGAGTAGAAGAAGCCAGAAGACAGTTATACAGTCAGACTAATTATTCTTCTACCTATTCCTACAATGGCACATTACGGCCTTTTATAGATAATACAATGTTCAGAAGCTCGACTTTACAGTATACATTCAGAGGTACATTGGTAAGGTCAAAAAGATTCACAAGCGGAGACGCTCCAGAACTTACTCCTCAATGGGGTTCATGGGTAAAAGAAAAAACCAGCGAAGAAATATACGGCCTAAACAGTCACCAGCTTTCTACAAATATAGTAGCAAGTATAATGAATATGAATCAGAATCTATCTGTCAGCGCGGCTCTGCCTCCTCTTGACAATCTGATAACCACCAATGCTACATTCAGGTTTTGGATTTCAGAAACAAATATTAACTTCCGGATAGAAAAACCGGAAGATGAGCTAAACTGGATATACAAACCAATCAATATTACAGAAACTCTAAGGTTCAGGAATAACTTTGGGTCATTTACATATCATATGGTAATAAATCCGGAAAATGATATCGAAATAACCAATATCAGATCTTCTTTATTAATACGAAATTTCAGAATGGAATTCTCAGCGTCAAAAATCGCTGAATTCATTTTTATTGATCCAAAAGACGAACCTCCCGGCGGATGGATAGAAACAGGGGAACCGGCTTTATTCCCAAATGAACTGAAATTTTCCTACAACCAGTCTTTTCCCAATCTTAATTTATTCAATAATAATGTAAATCTGTCCTTTAATTTTGATACAAATCTTAATTTCGATTTAATGAAGCATACTAATTCCAGTTTTAGTATTTCGTTTGGTCTTGTTACAACTATACCGGGTATTTTAGAGCTTAGATTGTCGGCATCATCAGTAAATAATGTAATTTGGCGTTATTTCAAGGGAATACCCGGGATGGAATATCTAACGCGCATGTATCCGGAAGGCCGGCAGAACAATTTGTTTTTGGATTTATTGGATTCATTCAGCGTTTTTGACGGAGATAAACTGCGCAGCACAGGGTTTAAAATGCGGAGTTTCAATCTTTCCGCTACTCATTATTTGGGAGACTGGACAGCTGTTTTCGATGTAAGATTATTTCCACATCTTAATCCTAATATAAGAAAATACGAAATTACAGCCGATATTTCATTCGCTGTTTCCTGGACTCCAATTTCTGAAATTAAAACAAATATTAACTATTCCGGCATAGATAATAAATGGGTGATAAAGTAATGGCAAAACCCGTTTCAATTACTTGACGATTTTGTTTATAGAGATATAAAATTAATAAAAGGCGTACGCACGTACGCTTGGCTGGATAAAGAGGTATATTTGGAGGACGGAATAACCATATCATTTGATAACAGGGAATTGCTTTCCGGAGTATGCGGAGCAAATGACGGAAACCTGAGAATAATGGAAGGATCCCTTGGCGGGTATATTACCGCAAGAGGCAATGAAATACATTTTGAAAGTAATGACAAAACCGGAGTCAAACGCTTCAGGACTATGATGGATAATCTTGTCGCCGCGGTTAAAGAAGGAGAACAGTTGTCTCCTGAATATATCCGCGCTCTCGCCGGGGATTTTGTAACAGGCCAAACTGATGAATTAACTCCGGAAGAGAAAAGCGATACATTATTCAGAGAATCCATGATTCAGATTCCCCATGGTTTTAAACGTGTTTATCCAAGAAGTAAAAACCAGGCTCTTTATATTCAGGGGATAAGGGAAAACGAAATATGTTTCTGTGTCGGACCGGCTGGAACAGGTAAAACGTATCTCGCTATTGCTCATGCGTTACAAATGCTTTTATCAAAAAAAATGCGTAAACTTGTACTTACACGCCCGGTAGTAGAAGCCGGAGAAAGCCTTGGATTTCTGCCCGGCGATCTGGCGCAGAAAATAGACCCTTATTTAAAACCGCTGTATGACGCGATGGAATCACTTGTTCCTTATGATGTAATTAACAGAATGGAAGAAACGCGATCCATAGAAATCGCGCCTCTTGCGTATATGAGGGGCCGAAGCCTTAATGACTGCATGGTAATTCTGGATGAAGCCCAAAATACTACAAAGGAACAGATGAAAATGTTTCTTACAAGAATCGGCACAGGAGCAAGAGCGATAATTACGGGAGATACTACTCAAATAGATCTTCCGCGTAAATCAGATTCAGGGCTTTTACATGCCCTGGAAATATTAAGAGAAATTGAGGGATTAAGTTTTACATTTCTGCAAACTGCGGATGTAGCGCGTAATCCCCTCATAAAAAAAATAATACAGGCATACAATGAAAATAAATCTTGATTTCTTTAAAAAAAAGATACCCTTACTATTGAACCATTTGCGTTCAGGACCCAGCATTTACAGTTTCGTCTTATGTGTTTTTTCGGCGATTGTAATACTTGGAAGCCTGAACGATCATACAACATTAACCCCGCGGAATATACCCGGATATATTTTTCTGGTACTTTCTATTTTTTCGCTTTTTATTGTATTACAGAGCAAAATGATACTAGGCAAGGAGTTAAATAACAGGGAACGATACCTCCTTGCTTCTATTATTGGCTCTTATATAATCGGTTCAGTTTTAATTAACAGTCTTTCGCCTGGTTATGAAGGTTTCCCTGTATCGCTGGCTATTCCGACTTCTCTTTTTATAATGCTTCTGGCTGTTTTTTTCGGGAAAAGGCCAGCGATAATCATGGCTCTCGCAATGCCGTTAGGCGCTTTTCTCGCGAACGCGTTCGATTATTATTCGTATATTATCGCTCTTGTTTCAGCGGTAACCGCGTCCATTGTGCTTCAAAACGCACAAAACAGAATGAGCCTGATAAAAGCCGGCCTTATAATAGCGGCGGCGAATTGTTTCGCTGTAGTTGTGGTATTGCTTATAAGACAGGATCATTTTTCTGAATATCCATTTATGCTTTTTTGGGCAGCGTTAAACGGTATTATATGCGGAATGCTGACAATCGGTTTTTTACCGCCGCTGGAACATGTTTTGAACGCAGTAACCCGTTTCAGGCTCATGGAATTATCAGACCTTAACGCGCCGATATTACGTAAACTTTTTACCGCCGCTCCGGGAACACACAGCCATTCATTGATGGTAGCGAATCTCGCTGAACAGGCTTGCCAGGATATCGGGGCCAATCCACTGCTTGCACGTGTAGGCGCATATTACCATGACATTGGAAAAATGGAAAACCCTGATTATTTTGTAGAGAATCAAACCAGTTTAAACAGGCATGACCAAATAGCTCCCCGCTTATCTGCGACTATAATCCGGAGCCATGTAAAACTGGGTGTTGAAAAGGCCCATAGTCTTGGGCTTCCGAAAGATGTCATTTCCATAATCGGTGAACATCACGGCAATTCAGTTATTTCCTGGTTTTATAACAAAGCTACAGAAAACGAAGCTATTGTAAGTTCCGAGGATTTTTCTTATCCCGGTAATCCTCCCCGTTCAAAGGAGTCGGCTATTGTAATGCTTGCAGATATTACAGAAGCCGCCGTAAGAACATTGACAAAACCCACAGCGACAAAAATAGAAAAATTTATCCAGCAGCTTTTTGACGCAAAAATTGAACACGGACAGTTATCTGAATCCGATTTATCCTTTCGTGACCTGGAGATAATTAAAAAAGCTTTTGTAAGGGTACTTGCGGGTTACTATCACGCCAGAATTGAATATCCAAAACAGCAAAAGGAAGAAAAGGATGAATAATGTAACCATCAATTCTGATGGACTTACCCTGCCTTTTTGGAATGACAGCGCGCGCGGCTACGCATTAAAAGTACTGGACGAAATAAAACGCGATAACTGGGAACTTTCTATCCTGTTTTGTAATGATAAAAAAATCAAATCTTTAAACTTTCAATACAGGAACAAGAATGAACCTACAGATATACTGTCATTTAATCTGGGCGAAACCGTTAAAAAAGGCAATAAAAACATATATTTACCGGGAGATATTGTTATCTCCCTTGATTCCCTGAGTAAAAACGCTGTTTATTTTCAAATACCGGAAGATGAGGAGTTACGCAGATTGTTAATTCATGGTATCCTGCACTTAGATGGAATGGATCACAAGACACTGGAAAAAGATGAGCCAATGTTAAAATTACAGGAGAAGATTCTGGACAAGCTAAAAAACGAACATATTATTCCAAATGGCAGCCTCCTCCAGGTTGACGATGATAAAAAATCAAAAAACGGGCGGAAAATATCCTGTGGAGGAAAAAAGTGAAAGCCCCTTTTAAAATAAATACACAGGCAATAAAAGAACTGGAAGAAGATCAAAAAGAGATGATCCGGGGCGTTGTCGAACTGTCCGACACCACTGTAAAGGAAGTAATGGTTCCCAGAACCGATACTGTCTTTCTTTGCGCGGATAATTCAAAGGAAGAACTATTAACCTGTATTTGCGATAGTGAACATTCCCGTTTTCCCGTATATCAGGGAACTGTAGATAATGTAATAGGTATCCTGCATGTAAAAGATGTATTAAAAGTTCTTGTCAGCGGCAAGCCGTTCAATATAAACGAATTGGTAAGAAAACCTTTTTTTGTACCTGTATCAAAACATATCGATGACCTTTTACGGGAACTTCGCCGTAAAAAAGTTCATATTGCCGTAGTAGTAGATGAATACGGCGGAGTATCAGGAATTGTTTCTATGGAAGACATTATCGAAGAAATAATAGGCGATATTCAGGATGAGTTTGATCATGAAACCGAAGATATTGTCGCTCTTGGCGAAGGAATGTGGCTGTGTGACGCCAGGGTAAATCTGGAATCACTCGCGGAAGAAACAAACCTTCAGCTTCCTGTTGACGATTTTGATACCCTTGGCGGTTTTGTCTTTGATCTCTTCGGCAAGATACCTGTTAAAAACGAAAAAATCGATTATAAAGACTATAACTTTATTATTCAGGAAATGGACGGCCATAAAATAAATACCATAAAAATTGTTACACATAAGAAGGAATGATTGTTTTAATAATGGGGGGGACAATGATTTCAGGAATAATCAATACAAAAATAAAACAAACCTTGGGTTCACAGGTTTGTAAAAAAAAGAAAGTAAATAAAGGTAAAATCCTTCGTGTGGCTTTGTGTGCCTTTGTATTATGTTTTTTTATTTATCCCATTTCACTCGAAGCGCAAAACTCAGCCGCGGCACATTATGAGCGCGGCAGAAACCATATGGCGGATGAAAACTGGTATTCCGCTGTTGAATCCTTCCTGGAATGTTTAAGAATTAATCCTTCCCATGCGGAAGGAACAGCCGCTTTGGCTGAGTGTTATTACGAACTGGCTGAATTTGATGAAGCGCTTAATTGGGTAAGAAGAGCGAAATTATTAGCAAGAGGCAATATGTCTGTCGCTAATCTTGAAGTCTTTACATTAATCGCTCTTGGTCAATTGGATTTAGCTACTACCCTTGTTAATGATATCCTTAGAAGAGAACCCTATAATAGAGAAGCGTTGTTTGCCGCCGGTGAACTGGATATCGCCAGAAACAGACCGTCAGAGGCAATGCTTCGTTACCGTGAAGCTGTCCGCCGTTACCCGGACGATCGCAGACTGTTAATTTCTCTCGCGCTTGTAACGCTTTCCCTTGGCGACGGAGATACAGCGCTGACATATATTAATAACGCCATTACACGGCACCCCGGCGATTACCGGGTTTATTATTACGCCGCATATATTTATTCCATGAATAACAGGGTAACAGACGCGATACGTTTCGCGGAAAGATCCCTTTATTACAGACCCGGCCATGGACCAACTCAGTCTTTAATGGCTACCCTTCGTTATCGTAATGGTGAATACGAAGAAGCGGCGCGTCTTTGCGATATTGCTATCGCCAATAACAGGTTGGATATGAGCGCATGGTATTTAAAAGGCCTGTCTTTTATAAGAATGAGGCGCAATCAGGAAGCGATAACTGTACTTTCCACTGCTATAGGAATTACCGAAAATGACGAATTTATCCGCGCCATTCTGGAAGAAACAATTTTATCTTCTACAAATCTTGAAGATCCCCGCCGCGCTTTATTCGCAACATGGCATTTTAACAAAGCGAGAAGTTTTCGTCAGCGTAACTTAATTGATCAGGCTCTTTTTGAATACCGCCGGGGATTAAGATTAAATCCATTCGCGGCAGACAGACGTGAATACGCTGAACTGCTCAGATTACAGGGATTCCCGGCGCGGTATCTGGAAGAACTTCGCTTTTTACAGGATCAGGGTTTGGCGGATCGCACCATGAATGATGCAATAGAAGCATATAATTCTCTTTTATCAAACGCGCTTTTCAGGCAATGGCGGGTAAATCCCATTGACCTCGCGGAAAGGCACTGGAAAGTTGCGGTTTTTTCCCTTGCCGGACAATCAAGTTTTTATCATGCCGACGCTGGTTCTGTCGCCGCGGGTGTTATCCGGGAATTACTTGTACATGATCGTAATATAACACCCATGAATCTGGAACTTCGTCAAGCGACCTTTTCCCAGGCATTCAGGCAGGCAAGAGAAGGCGGGGCTGATTATTTTATGCTGGTTTCTGTTACAGAAAATGAACGTGATATTTCCATTAAAGCCGAACTATTTGTCGGCAGAACAGGCTCGCCTGCCGGAACATTCCATGCTTTCCGTACCGGAACTGACAGACTGCGGGACGCTTCCCGCGGGATAATTTCCGAGTTATCATCTTCCATGCCTTTACGCGGCAGACTTCTTATCCGCAGGCAGGGACAAGCGCTTATTAACAAGGGAAAAGCCGACGGAATACAACAAGGTGTTGTATATGATGTAGTAAAGCGAGGACGGCCTCAGGCAGCGAACCAGGGAATCGCCCTTGTTTACGGCGATGATGAACTTGTCGGGAGACTTACAATTACCAATGTAGATGAAGAAATATCAATTGGAACTCTGGAAAGAAACGGTTTCTTTGACCGGATTGAAACAGGAGATGAAATAATTCTTCAAACCAACAGAGCAGTCCGGCCGTCAACCGAGAGCGCCGCAAATCCTGAACTGCGTGCACTGCTCAGGACATTACGGTAATTAATTTTCTCTGCGCGCGATATCCAGGTAAACAGAAAAACCAAAAGGTATAAAAGTAACAATTAACAGACAATAACCTAAAAATGTCTGCTGGGAAAAGAAAGCCCAGTAAGTTACGGCAGCCGCTACAGGCAATGCCGGAATGCAAATAACTGATACCAGTAATTTTATTACATGGAAATTATCTGTCATCCATTTTACAAAGAATGAAATACCCGCAGCAAGAGCTGTCCAGAGCAACGGCACCAATATAAGTAAAACAGGATCATTCAACGCGCTCCAGCTTAAAGCTCTGAGAGCGGCAGTCGGTATGAGCCAAAGCAGAACAAAACTGCCAAAATCAATATCTCCCTGAAATCTTCTTAGAAGAATCATGAGAAAATAAATAAAAAGCGGAATAAGCGCGGGTATACAAATAATGTCAATAAAACCATAAAGCGCACGGGTATATCCAAAACCTCCCGGACTAATTAAATCTCCAAGGAAAAACTGGACAAACGCGGTAATGCTTCCCAGCAATAACGCCCATACTCCGCCTGTAAAACTTCCGCCTATAAAAGCTCTGCGAAGAAAATAAATTAATGGCAGCCATAACAAACAAAAAAAACTCATAACTTTTTAAAACTTTGCGATAGGTACAAAGGAGTCCGTTTTAAGTGAAGCGCCGCCGACCAGCGCGCCGTCGATATTTTCCATCGCCATTAGCTGCGCAGCATTATCCGGTTTTACAGAACCGCCGTATTGAATAATTATCTTTGCCGCGGCATCTTCTCCGTACAAACGGGAAATCACCTTACGCACAAAAGCATGAACCGCTTCCGCGTCCTGCGGCGTGGCAGTCTTTCCGGTTCCTATAGCCCAAACAGGCTCATAAGCGATTACAACATTACCCAAATCGGAAGCGTTTACACCATCAAGGCCTTTAACAGTCTGTCTTTCGCAGACTTCTTCTACCTTACCGGCTTCGCGTTCTTCCAGCAGTTCACCAATACAGAGAATAACTTCAAACCCATGTTTAAGGGCAAGTTTGACCTTTTTATTAATAAGAGTATCATCTTCTTTATAAGTGTGACGTCTTTCGCTGTGTCCAAGAATAATTGTTTTTACTCCAAGGTCTTTAAGCTGCAATACCGAAACTTCTCCGGTATGAGCGCCCTGTTCTTCGCTTGCGCAATTCTGCGCGCCAAGACGAATATTCGTTCCTTCTATATATGCAGAAACAGTTTCAAGTAATGTAAAAGAAGGCGCTATTAAATATTTGTGCGTACTGTCTCTAAGAGCTGATACCAGCCCTTGAGCTAACTGCGCGGCTTCTGAACGAGTCATAAACATCTTCCAGTTTCCCGCGATATAATAATTTCTACTCATAATTTCTCCAAAAATTCTATCCCCTGCAAACTTCTATGCCGGGGAGTTTTTTACCTTCCAGTAATTCAAGTGACGCGCCGCCGCCTGTTGACACATGACTCATTTTCGCAGCGAGACCGAATTTATTAACAGCCGCGACAGAATCACCGCCGCCGACAACTGTGATACATCCCCTTCCTGTTGCTTCCGCTACAAGTTTTGCAACTTCTTCTGTTCCTTTTGCAAAAGCGTCAAATTCAAAAACACCGACAGGGCCGTTCCATACAATTGTTTTTGCAGTTGTTATAACTTCTTTGTATCTGTTTATTGTCTTTTGTCCAACATCCAGACCCATCAGATTGTCAGGAAGATCAAGTCCGTCAACAGGTATAGGAGCCGCAACAGAGTCAAAGGAAGTTGCGCCGATATGATCCAGCGGAAGCACTATCTGCACATTTGCACTTTGAGCAGCGCTTAATATTTTTTTTGCCGTATCAATCTGATCATCTTCGACTAATGACTTGCCTACTTTATAACCCTGCGCTTTTAAGAATGTATACGCCATGCCGCCGCCGATAATAAGAGCACTTGAATTTTTTAACAGGCTTTCCAGAACAGCTATTTTAGATGATACTTTTGCGCCGCCGATAATAGCGACAAGAGGTTTCTGCGGGTTTGTTACAATTGGTTCAAGGTAGTCAACTTCTTTTTCCATTAAAAAACCGGCTACAGATACCGGAACAAATTTAGCAATTGAAGCAGTTGAAGCATGATCGCGGTGAGCAGTACCGAATGCGTCATTTACAAATACATCACCGTAAGTTGCAAGTTCTTTTGCCAGTTTATCCAAATCCGCCGCATCTTTAGCGGTTTCTTCTTTATGAAAGCGTGTATTTTCCAGCATGATAACAGCGCCGTCCGCCTGACTTTCTATAAAAGCTTTTTTTCCGTAACAGCTGTCCTCACCGGCAAAAATAACAGGTTTGCCAAGTTTGTTTTGCAGATACGCAGCGACAGGAGCCATGCGATGCTTTCCCTTGATATAAGAATCTTCATCAAAAGACGCTCCGCTTTTTTCTGCTTTTTCCTTTGCCTTTTTGGCATCCTTTGAAGGATCTCCAAGATGAGACATCAATGTAAGGGATTTAGCTCCCTGCTCCAGAATATACTGAATGGTAGGCAATGCCGCCGTAATACGCGTATCATCCTGCACTACCCCATCCTTCATAGGCACATTGAAGTCCACCCGCATGATTACTCTCTTGCCCTTCAAATCAACAGTTTTAACTGTCTTTATCATTATCTACTCCCTGTTATATTCCATTTTTTTCTCGCAGAGGCGCAGAGAACGCAGAGAACGCAGAGAACGCAGAGAAGAATAAGGGGTTGTTGTTCGTAATCTGTACGTGAAAATATCACGATAATCTTTCAAACTACAACTCTAAAGTATTCTCCGCGATCTCTGCGGCTCTGCGTCTCCGCGAGAACTCTTCTTCAAACTACTTCTTGCTGTCGATATATTTTAGTAAGTCGATTACTTTGTTGGAGTAGCCCCATTCGTTGTCGTACCAGGAAACAACTTTAAAGAATTTCTTTTCTCCGGGGAGATTATTTTCTAAAGTTGCAAGACTGTCATATATCGATGTGTGCGGATTATGAATGATGTCGGTAGAAACAATTTCTTCGTTGCAATAGAAGAGAATACCTTTAAGGTATGTTTCTGAAGCTTTTTTAAGAGCCGCGTCAATTTCCTGTATCGATGTGTCTTTTTCTGTACGGAAAACAAGGTCAACAACTGAACCTGTGACTGTAGGAACGCGGAAGCTCATGCCGGTCAACTTGCCTTTTGTAGAAGGAAGTACTTCGCCGACAGCTTTCGCCGCGCCTGTGGTAGAAGGAATAATATTGATAGCCGCAGCGCGTCCGCCTCTCCAGTCTTTCTGGGAAACGCCGTCTACGGTTTTTTGTGTTGCTGTATAAGCATGGATTGTGGTCATGAGACCGGTTTCTATGCCAAAACCTTCTTTAATCATTACATGAACCAGCGGAGCGAGACAGTTAGTAGTACAGCTTGCATTGGAAATTACATGGTGTTTGGAGCCATCATATTCGCCTTCATTAACACCCATTACTATGGTTTTGATAGGTTTGGAATCATCGCCGGATTTACCGGGAGCGGAAAGAATGACCTTTTTCGCGCCTGCTGCGATGTGCCTGTAGGCTTTTTCGGTATTATAAATACCGGTACATTCCAGTACATACTCAATATTCATATCTTTCCAGGGAAGCTGATCGGGACCAGCCACTTTTCCGGACAGACATTTAATTTTGTGACCATTGACAACAAGAATATCCTCGCCGTCAGTGCCAATTTCAGCTTTCATCCTGCCCTGAGCCGAATCATATTTTAACTGGTAAGCAAAATATTTTGCATCTGTGGAAAGATCTACCACAGCTGCTACATCGATTTTGTCTTTTCCCAGCAGGTTTTGCTCTACCAAAGACTGGAAAACAAGGCGTCCAATACGCCCAATACCATTAATCGCGACTTTCATAATAACCCCTTAATTATTAGTCTATTTTGTACAGATTACAGTATCTATTAAAAATAGTCAATCAACCCATTAGTCACTATTCATTAGTCACTAGTCACTAATAACTCCCCTTGACCAAAGAGATAAAAACTTTATAACATTGAACAAAACACTCAAGGAGCGTAAATAAATGACCAGTTATAAAGAATTGGGTCTTGTAAATACAAAAGACCTTTTTAAGAAGGCTGTTTCCGGCGGATATGCCATTCCAGCTTACAATTTTAACAATATGGAACAAATGCAAGCCATTATTCAGGCATGTGTAGAAACTAAATCCCCTGTTATTTTGCAGGTTTCGGCAGGAGCCCGGAAATACGCCAACCAGAACATTCTGCGGAATATGGCCCGTGGCGCTGTAGAATACGCCCATGAGCTTGGTTTTAATATACCAATCGTTTTGCACCTGGATCACGGCGATACATTTGAAATTTGCAAAGATTGCATAGAAACCGGGTTTTCATCGGTTATGATTGACGGCTCACACCTTTCTTATGACGAAAATGTCGCTCTTACAAAAAAAGTCTGCGAATTCGCACATTCCCAAAAAGATTATGTAACCGTAGAAGGTGAATTGGGAGTTCTTGCCGGAGTTGAGGACGATGTATCTTCCGAACACAGCTCATATACCGAGCCGTCCGAAGTTGTTGATTTTGTAAGTAAAACAAAAGTTGACTCTCTGGCAATTTCCATTGGAACCAGCCACGGCAGAACCAAGTTTAAACCTGAGCAATGCTCAAGGGATGCCAATGGTATTTTAATCCCCCCTCCTCTTCGCTTTGATATCCTCGAAGAAATCGAAAAACAAATCCCCGGGTTTCCAATTGTTCTGCACGGCTCTTCATCAGTCCCTATTGAGTATGTGCAAATGATAGAAAAGTTCGGCGGAAAATTAACAGACTCTGTCGGTATTCCGGAAGAGCAATTGCGTAAAGCGGCAAAAAGCGCGGTATGTAAGATAAACATCGATTCTGACGGACGCCTTGCCATGACTGCAATTATCCGCAAAGTGTTATTTGAACAGCCGGATGAATTTGATCCGCGTAAATTGATAGGTCCAGCCAGAGATGAGCTTAAAAAATTATACGCTTATAAAAATCAGAATGTACTTGGTTCGGCTGGACAAGCGTGAAAAGCAATAATACAGTAGTTCCGTTACTGGTAACAAAGAATTGTTTTCTCGCCGCCAAGATATCGCGCAGTTTATTTAAGATATATAAAGCAAGACATATTACCAAACGGAACTACGGACATAATCACTTTAAGAATCTTGGACTTGTATACTTTAAGCTTACAGGCGCATGTAATCTGCGGTGCGCCATGTGCGGACAATACGGCGATAAAGGCGTAATGAACGACTGCGCCGCCGAAGAAAATAAAAAAATACTGCCGCTTGAAACATGGAAAAAATTTGTAGATGAAATAGCGCCGTTAAAATTAACCACATATGTCTGGGGCGGCGAACCGTTCCTGTATCCGGATATATTCCCGCTCTGTAAATACATGGTAGATAAAGGCCTGATTGTTAATGTAAATACCAATGGAACATTAATGGAAAGGCACGCTGAACAAATTGTCCGCGATAAATGGGCTACCATATTTGTTTCTCTGGATGCCTTCCGGGATGTAAATGATGAAATGCGCGGCAAGGGTGTTTACGATAAGGTTATCGCCGGGTTAAAGGCAATTCACAGGGAAAAACAAAAACAAAAATCAAAATTCCCAATGCTTGGGATTGTAACCGTTGTAACAAATAAAAATTATCTGGATTTGGCAAACCTTGCGGAAGCAAGCAAAGAGTATAATCTTGATCTGCATATCTATAACCTTGGAACATACACCAATGATAATATCGTAGCGACTCAAAAAATATTCATGAAAGAAAAACTTGATACGGATATTGACTGCCTTGAAGCATATAACACCGGATACAATCTGGGAATAGACGGACAAAAACTTCATGATATATTACAGGACATACAAAACAAAAATTACGGTCACCCGATAATTACTGTTCCAACCCTGAACCCCGATAAAACCCATACATATTACGCTGAACTGGAAACTCCTGTACGGAATCATTGCGTTGTTCCCTGGTGTCAGGCAAATGTAAACTACAACGGAGACGTACATTTTTGCGCCGACTATCCTGATTATATTTTGGGTAATATTAAAGAGCAGTCTTTTAAGGATATAGTAAACGGAGACAGAGCCAATAAATTCAGAAAAGCCATACACGAAAGCGAAGGCGG
>Ga0123356_10001694_pt1 | contig 24119 bp, 15 predicted proteins | sample TergutEmb28metaG_2_FD_92546 | JGI IMG/M metagenome (GOLD analysis project Ga0123356, IMG submission 92546) | Embiratermes neotenicus P3 segment gut microbial communities from Petit-Saut dam, French Guiana - Emb289 P3 | ecosystem: Host-associated > Arthropoda: Insects > Digestive system > Gut ...
GATAACGGGCGCGCTCGGGGACCTCGGCTGCCATATGATCGATTTGATACGTTTTATGACCGGCTGCGAATTTACGCGGATCGCGTCGGATTACGGCACCTTCATAGACAAGCGCCCTCTGCCTGGCGGCAGCGGCGAAATGGGAGATGTCAGCGTCGACGATTACATAAGCATAATTGGGCAGCTTGACAACCGAATAGCCGCGAACCTCTCCATAACAAGGTACGCCTACAGCAGGGGAAATTACCAAAGGGTCGAAATCTACGGGGACAACGGCGCGATACGCTATACTTTGGACGACAAAGACGAGCTCGAGATAAATATCGGCAATGAGCCCATGAAACAATCCCATATCTGGTGCAAGGTCCCCATACCCCAAAGATACCACTCGAAACAGATGCAGTCATTCGCTGATGTTTTAAACGGCTGCGGCGACGGCCTCGCCGCCACGATAGAGGACGGCTGGAAAGTACAAAAAGTGCTCGACGCCGCTTTTCTTGCCGCTGCCAACGCGGTGAAATTGTAAATTATGGATCAGTCCGTTTTCACCCTGGCCATGTCGTTGTCGGTGTAATAATCGAACATGAGCCTGTCCGAAAACTGCGTGATCAGCACGTCGGTTATGTTGTTGTCCGCGACAAACTGGTGGTATGGGAAATTCTTTTGGTCCCAGGGGGGAAGATATATATACACATTGTCGAAATTGGCCGCGATCAGCCAGTTAAACCACCAGGAATAGGAATCGCCTATAACCAAAAGGTTCCTTTTTATGTTGTTGGCCTTGACGCTGTAATGCCTCTGCCCCGAGGAATTATAGTAGGCGGAATAGTGGTCGGTGAAAGCGCCCTTGTCGAACCTGCCCGCCGAATACCGGTCATACGCGTCTATATGGACGCTTGGGTCCGTGAATGCGGGCAGATCTATATCCAATACCAAAAACGGCTCGTAATAATCCTCATACCGCAAAACCGCCGCGAACGAGCCCCTCATTTTGACGTCGTCGAAGCTTATGAGGCCCGTTTCTCCGTTGGTCGGCAGGGGTTCGCCTATTTCGGGGGTGATTTTGTTCATCATGTTCACGCAGTCCACATATCCCGAATACGCCCCGAGCGCCGACCAGTGGTGATCCGTTCGAAACACCCTCTCGACTCTTTTTTCCACTGTGTCGATATCAAACCAGCCCACGCCTTTCGCGCCCTTTATGCTATAAATGAATTCGTAGAAAAAATCGACCGTCGAAAATTCGTTGGGGACGATATTTATCGCGTATTCGGTGTCCTGCATCCTCGTGAGCACATATACGTAAACATTTATATCCGGATCCGAGGCTATGATCCTGTTTATATTTTCAACCTGCCTCTCGAATTTTTTTCTCAGCGATTTGTCGGTGCCTATAACCCATCTGTCCAAAAACTCATACGGCTCAAAGGCGTAATACCGGTGAAAATTGTCGTCGTACATAAGTCTCGACTCGACTTTTACCTGGACTTTTTCCGGGGCTTTTGTGGCATTTAGGATATCTTCTTCCGCGTTTTCCAAGATAATTTCGTCAATTTTTGAATCAGTTGGCCCATCTCCCAACAATTCCAGAAATTTTGCCTGAAAATTTCTTTCGGCGGTCTGCAGATATGTTATGAGTTGATTGTAAAAGGGCAGGTAATTTGTATACATATCGTGCAGGCCCGCTTTGCCCCGTTCGATCGAGTTAAAAAAATCCGCCAGAAATTCGTCTTCCTCGTAAACTTTGTCGGGGTCTTTGTAGTTTCGCAGGTCTTCGATATTTATCACATCCAACCTGTCGAACGCGTACATGACGGGACACCAGAAAAACACCAGCAGGAAAACAAACATCATGGCGTAGACATATATATCGTTGTTTCTTTTCATAAATATCAAACTCTAACTTTGTTGACGGCCGGCAATCCATCCCCCGCCTTTTTAGCAAAATCAGGGGACAAATTGCCGTCCGTTTGAATTTTTATTTTTTCTTTTTCGCCACAAGGATTATTATGATGACCACAATCACCACAAGCACCGCTCCGATGATGATAAAGGGCAGCGGGTCAAATCCGCCGTCGTCCCCCTCGTCGCCCGCAGTCGCGGAATTGCCGCCGTCGCCGGCTGCCTCCCGGGCGCCGTCGTCTTTTTCTGCGGCTTCTTCGCCGCCCGCCGCCGCGGCAGGTTCCTCAGACGGAATGTCGCCAATCCTGCTCACTTCGAATGCGCTGATGTTGAGGCCCCCGTTGAACTCGACTTTTATCACGTGCTCCCCGGCGGTGACCGCGGCCTCGCCCACCGGATACAGCGCGTATGTCTGCCAGCCGTCTTTAGCCGAATTCGGCGATGTGCCTATTGCCTGCCCGTCGCAGTACATCACGACCCCTCCCGTGGGATCGGCGTCGGAGGCCAGCCACGCGTCGAACTTATATACCCCGTCGCGCTGGAATGTCACCGTGTACTGCACCCAATCGCCTGCGGCTATCCAGCCGATGTTGCCGCCGAATTCCTCGTCGTTGAACTGCGTGTTGACGCCCTCTTCGGGCCTCAGGTCCAAGGCTCCGTCCGCGGGGTTGCCTCCTTTGCCGTAATTTGCCGCGCCCGGGTCGAAGTCGGTCGCGGTGACTGTCGTCTTGCTCGAGCCGATTGTAAAGTTTTTGGGCGTCCAGACGATCGGGGGCGCGTCCTCGCGCGCTTCGACGAAATTGATTACAAACGACTCAAAATTCACGCCGCCGTCGGGAAAATCCACCCTGATGACATGCGTGCCGACCGTCATATGGAAGGTCCCCACCGGATACAGTGCGTAGTCCTGCCAGCCCCCGCCGTTGTCTTCGACGAAAGCCGCGCCGATTTCCCTGCGGTCGCAGGAGAACACAAAATCGCCGCCCGGGCCCGCCGCGCCCCAGACGCTGAGATCATACATGCCGGCGATATCGCACTGGATAGTGTACTGGACCCATTCGTCCGATTCGATCCAGCCGATACACGACATGTTGTCCCCGCCCCTGCCGCCTACATAGTCGTTGTTTATATTGTAGTCGTAACTCTGGACTTCTTCATCCGGCCTGATGTCGTGGTTTCCTGCTTCCGGGTTGTTTTCGCCGTAATTTTCAGGTCCGCCGTCAAACCAGACGGCCTCTATAACCGTCTCGCCCTCACCGACTTTTATTTCTTTGTAGGGCTCGGCCATGACGGGCAACGCTGACAATGCCAAAATCAAAAAAACCGAAAGTAAACTTGCTGCAATCCTTTTAAACATACAATTTCTCCTTAAATTTTAATTGAATTTAGAATCTGAAATATATAAAGGGATTATACGCTCCCTGCGCGAGCATCATTATGCACAGAATCAACACCGCCACCGAAGCGGCGTCGATTATGTAAGCGGTATTTTTGCTTTTTTCAAGGAATCCTTTTATCTTCCTCGAAATCGGCGCGGAACATATCACGCCCGCCGCCATCATGACGATATATATGGGCTTCAAAAGCCCGTTTTCGGCGAGCTCAAGCGCGCTCCCCGGGCCGCTTGCCCCGAACATCGCCGACAATATCGTGTGGATATGCGGCACCGATTCGGCCCTGAATATGATCCAGCCGAACATAAACGCCGCGATCGTGTAGATATGGCCGAGCACCGGAATCTTTTGCAAAGCGTCTTTTAAGACCAATTTTTCGAATATAAGAAGCGCGCCGAAATACAGGCCCCACAGTATAAAGGTCCACTGCGCCCCGTGCCAGAACCCCGTCAAAAGCCACACGACCAATATGTTCAATATCCAGCGCGGGGTTTTCACCCTGTTTCCGCCGAGCGGTATATACACGTAGTCCCTGAAAACCGACGAAAGCGACATGTGCCACCGCCGCCAGAACTCGGTCACGGATTTGGAAATGTACGGATAGTCGAAATTTTCGAGGTAATGGAAGCCCATCATCCGCCCCAGCCCTATCGCCATATCCGAATAACCCGAAAAATCATAATATATCTGCAGCGTATACGCGATAATGGCGAACCACATCCCGAAAGCGCCGACAGAAGAGGCCATGCCGTCGCCGTATTTTGCGATTATGACATCGCAGGCCTCCGCCATCGTGTTGGCTATTAAAATCTTTTTGGCGAGCCCCGCCGTGAATCGGCGCAGGCCTTCGGCGAATTCGTCCATGGTTTCGTTCCTGGCGTCGAGTTCTTCGGCGAGGTCGCGGTAACGCAGAATCGGCCCGGCGACAAGCTGTGGGAACCCCGTCACATAGGCGCCGAACGTGGCGATATTTTTTTGAAGTTTCGCGTCGCCTTTGTATATGTCTATCGTGTACGACATCGTCTGGAAAGTGTAAAACGATATGCCGATTGGAAGCGTCAGGCCGAGCGGCTCCAGTCCCGACAAAGCGGGGATCAGCCGCAGGTTGTTTATGATGAAGTCGGCGTACTTGAACAATCCCAGCAAAAACAGGTTGCCGGCCACGGAAGCTATCATCAGATATTTCGCTTTTCTCCTGTCATCTGAATTTACCGCTATGAAATATCCGAAGGCGTAATTGAAAACAATCGAAAAAGCCATCAGTAAAACATAGACCGGTTCGCCCCACGCGTAAAAGAACATGGAAAAGGCGAGCAGCACGACATTTCTCGCTTTTCTCTGTTTTACCATGAAATAGACCAGAAAAAACAGCGGAAGGAAAAAGAACTGAAAGGGCAAACTCGAAAAAACCATTTGCATCTCTCCTAATTACATAACCGGATGTATGATATGTTAACATAAACTCAGGCCAAAGTCAAGCGGATTTTTAAAATTTAAAAATTATGTTGACAATGCCAAAATATTATGTTAAAATAGACAAAACGAAAGGCGGGGTTTGGAGTGCGTAAATTCATCAGGAATTTTTTGAACGGGATGGCTTTCGGAATAACCGAAACGGTTCCGGGGGTCAGCGGAGGGACAATCGCCGTCATAATGGGGTTTTATGACGAACTTGTAAAAGCAGTGAACCATTTCAAAAAAAACAAAAAAGAATCCCTCAAATTTTTGATTCCTCTTTTTTTCGGCATCATTGCGGGTTTTGTGGCATTCGGCTCGCTTGTGACCTACCTTTTGACGGTTTATTCGTTTCCGACCATGCTTTTTTTTATGGGTTTGATAGCGGGTATCATCCCCCTCATATATTTAAAACTGATAAAACTGCGGCGTGGGTTTACCCCGAAAAGATTTTTGCTCATTGCGCTTCCCGCTTTGGCGCTGGCGGCGGTGTCGGGCTTAAAGGAAACCTCTGTTATAAACCCCGCGGAAGTTATATCCGCTATGGGCATCTCTTCCATGTTCTTCGTTTTTTTCGCCGGAATACTGGCCGCCGCCGCTTTGGTCATCCCCGGAGTGAGCGGTTCGGCTGTTTTGCTGATGATGGGGGTTTATCCCTTGGCCACCTACTGCCTCTCGAAAATCGGCCCCTTGCTGGCGGATATAACAAATATCACGCTTTTACTTGATATCTGCAAGGTATGCGTCCCGCTCGGCACGGGAGTCGTGATCGGGGCCTTGGCCATGCTGCGCCTGATCGAAAAACTTTTAAAAAATCATTACGAAACCGTATATTCGGTTATTCTGGGCCTTTTGGCCGGTTCCGTTTACGCTCTGATCAACGACCCCATCGTATTTAAGAGCTATATCGAATCGTCGGAAGGCGTCAAATGGAATATATTGGTGTTTTTCGGCGGCAAAGTACAGATACCTCCCCTGACTCTGACAATCGGGTTGTTTACATTCGCGCTCGGAGCGGCTATATCGTTTTTATCGGGAAAAAACGCGTTTAACATCAAAAAGGAAAAACATGGATAAATGCTGAATTTTAAAAAACTGACGCTGGAAGATATACAAAAGATAAGCCCGTATTTTGAGTATTCGGAAAACAAAACGTGCGACAACACAATAGGCGGGACTTTTATGTGGCGCGACTTTTTTTCGGTCGAATACGCCGAATTTGAAAACACCCTGATATTCAAGGCGAAAGTCATATACCGCGGCGGCATAACCGCTTTTACAGTCCCCCTCGGAAAAAACGAAAAGGATATACTCGGGTGTATGGAGCAATTGGATAAATACTGCCGCTCAAACGAAATACCCGTGACCTATTGCACCGCCACAGCCGGCGACATGCATTATCTGAATGCGCTCTACCGCGAAATTGAACTTTTCCAGGAGATAAACTGGAGCGATTACCTGTACAGGGCAGACGACTTGAAATATCTCGCAGGCAGAAAATACAGCGGACAGCGCAACCACATCAATTATTTCAAAAAAACGTACCCCGACTGGGCCTTTGAGGAAATAACGGAGGATAATATAGGCGAAGTAAAGGATTTCTATAACAGATTCAACCTGACGGCGAATAAAGATTCGGAGATTTTCGCGGAGGAGCAAAAAAAGACTTTGGAGGTGCTCGACAATTACCGGATATACAAGATGCCCGGCGGACTTTTGCGGATCGGGCGTTTGGTTGCGGCGTTTGCCGTGGGCGAGATATGGCGGAATGTATTGTTCGTGCATATCGAAAAGGCCGATTTCGGGATCCGGGGCGCGTATCAAGTCATAAACAATGAATTCGTCAGACATTTCGCCTCGGATGACATAGAATTCATCAACCGGGAGGAGGACGTGGGCGACGAGGGGCTGCGCACATCCAAGAAATCCTATCACCCCTGCGAAATCATCGATAAATATATAGCGGCGGTAAAATAATAAAAATTAAGGAGTTGTGGGTTATGTTAAAAAAAATAATATGGATGTCGGTTTTTCTGGCCGTGTTGTTTTGCGCGTTTTCATGCGGGGAAAAATCGGATCCCAAAAACCCCGGAGCCACGGCGGAAAATACCGGCGCTCCGGAAGAGGAAGCGGCAAAAGAAGTGAAAAAAGAACTGCCCGAAGTGCCGGACAGCGATTTCGGCGGCTATAAGTTCAATATTTACAGCAAGGGCCCCGTTTTCAACGAATGGGCGAGCCAGGACATAGGCGCCGCGGAAGAAACCGGGGAACCCATAAACGACGCGGTCTATAGGCGCAACCGCCATATCGAGGGACAATACAACGTCGAAATCGTGGAGGTCCCCTCGGCAAACGGCGACATGGTTGCCGCCGTCAAAAAAGCGGTGTCCGCCGGAGACGATATATACGACGCGGCGGTGCCCAACATGTACAATCAGGCCACTCTGGCCGCAGGCGGAAATCTGACGGAGCTTAAACTCGTCCCCTATTTGGATTTATCCAAAAAATGGTGGGACCAGAAGGCGAACGCCGATTTGACGATAAGCAACAAATTGTTTTTTACCGTCGGCGACCTGTTTATCATGGACAACGACGCCACCTGGCTCGTCATATTCAACAAAGAGCTGATAAAAAACCTCGCCCTCGAAGATCCGTACGAAATAGTGAGAAACGGGAAATGGAGTTTTGACAAGCTTTTGGATATGTGCAAGGGGGTCTCAAAGGATCTCAACGGCGACGGAATCATGGACAGAAACGATTTCTACGGCAACGTGTCGCAGGGCGAAAACATGACTGCCTATTATCTCGCCGCAGGGGAAAAATACATACAGAAAGATTCCGGAGACATGCCCTTTACCGCCATGGACTCGGAACGTTCTTTGTCGGTCATAGAAAAAATATACGATCTGATGTATGACAATACGGTTTCGTATAATTACTGGGACTTCATCAGCGAACCGGAACCCTTCAAGATAACCCAGGCGATGTTTGAAAACAATCAGGCGGTTTTTAAAATAACCGCGCTGCAGCTCGTGATACGCATGAGAAACATGGAGACCAATTTCGGTATAATACCGATGCCCAAATATGAGCTGACCCAAAAAGACTATGCGCACTACGTCCACCCTACGGCTTCGGCGCTCTCAATACCCGCCGCGAATCAGAACTTGGAGAGAACCGGCATAATATTGGAGGCCCTGGCGGCCGAGTCGTATTATACCGTGAGGCCCGCGTATTATGAAATCTCGATAAACGGCAAGTTTTTGAGGGATGAGGAATCGATAGAGATGTTGGACATAATCCTCGATTCGCGCGTGTATGAGCTGGCGGGGATGTATGGCTGGGGAGGCCTGGGAAGCGTGCTCGAGGATATGTACCGGCCCAAGAAGCGCGATTTTGTTTCCACATACGAAAAGAAAAAGGACTCCTACAAAAAAGCGATCGACAAGACGATGGAATCGTTTTAACCTTATTTGTCTATTTTACCCAAACCTGCTGATAATCTATCCATTTCAAAACGCCTTCCGCCACGGCGTCGGCTGAGCGATTTATGCCCTCGTCGCCCGTTGAAAACTCGTATTCGTCGGGATTCGAGATAAAGGCCATCTCGCACAGCGTGGCGGGGAACCTGTGGCTCCTGAGCATCGCCAGCGCCTGATACCTCACATCGCGTTCGGCCCTGTTCAGCGCCGAAGATATCGCGCTTGAACACGCTTTCGCCAGCAGTCTGCCCGAATCGTTGCAGTACAGCCCCAAATATCCCCTGACTCTCGAATTGTCCTGGGCGTCCCCGAGCGAATTGTAGTGCAGCGAAATGAGCAAATCGGGGGTTATTTCGTTGTACATATCCATTCTCCCGTAAATATCCACCGTCTCGTCGCTCTCCCGCGTCATGATCACTTTCGCCCCCAGCAAAACAAGCCTTGTCCTGACGGCGAGCGCGAGCTCCAGGGCGAGATCCTTTTCGTTTTTTTCCGTCGAAAAACCGAGCGCCCCGGGGTCGCCTCCGCCGTGACCCGCATCCACCATGACGGTAAGCCCGCCCAAGGGCTGGCTGCCTTCGGTCTTTTTCATCGGATTTTTCACTTTTACGACTATGAAGCCGCCTTCATAGACCGCGTCGAACCCGTACCAGTTGTCGGGGTCTTTCAAATCGAATGAATACGTCACGCTCTTTTTTGCCCTGTCGGAGCTGCGCCGCGCCGCCTTGATCACCGGGTTGTCGGCGGGTTCTATCGCGGGGGCGCCGTCGGGGGTGTTGAACAGCGTTATCGTGAACACGCCGTCCTTGCATTTGGCGTTCAAGGGGACATTCTCGGTGACGGCGAACCTGATTTCGGTGACTTTGCCCATGTTTTCCATGCCCGCCGATAGAATCCTGTTGACCAAAAGCGTTTTTTCGGGAAGCAGAACCACGTTCTCAGCCGCTATCCAGCCGCCGAAACCGAGCTTGTAATACCCGTCCGCAAAGCCGATCACATTGTCCCTCATGCCCTTGGAAGCAGGGAGATAATCGTTGTAGAATTCCGAAGCGGCGGATATTTTCAAATGGGAATAATCCTTTACCACTTCGCACGGCCCGGACGCCGGTCGGCCGGGAGATTTGGCCTCCGGCTTTTTTTCGGGTTCCGGCTGCTCGCTTTCCGCCGAAGGAGCTTCAGCGGGGGGCGGGGCCGCGGTTTTGCCTTTTGTCACTTCGTTTGTGTAATTTATATTGTTCTGAGCGAACACTATGCTGTTCTTTCCGTCTTTCAGGGGCACATACACCGAAAAGAACCCGCTTTTCGTCCTTGTGACCTTTTCCCCGTTGTAATACACCGGATAAGCGGGATCGGAGGAGCCCATTACGTTCACTGAGGAGTCGGTCACCGTGGACCCGCGCCTCGGCCTGCCGAAAGTGACCTCCGCGCCGTTTGACGTCGGCTTCGGTGTTTTTCGCGGAGATGCGAATATTTTAGCCAGATTGTCCTTGAGCTTGTAATCGTTTGCCGCTATGTTCGCATAGCCGTAGAATACGCTGCCCGAAACCCCCATGTAATTGCGCGCGTATTCCACCTGGCGCGGTATCTCCGCCGCGCCGAAATCCCCGACCTTGTAAGCCGCGTGGCCTATGTATAAATCAACGCCTGTCCCGTCCACCGCCGCGCTCCACCACCTCACCAACACGTCGAAGGGAGCCACAGCGGTTCCAAACGACCAGTATATCTGCGGGCAGATATAGTCCAAATAGCCGCCTGCGATCCAGGCTTTGGAATCGCTGTAAATCGAATAATAACTCTCAAAGCCCTTGGTGGCTGAGCCTGTGGGAGCTCTTTCGGATTTATTCGCCCATATGCCGAAAGGGGCAATGCCGAACCTCACCGCCGGGTTTGCCTTTTTTATCTCCTTATATACCGTCTCAACGAGCTTGTTTACGCTCGCGCGCCTGAAATCGTCGACATTCTTATAGCCCGACCCGTATTTTTCGTATGTGGCCGCGTCGCCGAAAGCGGTTCCCTTGCCGTCCGGGTACGGATAAAAATAGTCGTCGAAATGTATCCCGTCGACGTCGTAATTCTTGACTATCTCAACCACGCCGGCGGTGATGAGCTCGCGGACTTCCGGAAGCCCCGGATTATAAAAAAGCATGCCGTTGTAAGCCACTGTCCAGGACGGGTTCTTCCTCGCGGGGTTGTTTGCGGCGAGAGAGTTTAAGTTCGTGGTATCGGTCGCTATCCTGTACGGGTTTATCCAGGCGTGAAGCTCGATGTTGTTTTTGTGGGCGATTTCGATGATGTAGGCGAGCGGGTCGAATCCTCCCTTAAACGAGTCGCCCTGTTTTCCGGTCAGGTACTTTGAGGTGGGGAAATATTCGGAATTGTACAGCGCGTCCCCGGCGGGCCGCACTTGAAAAAATATCGCGTTCAGGTTCGCCTCTTTGCAGTTTTTTACAATGTCGTCCAATTCCGCCTTCAGTTGATTCGCCGAAAGCCCGGGTTTCGAAGGGAAATTGATATTTAAAACGCTGGCTATCCAGGCCCCGCGGAGCTCGTTGTTCCCGATTTTGGTATATCCCTCCGCGGCCGCGGCCCCAAAGGCCGGAAAACAAAAACACACCGCCGCGAACATCAAAATCAAAAAAAGCGCGGCCTTTTTTTTGAAACGTTTGAAATTTAAAAAGCGTAACATAAACAAAATTCCTCCCCAAAATAATTCAATCAATAATAATTTTCAAAATTTACCAGCTGCCACGCGCCTATGCCGCTGTCAAACAGGGCTTGTTTCTGACTTGTCACCTGCTGCTCTCCGTATCCGCCGAAAGCCTGCAGGTACGGCCTGAAATTTGCCGTGTCGGAAATATATTTAAAATGTCCGCAAAGCGCTTTTACCGTTTCAAACGGGTTGGCCTCGTGATTTGACAGGGTTTCGCCGCCCAGAACGGCTCCCGCCGGCACGTCGGCGGGGGCAAAACTCGTCGCGAAGAAATTGCACCACTCCGCCAGATCGGCGGGATTAAGCCCCATTACTTCGACCGGCGTGTTTAAAAAATACTGCAGCGGCACATAAAACCCCAATTTTATCCTGGGCGCGATCTGGTCGAGGGAGCGCCTCTGCTCCGTCACAAACTCTTTCACCACGGCGTATTTGTCCCTTGCGTCGCCCTCGTCGCCGTATACGATGGATTTTTCGTTTGCCACATTCGGGAAAAAGAACCAGCTCAAAATTATTTCGTCAAAACCGAGTTTCGCGCTGTCCTCCAATATGCTTTTTACGTAATTGCGCGACCCTTCGGAATATGCGTTCAACCAAAGGCGGCCGTCCGAATCTTCCCATTTCATCAGGTCGGACGAAGACTTGAGGGCGTAATTCACAAAAGTCGAAGCCGCCAGGCTGTCTTTGAAACAGGATATCGTGCCCGATACATACAATCCGTTTTCGTGGAGCAGCCCTATTATGCCGCTGATCGGTATGTCGATTTGATTTGCGCCCAGCATGACCGAATCCGTCTGCCCGTTGATATGATACGGGACCGTTCCGTCCTCTTTTTTTATATCTATGTTCACCGCGTTTATGCCCTTTGCCTTTATATTGTCTATAAAGTACTGCAGGCTCTCCAAGCTCTCAAGATTGGAAACGTCCAAATATACCCCGTTGTAGCGGTAAAATATTTCCGAAATTTCCCCCTGGTCCTCCTGCTCTTTCCCGGCCGGATCCGACGGAGCGGATAAACTGTCGCTTGAGGGAACCGGTTTCCACATGTCGGGGGAATTGACGGTGATTTCGGGGATTTCTTCTTCATCGATCAGATTATTTAAATGCATACCCAAAAATATGACCCCCGTAAAAACCGTCATCAGCGCGAAAAGCACCGCTATCGCCCGTATATAGCTGTTCATCTGGCGTTTTTTCGCCTTTTCGATGTACAGCGAAGAATCCTTTTTTTTCTTCGCGGCAGCTTTCACCCGGGCTTTGTAATACGATGTGTTTCTGTCTTTTTGAGCGTTTCGGCTTTGCTCTTTATCTTTTTTTTGCTGCACGTTAAAAACATTTCCTTTTTATTTCATTTATTTTAAATTACCCGTTGAAAAAAAAAACAGATTGGTGTATTATTATATATAAATATAATACCCTATTATCTGATATATTGCAACCGTTTCGCAAAAAATTTACTTAATATTTCAATATTTTAAACAATTAATACCGGAGGGAACAAAAAAATGCCGAACAAAATAACTTTTATACGCAACAATATCCGCAGGGAAGCGATATTCGAAGGTAGGCGCAGCATATTCGATCTGCTGGCGGAGACGGATTTCGGAGACATGACACTCGATTTTCCGTGCGGGGGCAAAAAAACATGCAAAAAATGCCGCGTCAGAATAATTGACGGATTTGAGTTTGTCTCACCGCCCGACGAAACCGAAATGAAATATCAATCCGAGCCGGCCGAATTCGGAAAAAGCATGAGGTACGCCTGCATGTGCGAGGTTTTCGGGGATGTGTCGGTGGAATTGGACCCCGTATTTGTCGGCGGGAAAATGGAGATTGTGACATTGGGGCAGATTTCAGAAAACATAACCCCAAACAGATTCAAAAAAGTCGCGGCGACGCTCGCCGAACCCACGCTGGATAACCCCTTATCCCGCGAAAAAAACCTCATACTTTCCCTTGGCGCCGATTTGGACGGCCTGCCTTTTCCGATTATAAAAAAATTGGCCGAAATCAAAGGCAAAAACATCGAAGCCATAATGTGCGGCGGACAGATAACCGACCTGAGGGAACCGGGCAGCTGCGCCGATATTTACGGGGCGGCGGTGGATATAGGAACCACCACGGCGGTCCTTTACCTGTATTCGCTCACAAGCGGAAACTGCGCGGGGGTTGCCGCGGCCGAAAATCCGCAGCGGGCATACGGCGCAGACGTCATATCGAGGATAAACTATACCATAGAAAACCCGGAGGGCTTAGCTCACCTGAGGCGCCTCATACTTTCGCTCATATTCGGGTTTCTGGGGGATTTATGCGAAAAAAATGAGATAAACCCAAAGGACATATACAGCCTTGTCGTAACGGGCAACACGATAATGCAGCATATCGCGTCGGGGCTTCCGCCCAAAAGCATAGCTTTCACGCCGTTTTCGGCCGAAACGCTGTTCGGATTTGAAATAAGCGCGGAAGAGCTTTTGAGCGGTGCGGGTATAACCGGCGCACAAAATATAAACCCGAACGCGAAAATATATTTCCCGCCCGCGCTCGCCTCCTACGTGGGGGGGGATATCGTCACCGGGATAATTGCCTCGGAAACCGATCTTTGCGAGGAGCTGAGGCTGTTTTTGGATATAGGCACAAACGGCGAAATCGGGCTTGGCAACAAAGACAAGCTCGTATTCTGCGCCACAGCGGCGGGGCCGGCATTCGAAGGGGCGCACATCAAGCTCGGAATGGCGGGTATTCCGGGCGCGATAAACAGCATATATCTCGGCGAAGCAAATCAAATAGTATGCGAAACGATCGGCGGCGCCGACCCTCTTGGCATTTGCGGCTCGGGGATAATCGACGCTTTGGCGCTCATGCTCGAAGTCGGGGCCGTGGACGAAACGGGCAGGATTTTGGAAAGCGGCGAAGAAGAGGACATGCCCGGCAAGTACCGCGATCTGGCAGATCATTTATGCGAAATCGAAGGCGACAACGCGTTTATGCTCAGCTTTGAGCACAACATATACATAACCCAAAAGGACGTGCGCGAAATACAGCTCGCCAAAGCCGCGGTTTGCGCGGGGGTCATGACTTTGCTGCATCACTGCGAAAAATCGCTTTCGGATATAGGCTCGCTGGTTCTCGCGGGGGGGTTCGGCGCGCATATAGACAAAAAAAGCGCCTGCCGCATAGGCCTCATCCCGCCGGAACTGGAAAATAAAATCACAGCGGCCGGAAATACCGCCGGAACGGGCGCCGCCGCCGTGCTTTTGGACAGTACGGCGGCCAAGCGCGCAGAAGATTTGGCGAAAATTTCACAATACATAGAAATTTCGGGGGACGCGTTCTGGATGGACGAATATGTGGACAGGATGATGTTCTAATATGTGAGCTTGATGGCGGCTTTTTCATTTTCGCGCGACCACGGGAACAGATACGCCGCTATTCCGCCGAAATCCACCTGCTGGTTGCCATAGCCCAAAAATATCTGAAACTGGAGGTTCTTCGAGTTGCTTTCCTCATTCACCACGTTGCCGTAGAAGATGACCTTCTGCCATTCGGCTTCGGCAAACTGTTCCCTCGCCGGTTCGACCCCGCCTTCGGTGGCCCAGTTGTCCGTCGCGGTTTTGAGCGCCATATAATACTCGGGGAAATCGTCCTGGGCGAATTTTTCGGTTTCGGCGATTCTCCTGCCCCTGACCCACAGAACGCCGACTACCAAATCGCCCTCCTGGACTAAAAGATCCTTTTCAATGGCGCAAGAGTAGCTGGCATCCCAGAAATTCACCGTATCCTTCGCCGTCGTGACGCTGTAAGCCGCCGAAAACGGCACGCCGTCCCCGCTCACGTCCAGCTCTTCTTTTTTCGTGCCGTTCGCGCCGAACTTTTTCATAAGGGCTGCTTCGTCCTCCCCGGGAAGGCATTTTACTCCCCCGGTGAGCCCGTAGTGGGCAAATTCCGCTTCGACATTTTCCCAATAGGAAAGGGCGGCATCGGGTTCATAGGGCGGGATGGGCGCTTCCGTGGTGGGCGGGTCGGTGGGAGGAGGGGGGTCGGTTGGGGCGGGTGTGGGAGCCGGAGTCGGGGTTTCGCCCTGGGCTTCGGTGGGCGAAGCGGCCTCCTCGGGTTTTTCGCCGCACGCGAAAATCATGGGCAGCAGCGCCGCGGCGCACAAAAACAACGCGGCAAGTTTGAGCAGTGTTTTGCTTTTCATCGATAATTCCTCCTGAAATTTTAATTCAATTTAATTAAAGATATAATCATATATAATTTACCACAAAATTTTCATATTGTCAAATATTTTTTTTAAAATATTTTATAATTTCCCCGATATATTATGATATAATATATCCATACACCAACAAACACCACTAAGGAGGCAAAAATTTTATGCTTGAACAAGGCGGCATATCCGTAGAAACAAAACACATTTTCCCGATAATCAAAAGATGGCTCTATTCCGACAAGGAGATATTTTTAAGGGAACTCGTCTCCAATTCGTGCGATGCGATAACAAAAATAAAGAGGCTGATTTCCCTTGGGGAAGTCAGGTCCGAAGAAGTGGGGGTCCTCGGCGCTTTTTCCATAACCGTCGAGCTCGATTCGGAGCAGAAAACGCTGAAAATCTCGGACAACGGAATAGGTATGGACGCCGAAGAAGTCAAAAGGTACATAAACCAGATCGCCCTGTCGGGGGCCCTGGATTTTATCGAAAAATATGAATCGACCGACGCTTCACAAAAAGACCTGAAGGACGATACGGCAAAAAACGGCATCATCGGCCATTTCGGGCTCGGCTTTTATTCCTCTTTCATGGTATCGGACAGAGTGGATATAAGGACAAAATCATACGCGGGCGGAGACGGGGTGTTCTGGACCTGCACGGAAGAGGGCGCCTATGAGCTCGCGGAGGGCGACTGCGAATACGCCCCCGAAAAAACAAATATGGGCACCGAAGTCACCCTGCACATCAATGAAGAAAACCAAGAATTTTTGAGCGAGTACAAAATAAAGGACATACTTCAAAAATACTGCGCCTTTATGCCCTATGAGATATATTTCAAAGATGTAAACAAAATCCATGACCACAAGGAAGGCGAGAAGTGCGAGGACTGCGAGGCCGAAAAACCCGTGAACGAGACCTCTCCCCTTTGGACCAAAAACCCGTCCTCGTGTGAAAAAGAGGAATATCTGGAATTTTACAAAAAAGTTTTCCGCGATTTCAAGGAACCGCTGTTCTATATACACATCAATGCGGATTACCCGCTCAATTTCAAGGGGATTTTGTATTTCCCGAAAATAAACACCCAGTTCGACAGCCTTGAAGGCGAAGTAAAACTCTATTACAACCAGGTCTTCGTCGCCGACAACATAAAGGAAGTCATCCCCGAATACCTGCTCATGCTCAAAGGCGTCATCGACTGCCCCGAGCTGCCCCTCAACGTGTCGAGGAGCTTTCTGCAAAACAGCGGATATGTGTCCAAGATATCGGCGCATATAGTAAAAAAGGCGGGCGACAAGCTTTCGAGCCTGTTTCATACCGAGCGGAGCGTATACGAAGGGTTCTGGGATGATATAAAGACCTTCATACTGTACGGCTGCCTGAGGGACCAGAAGTTTTACGAAAGGCTCAAAGATATCATAATCTACAAAAACACGGACGGCCAGTTCAAGACGCTGGCGGAATACGCCGAAGCGGCAAAAGGCGAAAACCCGCCCGGAAAAGAAGGCAAAGAAAAAGAAACCGTAAATGTGTATTACACCAACAACCCCGACGCGCAGGCCGTCTACGTGAGCATGCACAAGCGGGCGAACCGCGAGATTCTGATACTGGAGAACATAATAGAAACGCAGTTTATAAGCCTCGCCGAAATGAAATCCGAAAATCCCAAGGTGAAATTCATCAGGGTCGATTCGGACGCCGGCGAAGACGACAAAAAAGGCAAAGACAAAAAAAACAAAAAGGAAAAGCCCGAAAACCAGGAACTCATAGACCTGTTTAAAGACGCCGTGGGGGTAACTGAAAATCCCGACAAATTCAAAAACCTGAAAATAGAAGTCGGCGAGCTCTCCGACGAAAAGATCCCCGCCCTGCTGACCCTGTCCGAGCAGTCGCGCAGGATGTCGGACATGATGAAGCAGTACAAAATGATGGATGCCGGCTTGGCGGGCATCGCCGAATCGGACTGTGAGGAAACTTTGACGATCAATTCAAAAAACGCGCTGATCCAAAAACTCGCCGAATCGAAAAACAGAGAAACCGCGAGATATATCTATATGCTATCGCTCATAAGCAAAAGGGAGCTGACTGCCGGAGAACTGGAAAATTTCATAGATTACAGCATAGATCTGTGCGGCAGGAACATGTGAGGGAGATTGTATGGATTTTAATTTTCATATGCCGGTCGAAATCATCTTCGGCAAAGGCTGCCTTTGGCAAACATCGAAAAATTCCGCAAATACAAAAAAATCTTCGTGGTCACCTCCAAATCCTCCGCGAAACAAAGCGGGGCTCTGGACGATATCCTAAAAGTTTCGGATGAGGTAAAAGCCGAATGCCGCATATTCGACAAAATCATGGAAAACCCCCTGCTCTCGGTGTGTCACGAAGGCGGGCAGGCCGCTTTTGAGTTCGGGGCGGATCTGATTGTGGGCATCGGCGGAGGTTCGCCCATGGACGCGGCCAAAGCGGCAGCCTGTTTTGCGGGAAACCCAACTATGGCCCCCGAAGCTTTGTTTGACTCACCCAAAAAGGGGCTTCCCATTTTCGCCGTACCCACCACGGCGGGTACCGGCAGCGAAGCCAATCCTTACGCGGTGATAACCTTGGACGGCCAAAATCTGAAAAAAACCTTCAACCACCCCGCCTCATATGCCAAAACCGCGTTTCTCGATCCCGCATATACGCAGTCCCTTCCCTACGGGGCCACGGTCGGCACCGCCCTTGACGCGCTCTGCCACTGCGCAGAGTCCTGCCTGTCCGTAAAATCCACGCCATTTTCGGAGCTGTACGCATACCGGGGCATAAGCTGCGTTTACCCCAACCTCGAAAAATTATTGGATTTGAAGGGCGCTGCGGATTATGACATGCGCGAACAGCTGATGTTCGGGTCGCTTTGCGGCGGTATCGCCATAAATACCACCGGGACCTGTTTTCCCCACCCCATGGGCTATAACATAACTTTTTTTGACAATTTGCCCCACGGGAAAGCCTGCGCCCTGTTTTTCGGGGAATTTATGGACATGCACGAAAAATTCATAACGCGCGGGCTATGCGAAGCCTTCGGCGTCCCGCTCGAAAGAGCTAAAGAAACGGTGAGGGAGCTCGCCGCCTATCACGAAAAATTCGACGACGAAACCCTGAAGTTTTACGTGTCGAAAGTCAAGTCGGCGAAAAATTTCACAAACAGCAAAAGGAAAATATCCGAAGATGAAATATTTGATATATACAAGAGATGCGTGGGAAAATAGGAAACGGGGGCGGCGGGTTTGAATTTGAATTGTATAGATCTGATTCACCAAAGGGAGCGCCAAAACTTATCCCCCTACGCCTTTTTGACCGAAAAAACGGCGGGCAGGGATCACCCGCTCGCCTCCGACGGCGTCAGGACCCAGTTCCAAAGGGACAGGGACAGGATAATCCACTCCAACTCGTTTCGGCGGCTTTCGCACAAAACACAGGTGTTTTTGGATCCCGAGGGCGACCACTACAGGACAAGGCTGACCCACACCCTGGAGACGGCTCAGATAGGCCGCTCGATAGCCAGAGCCTTGGCCCTAAACGAAGACTTGACCGAAGCCGCGTGCCTCGGCCACGATTTGGGCCACACCCCTTTCGGCCACGCGGGCGAAAAAGTGCTGAACCGGCTCTATTTTGGGGGCTTCAAGCACAATGAGCAGAGCCTTCGGGTGGTCGAAAGATTGGAAAAAAATTTCAAGGGCCTGAATCTCACCTGCGAAGTGCGCGAGGCGATACTGCGCCACACGGGGGATACGACCTCCAAAACCCTCGAGGGCAAAATCGTGAAAATAGCGGACAGGATAGCATATATAAACCACGACATAGACGACGCCCTCCGGGCGAAAATCCTCTCCCCCGGGGATTTGCCCCGCGAGCTGACGGACATATTGGGCCAAACCGGCAGCCGGCGCATAAACACCATGATAAACGCGGTGATAGAGGCTTCAGGCGGAAAAAATGAAATAACAATGCGCGGCGACATACAGCAAGCCACGGAAAAACTGCGCGGGTTTTTGTTTGAAAACGTCTACGGCAACCCCGCGGCCAAATCCGAGGAAAAAAAAGCGGAATTCATGCTCGAGCAGCTGTACTGCCATTTCATAAAAAATCACCGCCTGCTGCCGCCCGAATATGAAGCCGTGAGTGGGAGCGAAGGGCTCGAGAGGGCTGTCTGCGATTATATCGCGGGCATGACCGACAGATACTCCATATCCGCCTACTGCGGGATTTTTGTGCCGAAAACATGGAGAGAAGAATAAATAATGAGATTCACGGACGCGTTTTTACAGGAGATAAAATTCAGAAACGACATTGAGGAAGTCGTTTCGAGGTATGTGCCCCTCAAGAGGGCGGGCTCGAATATGACCGCTTGCTGCCCTTTCCACAGCGAAAAGACCCCGTCCTTCATGGTATCGTCGGCTAAGAGGATTTTCCGCTGTTTCGGCTGCGACGCGGGGGGCGACGTCATAAGTTTCATAATGCAAATAGAAAACACCGATTACGTGTCCGCCGTGGTAAAACTCGCGGAATGGGCCAAAATCCCCATACCCGAAGACGACGGCGAATACAGGGAGAAAGCGGTCAAACAAAAGAGGCTATTCGAGATAAACCGCGAAGCCGCCCTGTATTTTCACAGCAACCTGACCGACCCGGCCAAGCCGGAGGGCAAAAACGCCCTCGATTACCTGCAGCGGCGCATGATCAAAAATTCCACGATAAAGCATTTCGGCTTGGGTTACGCCTCGGCTTCATGGAGCGATCTCACAAACTATATGTCCGAAAGGGGATTTTCAAAAGATGAGCAGAAAACCGCGTTTTTGTGCGGGATAACCAAAAAAGGCGAATACACCGACTATTTCAGGGGGAGGCTGATGTTTCCCATAATCGACCCCGCGGGCAACGTGATAGCCTTCGGAGGCAGAGTGCTGGACAATTCGGTCATGCCGAAATACTTAAATTCATCAGACACCCCCGCTTTCAAGAAAAGCAGAAACCTCTACGCGCTCAATTTCGCCAAAAATTCGGCCGGCGCGGGCAAAAAGTTCGATTGTTTTATCCTGTGCGAGGGATATATGGACGTCATATCGCTGCACCAGGCGGGCCTCACCAACGCGGTGGCGAGCCTCGGAACCGCCGTGACCGGCGATCAGGCCAGGCTCATATCCAAATTTGTCAATCGGGTGGTTTTGGCTTACGACACGGACGAAGCGGGAAAAAGGGCGATGGACAAAGCGGCTTTGCTTTTTGGCGAAGTGGGCGTGGAGGTGAAGGTTTTGGATTTGGGCGACGCCAAGGACCCCGACGAATTTATCCGCAAATACGGAAAAAATCAATTGGAAAATCAATTGATCAGGCCCAAGGGCTACACGGAGAGCAAACTCGACTCGATTTTTGAAAAATACAACACGGGCGAAGCCGGCGATAAAATAAAGGGGATAAACGAATCCTGCGAGGCGCTCGCGCTCATAAACTCCGAAGTGGAACGCGAGGTCTACGGGGTAAAACTCGCGGAAAAATACAAAATGCCGCAGGAGGCCATTTTGAAAAACATAAAAAGACTCGCGGCGGAGCGCGAAAAAAAAGCAAGATCCGATATGGTGAACGGCGCCCTGCGCAAAATCGAGGGTTTCGGGGACAGAGTAAACCCCGACAGGGCGAAATACCCCGAATCCGTGAAAAAAGAAGAAATCATCCTGGGAATTTTGCTGAAATACCCCGATCTCTACGGGGATGTGCGAAATATATTGGACGAAAATTTGTTTTTGAGCGAATTCGGGAAAAAAATATATAACCTGTTCAAAAAAGCAAAAGAATCGGAAAACGAAAACTTCGACACAGTCATAATCACAAAGGAGCTGTCCCTCGCGGAGTCAGGCAGGGTGGCGGCCATTATGACCTCGGAAAATATACCCGAAAACAACATATCGGGCACACTCGAAAATTTTATACACGCCTTGGAGCAGCAGAACAGGCTCTATGAAAAAAAGAACGTAAATTACAAAGAAATAGCGTCGTCGGGAGACGACTGGCTCCATCATATAAGGGCGAAAAATAAAGAAGGGGGAAATAAAATATGACAGAAGATAAAAAACTGGAAATAGGAGATCTGATAGAAAAGGCGAAAACCAAAGGCAGCCTCTCAAACGAAGAGCTTTTGGAAGCGGAAATGAACTGCGACCCCGACCAATTGGACAAACTATACGAGACCTTGGAGGCACTTGGCATCGAGATCACCGGATATTTGGACGACGGCATACCCGAATTCGAAGACATCGACGGAGAGATAGAAAAACTCGAGAGCCCGGAAGATATGGAAAAAATGCTGGTGCAGGAAGGGCTCGCCATCGACGACCCGGTGCGGATGTACCTCAAGGAAATAGGAAAAGTCCCGCTGCTCGGAAACGAGGAGGAAATAGAACTCGCCAAAAAAATGTCCCAGAACGACTCTTTGGCCAAAGACAAAATAATCGCGGCGAACTTAAGGCTCGTGGTGAGCATTGCCAAACGTTACGTGGGCAGGGGCATGTTCTTTTTGGACCTGATCCAGGAGGGCAATCTGGGACTGATAAAAGCCGTGGAAAAATTCGATTATGTGCGGGGCTACAAATTTTCGACTTACGCCACGTGGTGGATAAGACAGGCGATAACAAGGGCCATAGCCGACCAGGCGCGGACCATAAGGATACCGGTGCACATGGTCGAGACGATAAACAAAGTGAACAAGATATCCAAACAGCTGCATCAGGACCTGGGGCACCAGGCTTCCCCCGAGGAAGTGGCGCTGGAGATGAATATGTCGGTGGACAAGGTGCGCGATATAATGAAGATAGCCCAGGAACCGGTTTCGCTGGAGATGCCCATAGGGGAAGAGGACGATTCGCACCTCGGCGACTTCATTTCGGACGACAACGCCCCCGCCCCGGCGGAAGCCGCTTCATACGCGCTCTTAAGGGAACAGCTGGGCGAAGTGCTGCGCACGCTGAGCCCGAGGGAGGAACATGTATTAAAACTCAGGTTCGGTCTTGAGGACGGCAGGTCGAGGACCCTCGAGGAAGTGGGAAAGGTATTCAACATCACCAGGGAGAGGATACGGCAGATAGAGGCGAAGGCGCTGCGGAAACTGCGCCATCCCAGCCGCTCAAAAAGGCTCAGGGACTATCTGGATTGAACCTTTTTAAAAATTTTTTTGATTTTATTGTGTTTTTACACAAACTTGTACTTGACACTTTCGTTTTTTTAGTGTAAAATACTTTCATGATATGCTTTTATCTCACGTGCGGCGAAATATGGACAGGGTTCATATGCAGCTGCCAATTAATTAAGGAGGCTTTACCATAATGAAAAAAACAAAGCTGACAGCCCGTATATGCGTGCTTTTGGTGGTTTGCATGCTTTCTCCGCTGGTTTTCGCGAGTTGCGACTCCGGCGAAAACTGGCAGGACGCGCAAAACCGGAAGGCCGTATTGCTGACTATACGTTTCTTAGTCGAAGATTCCACAACCGCCGAGGCGCTCGGGTTGGTGGAAAGAGAGATGAATTACATAACGGAAACGAAATATACCACAAGGATAGTATTGATCGGTTTGACAAGGGACGAGTATGAAGCGGAAATAATGAGGCTCTTCGACGCGTATGACGACGAACAGGCGAGACAAAAAGAGGAAGAGGAAATCTCCAAATCCATAGAAAAGGAGAGCAAGGAGCAGGCCAGGAAGGACAAGGCCGCCGGCATCACGCAGGTCCCCACCAAAAAGCCGACAGATCCGCCCAAAACCACGGAGCTTTACACCGAAAAGATAGAATGGCCCACATTGAAAAAGGACCAGTTCGATATTCTCCTCATAACTTCATCCGAGATGTTCCAGGAACTCGCCTCCGACGGACGCCTGTCGGGGTTGGACGAAGAACTCGGCACAAAAGCCAAAGTCCTGAAGGAATATATCCACCCCTCGATAATGATAGCGGGCCAGTACGGGGGCCAGACTCTCGCAATACCCACAAATAAAGTGATAGGCGAAGCCACGTACATAGCGGTAAACAAACGCCTCGTGGAAGAATTCAACGCCGCCGCGGAGGCTCAGGCAGCCGCGCTCGAAGCGGCCGCGGAAGCTGCGGCCGAGGCCGAAATCGAAGATGAAGACGGCGAAACCGAAAAAGAAGTCATAGTGAAGCTCAATAAATTGGATTTGGCCAAAGTGACCGAGTATCAGCATCTGACCCAATACCTCGAGTGGGTAAAAGCGAACACAAGCGGCATCGCGCTCATAAACGGGCCCTTCGCGCCCCTCAAGAATTTTGACAAACTGTTCCCCGAAATGCCCGATTTCGCCGCGGTATCCGCCGCGGGCAAGACTTTGGTCTACGTGCCCGAGCAGGAACCCACCGAGCCGCCCCCCACAAAAGCCACGGAACCCCCTACGGACGATGAGGGGAATTTGGTGACCGAAGACCCGCTCGAAACGACGATACCGCCGACTACAAACAAGCCCAAAAACACCCCGGCAGTGACCACTTTGGCCCCCGACAAAGCCTCAATGGTCAACAAATACACCGCCGCGCCCTTTTTGACCATAGCCAAGCTCAATCAAGAATACAGGCAAAAAGGCCTGTTTGAAACAGCGGCCCTCTCTTCCGGCACGGAACGCGCGGCGTATATAGCCCGCGGCACGCTCGAGGACAGACTCGCGTGGGAAGCCGCCGACAAAGCCAACGGGTTTGATTATGAATATATATTGTACGCAAGTCCGGTAGCGGACAGGTATGAGCTGCAAAACGGCATGTACGCGGTTTCGGTCGCTTCGAAAGTGACGGTTTCGCGCTGCATGGAGATAATCACCCTCATGAACACAAACAAGCAGTTCAAGAACCTTTTCGCCTACGGGGTCGATAAAGTCCATTACATCTACAACGACAACAACAGGATCGAACGCATAAACAACCAGTATATGGTA
>Ga0123356_10001695_pt1 | contig 24118 bp, 19 predicted proteins | sample TergutEmb28metaG_2_FD_92546 | JGI IMG/M metagenome (GOLD analysis project Ga0123356, IMG submission 92546) | Embiratermes neotenicus P3 segment gut microbial communities from Petit-Saut dam, French Guiana - Emb289 P3 | ecosystem: Host-associated > Arthropoda: Insects > Digestive system > Gut ...
AAAGCGTCATGAAGCGGGCGCGATGCTACCGGTAATGACTTCGATGGAAGTCATGGGTAGTGAAAGTCAATCGGAAGCAAGGTAGTACGCGATATCTTTCGAGGTACGCGAGAGACTTGCCAGTACGATTGAACCCCCTGAATTTAGGCATGGGGAGCTTCAGATAATCGCTTGGGAAACGAGGAAAAAGCGGTGGAATACGCAAAAAAAGCGCCCGGTACGGACGCAACTTCATGGTGCTTGCTTACGTCTATATACAAAGGCGAAAAATTAGTGGATCATGTTCAAGATAACTTGTGTTGTTTTACGGACGTAATGGACCGTGAAATACGCAGAATGATGTGGCATGGAGGTTTTAATAACAGCGGGCGGAGAAAAGGGTTTCAACGTTCTCTCAAACTCTATGACTGGCTTTATGAGGATGGCGACTACGGTTTTTATAACACAAAAGTCGCGGATATTTACGCCAACCTCGCGTTATGCGACGCGGAGGATAAAGATTCAGACGGAGTTATAAGCAATCTCGCGCTTATGGCGGAGTGTTCAATAAAATTTCTCACGCAGGAGAGCTTTAACCGCACGTCGTTCCTCGTCAACCGCACAGTTCACAACAGCGAGCATAAAGGCTACCCAAGCTCAACGGACAACGAATGCAGAAGCCGGCTTAATATGATGAAACGCGATATATTCGATTTTGGCAGAGAAGATGAAAGGTTTAAAGAAATCGAAAAAAGATTATCAGAATATGCAAATTAACCGCCATTCCTGAAAAATTGAATTTGTTCCCAATTAATACAAGGCAGTATTACACAGAAACGGCGTCAAATGCATATCAAATGCAGCCGCACATTGAGTATTTCCTTTGCTTTTGCCGTAATAACGCAGGTGTTTTGCTTTATTTTTATGCGCTTTTGCTCGTCGGGCAAATCAACCTCAACCATATTTGTCAGATTCGCGGCGGCTACCATAAAACCCTTAAAATTGAGCGCCGCAACCTGCGTTTTATCTGAAACGTTCCAGAGGCGCACAATATAACCGCCGCCGTCTTCGGCGGCCTTCCAGTTGAGAACGGCGGTTTCGGAATTATCGCACTCCAAAAACTCCCCGCGCGGCGCAAATATCCCGTCGTCTGACGCCCTGTCTGTGAACAGCGTCGTTTGGGGCGACGATACCTGCCAGCCCCATTTGGCGGCGTCAGAATCGCTCACCACGCCGTTGCCCGATGTCAGGCAGTATCTGAACACTGCGAAACCCGTATGCGAGACCGAAAAATTCGTGCCGAAATTGTTGTTGAAAAGCTGTGAAAAAATCCAGCCGTTTTGCCGGTAGTCAGGCTCCGTCTGCGGGTCGTGGCGGAAACTTTCGCCGACGTAACAGCGGTGCGCAGGCGACACATACCCCGGCCACAATTTGCAGAACCCCGCCAGTACGGCGTCCGCGCTGCTCCACAGCATATAATAATCCCCATCCTGTATGCGCACCCAGTTTTGCGCGGCGATCAAATCGGAGTATGCGCCCGGGAGATAATCTTTCGCCGGCTCCATGATTGAGAGCGCGGATTCGTAGCGGAACCGCGGATTATCGGCTTTCAGCGGAAACGCCAAATGCGAGTTCAGCAAGGGCGTGGGGTCTTTGAATACGCTTGTTTCAAAATAAATGTTTTTTATTCCCGCGCATAACCGGATACGATGGCGTATGACAGGATGTCCGGCTGCGGATGACTCGAGCTGCATTTCAGAATACGTATTTTTTTTCAGCGATGTGAGTTTAAATCTCGTGTCATGATACTTTTCGGCGCCGGAATTATCGTCGCGGACAATAAACCTGTAAAAATCCCCGCCGTCTGCATCGACAATCTCACGGTCCGCTTCTTTGTCGCGGATACTTGTGATTTGCATAGTTTTCGGGTCTGCGGCAATTCTGTAATATTCGTTTTCTATCATATTTTCCGTATTATTCGTATTATCCGTATTTTCCGTCGCGGAATCTTCGCCGGAACCGTTTTTCATGCGCAGCCGGTACGCTTTATATCCGTGCGCGGGAATATCATTTGCGTTGAAACATATGTTGTACCGCAGTGTTTTGGGGTCTTCGTAATAGCCGTAGCGTTTTGTCCCCTGAGCTAACCCCACCCTTTGCGGAGCGAAATCGACAGGCTCGAATGCGTCGTTTAATTCCGTCACATCATATGGGACACTTTCCCCCGAAACTTCGTCAATCAAGTCAAAGCTGCCGTCAATGCACGATATATCGGGGTAAACGTGCCAGCGGTAGTCAAGCGCCACGCCCCGCAGCACTTCGCCCGTATCGTGCATTACGCTCCCGGTGCCGTCCATTTCGCGCATGTTTACGGACATAGGCGCGTTCAGCGTCCATGAAGTCTGATTGAATACGACGAGATATATTTCGCCCGCTTTCAACTTCAGCCCGTCGGCTATATATGCCATCGCCTTGTCGCGCACCTCGGCGGCAAACGCCTCGGCCCTGAAAGCTCTCAGGGCTTTTTCATACTCCGATGCCCGCGCCGCCGGCCCCGCAGGGAAATGATAGCCCCACGTATGCTCGTCATATAGTATCGATTCCTCGTAAGCCTCGTTGATTTGCCCGGCCTGATAAACGTAATCCGTATGCAGGCTTGCAGCGGAGGCGAGCTTTTCCGCGCTTATGAGCGCGTTATGGTTGCGCCTGTTCACCGATGTGGGTATTGCAGTCGAGCTTGAGCCCGACGGATAATCCTGCCCCGGCAGTTCGCCCCGCCACACAGGCAGGCTTTCGGGTATTATTTTTGAAAAATCCTCGTAAAATTTCGCGTTTGTACTGCATATCAGACGCGGGTACGCCCATTTTTCATTCCATTTGCGCACAGTGTCCGCATATGCCCTGATATACGGCGAGTTGTCGCGGTTGCCGCCCCCCACAGGGTGGCGTATAACCGAATACGGAAAGCCGTTTTCAGCCGCGTTTTCAAGCCAGGCTTCAAGATTGGGCATCGCGCCGCGGGTGTCGCCCCCGCAGCCCTGATTGTTGCACCAGAAAAGCACCCGTTTCCCCGTGGGCGTTTCCCACCAGAACGCTCCCGGGGCGCTGTTTCCGAAAATTTCCTCCATGTTCCAGAACGAACGGAATTTGGGGTTGCTCCAGCTGTAATACAGCGGCAAACCGGGGCAGAATATTTTAACGCCGATATCCGCCATAACTTCGGACAACCCCCAGCTTATGCCGGGTACGTCGTTGTGTTCCGCGCTGACTACGGGAATGCCGCAGCGGCGGCTTATCTCCGCGCTGCGGTACGCTGCCCTGACGAGCGTTTCATGTCCGCATATCTCGCTTACCATATTGCCGTAAAGCGCGGTCATCTCGAACTGCCCGCTTTGAAGCAGGCGAATCATCTTGTCTTTTTGCTCTTTCTCGGCCGTTTTGAAAAAGCTGTCGAGCGACCATGCCTGCTCTATGACTATCCTGAATTTCGCGTCGTCGGGGTAGGACTCTGTCTGGCCGGCATAGGTTATGGCTTCATTCAAATACCGGGCCATTTCTTTTTGTACATTCGACGCAAGGTCCGTATATCCCAAATCATGGTGGGAGAGCTGCACGACATGGACTACCCAATGCCTCGGAGGCGTAACGCCGATCTCGCGGCTGGCTGACTGCGCCTCTCCGTAAGTCAGCCTGAACAATACTTTCTGCGTTTCCGACGCTTCAGTGATGAAAAATTCCAGCGTGTTTTCCCCGCCGCGCAAATCATACTTTTGACGCCCGATAATCGCGCCGCCGTGTTCGGCTGCTACTTCCGCGCCTGTAAGATTTCCGGAGCTTGAAACGACAATCCGTATCATCTGCTCAAGTCCGTCTGCGCCTTCTTTTACAAAAATGCTCGGACGAATCGATTTAATAACACATTCAACCATTTATATTCCCTCCTTAACTTTTTATAACCGGCGTTATCCGCATGGGTCCTCTCGGTCCGGACGGACATATCTCTCCCAGATAATTCGCCAACGTATTGGTCGCGGCAACGGTGATTTCCATATCCCCGGCATTTTCGCCGTTTTCCACAACCCATCTGAACGGAGCCCACAGCCTTGCGCCCATGTTTTGACCATTTATAAAAAGCTGCACAGCCCCCTCCGCATTATCCAAATCTATGATAAAAGGCCCGCCGCCGGGCAATCTTACGCGTTTGGAGTACCGCGCGCTCCCGGAATAGAAAGGGTAACCCTGCTCGTTCCACGGGCTGAGGCTGACAAAAGCGGGCTCGGGCATGATACGCCATTCCTCTCCGCTCTTTTTTACGCCGAATCGCCCCAGCAGCACGGCGCCGTACTTCAACGGCTGCGGCTCGCCCGACCACGCCTCGCATTTTATAACTATCATCAGGGTGTTTTTGTCTTTTTTAAGACCGTTTGCCGCATAATAAGCCGGAAATCCCTTTCCGATGTGCCAGCCTGCGGGAGAACATATATCGCCGTTGAAAAATACCGATATATCGCCCGCTCCCATGACGGACGAGCCGGAAACCACGTCGTCGAGCGCAATGTATGCGTCATTTACGTCAGTTTCGGATTCTATGTCTGCAATGTACCTGTATTCCGTAGTCATGCCGTGACAATTGATCTCATGTGCCCACCGCCTTATATGCAGGGCGTTGCAGCCGTCCGTATTGAATGTCCAGCCGTCGTTTTCCACTTCGATATTTTCCGGACAAAGCGCGGGGCGGGGCATTATTTCAGCGCTGCCGCATATCCCGTCTGCAACAAGCATCAGCGCCGAGCCCGCCGGAGCCATGTTCAGCTCGGCACAGCTTCCGCCGGTTTCGGCGTATTCGCCGTTTTCTGCGTCCAGCATGACGATATGGCGACCCGAAAACGCCACTCTGCCGCAAAACCCGCGTTCATCGTCGGTATTGGCGAAAAACCATATATTTCCAACCGGTGTTTTCCGGCATAACGCATAGACCATGTCGTTCCCTTCTCCGGTAAGCTGCATTCCGTCAATATTGTCATCGCGCAAAAAACCGGACAGTATTTTGCATATAGCGCTCCGCGTCATATTTTTTGCGGGGCAAACGCTCCGGCGCGCGCCGTCCGTATGCCGTATTTGAGAACCATGCCCGTCGTTAAAAACCAGCAGCCTGCCGCCCGAATCGGCAAACCGCTCCAGCAACGTCAAAGCGTCGTCATTCAAACCCTCCGGCGATGCAATGATAATATGCTTAAAACGAAGTCCGCCGGTCCCGCACGCGCACTCTTGTATTGCGCTTTCGGGCGCGTTTGTTTCGATTGTCAGCGCGCCGCCCTCAATCCGTGCCGAAGCCAGATCGCCTTCGGTGATAATTTCATAAAGACGATGTTCATTTAACATACCGGCGCATACCAAATCAAACGCGTCGCTTATCGCGGCATCTCGGCCGCGCTGGCGTCCCACGGCATAACTGCGGCGGAATGCGCTTTCGGGATACAGTACCGCAGTGTCCGCCACGGGTTCGCCCTGTGAGAGCGCCCACGATATTCTGGCCGCATAATCGGCAAAATATTTATATAACGACGCGTCGGCGCCATGGTAATGGCAGGGCGGAGCGTCGTTTTTCCTGAAGCCTTTGATGCTGTAAAAAAAAGCGTGCGGGCACAGCGCGTTGACGCCGAGGGCGTATTCCCAATCGATGACAGCCTTCATATGGCGGTATTGCAGGCCCCAGCCGCCGAGCCCAAAACTCTCGCTGAGCACGCGCCGCCGCCCTGCCGTATGAGCTATGGAAGACACCAGTTTCGGTCCGGTGACATTCGTCTTTACTGCCGGCATGTAAGGGCGGGTCCCGACCATATATGACATAGACCCGCTCTCGGCGGCGGAGGTAAGCTGGTCTACGCCCGGCATATGCATGAAAGACAATCCGGGAAGCGGACCTGCCTGGAAGATGTGATTAAAATAGAGTCCCTCTTCAAGCAGGACGTGCCCCGTAAGCATCAGCTCGTTGTCTTCGCACCATTTCGCGTAAGCCTTGAAAAAGTTATCCCGGTAAAGGCGGGAAACAGTACGCCAATAAAAGCAGCGCAAATCCCCGGCTTGTTTTGTGTCTCCGCAATCGAAGAACAGGGCTCCGGCAATAATGGCCAAATCCGATACGGGAGCGCCGTCGCGCGCCATCTCGGCTGTCAGCATGGGGGTGTACGGCGCGCATCGCCCGTTATTGCGGCTTGTATACCAGCCCCCGTCATGATGCCACGGCAAAAGCGTCGGTTCGTCGGTGAAAAACCCTTTGATGACTTTGCCGAACCGCCGCTTAAAACGCCGCCTGTATATTTCATGCGTACATTCGATGAATGCCCGGAGCGTTTCGGGATTTAAATAATCAACGCCGAAAATCATACCATTGCCGCTGTGGATGGTGTTTATCCAGAAAAGCGCAACTTCCCCCTCTTTGTCCACCAGCACCCTCTTCTGTTGCTCATCGACACGGTAACAAAGCAGATTCTGCCCTTCATCGGACACTTGCTGCGCGGAAAACAGCTCGCATCCGTCCGGCAGGGCGCTTAAAGGTATATACGCGCCTTCGGGATCCGGCACCGTATGAAATACATCGTATTCGATAAAACGCACCCGGCAGTCCATTCTCCCCGAAACCTTTGTGTTGCCGATACCGCTGGGAAAGAGATTTTCGTCGTAAAACCATATCTCCATGCCATATGTTTCCGCCTCGTTTACCGCGACTTCGACCGCATCCAGCCATTCGTCGGACATATACTGTGTTTCAAGCCCGAAGCGCGCATGGATGAAGAACCCGCCCAACCCCATCAAATGAAAATTTTGAATTTGCGCGGCAATTTCGGAGGCGTCCATTTTGGCGTTCCAAAACCAGAAAGGCTTGACGCCATATTCGGGGGATGGGTTTCGGAAACCTTTCAGAAACTCGGATGTTTGGCCGTTCATATTTACTGTGCCGATATGCAAACTTCGCATTTTTCCAATCCGCCCGATATCGCCGTGAGTTTGATTTCTCCCTTTCCGTCGGATTTCACCACTGCCATCAATTTCCCGTCGTATGCGCTGTGCGTGTTTCCGACATACATTTCTTCCGTCTTCGGGTTCGCCGAACCGACCGCGAGAAGTTTCCCCGCGCCCTCGACTGCGAACGAGACCGTATTTACGGCATTTGTCACGGTTTTGCCGTCGACGTCCGCGATTTCCGCCGTGATATATGACAAATCGCCGTTTGAACCTATAGCATCCCTGTCGGCCGTCAGTTTTATTTTTACTGGAGCTTTTGAGCTCGATAAAATAACCGAATTGTTGTTTGAGTCCACCGCTTTGAGTTCGCCTTTTTTATACGGGACCGTGAAACTTGTTTTGAATTCCTTTAAATCGTTTTTGCCTGCTGATTGTCCGTTTGCAAACAATTCAACCGATTGGGCGGGTGAATAAATATCCACTACAACCGGCGTTCCCTCGGCGATATCGAAGTCCCAGCCCTCTATTCCGTCGTTCCAGCCCCAATATGTGAGTTTTTCCGTTTCGTGCTTATATCTCGTGGGACGTCTTACGAACATTTTGGGCTTGTCCGCAACTTCCCACAGTATATCCCTGTAATACGACTGCGGCCTTTTGAACCCGCACACGTCTATGTCGCCGCAGTACGCCTGGTTCCACGGATAATCCGTCAAATGCCATTCGACTTCGGGACGTTCTTCGGTATAATACGCTTGCCCTATTCCGGCTTCGCCGAGATAATCTATCGCAGTCCAGACAAAATCGCCGATGACGTTCGGGTTTTTGAGCGTCTCTTCCCATGACTGCCATATATCTTTCGGAACGGTTTCGGTCCCGATGATAACCCGGTCGGGATATTTTGTTTTATCCGGTTCATAATCCTTGTGCTGATAGTTATACCCGACAAAATCAAGCGGCGCGACAACGGAATCCGTGCCTTCGATATTTGCCCGAACGCTTTTGTCATAGGGTATCAAGGCTATGCCCACGGGTCTGCTGTCGTCGTATTTTCTTATCGTTTCGGCGAGAAGTTTTGAAGTTTTTGGGGCGCCGCTGCAGCCGCACTGCTCCACTATCTCGTTTCCTATGCTCCAGAATATCACCGACGGGTGATTTCTGTCCCTTAAAACCATGCTTGTTATATCGTGTTCCCAGTCGGTATCGAAATTCATGTGATAGTCAAACTGAGTTTTCGCGCATCTCCACTGGTCGAAAATTTCGTCCATGACGATCATACCGAGCCTGTCGCACGCATCCAGAAAAGCCGGGGCGGGGGGATTATGCGCCGTTCTGACCGCGTTGAACCCGCTCGCTTTTAAAATCTCGATTTTTCTTTCTTCGCTCCTGGCATACGAAGCCGCGCCGAGTATGCCGTTATCGTGATGTATGCAGCCGCCTTTTAACTTCAACGGCCTGCCGTTTAGGATAAAGCCGTTTTTGGCGTCGATCGAAAACGTGCGTATTCCGAAAACCGTTTCGGCCGTGTCGGTTATATCGCCGTTTTTATACAGATTTGTCACAAGCTTATATAAATTCGGGGAATCAATATCCCAGAGTTTCGGGTTTTTTATTTCGATATTGTCCGCCGCGCCGTTTTTAATCGATTTAACCGAAGCCGCAACCGAATTATTCCCCAAATCCGCGATTATATGCTCGATATGATAAACGTCTTTATTCTCTCCGGTCAAGGTGGCCCCTGTCACATTTACGCTTATGACGGCGGCGTTTTCATCGGCGGATATTGTTTTTACATACACGCCGTTTACATTTATATGATTATTTTCCCCGACATACATCCAGGCGTATCTGTAAATCCCGGAACCGCTGTACCAGCGGCTGTTCGGTACCGCCGAATTGTCCGCGATAACTTCCAGGGTGTTTTCTTCGCCGTATTTCATATATTCGTCCAATTCGACGATAAAAGTCGTATAACCGTAATTCTGCCGTTTTATCTTGTTGTTGTTCAGCTTGACTTCTGCGTTTTTATATATCCCCTCAAATTCGACGCAAACGTTTTTGTCTTCCCATTCCCCGGGCGCGAAGAATGTTTTCGCATAATATCCAACGCCGCCGGGGAAATAGCCTCCGTCGCGTTTTGTCAGATTATCCGGCGAGCGTTTCTGTTCAATCATAAAATCATGGGGCAAATCCACTGTTTTTTTTGCGCTCATGCCCATTCCCCAAAAATTAAACGGAATATTGCCGTTTGCGAACTGCCAGTTTTTATTGAAACATATTTTTTCCATACTTATCTGACCCTTTCTTCGAATAAATTTTACTCAAACATTTTTTCGATCATGCTATGATTTGCAAATGGCATCTTCATCGCTTGTTTTTCGTCCATTTCTATCCCGAGCCCGGGCAGGTCGGGGATTTCCACGAATCCGTCTTTGAAACATATCGGAGTTTCAAACAGGCCGTATTTTGACGCGGTCTGCTCCACGGAATATTCCATGATCACCGCGTTGGGCAGGGCCGCCGCGGTTTGCAGCGCGGCCGCGGTACCTACCAGCCCGTGGACGTTGTGCGGCGCGACCGGCAAAAACGCCGCCTGCGCCAATACGCCGATATGATACAGCTCAGTGATACCTCCGCAGTAGCGCACGTCGGGCTGGAGGTAATCCGCCGCGTTTTTGCGGATGACGGCGGCAAAATCGCATTTTCCGTACATGCGCTCGCCCGCCGCGACGGCAATGGGGGATTTTTCCCTCACCTGGGCCAGCGCGTCGATATTTTCCGGCATGACCGGCTCCTCAAAAAACATGGGGTTATAGGGCGCGAGTGTTTCTGCGATCTCTATCGCGGTACGGGTATCGAAACGCCCGTGCCCCTCAATGAGGATATCGACATTGTCGCCGACCGCGTCGCGCACTGCGCATACTTCGGCGGCGGCGTTTTTCAGGACGGATTTTTTTATACTCCACTCCGCTTTGGCGAAAGGATCCCATTTCAAGGCGGTAAAGCCGTCCGAAACGGTTTTTTGGGCCAATGCGGAAAGTTTGTCCGGTGTGTCCGCCCCGAAAAACCAGCGGTTGGCATAGGCGCGGATCTTTGGCCGGAACGCGCCGCCGAGCAGCTTGTGCACCGGCATTTTGAGCAGCTTGCCTTTGATGTCCCACAATGCGGTATCAATGGCGCTCAGCGCCCCGCAAAGCACCGCGCAGCCGCCCCAGTATCCGTTGCGGAAACTTTTGTAAAGATGTACTCCGGTATCAAAGGGGTCTTTCCCGATGTAATAGGGCGCGGTCTCCGCCACGGCGCTGACGACCGTTTTTTCGCGCCCTTCCACCGAACATTCGCCCAATCCGCTGATACCTTCGTCGGTTTCCACTTTGACAAAGACCCAGTTGTCCTGATTTGCCCCCACGGTGAAAGTTTTGATTTTGGTGATTTTCATATTTATCCCCGCCGTTCTTGCTGATTTCAGCTCTATTATACCGCAGTTATATCATTTTGTCAACTCTTTTTTTGCCTGTTGACAAACGCGTTTATTTGTGATAATATATAAAATAAATCGGGAGGCAGGAAAAAATGGGTAGTTTGGAATTTGGCGGAACATACGGGCATTCGCCCGTTGAAAAAATGTTTGGCAAAAAAGATGTTTACGGTGTGGGATTTGACGAAGAGCGCATTGCCAAGAAAAAAATACGGCTCGGCATAATAGGCGCGGGCGGCGTCGCGCAGTCAAAACATATTCCGGCGATAAACCGCCTCAGGACTATATGGGAACCCGTTGAAATCGCCGCTTTTTCGACGAGAAATAAAATTCAGGGCGATAAAATAAGCAGGCTCTGCGGTTATAATTATTATGCCGATTACAAAGATATGCTGGCCGGCGAAGAGCTCGACGGGGTTATCGTGAGTTCCGGCGACGAGGTCCATTTTGAGCATACCCTCGCGTGCTTTGAAAAAAATATCCACGTGATATGCGAAAAGCCGTTGTCCCGCAGTCTCGACGAAGCGAGGCGTATGGTTTCCGAAGCCGAAGAAAAAAATCTTGTGTTTATGACGGTGTCAAACAAAAGATACAGCCCGCCGTATTACAGGGCAAAAGGGCTTATGGACTGCAAAGACGGCAGCATATTCAAAAATCCCGCGATGTTTTGCGGCAAATTCAACCTCGGATATGATTATGTGGATATTCTCGAGGGCGGCACGGTGCATTTATTCGACCTTGCGCGTTATTTGATGGGGGACGTTTTAAGTCTGACTGCCTGCGCGGTCAGGCGTTATGATTTCAACCGAACCGGATATGCTTTTGACAACGGCGTATGCATGCTTGAATTCAAAAGCGGAGCAATCGGGGCGTTATATACTTCAACGTCGGCGCTCAGCCTGAAACCGTGGGAAAGGGTCGAGGTATATTTTGAGAAAGCGTGGTTTTCAGTCGAGGACCAAAGGGATTTGATAATTTATGACAGTGAGGAAGGACCGGCGAAAAGTTTTTCGCCCGTGTTTCCGAACACTCTGATTTTTGACGAGGAGTTCGGAGGATTTATGCCCATGCTTTTGAATTTTATCGAGAGCATAAGGGGAACCGAAAAGCCTCTTGTGACGGGATATGACGGAATGAAAGCGGTCGAGCTTATCGGCGCGTTCTATAAGTCGCTTGATTCGGGCGGGAAAATATATATTTGATCTGCAAGGAGGGAAATCCAAATGCCGGCAATAAAAGAAAAAGCGATTGAGGCAATAAAAACAACAGGCGTTCTGCCCTGCGTAAAACTGCATGAAAAAGGCGATTTTGTCGGGTACGCCAAGGCTATGTACGACGGGGGCGCGAGAGCGGTTGAAATCACCATGACGACTCCCGGAGTCCTTGAAGCAATAGCCGCGATAAGCGGTTACTTCAAAGACCATGACGATAAATTGTACGTCGCGGCGGGAACGGTTCTCGACGCGCCGAGCGCGCGGGAAGTGATCCTGCACGGCGGAAGCGTGCTCGTCAATCCCTGCGTTATTCCGGAAGTCATAGACATGGGCCTGAGATACGGCGTTCCGGTTCTGTCCGGCGCGTTTACCGCTACGGAATGTTTCAACGCCATGCGGGCGGGGGCGTCAATGGTAAAAATTTTTCCCGGCGCTCTCGGCGGCCCTGAATACATGACGAATTTAAAAATGGTGTTCCCCTCTCTCGATTTGATTCCGTCGGGGGGAATAACGCCCGAAAACGCGGGAGATTTTATCAAATGCGGAGCGTGTGCCGTTTCAGGGGCGAGAACGTTCATGGATATGGAAAAGATTGAGCAGTACGGGATTGAATGGGTGACAAAGCAAGTCAAAAAATTTATTGATATTATAAAAGAGGCGAAAAAACATATCAATGTCATACCGTAAGGAAATAAAAAAATTATGTTAAAAAATTTATCGTATCCGCTTGATACCGGCGCTCTCCGTCCGCCGGCAATCCCCGCGGCGGGCCTTGAGGAATTCTTGAGCATTGCAAACGACGGCGCGAGCGTTCAGAAATTATCGGTATATTCCCACACAGGGACACATATCGACACGTCGGCGCATGTTTTTGAACACGGGGTTCATATCACGGATTTCCGGCCCTGTGAACTTGTGTTTGACAAAGTCGGGATTATCTCCATGACACTGCCGGACAATTATGTCATAGAACAATCCGATCTTGAAAAGCATCGGGATATACGGGACATATTGGATAAAAACGAATTTATACTGTTCAATTTCAACTTATACGACAAAAGGTCAAACGACCCCGAAAGTTATATATATAAATCGCCCGGATTTTCGCTTGAAGCCGGAAAATATATCGCCGGTTATAAAAATATAAAAGGCATGGGGACGGATTCGCCGTCCGTGGCGAGCATATACCGGATAGGCGAAACAATGAAAGTACATAACGAATTGCTTGGCGCAAACAACAAGAAATTTATTATCATCGAAGAAATGAAATTGGAAAAAAACGAAAAGGCTCCGCAAAAACTCACCGTCGCCCCGTGGCTTGTCAAAGGAATGCACAGCGGACCTTGTACGGTTATCGGCGAATATCGTTGAATAATTCATAAAAATAAAATTTGGGAGGGTATTTTAAAATGATAAACAAAAAAATAACAGAATGGGACTTGACCGCTCATTATCCGTACACGCCGGTTTTGGGCAAATCTTTGGAAACGGGGGTTATTCCGGGTTCGATTTTCCCCGCTGTAAAAGCTACCGTGCCGGGAAGCATATATATGGACATGTGGAAGGCGGGATATATAAAAGACCCGTACTTCGACATGAATTCGCTGTTATGCGAATGGATTCCCGAACGCTGGTGGATTTACGGCGCGAACGTAAAAATACCGGAAAATTTAAAAGGCCGGAATATATTTGTAACTTTTAAGGGCATAGACTATAAGGCGCGCATTTCTTTCAATAAAAAGGCTGTTACGGATACCCCGCACGAAGGAATGTTTTTGCCCTTTACGGCGAACATCACCGATGCCGCGGATTTTGAAGGCGGCAATAACATTCAAGTGATGCTCTCTAACGCGCCGGACGAAATGGGGCAGATCGGATATACGAGCCGGACATTCACGCAAAAATCGAGATTTACCTACAAGTGGGATTTCTGCACGCGCATGAAAGGCATGGGGCTTTACGACGATGTTTTACTCGAGGATTTCGGCTCGTGCGCGATAAGATACGCCGACATAAAAACCTCGCCTGGCAAAGACAATGAATACAAGATAAATTTCGATTTGGAAATAGAGGCGTTTGGCCCCGGGAAAGTAAATGTGGGGTATGAATTGTATTTCAAAGGCGAGCCGGTATGCGCGGGAGCTTCGGAAAGCGAGTTTGAGCGGGGAAAAAATATTTTTACATCGGAAATAAAAGTGGATAACCCCAAATTGTGGCATGTAAACGGCCACGGTGAGCAGAATTTATACGCGCTGAAAATAAAAATATTCGACGAAGCGGGTTTATCCGACGAGAAAGAATACAAAGTCGGGCTTAAAACTTTGACTTACGAAAGATGCGAAGGGGCAAAAGAGGATTCCCTGCCGTATATTCCGGTGGTAAACGGAAAAAGAATATATATAAAAGGCGTGAATATATCCCCGTTTGACTTGATGTACGGCTGCGTCACCCGCCGTAAATTGGAAAAGCTGCTGCTGCAGGCCAAAAACAGCAATATAAATATGATCAGGGTGAACGGCGTCGGAGCGATAGAGAGCTTTGATTTTTATGATCTGTGCGACGAATACGGCATCATGGTCTGGCAGGATTTTATACAGTCGAGTTCGGGGATCGAAAATGTCCCGTCAAAAATTCCGGAATTTCTGAAACTCTTGGAAAAAGTGGCGACGGAGGCCCTGAAAGTCAAGAGAAATCATGCGTGTCTGACATTCTGGACCGGCGGCAACGAGCTGACGGACAAAAACGGAGTGCCGTCGACTTACGACGATGAAAATATAAAAATGCTCAAAAATCTGTGCGACAGGTTTGACCCGGCGCATTTGATGCTCCCCACCACCGCCTCGGGCCCCAATGAATTTATCGACGTCGTAAACAAAGGCGTGAGCCACGACGTTCACGGGCACTGGAAATACCTCGGAGCTTTTGATCATTATAAATTCTACAACGCCAGCGACAGCCTGTTTCACAGTGAGTTCGGCTGCGACGGCATGACAAATTATGACAATTTCGGGAAATTTTTGTCGAGGGAACATCATAAGGTTTTCAGCATGTCCGAAAATCACGTTTGGCGGCATCACGGGGAATGGTGGGATACCCTGGCAAGGGACACCGCGATATTCGGTGAATTTGACAAAGACGATTTATTGACGTTTGTAAAAGTCAGTCAAATGATACAGGCCGAGGGCATAAGATATATACTCGACGCGAACAGGCGCAGAAAATTCCAAAACGCCGGAAGCATGATCTGGCAGTATAACGAGCCTTATCCGAATGTCTCGTGTACGTCTTTGATAGATTACTGGGGAGACCCGAAAGCCGCGCTTGATTACGTCGCACAGAGCTACAGAATGAGGAACCTGAGCTTAAAACACGAGTCGTTGGTCTACAGCAAAGGCGATATATTCAAAGGCGAGGTTTACATCGTCAATGATTCCGGCAAATTCCGCGCCGATATAGATATCAAAGTTTACAGCGAGGACAAAAATATAATTCTGAACCGGACAAAACAAGCGGAAGTCGGCGAAAACGGCGCGTTGAAGATAGCGGACATAGAGTTTGAGATGGGCGATTCGCCGTGCTATCACGTCGATTTGACGCTCGACGACGAAAAAGGGAAAATTACGTCGGGCTATTTCTTCTTGGTCAAGGGCGAGAACGGGTTCTGTGATAAAAATCCCGTGATAAAACTTTATGATTCCCGTGTAAAATAGGGGGAATTTTAAAATGGAATATATAAATATCTGCGAGCAAATGCTCGAAGCGTGCAAATGGATCACAAAAAAGAATCTCGTATACAGCACATGGGGAAACATCAGCGTAAGATACAAAGAGGGCCTTATTCTCACCCCGAGCAAAATGGATTATGAACTGATGACGCCGGACGATATGGTCGGAATGGATTTCGACGGAAACATCACAAAAGGGCATAACGTTCCCACGTCGGAGCGGCATATACACAGGCTCATCATGAAAAACCGCCCGGATATAAATTCCGTCGTCCACACCCATTCGCCATACGCGTGCGCGGCGGCCGCGGCGGGAATGAATATCCCCGCGCTTATAGAGGAAAACGCGCAGCTTATCGGGGGAACGGTTTTGTGCACGCCTTATTATATATCCGGCGGCAATCATCTTGAGCTCGCCGAGCTGACGGCGAAAACTTTGGGAAATTACGTGAATGCCGTATTGATAAAAAATCACGGGCCCGTCGCCTGCGGCAGGACGCTTGAAGAGGCATTGTACGCCTGCCTTGTCGTGGAAAAAGCGGCGCAGATGGCGCTCTTACTCAAAAATCCCGACGGTTTCGCCATTCCCGGCGAATTTGTCAGAGAAGAACGGGAACGGTTTTTGTATAAATACGGAAAGGAATAATTTTTTCATGAAAGTCGTCACGATGGGCGAGATGATGATCAGGCTCATGCCGCCCGGACATTTGCGCATTGAGCAGGCGTCGGGATTCGAGGCTTACTGGGGCGGAGACGAAGCTATCGTCTCCGCGTCCCTTGCGAGATTCGGGTTGCCGTCGGCTTATGTCACGCGTTTGCCGGAGAATTTGCTCGGGGACATCGCCGTCGCGAAACTGCGCGGGCAGGGCGTCGACACTTCGCTTATTCTGCGCGGCGGGCCGCGAATGGGCATAAATTTTTATGAAAACGGCGCGTCCGCGCGCGCGCCGCAGGTCATATACGACCGTTCTCATTCGGCCATATCGGAGGCCCATGCAAACGATTTCGATTTCGAAAGGATTTTTGACGGCGTCGGTTGGTTTCACGTGTCGGGGATCACCCCGGCTTTGTCGGAATCTATGGCGGAAGCCGTATATACGGCGTTGTCAGAAGCGCGCAAACGCAATATAACGACAAGCGTGGATTTGAATTACAGGAGCAAACTGTGGAATCCGGATAAAGCGCGCTTGGTTATGATTCCGATGATGGAACATACGGATATATTGATAGGCAGCGCTTCGCATACCGACATTATGCTCGACATAAAGCCCGACGGCGTATCCGATTCCTCCGCGCCGCTTACTCCGGAGCGCTATGATTCTTTGTTCGCAAAACTGCGCGGGCGTTTTGGGTTTAAGCTGATCGCTTTTACACAGCGCGAAAATATTTCCGCCTCCGACAACGGCTGGTCCGGAATGTTATATGACGGCGTGAATACATACCGTTCAAGGCATTATGAGCTGCATCTTGTGGACAGGGGCGGCGGCGGGGCGTCATTTTCCGCCGGAATCATATTTGGCGTCGGCACAAATATGACATATCGCGATACGGTGGAATTCGCAGCGGCGGCCTCCGCGTTAAAACAGACGATAACGGGTGATTTTAATCTTGTCAGTTTATCGGAAGTCCGCCATCTTATGGATGACGTTTCGGGACGCGTGCGGCGGTGACGGATATTTATAAATACTAATCAATCTTACAAAAGGAGATTATGTGGTATTTCAAGAAACATCGCAATATCAGCATGTTTTTATATATTTAGGTCGGGAAGGTTCTGATATTATTGCGTTGGATTGTAATAATAATCAAAATTCTGCCGAAAATATTGAGATAATCCGTTGGGATAGCAAATATGACGCTACAACAGTAAAAAATAACCTGATAATGATTAGAAAACATCCCTAAATTTTTATATTAGAATTTATTTGCAAATTGGAAATAATTGATTTAATCCGCATGGTAATTGTCAGGGAGGATCAAAAAATCGATACGCACCGTATCAACCCGATCTGTGCCAGTATACAAACGAATCATGTATGGCCGCGCCAAAATCGACTTTTTGAGGGGCAAAATTCTCAACGCCAAATAATCCTCTACACCTTTTTGCGGTTGATCCAAATTCGTATTACAGTATGCAAACCCCCAATTCTACCAGCACTTTTTGATATCGCTTCAAAATTTTGCATATTTCCACTAATTTGCCTCTTCTTGGATATATATTCATGCCTTTTTTAATATTAAAATTTTTTGTTCTTCATAAATTTACAAAATAATGCAGAAAATATCAGGACAATATGCTACTCTATAATACAACATAAAAAAAGCAGGTGATTGAAATGTCAGTATATACGCGACAAGTCAATATTTTAATGGAACGGTTGCCGGAAATCGAGCAACAATTTATTGTTGAGTTTATAAAAAAAATAAGCCGAAACAATAAATTTTCAGACACAGACACATTGAATCTTGAACTAATCAATCGGAAACAGATCGAAACAATAAAAAATATCATGGAGACCCTTAATGCGGTTGAAACAATTGCCGATGACGAGCTGGACGGGATTTTAACGCAAGGAATAACTTTCAGAAGTGCGGAGGAGTTGGATTTATTGTGATTTACGCATTAGACAGCGATACTGTTTCCTATTTTCTCAAAAACAACAGAGACATACAAGAAAAATTAAAAAATATCCTGTACGAAAATAATATTTATTCCATTCCGCCGTTGGTTTACTATGAAGTGAAACGCTGGCTTGTTTTAAGAAAAGCAAATACGCAATTGAAAGCGTTTACGGAATTATATCAAGCCAGCATCAAAAATGAAATGACATTTGAAATATGGGAAAAAGCGGTTGAACTGTATGTACGGCTGACATCACAGGGAACACCGATAGGCAAAGACGGGAAAGAAGCAGATATTTTTACAGCGGCATTTTGTATAGTCAATAATTACGTATTGGTTACAAATAACACAAAGCATTTTTCAAACATAAAAGAATTAAAAACAGTTAATTGGAAAGGCGATACATAAATTGCCGAATTGCATAAAAAAAATATGATTTTACCCCCTTGACAAAATCTTTTTTATATGCTACAATGTAAGCCATAAACAAACGGCCGTGATAAAGCGCGGCAAAAAGGAGTGTGCTAAATGAAAAGAATTGATATGAGGTCGATTACAAATTGAATAACCGGCGGCGCGTTTTACGCGATTGAGCGTTGTGCCGCAAAAAAGTAACCTTTTCGTGAAAACTGTATAAATGTGAAATGTATATGGTGACACACTTCAGGGTGTGTTATTTTTGTGCCCAAATTAAAAAACAACGAATTGAACTCGGAGGGGATAAGTCATAGAAATGATTAATTTGACAGATTACGGATTTATGCCGGATACAATGCCAAAGGATATAAAAAGCCTTCCCGCCCGCGTCACGGCGGCGCATAGGGACAGGTATGAAATCGTCTGCAAATACGGACAAATTTACGCGAAACTCAAAACGAGCGTCTATTATAACAACAGCGGCGAAAATTTTCCCACTACGGGCGATTTTGTACTTTTCAACCACATACCCGAAAGCGACAGCGTGATCGTGAAAACGCTGGAGCGAAAATCATTGTTTTCGCGTCTCGAACCCGGACCGATTCCCAGGCAGCAGGCGATAGCCGCCAATTTCGACTATGTTTTTATCATGGCTTCTCTCAACCATGATTTCAATATACGGCGAATCGAGCGCTATCTCGCAATTGCGAACCAGAGCGGAGGCGTCCCCGTGGTGGTTTTGACAAAAGCGGATCTGGCCGGTGATTTTTCGGCGCGGCTCAGAGAGACGGAAGATATCGCGGCGGGCGCGGCCGTACACGCGGTCAGCGCGGTGACGGGTTTTGGCACGGAAACGCTCGCGCAATACTTTAAACCGGGCAAAACGATAGTGTTTTTGGGTTCGTCGGGCGTCGGGAAATCGAGCCTCGTCAACGCGCTGGCAGGCGAGGATATTATGGCGGTGAACGCGATGAGAAACGTCGACGCGAGCAAGGGCCGGCACACGACTACGCACCGCCAGTTGGTCATGCTCTCCGGCGGTGTTATGGTCATCGACACGCCGGGTATGCGCGAGCTCGCCATGATAGACATTTCGGAAAATCTGGCCGGGTCATTTGCCGATGTGGAGCAGTTTCTCGGAAAATGCAAATTTAACGACTGCGGGCATCAAAGCGAACCGGGCTGCGCGGTAAAAGCCGCCATTGAAAACGGCCGGCTTTCGCCCAAACGCTGGGAAAGTTATCAAAATCTCGACAATGAAGCAAAACACGGCGTGCAACGGCAAAATTCCAAAAAAGGCAAAAAAATCAAAGAAAGGGGCGGAATATATGACGAAGAATAAAAAAATCGGTTTTATCGGTTTGTAAACTTTTTTTCGAGATGAAAAAAATATTGCATTGCGCAAAAAAATGTGCTATACTGTATAAAATCTATATGAGGATGGTGGGCAGAAAAGCAAAATGGAAAACACGACAAACTTATTGTTGAGGTATATCTCAACAACTCCGCAGGACAGGTTGGACGCGGGGGCCGTTTCTTTTTTGGCGAATTATGAAAAAACAAAAGAGATTTCCCCCGAAATAGCAGACTGTATCCTCAATGAGTTAAAAGACCAGCGGTCGAACTTGAAACTCATAGCGAGCGAAAATTATTGTTCCCTTTCCGTTCAGGCCGCAATGGGTAATTTACTCACGGATAAATACTCCGAAGGGTACCCTTATCACAGGTTTTACGCGGGCTGCGACAATGTCGACAAAATCGAGGATGAAGCGGTCAAGCTCGCCTGCGAATTGTTTTCCGCAGAACACGCTTATGTTCAGCCCCACTCCGGGGCGGATGCCAATATGGTCGCGTTTTTGACGATATTGTCCGCAAAAGTGGAACACCGCTTGATGGAAGAAATGGGCCAAGCAGATGTCGCCAAAATGGAAAAGGACGATTTTAACAAAATAAGAGAGGCCTACGGCAGGCAAAAGCTGATGGCTCTCGATTATTATTCGGGCGGCCATTTGACGCACGGATACCGCCGCAATTTTTCGAGCATCCTGTTTGACGCGCACACATATACGGTCAATAAAGAAACAAATCGGCTTGAGACGGACGAAATCCGAAAACAGCTTCACGAAGTCAAGCCGCTTATTTTCATGGCGGGCTACAGCGCGTATTCACGCAAGATCAATTTTGCCGAAATGAGGGAACTCGCCGATGAAGTCGGAGCCGTGTTTTTGGTGGACATGGCGCATTTCGCGGGATTGGTGGCAGGCGGCGTTTTTGCGGGGGACTATAACCCTGTGCCGTTCGCGCATGTGGTTACATCGACGACGCACAAAACGCTGAGAGGGCCAAGAGGCGGTATCGTGCTTTGCAAAAAAGAATTTGCCGAATTTTTGAACAAGGGCTGCCCGGCATTTTTAGGCGGTCCCCTGCCGCATATCATGGCGGCGAAAGCGGTTGCCTTTAAAGAAGCCCTGTCCCCGCAGTTTAAAAAATACGCAGCCGGCATCACAAAAAACGCGCAGGCGCTGGCACAGGCTCTGATCGGCTGCGGGGCGGAGATTCTGACCGGCGGAACGGACAACCACCTTATGCTGCTTGATGTGCAAAAAACTTACGGGCTCACGGGCAGACAGGCGGAATCGGCCCTCAGGGCGAGCGGGGTCACGCTGAATCGGAACGCGCTGCCATTTGATATAAACGGCCCATGGTATACAAGCGGTCTGCGAATAGGCACACCGGCAGTGACGACACTTGGCATGTCTGCAAATGAAATGGAAAATATAGCCGTCATTATCGATAACATATTGAAAAATACAAAGCCATATCCGAACAGCAAGGCAAAATTCGAGACAGACGGCTCCGTGTCCGAAAAATCAAAGAAACAGGTTCAGGAAATGCTTTCGCGCTTCCCGCTTTACCCGGAAATAACAATCTAAAGCATGGTAAAATATTTTAGCTGCTCGCGCTGTTATATTTTTTCATACCCAAGCGGAGGGTTATGACTGCCAGAACAGAAAACATAATTCCCGTGCCCAAATAGCACAGCATTTCAAATACGGTGCATTTTTGCAGTAATACCGCCGCAGGCGCGTTTATCATCGGAATGGCGGGGAGTATAAAAACAAAAATGCTTCTGACATATTTATTGGAGAATATTTCTTTGGGTCTGGTTGACGCGCTTTCAACCATGCCGCATATATTATCCAATCCGCCTACCCGTATAAATATGAAGGCAAGCGAGTCAACCAGCATTCTGAACGCCGTCATCACCATGACGCCGTTGATGACAAAAACAATATACAGCAATATTTGAATGATTCCGGCCTGCGATTCCAAATGACTCATCTGAACGAATAATATAACCGCCAACGCTGAAATCGAAAACAGACAAGACGTATCGATAGAGCCGGTATTTATCTGAAACATCAGATTCAGCGGCTTGAGAATCGTCCTGTCAAAACCGCCGTTTGCTATTCCGTTCAGGAATCTGTCCTGATTCGGGGATATCACAGACCAAAAAATATATCCTACTATCTGTGACGTGCAAACTAAAATTATCATCTCATGCTTGTTCCAACCGGCGATACTGTCGACTTGCCCGTAGATAAGCTCCATAGCTATAATGCCCAGCATCGCGTTCAGAATATTTTGTATAACCATCAGCATAAAATTGATTCTGTATATCGCCGCCGACATGACGGCCAATTTAAAATGCATTCCAAAAAGTTTAAAATATTTTATCATTGCCGTTACCCTCCCACAGACGAATATCTTTTTATGCCGATTTTAAAAATAATTTTGTTCAGCGCCAGCAAAATAACAACCCAAAGAGAGTGCGCAATCAATAGTTTGATCAGCGTATTCGAGTCAAATAAACCCAGATATATTTTGGCGGGCAGATAACCCCATGAGGCGAACGGCGTTCTTTCCAGTACAAAAATGCTCCATTCGGGGAAAAAGTCGAGCGGTATGAACATTCCCGAAAATAAATTCAACAGTACCGCAAGCGACCACATGACGGCGGCGGCATTTTCGAGCCAAAACGCCATATATCCTAAAATCGACGTCAAAAGCTGGCTTGTAAGCGTTGAAATTATCAGGAATAAAATTAAAAATATTAAATTGATAAGATTTATGTTCCACGTAAGATATTTCGCGATAAACGGCATAGCCGCCAGTACAAACAATGTCTGCGGCAGCATGGAAGTAAAGCTGCCCGATAAATTTTTAAAATACATATAAATATTTATGCTGTACGGTTTTAATAAAACCTGACCGAGTGAACCGCCCTTGATCATCCCTACATAATCGGAACCGTAAGAGCCGAGAATAAAATGCCTGAAAAGCCTGTTGATCAGATAATATGTCACCATCGACGACAGCGTATATCCGTTCAGCGTTTTTTCGAAATCTCCCGTGTAAATCAAACTCCAGAAAATCATCTCGATGAAAAGACCTGTATTTCCGAAAATCAAACCTGTAACCGTGTCAAAACGATAATTAAAAGAATGCAAAAAGTACATTTTGAATCCGTATAAATATTTTCTCATGTTCATTATTTCTCCCTGTTCATCATTTCAAGTATAATTTCCTTGAACGGCATATCCGGGCGCTTGATTTCCTCTATACCGATGTCAAACGCTTTTTTTCCGTGATTCAGCAATATAACGCGGTCGCAGGTTTCCTCTATATCGTCCATGTAATGGCTTGTGATTATCATCGTTACATTCTTTCGGGTTCTGTACTCTTTCAAAAATTTTCTGACGGCAATCTGGCTGCCTAAGTCAAGCCCGATGGTCGGTTCATCGAGAAACACGATTTCGGGCGAATACAAAAAACTGTTTATCAGTTCCATTTTCATGCGTTCGCCAAGCGACAGCCGCCTTATCTGCGTATTGAGCAAATGCGAAACATCCAACAGCCCGGACAACATTTCAATGTTCTCTCTGTATTCGGCGTCGGGGACGTCATAGACAAGCTGCTGATACCGGAAGGAGTCAATTGCGGGCAGATCCCAATTTATTTCGTTTTTGTTGCCCATGATGAAACACAACTTTTTGAGGAATGCTTTTTTTCTCTGCGTCGGTACATAACCCGCAATAGTGACTGTGCCGGATGTCGGATACAAGATGCCTGCGAGCATTTTCAGAGTGGTGGTCTTACCCGCGCCGTTTTCGCCGAGCAAGCCGACGATTTCACCTTGATTAACCGAAAAGCTGATATTATCGACCGCTTTTTTGTCGATATATTTACGGTTAAATAAGTCTTTTACCGTATTTTTTAACCCCTCCGGTTTTTCGTGTACGCGATAAATTTTTGACAGATTTTCTGCATCGACCGTTTTGTTCATTTTTTTGATTTCTCCCTTTTGTAAAAATAAAAACAGCGATGCTCGGTGCCCACAAAAAAGACACTTCACATCGCTGAAAATCATTATTGATTATCAACGCTATTAAATTTTTTTCGGAAAATTTATTGGTGCGGGAGATGGGACTTGAACCCACACACCTGTTACAGCGCCAGAACCTGAATCTGGTGCGTCTGCCATTCCGCCACTCCCGCGCCTTCAACCGAAAACCCATGCGATAAATATCCCGGGTTTCCGTATGGTGCGAGAGACGGGACTTGAACCCGTATGTCAAAGACGCACGCCCCTCAAGAGGCGTTGGACTTGGTGATTTTATTATCGCTCTCCGTCATGCCCGCAACCATTAATTCATTC